>Ga0209417_1000491_pt1 | contig 92182 bp, 70 predicted proteins | sample RifGroF2_FD_184002 | JGI IMG/M metagenome (GOLD analysis project Ga0209417, IMG submission 184002) | Groundwater microbial communities from Rifle, Colorado, USA - Groundwater F2 (SPAdes) (version 2) | ecosystem: Environmental > Aquatic > Deep subsurface > Groundwater | place: Rifle, Colorado... | reverse complement strand
ACAGGAAACAGTAATGAAACGCATTAATATTCTGATGATTAAAATAGGAAAACAACGCAAAATGGAAATATTTTCTAACTGCATATCATTCATTATTAAACAAATATGAAGTCCGAAACATTAGTTAATTGATATTATAAAAAACCGTTTTAGCACCCGTATTTTCTCCGAAAAATTACTTTCAGAAGATGAAATAAGCTTGCTTTTTGAAGCAGCTCGTTGGGCGCCATCTGCCTTTAACAATCAGCCTTGGCGTTTTATTTTTGCGGATAAAAAAAACAAATCTGAATTATTTGATAAAATTTTCGACAGCCTTGTTCCGCAAAATCAGGTTTGGGCAAAAAATGCGCCACTTCTTGTTGTAAATATTGCATTAAAAAAGTATGAAACAAAAGACAGTGAAAACCCAAATGCTGCATTTGAATTAGGAATGGCAGTGGGAAACCTGCTGGGACAGGCTACTGCAATGGGTTTGCATGCAAGGCAAATGGCCGGATTTAGCAAAGAAAAATTAATTCAGAATTTAATGCTTCCTGAAAAATATAATCCGATAACCGTTATGGCTGTTGGCTACAGAGGCAAGCCTAAACACTTGTCTGAAAATCTGAAAAAAATGGAACCTGAATTTGCTGAAAGAACAAGAAAGCCTTTGATAGATCTATTCATACCGAATTAATATTATATATCTGCTAAAAATCATTATAAAAATTACGCTTGTTTTTTATATTTGCACGCTACTAAACTTAACCCTTTATGAATCGCAATTTTTTTCTGATTATACTTCTTTCTTTATTTTTTTCTATAAATCTTATTGCAAAAGAAATTGAAAAGCCACAAGCAATCAAAGGAATTTTAGATTTACGAAATTGGGATTTAAGGACAGATGGAAGCATTTCTCTGAATGGTGAATGGGAAATTTATTGGGAGCAATTTGTAGACCCATTGGATATTTACAACCATAAATGCAGGCTTACCGGTTTCTTTAATTTTCCCGGTTACTGGAATAATAAAATAATAAACAATGTTGAATTAAAGGGGAGTGGCTATGCAACAATGAGAATACGGATTCTTCCAAACAGAAGCAATCATCTTGCTGCAATAAGTCTTAAAGAAGTACAAAGCGCTTATAAATTATGGTACAATTCCAAACCTATGGCTAAAAATGGTAAGGTAGGCCGGAGTTTTACAGAGATGAGGCCGGAATATATTCCGCAAACTCTTTCAATATTATTAGACAAAGATACATGTGAAATTGTTATTCAGGCATCCAATTTTAATCATAAGCTGGGTGGTTTTTTTGATGAAATTCAACTGGGAACTCCTACGAAAATTTTTCAGGACAGAATTACAATGAATGCTTACGACTTATTTCTTTTTGGTGCTTTGCTGATGATGGGTATATATCATTTTGGATTGTTTTTTCAGCGCAGAAAAGAAAAGTCAACACTGTATTTTGGTATTTTATGTGTATTGGTTGCTTTTCGTATTTTAGTTACCCGCGAGCAATTTCTTTCTTTTGTTTTTCCAACACTGAGCTGGGATTTGAATTATAAAATTGAATATTTTTCTTTTATGCTCGCACCTGTAGCATTCCTCACTTTTTTACAAAGCATTTTCAGAGATGAAGTGAATAAGCGTGTAATTCTGTTTTTTCAACTTATTGGTTTGGCTTTTTCATTAATCATTTTATTTACGCAACCTAGAATTTTCTCCCATCTATCTTTTCCATATCAGATAATTTTATTCGTTGGTATTATTTATTCAGGATATGTTCTTTTCATTGCTATCAGACGAAAGCGAGTGGGGTCTATTGTGTTGATGATTGGGATTATTATCATGCTGGTAACAACTCTGAATGATATTTTGTTTATGCAGGAGGTGTTCAAATTTATTGAATTGACTCCAATGGGACTTTTTCTTTTTATTTTATGCCAATCATTTGTTTTATCGCTACGATTTTCTAAAGCTTACAATGAGAACGAAGACCTCACTGTGCAACTTGAATTCCAAAATAAAAATCTCGAAAATATTGTTTTGGAACGAACATCTGAAATCAATCAGCAGAAAGAAGAAATTACGACCCAGCGCGACCGGCTCGAAAATGCTTATTCCGATTTATCTTATAAAAACAAACAGATTACAGATAGTATTGAATATGCAAAAAGAATTCAAACAGCGCTACTTCCACGCTTAATAGTTATTAAAGAAGCCTTGCCCGAGTCTTTTGTTTTTTATTATCCGCGCGATGTTGTAAGTGGTGATTTTTTCTGGTTTTCCCAACAAGAGGATAAACTGTTTTTTGCAGCTGTTGATTGTACCGGACATGGCGTTCCCGGTGGTTTTATGAGTATGATTGGTCATTCCCTGCTGAACGAAATAGTGAACGAGAAAAAAGTATTTAAAACTTCGTTGGTATTAGAAATGCTCAATGCGCGCCTTATGACAAGCATGCACCAACATGGTACTTCTTCTTCCGAAATGCAGGATGATGGAATGGAAATTTCTTTCTGCTGTTATGAACCTTTAAATAATACACTTTTCATTGCTAATACAAATCAACCCGTGCTAATTATTAAAAATAATACTCTTGATGTTATTCAGGGAGACATATATTCTATTGGTGAAATTAAGGATGAAAAGTGTTTTAATGATTACAAAGAAAAAAAGATCATAATAGATACAGAAACCAGTATTTATATTTTCTCTGATGGTTTTGCAGACCAGTTTGGTGGGGATAATGATCAGAAATACACGATGTGTCGTTTTCAAAATTTTTTATTGAATATTCATACTTTTTCTATGGATGAACAAAATGAACTTCTGAAAAATGAACTATTAACATGGAAAGGAAAATCACGCCAGATTGATGATGTTCTTGTTATGGGAATAAAACTTTATCCAAATAGTCGTTGACTATAATAGGGAGAGAAAAGATGAAAATAATAAATTGAAATATTTTCTGTTAAAAAAATGAATTTGAAAATTTCTTGATAAATAACTATATTTGTTAAACTTTTAAAAAGGAGGTTACATGAAAAAAATAAACCCTTGAGATAACAAGGATAACAAATCATAAGAAGCGTTAAGCTATTATTTTTGTTGTGAAAACTGGTAATTTTCTCTTGTATGCAAAAATGATAAGTGAAACGCTCACGCTACGGCGTGGGCTACACTTATTTGCATACAGGGTATACCAGTACCTCACAACAGATAAGCGACAGTCCACGCTTTTTATTTTCAAAAAGTTAACGCCAAAGAGGACTGCGAGGCAGATAAATATTAAAATTTTATGAAAAAGTTTTTTACTATCTTTTTTTTGCTCTCCTTAATTGGATTGAGCGATTGCTTCACTCAAAATATTTTAGAGAATTTGCTTCCTCCCAAAGAAGATTGGTTTAAAGAAAAAATTACCAATGAATTAAAATATATAAAAAATGACCATTTTGCTGGTAATGTAGAGATTTTTAATACTCAATATTATAATAATAATGCATTGTGTATTGTTTCAGGAAAATTTACTTGGAAATTCAAAACTGTTTTTGGTAAAGTATCTTATGAAAAGAGAACTTTTAAAGCAAAATTTATTAATAAGACTCCCGTTTTATATAAAGATTTTGTTTTAGAAAAAGTATGCTATAAGTATATTCTTGATAAAGGCATAACAAAAGATGTTTACTGTAAATGTACAGATGGTTATGATATCACTAATACTAAAGATTTATTATATTGCTGGTAAATTATGGGTATTATAGATTTTAATATTTAGAAACTGTTTTTAAATTCAATTCAATTCAATATTTGAAAGTAGTGAAAGGTTTGCGAATAATAATAAAGATAAGTATTCATTGCCCTTTGAGTAGGTAGCTATTTTTTAACAAAAAAAATATCTGAATGAAATTTAAACAGTTTTTTCTATTTTGTGATTAATACAATAGAGTATAATCCCATAGGTGCCAACAAAAGAGTAAAGGGCGGATTCTGAAAAGCCATACGAGTAAGAGAATAATTCTAAAAACAAACAAAATGAAAATCATAAAATTTATTATAATTGGAATCCTTGTAGCGGGAGCAACTTCTTTTTTTGGTTGTAAAAAAGGAGACACTTTGTCTGCTACTTATAACTTACGTTTTACTAGTACGTCAAGTAATCCTTATCTAATTGAAGTTGATGGAAATAGTAATGTAATTTCAGGAAATACCTATAAAGACTATAAACTTACAAAAGGTACTTATTCTTGGAAAGTAACACAACAATCAGGATATGTACTATATCCCACAGAAAAATCGGGTACAGTTAATTTAGACCAAGACAAAGAAATCGTATTTCCTTAAAATATATTATGAATGAGGTAGCTACCTTTCCTCCTAATTATAAATAATTAAAAAAAATGATTGTCGTACTCTATACCTGAAAATTATTTGAATGCCCTGAGTTTACAGGCATTGTTAAGATTCATTTAGTGATTATTCTAAATCCATAAATGACAGTACTTCTGGAGATATTTTAGGTATGTTATCCGACTATCATTTTAAAAAATTCGTAATGTAGTACAAGTTAAAACATTAAACAACCGCCTCGTAGAGGCGAAATAGCGAAAATAAAGTGATGAAGTCTGTAAAAATGTACTTCGTACTTGTCACGTTCTACGTGAGGATGCACAATAGCTTAACCGAATATTATTCCGCTCCTCACGTAAAGCACCTGTCCAGCAAGGCGGGATGACAGGTACAGAGCGGTTCGGAAACCTTTTGTACTCTTTGTTATATCGCTATTTGCCACGACAAAGGCGATCATGAATTTTTGGTTATTTTATTTTATGGGATTAAGAAGTAGAAGAAATTCCTAATTCGTACATTTCGTCGCCGTGGCGACAAGCTTGTTTCGGCAGGCTCAACACAGCGCAGTGCGTTGCAATGTCCAATTCGCAATTCCTAATTCCTAATTCTATGAACTATTGAGTTTATTATTATTTTTTCTCTCTCAAATTAAAAAACAAATCTCCTCCCATAGTATTGATTATAATACTGTCATTTTTCTTTATTCCTCCAATATTTGAGAATACAAATTTTATGGATATATTTTCTGTATTTTTTATAAGAGTCATTTCTTTTGTTTCAATATTGTAGGTGTATGATTGGGGATTTTTGTTCAGTTTATCTATGATTGTATCCAATCTTATATCTTCGCAAACAGTATCATTAAAACAAATCCGGAAAAAGTTTTCTTTTGCTTTTTTTGTTATTACAGCTTTGATATTTTCTCCCGAATACTTGTTTGAAAAAAGGCTGTCTTTATAATAATCGTTATAATATTCATTGAAGCTGATCATGTATTGAAAAGTGTCAATTTTGATAATATTGTATTTATTATCCCTGTTTGTACTGAAATAAAAATGTTCATTATAATTTTCCTCCCTTTCCCATCTGCTTACATAAGATACACCCATGATAGAAAGTAATTCCTGCGGTTTCGATTTATACGCAGTATCAGGAAACAGAGAATCGAGATTTTGTTTGTAATAAGGTTGTAGAATATTATAATTTCTGTATTCAGTGAGATATTCCACCACACTGCTTATTGCCTGTCTTGTTTTAAAAGGAAGTTCTTTTTCTGTTTTGGAAATTTTTCCATTAACAAGAAGATTATTTTCTTTTAATAATTTTTCAAATCGTCCCAACTGACTTTTTTCAGATACAGAGAATGCGCCCCAGGGACCGAAAGAGCCTGCAAATGTTATAATACAAAGTGTCAGTGGAATTAATTTAATATTTTTATTTTTTGAAAATAACAAATACAGCGTTATTCCGGTTAACCATAAAGCAAGAGCAAAAACAAAATATCTGTTTTCTGTAATTCCATAGTCGGAAATTCTTCTGATAATTGCTATGTATAAAAGAATAAGCAGAGGCAATAATGCTATGTGAAAAAATCGTGAAAATCTTTTTATCCATTTATTTTCTTCTGTTGTTTGAACAGGGTAGAGGAGGAGCAGCGTGAAAACTCCAAGCCCTGCAAAGCCTGTAACCAAATAGGATACCCATCCTTCGGGTAATTGCCATTGAATTAATATTTTTATACTGTAGGAATACAGAATAATAAAATAAACTAAAATCAGACTTATAAGTACATACTGACTGAATACTTTCAGCCCTTTGGGATAGGATGTTTCCTGCTCAAGCAATTGCAGATTTTTGGGAATTCCTGCAAGGAAAAACCACGTGTTAAAAATACCGGTAATTACAATCCATAATTTAAAATAAGTTTTTGATGAAATACGAACGCCGAAAAGATTTTCTATTGCAAGCAGTGCAAGTGCCAAACCAATGTAGAGTACGACAGAATATATTCCTCCTGTTAATAATCGCAGAAAAAGAGATTTGTTGAATTGCCAGAATGCATTTATATTTCCTGCTTTAATAAACGGCGCAAAGGCAACCAGCAAGTGCATTCCTATTGCTAATAATGCAAAACGTAAATAGTCTAAAGCCGTAAGTTTTTCAGGAAGTATAATAAAATATAATGCAAAAAGCAGCAGGGCTATGGCATTAATAATATCTTTCTTTGGTGATTTTATTTGCTTTTGTTCGATAAATAAATTTAGAGCAATAAAGCCAATTGCAGCAAGAAATCCTGAAATCATCATCGCATAGAATTTCCAGGCTTGCGCATTTTCGGGATAATGAAGTTCTGATAAATAAATTGCTACTCCCGATACTCCTATTGCAAGCAATATTGTTACAGGAAAGCGATGAAATGCTTCAAGCATTTTCTCAAGAAGATGACGGATTGAAAATAGTTTTAGTTTCATTAATTTGTGGTTTTAAATAATTGAAGTCAAAAATCTGATAAATAACGAAGCCCCTAATTTATTATTTTGTTCGATGAATATTTTGTCAAAGAAAACGATATTTTTAAATAATTTTATGCTCTTTCTTGGGCGCTTTTTTTCGTATCAAATTGTAATTTCTAATTGCTTTTATGACCCCGCAGCTAACTCGGATTTGCTCCGCTATAGGAGGCGAAGTAATCCGAGTGCATTATAAAACTCATCAAATCTTTAGTAATTTTTTCGCTTCAACAATCACATCTATATAAAAATTTAATTCTGCGTAATTTCTTGCTGAGCTAAACGGGTAAGCGAGACTACAATAAAATCTTTAAAATAAACTTGGCATGAATGCAAAAGAATGTTAATTTTGTATGACGGATAAAAAATAAACAGGCATACGCCCATTAAAATTTAAAAACCATGAACCTACAATATATCACAGATAACAAAGGACAAACAGCTGGGGTTTTCATTCCCATTCAGGACTGGAACCAGTTAAAAAAAATATATAAAGAGTTGGAAAAAACAGAAGAAAATTTTGTCGGTATTCCCGACTGGCATAAATCAATACTTGATAAACGTTTAAACTCTTTGAAAAATAATACTGCTGTTTGTACTGACTTTGATAAGGCCTGTGATGAAATCGAAAAAGAATTATAAACCTATTATTTTACAGGAAGCTAAAGAAGACATGCGCTCTGCTGCTCTTTGGTATAACAAGAAAAAAAAAGGTTTAGGAAAAGATTTTAGCAAACGGATCAGAGAACGTGTCCACAGCATTCAACCAAACCCGTTTGTTTGTCAGGTGCGTTATACTGAAGTACACACCGCTGTTGTCGAACAATTCCCATATATGGTACACTATACTATTGACGATACGCAAAAAAATATTTACGTTATCGCAGTACTGCACACAAGCCAAAGCCCCCAAATATGGGATGACACAACTAAATAAAACCAAAAACGCCAATCCGACTACTGGCGGACTGGCGTTTTGTTTTCATTTTCTAACAACCTCTCTTTTTTATTTTAATATTCTGGTTATCCGTAAAGCTTATCCCTTTTTATCGTGGATGATGCAGGGGAGACTTATTTGCGTTAAAATCATTGATGAAAAAGTTTTCCTGTTCTCTATCTTTAACAAAGGTGAAAAAGATAATATTTCACCGCAGGAAATTAAAAATCTTATTCAAGATATTTTGTAAACAAAAACGCCAGACTTACAGCCTGGCGGACTGGCGTTTCTTGTTTATTATTGTTTAAACGACTTAGCTACAAGCTACGCCGAACAAGGGGAGACTAAAATAAAATCTTTCTAAAAAACTTGACATGAATGCAAAAGAATGTTAATTTTGTATGAAAGATTAAAACAAAACAGACCTATATCCAAAAAATAAAAACTATGAACCTACAATATGTTACAGATACCAATGGCCATAAAAGCGGGGTACTCCTTCCCCTGCGAGACTGGGAAAAAATTCAGAAAGACCTTGACGAATTTGAAAAACTTAAAGAGAAAAAAAACTTTTTTGAAGGGTTGGGCAATGCTTTTGCCGAAGTAGCCATGATAAAACAAGGTAAGAAAAAACCTAACTCTTTTGATGATTTGCTAAATGAGTTATAACATTATCCCTACTGACAATTTTAACAAGGAAGCTAAACAGCTTGCTAAAAAACACAGATCATTAAAATCTGACCTTGTTCAACTTCGAACTGACTTATGAAAAACCCTACAAAGGGTGTCCATCTAGGCAACAATGTGTATAAAATCCGGATGGCTATTTCAAGCAAAGGTAAAGGAAAAAGCGGTGGCGCACGTGTAATTTCATGCGTGTATCAAATGGATGAAGAAATTTACATGATGTCTATTTTCGATAAATCCGAAAAAGAAAATATTACCGATGCTGATTTGAAAAAATTTGTATCTGAAGTTAATGCCTTGAAAAATAAATAAAACATTTTTTCTCTGTAAAACCAAAACGCCAATCCGACCTTTGGCGGACTGGCGTTTCTTGTTTTTATTACTTTTAACGACGAAGCTCGGAAGCTTCGCCGAGCGAGGGGGGGGTGTTGATTTTCTCTCTCTTTTAAAATGACCCCTAATGGTTGTTGTTGCGGTTGGTTTTGGTTTATAAAATATTATTGCAATGCTTTTTTAATTATCGTAAATGTTAAATTTTCAGGGATTTTTAGTTCTTGTTTTTTTGCGTTAAATTCATTTAAAGTAAGGAGACCTATTGCACTCGATATAATATCTATTGAGTCTGATGTACAAATAGGAACTATAAAATAATTGGTATGCTTTTTATTATTATCAGGGTGCTGTTTTACTATTATATAATTGTCATTAAAGCCAACGGCAAAAACTGTTCGAGGCACAATTACAAAACAACCTTCTTCTTCAGAATAATTATAACTCAATGCACATTGGTCTAACACATCTGCTGCTGTTAAATAATACGCTCTTGTAATTTTCTCTTTTAGTGCCATTCTTTGGCAGCCATAGCAGAAGAAAAAAAATATAACATTACAAAATAGGAATCTATATTTCATTTTACTTTTATTCTTTAACGACGAAGCTCGGAAGATTCGCCCAGCGGGGGTTTATATCCGATAAGTATTCGGTTTTCCTGTTCAAATTGCTGTTTTTTGGTTTCTTCAAACTGTTTCAGGTATTCAAAAATCAACATTATTTTTTTGTCTTGTTCTGTATCATTTTTTATAAGTTGTTCTAATTTAAGTAGTATTTCTTTATGTGTAGTCAACATTTCACGCATTTTTGTAAATACTTTTATTATTTGGATATTTACTTTTATTGCTCTGTCGCTGTTTAAAACACTTGATAACATTAACACTCCGTATTCTGTAAATACATTGGGTAAACTTCTGCGACCGCCCCAACTTGAGGTCGCAATTTGCGACTTCAAGTTTTTAAATTCTTCAGTTGTTAATTCAAACATAAATTCTTCAGGGAACCTTTCTATATTCTTTTTTTACCGCTTCATTTAATCGTTTGGTTTCAACATTGTAAAGTTCTGCAAGGTCTTGGTCTAGCATTACTTTTTTCCCTCGTATCAAGTATATTTTTGAGATTACCATTTCTTCCGGTATCATTAATTTATCTTCTTTATTCTTTGTCATATTTCTTTTTTCTAGGTTACAAAAATATAAATATAAAATTGGGTGTCGCAATTTACGATACCCAATTTTATTCTACCGATGGATGATGTTTTTCAAATTCTTTCTGTAAGTCCTCTAAATTGGTGCTTTGATAACGTTAGGTACTGCTTACGTATTTATGACCGGCCACGTATTGAACTTGTCTTATGTCATAGTGTTTTATCCATAGTGCTAAACGGCTTTGTCTTATCTGTTGGGCATTTATAAAGTATTCGTATTGTTTTTGCAGCTTGCGTATAAGCTTGTCTATACTGCCATGTAAGGTGTCGCTGTCCCCCGCTAGTTCGGATTCGCTCCGCCGCGGCGGAGGCGAAGCAATCCGAGCGCGTTATAAAACTCATCAAATCTTTAGGCATTATCAATATCCTTCCAACAGCAAAGTTTCTCTCCTGTACTAACATCCCAAACACTACATATTTCTTCTATACTCACCTCCAACATCAAACAAAGCTTTCGTAATTTGTCCGATGGAGCAGTATTTTGAAACTTCCATTATTTTATTGAAGATATTTTCATTTTTTACAGCAGCCTGTTTTAATTCCAGCATAAGTTTTTCTGATTTATCTGCTTGTGATTTATGAAGATTTTTGAGCATGGAAATCTGGTACTGTTTTTCTGTTTCTGTGGAACGGATAACTTCGCTGGGAACAATAGTAGGAGAGCCATCTGATGAAAGGAACGTGTTAACTCCCATGATGGGTAATTCTCCCGTATGTTTGAGTGTTTCGTAGTATAAAGACTCTTCCTGAATTTTACTTCTCTGGTAAGCTGTTTCCATCGCGCCAAGCACACCGCCCCGTTCTGAAATTTTTTCAAACTCACTCATGATGGCTTCTTCTACGAGTTGCGTGAGCTCTTCAATGATAAAAGAACCCTGCAATGGATTCTGATTTTTTGCCAGTCCGAGTTCGTAATTTATAATCATCTGAATTGCCATGGCTCTTCTTACAGATTCTTCTGTAGGCGTTGTTATTGCTTCGTCATACGCATTTGTGTGGAGCGAGTTGCAGTTGTCGTAAATAGCATACAATGCCTGAAGCGTGGTACGGATATCATTAAAGCCTATTTCCTGCGCATGCAGCGAACGTCCGGATGTTTGAATATGATATTTCAGTTGTTGCGATCGTGCATTTCCTTTGTATTTATTACGTATAGCTTTTGCCCAGATAGCACGTGCTACTCTTCCGATTACAGAAAATTCAATATCAATTCCATTAGAGAAAAAGAATGAAAGATTCGGAGCAAATTTATCAATGTCCATCCCGCGGGAAAGATAATATTCCACGTATGTAAATCCATTAGCAAGTGTAAATGCAAGCTGGGAGAGAGGATTCGCTCCTGCCTCTGCAATGTGATAGCCGGAAATTGATACGGAGTAAAAATTCCGTACATTATTATTTATAAAATATTCCTGCACATCGCCCATTAATTTAAGCGAGAAATCGGTCGAGAAAATACAGGTATTTTGCCCCTGGTCTTCTTTTAAAATATCAGCCTGAACTGTGCCTCTGACAGATGAAATTGTGCATGTTTTAATTTCTTCGTAAACTTCTTTTGGCAGCACCTGATCGCCTGTAACGCCCAGTAATAATAATCCCAGTCCATCATTTCCCACCGGCAATTCTTCTTGATAGCGCGGACGTTCTGTTCCCAGCTTCGCATATATTTCCTGAATTTTCTTTTCTACTTCTTTTTCCAATCCATTTTTTTTGATATAAATCTCACATTGCTGATCTATGGCTGCATTCATGAAATATCCGACCATAATAGGAGCGGGACCGTTGATCGTCATAGAAACAGAAGTGGAGGGATCGCAAAGATTAAATCCGGAATATAATTTTTTTGCATCATCAAGACAGGAAATTGAAACGCCGGAATTGCCTATTTTTCCGTAAATATCGGGACGCAAATCGGGATCGTTTCCGTAAAGCGTAACAGAGTCAAAAGCTGTTGAGAGCCTTTTGGCTGGCATTCCCTGTGAAAGATAGTGAAACCGTTTGTTGGTGCGCTCGGGACCTCCTTCTCCTGCAAACATGCGGGTTGGGTCTTCTCCTTCGCGTTTAAACGGAAAAACTCCTGCGGTAAATGGAAATTCACCGGGCACATTTTCTGTAAGATTCCAGTTGAGAATTTCGCCCCAGTCTTTGTATTTTGGCAAAGAAATTTTTGGAATCTCTAAATGAGAGAGTGTATTTGTATGTGTTTTAATTTTTATTTCTTTATCGCGTACTTTGAAAATGAAAAATTCATCTTGGTATTTTTTTACTTTCAAAGGCCATTCTTCTATAAGTTTTTTATTATGCGCTTCAAGTTGTTTTTCTGTTTCTGAATATATTGTTTCCAACTCGGCAATTGAAGTCTGAGATTCTGTTTTATTATTTTTTTTCAGGAGCTGAAGCGTTTCATGTAGGTTGAAAAGTGTACGCGCAACAGCAGCCTGTTCTTCGGCTGATTTATTATAAGAACGTATGGTTTCTGCAATTTCAGCCAGGTAACGTGTGCGTTGTGGTGGGATGATGTGAATTTTATCGGGAATTTCACCTGTTAATGAAACGTGCGATTCCCATTGTATATTCGTTTTTTTTCTGATGATTTCAATCAATCCATTATAAAACTGATTTACGCCCGAATCATTATACTGTGAGGCAATAGTTCCATAAACAGGCATAGTGTTGAAGTCCTGATCGAATAGTTTATGATTCCGCTGGTATTGTTTTTTTACATCGCGGAGCGCATCCAGACCGCCTCTTTTATCAAACTTGTTAAGTGCGATAATATCGGCATAATCGAGCATGTCAATTTTTTCTAATTGCGAGGCAGCGCCATAATCGGGAGTCATAACATATACACTGATGTTGCTGTGGTCAACAATTTCCGTATCAGATTGCCCTATACCTGAAGTTTCAAGAATAATCAGGTCAAAATTTGCAGCTTTGAAAACATCGAGCGTGTCTTTCACAAATTTAGATAATGCAAGATTTGATTGTCGTGTAGCCATAGAACGCATGAAAATTCGTTCATCATTAATAGCGTTCATACGTATTCTGTCGCCCAGCAAAGCGCCTCCGGTTTTACGTTTCGAGGGATCCACGCAAACGATTCCGATTTTTTTATCAGGAAAATCAAGAAGAAATCTTCGTACAAATTCATCCACCAATGAAGACTTGCCAGAGCCTCCGGTGCCGGTTATACCAAGCACAGGAATATTTTTTTCAGAAGCAATTTTTTTAATTTTTTCTAAATCTGATTTAATATCTTCAGGAAAATTTTCAACGGCAGAAATAAATTTTGAAATGCTTTGGTAGTCTTGGGTTTCAATATCTTTTATAGAGAATTGGATATTTTTTCCTCGGGGAAAATCAGATTTTTTTATTAAATCAGTAATCATCCCCTGCAATCCCATGGCTCTTCCGTCATCAGGCGAATAAATTCTGGTAATTCCGTATTTGTGCAGTTCTTCTGTTTCTTCAGGAAGAATCACGCCACCACCGCCGCCAAAAATTTTAACATCTCCAAAGCCTTTTTCTTTGAGCATGTCGAACATATATTTGAAAAATTCAAGATGCCCTCCCTGATAGGATGTAACAGCAATTGCCTGTGCGTCTTCCTGAACAGCACAATCTACAATCTGCTTCACAGATCTGTTATGCCCGAGATGAATCACTTCTGCTCCCGACGACTGGATGATTCTTCTCATGACATTAATTGAAGCGTCATGACCATCGAATAAAGAAGCCGCTGTTACTATTCTGATGTGGTTTTCCGGTGTGTAGTTTTTTTCGTTCTGCATTTGTCTAATTTTATGTGATGTGTGTTTCCTTCAATTCCTAATTCTTAATTCCTAATTTCATTCACCAAAAATATAAAAATATGTTATACATTATATTGAAAAATGAATTTTATTAAATGCCCGTACTTATATTTGAATTCTGAAGAAAATTACTTTTTGTGGAAGTTGGTGTAGGAGTCGGCAGTCGGCAGTCAAACAAGTCGGCAGTTGAAAAGTCGGCAGTTGAAAAGTCGGCAGTCGGCAGTCAAAATAGTCGGCAGTCATGTAGACTGAGGACTGTAGACTGAGGACTGAGGACTGTGGCCTGTGGCCTGGCTGAAAAAAAGCATTTCACATAACATAAATAATAAAATAAATATTGTAAACTATGATAACAAAATTAGATCAAATGTTTGATGCTCTCAAGAGCAAGCCGAAAAGAAGATTAGTAGCTGCTTTTGCAAATGATTCTCATACAATTGGAGCTATCAGCGGGGCAGTAGATAAAGGCATTGTTGAAGCAACTCTTGTTGGTGATATTGATACCATAAAAAAAGTTTGCGCTGCAGAAAAAATTGATTTTACAAAATTCAAACTCGTTCAGGAAGCTGATGAAATGAAGGCTGCTGAAAAAGCAGTGGAGTTAATAAATGCAGGCGAAGGGAATCTTTTAATGAAAGGTCTTGTTACCTCTGATAAATATATGAGGGCAATTCTCAATAAAGAAAAAGGTTTGATGCCGAATTCAAATGCAATTCTGAGTCATGTTACAGTTATTGAAACGCCAAATTATCCCAAACTGCTTATTGTTAGCGATGTTGCCATTATTCCTGCTCCAGATTTGAAACAGAAAATTGCGATTACAAATTATGTTATTCAGACTGCTCACGCATTAGGGAATATGAATCCAAAAGTTGCCCTAATTGCAGCTACAGAGCAAATGTCATTGGGGATGCCCGCTTGTGTTGATGCTGCAATTCTTTCAAAAATGGCAGACAGAGGGCAAATAAAAGGTGCTTTAGTAGATGGGCCATTAGCTCTTGATGTTGCTGTAGATAAAGAAAGTTGTGAGATAAAAAAATTGAAAAGTCCTGTTGCCGGTGATGCAGATTGTATGGTATTTCCTAATATTGAATCAGGGAATGTATTTTTTAAGACCAATACAAAATTGTGTAATGCAGAGCTTGGCGCTGTAGTGTTTGGAGCAAAAGTTCCCGCTGTTCTTACATCAAGAGGCGATAGTGAAAAAACGAAATTGTATTCTATAGCACTTGCTGCTATGATTGCTAAGTAATGGACAAGGTTTGGTGTTTTTCAACAACAGATCATTTTTTCATATAGTACAAAATTATGTCCGAAAGTTTAATTCTTGCGATAAATCCGGGTTCCACTTCAACGAAGATTGCTGTTTTTCAAGATTCAAGATCAGTCTTCATGAAGAATTTATCACATAAAACAGAGGAGCTCTCAAAATTTAAAAAAATATCAGAACAGTTTCAATTCCGGAAAGATATTATAATTGAAGAAATTGATTCAGCAGGTATCAGTCTTGATGCAATAAAAATTGTTGTTGGAAGGGGAGGGCTTGTCAGACCTATTGAGTCTGGAGTGTATTCAGTGAATGAAAAGTTGAAAAAAGATTTGCTGAACAGTCCTTTCGGCGAGCATGCAAGCAATCTTGGCGGGCTTATAGCCGACGACATTGCACGGTCATTAACAGAGGCACGAGCTTTTATTGTTGATCCGGTCGTTGTTGATGAACTGGACGATATTGCACGTATTTCGGGTCATCCGCTATTAGAAAGGGTTTCAATTTTTCATGCATTGAATCAGAAAGCTGTTGCAAAGGCTCATGCAAAATCAATAATGAAGAAATATGAAGACCTGAATCTTATAGTTGTTCATTTAGGCGGAGGTATTTCTGTTGGAGCTCACAGGAAAGGCAAAGTTGTTGATGTGAATCAGGCCTTGGATGGCGATGGACCCTTTTCTCCTGAACGAAGCGGAACGCTGCCTGTTGGGGCTTTGGCACGACTATGTTTTAGTGGAAAATACACCAAAGAGCAGGTTGGAGAAATGATAAAGGGCGAAGGAGGAATGGTTGCGTATCTCGGGACAAACAGCGCTTATGAGGTAGAACAAAAAATGCTTGCCGGCGATAAAAAGGCAGGGTTTATTTTTGAAGCATTGGCTTATCAGGTTGCAAAAGAAATCGGGGCAATGTCATCGGTTTTGAAATGCGAAGTGGATGCGATATTAATTACCGGAGGCATTGCTTACAGCAAGTGGTGTGTTAATCAGATTATTGAAAGGGTTTATAAAATAGCCCCGGTACATGTGTATCCCGGCGAGGACGAAATGCAGGCACTTGCTATGGCGGGCTTGGCTGTGCTGAACAGAGAGATTGAACCTAGGGAGTATTGAGGTCGGTGTCTTCGACTCCGCTCAGACACCGCATGTTGCGCTTAGACACCGCATGTTGCGCTTAGACACCGCATGTTGCGCTCAGACACCGCATGTTGCGCTCAGACACCGCATGTTGCGCTCAGACACCGCATGTTGCGCTCAGACACCGCATGTTGCGCTCAGACATCGCATGTTGCGCTCAGACATCGCATTATTTTTTTACAATTATTAATTTTTTTCTTATTTTTGTTAAAAACAAACACAATATTATTATGGGAACATTCAACAAATCTGCTGTAAATGATTTTATCAAATGGGCTTCTAAAAAAGGAGTTAATTTACCTAAAGAACCCGAAAAGGTTTATGAGTTGCCGAAATTAAATCTTAAATTAAAAGAAATTGATAAGCTTCCTTCGGAAATAGGCAGTCTACACAATCTCACAGAGCTGGATTTAAGCATGAATAAATTATCAAAGCTGCCTAAAGAAATTGAGAATCTTACGAATTTGAAAGTTCTGAATTTATCAAGAAATTTATTTAAGATTTTTCCTGATGAACTTGCTTTTCTTCGTTCTTTAGAAGAGCTTGAAATGGAGAGCAATCAAATGGAATCGCTTTCTTCAAAAATAGGAAAATTAAAAAATCTGAAAAAACTGAATTTATATTACAATCAGTTAAAAACCTTGCCCGAAGAAATAGGAATGCTCGTACATCTTAAAGAATTAAATTTAAGTGCGAACAATCTTGAAAAAGTACCATCAGCAGTATGCAATCTTGTTGATTTGGAAAAGTTAAATTTATGGTCGAACAAACTAACGGAACTTCCTCCTGAAATGGCTTATCTTGAAAAGTTAGAAGAGCTCAACATTTGGTCGAATAAAATTTCCGATATTCCTGACGCAATTAAAAAACTTCCTAAACTGAAAGACCTAGATATTGCTGTAAATCATTCAAAGCTGAATCAAAAGTTAATTGAAGCAGTTTTAAAAGATGATGTCAAATTGGTAAAAGAATTGATTGCACATGGTGCTGATGTAAATTATAAATGGATGGCTTACGGCGATACAGATTTTACTACTGCTTTATTTGAAGCAAAAGGTGTTGACATGATAAAATTATTATTGTCTCATAACGCGGATGTTCATGCAAAGAGGGAGAAAAAAGGAAGTGCGAGTATTCTTGTTTGGGAAAGCGATAATGCAGGAACAGGAAAACACGAGACTTTCCTTACAATGAAGCACTCTTTGGAAGTTACCAAATATTTGAAAACATTAAAGTTTTAATTTTATACCAAGCCCGGTCATTCATTGCTTCCCGTTCGCGCTCGTCTTTGTGTAAAGCATTGTGGGGAGGGGACGAGTGCGCTTGTTGTACCTAATTTTATTTTCAAAAACAATAGCTCTATCCCTTTAACGACGAGGGGGGCTTATTTGGTGTTGTGCTCCTGTGCTTATTAAGCTAAATTCAAATTAATGTCTAAGATTTTTTTTAATTCTGGAAGTTTGGTCTGAATAATTTGCCATACAACTTTGTCATCAATTCCAAAATAATCATGGGCAATCATATTTCTAAAACCATGTATTTTATACCAATCAATTTGAGAGTATTTGTCTTTAAATTCATCACTTAATTTTCCCGCTATTTCTCCAATAACAATGAAATTCATCAATACAGCATCATATGGAATATAATTGCTGGCTAATTCTTCTATTGACGAATATTGATTTGAAATATCAAGAATTTTTTTAACAGATTCTAATATATTAAAACATAATAGATCGTCTTTACTATACATATATAGCGTCTTTTAAAATTATTTGTTTAAAAATCGGTTTTATTGCTCCTTCTCTGCATAAATCTATCTTAATTTTTAAATGAGAAATCAAATATTCACGCAATTCAAATTTTTTATCGTATAAATTTTGAGCATTTTCTTCAAATTCAACAATTATATCAATATCACTCTTCTCTGTCTGCTCGTCTCTTGCATAAGAACCAAATATACCTATTCTAATAACTTCAAATTTTGTCTTGAAAAATGATTTATTTTCTCTTAAAAAATTTAATATCTCTGATTTTGAAAACATGATTATTTCATTTAATTGTCTTATTTATTGCAAATTTACTCAATTTTCATCAATTTATAACAAATACTCATTGATTTTTTGGCATGGAGCTCATCTTGTGAATAGAGTTTGCTTGTGCTACAATGTCAAGATGTGGAAGACCTTGTATATTTATCAGGCAAGCCCTAATCCAAATCACCCGTTCGCGCTCGTTTCAGGGTAATGCTTTGTGGGGAGGGGACGAGTGCGTTTGTTGGTACTAATTTTTTATTTTCAAAAACAATAGCTCTATTCCTGCACTTGACCACCTGCCTGCCTGTTTACTATAGGTAAATTTGCCTGCGCTGAGACGAGCGCAAACCTTGGGGCAACGAGCATTAACAATGGAATATAAAATTTGTGTAATGTTCAAAGTTATCACTTTAAATTGTAAGTGCAAAATGCGGGGATAACTAATTAAACCTATATTCTATCCCAAAATAAATACTAGGTATTACATTCACAAATATTAAAAAAAATCCTGCAAACGAACCTATTCCAATACTACTATTTATAAATATTTTTTTGTTAAGTTTATAGTTCAATCCTATTGTACCAGTATTTTCTACAAGAATTCTATTTCTTTTTGTAATACCCGGTGGACCTAATTGATGTTCATTATAACTATTTTTATATATTGCATAATTAAATTGTAGAAATCCAAAAAGTCGTTGAAAATTAGTATTGAAAAGATAACGATACCCCAAATTCAAACCCAATGAATTAGTATCATATTTATTTACTGGATCACCAACTGGAGGATTAATAAGAATTTTTGTATATTCAGGACCAAGATAAATACAATGTTTTTTTAGAAATAAATTAAAAGTAATCGCTAAATGAGTTGTTTTATAGCTGTAATTGAATACTGCTTGAGTTCCACAAAAGACACTTTTCAATGAATCTTTTTTATCATTATTATTTATCTGACTAAAACCATTTTTTATAATTAAAACACAAATAATTATTCTCAAATAATTCAACATGGGATTATATTTATTAGTTCAAAATAATCTTTTCTGAAACTGTTTTATCGCCAAAAAAACCTTTTAATAAATATACTCCCTTTGAAAGATTTGAAATATCAATGTCTATTTTATTAAGTGTTTGAATTTCTTTTGAAAAAACCGTATTACCAGATGAATTATATAGTTCTAATTTTATCGTTCTATCAATTATTCCCTCGAATTCGATAGTGATTTTACCATTACTAGGATTTGGAAAGATTTTGGTATAAAATAATGGTTTACTTTTTTCTCTACTTGAACTCAACAGGGTTGTATCTTTACTGTTTTTATTTGATTGCCCATTATTTTCTACTTGTACTGGTCCAACATAATTTGAATTACTTTTTGACAAGTTAGGACAGTCAACAATTTTTGCTTCAAAATTACCTTGAATAACTGTGTTTGGTTCAATAGTTATACTTTCAGTTGCTATCAATTTTAAGGATTGGTCTTGATAAAGTGTCGTATTTGAAACGTTTATATTTTTTCCAGTTTTTGCGGTCTCGTCTGTTATAGTTTGATTATAATTATTTATTGTAATATCATGGTCACAATCTAATCTTGTCCATACACGAATAAAATCAATTTCCATAGTAGTAGGGCAAGGGGTCGTATTATCTGCCGCAGGAGGAAAAGGGGCATTAGTACCTGCAATAGAAAAATTTGCGATTATATTTGCTTGATAGTTTAAATCACCAAGCCAAATAGCAAATTCGTAATTATTAATTGAAAAATAACAGGCATCATTGCCCCATTCTGCTCTTATGGTATTAAAACTTTCAGTTAAATTACCAATTAATGGAACCCATCCGCCATAATCATCCACAATACCAAAAAAATTATAATAATCCTCACAACCACTTGGGCAATGAGTATCAACATGATATCTGTTTGGGGTTTCACCTTTATACTCTATAATATCTAATTCCTCATCGGGATTAGCACCATATAGCCAAAAAGCAGGAAAAAAACCTTTGCCGTCTGGCCATTTTGCACCTATTTCAAATAAACCATATTTATATTTTTGTTTCGAAAAAATCATGCCTGATGTATAATGCCAAGTTTGTAAATTTGGAGAGCCATCTTTTAATGTAGATGTAGCCGATGTGTCATACCATACACCTCTAGCGTATATATCTTCTCTTTTTGCAATTAACCTTAATGTCCCACTATTAACATCTGAATTGTATCCAAATTCAATATTATTGCCATCTGTCATATATTCTTGGTTTATAGAAGGACCATTATAATTTCTACCCCATGGAAAACAATTTTGCCATTTGTTTTCATCTAATGAATTTCCACTAAATTCATCCCCATCTGCATAAGCCCACTTAATAATTGTTCCATTTGTTAATAATTGCCACATTGTTTCTGGTTGTGCAAATAACATATTTTTATGTAAACTCAATAATAAAATAGTTAACAAAATTGCTTTCATAAAAATGAAATTTATTTTGGTATATATAATTATTCAAGAATTATTTTTTTAGAAATTATTAGACTTCCAGAATTTATTTTTACCAAATAAATACCTTTTGCAAAACCAAGCATCTCAATTTTTGAAAGAAATCTACAATTTTTGGAAATTAATTTTTTACCGTAAATATTACAAACTTCAATAGTATAAGGCACATCCAAAAGAGTGGGATCTGGTTTAATAATGAAATAATTTGTTGTAGGATTAGGAAAAATAGAATATTCAGTGTTCAAACAACTGCTTTTAGACACCTCGTTTTCATTTGATTGCATAGAATGAGCATCCTTAAATTTATTGTCAGAAGTGTTTTGGTGTGATATTTTTAAATTATTAAGCCCAGGACAAATAGGACACGGAATAATTGTAGCGGTAAAATCGCTTCCGGCTTCTGCAGAAAAACCGTCTTGTAAAATAATTTCCTGATATGCTTGATAACTTGCAGTAACACCAGATAATATAGTAATGTCGTCACAATATTGATCGGCTGGAGATATTATTATTCTACCTACAGGATTATTATTTGTATTAGCTAAACAAATAAATCTGTCTACCGAACAATCAATACTTGCATTTGGATGTAAATTGAATATTGCAGATTCATATTGATTAAAACTACTATTATCAGCATTAAGAGCACCCATTGCATAATATCCATTACAGTACCCCTTCCAGCCCCAGTTAATATGAAAATTATTATCGCTATAACCATCAATAACAAAGGTATGCCCGCCACCTGTTGTTTCTCCACCCGAATATATAAGTGGGTAACTGAAATCTAAATCATCTTTTAACATTTTAATCCATTTCTTCTTTAAATAATATATTCTCCATTTTAAATCAGCATCTGAGCTATATCCGAAATGATCAACAAAAGCGTTTCTAGCTTTCCAAGGATAAGAAGAAGAACTACAATCTGGGCCATCACAATAGCCCATTTCCGCTTTATCCCCACAATCTGCTATTAATTTTGCTATAGCATCTGCTTCTATAATATCAGAACAATCATTATCCGAGTAATAATATAATTCATTGGGCATATTACACCAATCGTAATCACTATATGTAGGATATGCAGGATGTTGCCATTTACGCATGACCTGAGCCATTGCAACAGCAACACATCCGGCAGCGCAATGATTACAGTTACATCCACCAAAATAAAGGCAGGATTTATTGTATGCAATACTATTATTGCTACCACAGTTGCCGCTATTATTTGTTGACTGGCCCCATAGGGATGTAACTAATGGGTTAATGCTATTTATGCTCTTTGTGAAATTTTTTGTTTCAATATCTGTCCATTCTAAAATAGTAGAATCGTTAGGTAAATTATTTTGTTTAATATATTCTATTTCTTTAGAATATTTCTCCATCCACCAGAGATATGCAGGAGGTAAATCGCTTTCATCGTATATAGCATCAAGTGAATAGCCCAGAATAGGGACAGCTGCATTATCAGAAGATATATAAACATAACCGCCATCACTAAAACAAATAATATAATAGCTTATGCTACCATTATAATACTTTACGTGTGTTGTATCAACCAATAAATTACTTTTACCAGATAAAAATTCAAAATAATTTAAAGCAATTTGCGTTGCATAACTTACAGATACCGGATTTGAAAATAGTATCAGTCCATATATCTGAAAAAATAATAGAAATATAATCTTTTTCATGGTTTTATATAAATTGGTTTCATTCGGATTTCAGTTATCTTTCCACCAACTTCAAAATATTTAAAAGTGAAATAATGTAATCTTACTGAATCAGGTGGTTCTGTAAATTTTATTTCTAAGAACCATGGAAAAACTTTTTTTCTTTTGATAAATTCAGTAAATGGCTCAAAAGTGTCAACTATATTTCCATTTTCTTCTGAATACCTTACTTTAATAATATTATTCAATGAAGTATGAGCATTATAATTATTATTGAATTTTTCATCTGAAACTAATGCTAAACTATCAATATTACCAATTATTTTAAATTCTATGTTCATAGCATAACATTTATTTATAATGTCAAAACTTGCCGTTTCAATTTTTACTGTTTTTCCAATTGGGTGTATAGAAATTGAGAAAGAATAAATTAAAACAGTATCAAATTCATTTATTATCATATTCCTTTTTGTCGTATCAGAAAATTGATAATTAAATCCAACTACCTCCTGGTAATTTATTTTTGTTTTTTCTTTACAATAAGAAAACAGTAAAATCAAAAAAAAATAGATACAACCAATTATTGCTAACTTTATAGTAAATTTCATTGTGCTGAAATTATTTATTTGTACCCTTTTTAACAACCTCTAATTCTTTTTGTAATTGAATTAGGTATAAAGTAAGTTCTTCAATTTTCTGTAAAAGGATACCGTCCATTTTTTGCAAGTCTGTACCGTTATTTTCAATTTCTTTAGCAGAATATCCCTCTGCCTTGATGCAAAAGACAAACTAATGTAATCATTAGAACAAGGCCAAGGTATTGTATTCTGTGAATATCCAATATAAAAATACAACACAAAAATCAGTATTAATATATTTCTCATTGCCTTACCCCCTCAAAATTAAATTTTAAATTTTCACGCTCAATATTTTTCGTTTTTAAAACAAATTCTATAAAATTTGAAAACAATTTTATGTCAATAATTTTAAAGGAAATAGGGAAATCAACCAATGTGAAATCTTTTTCAATTATATAATTTTCATCAAAAATACAAGCCTCAAAAATGGGTTTAGGGAATGAAGTATTTTGTTTAATATAAAAGATAATAAATTTGTTATCATAAATTCCAAACGAACAGCTTGCATAATAATTATTAAATTTTTTTTTGCTGTATTGCTTGATGCATTCTCCTTTATTATTAAAAAACTTATAACATAAAGGACTTGGAAAATATACTGCAAAGCGGCCATCATTGGAAAGACATAAAAAAGATAAGGCTAAGGTTCGAAGTTTATTCTGACGTTCTTTTTCTAATTGTAACAAAGAGTCTTCTTTGTGATGATAATTAATTATATGTTTGTTAAGTTGATTCCCTTCATTATTGTAAATAATCACATTAGTAATTGAATCGTTTACCTTTGCTTCTAAAACACCGAGTAGCTTTTTATTGGGGGACAATGCAAGTCGGAACTTTGGTTCATAGGATAAAATCCTACCATTTGGGAAAGTTGCTTTACGTCCAGTAATATATCCCTTTGGAGCATAAACGTCCTCAATAATAATAATACTATCTGAATTGTTTTGCGAGAATGTAAACTCAACTAAAAAGGTAAGGATAAGTAATAATAAAAAGTATTTCATATTTTCAATTATTTGTTTTTATTTTCAATTTGTCTTTTCAACTCATCAATTTGTTTTTGTTGTTCAATAATGTACAAAAACAATTCTTCAATTTTCTGCATTTGTATTTTGCTGATTTCGCCTAGGTCTAAGCCATTTTTCAGGATATTTTTTTCAGAGGGAACATCGGGCAGGTGTTTGTTTTTATTAATAAAAGCTTCAACATCTTTTAGCTCTTTTAATTTATAATCATCATAAAAAACAAAATCGGCAAAATTGTTATTTACAAGCACCCTTTTTGCATGGATTGTACCGTTTACATCCAATTTATAGGTAGGATTCCATAGACCTATTCCAACATTGCCTGTGCCGTCTGGTATCAGAAGAATATCCCCTTCATCATACTCATTGCATATTACAAAGCTAGTTGAAACAGGATTATCATAAGAAAATCCTGTCCAGGCTCTTCTAGGTGCATTGATACCTTGTGGGTACCATCCAATATAAGAATTAGTATATCCTTCTATAATCATTGCTGGGCTTAAGTTATTGTCACCTTTAATATGTAATTTTGCAATCGGATTAGTTGTTCCTATACCAGTATATCCGTTATCTGTAATAGTCAGATAACCATCATGATTTTGTCCGGCATTATCTTTAAACGATAGCATAAAGCCATTTTGATTTGCCGGGTTTGAAAATTTCCAAACACCATTGTTAGATGTTCTGCCAAATGTAAGCCAATTACCATACCCGCTTTTCAAGCTTAAAACGCCACTTTCAATAGCCGCAATACTACCAATAGTAACAGTTCCAGTTTCATAAAATAAATTTGTATTGTTTTTCTTCCAAAATCCTGAAAAAGGAATTGATACTCCGTTATTCCAGCCCATAAAATCTGTGCCGTCCCATGTAATTGAACCATCAGTATGAGTTGTTGAATTCGAAATTTTTATGGCTCCGTTGACTTCGAGTTTCTCGATAGCTGAGTTAACGCCTATTCCTACATTTCCATTATCTGTTGCCAAAAATGTACTGTGACATGTAATAAAATTACCAGTATTGGTAGCTTCGGGATTACCTCCTACAATAACATTTTTTCCACTGTACCAATTTATCAGCAAAGCATCATCTGTAGGCCCATAACAATCCATTATAGCGTGAACACCATTATACCCTATTCGGAGGTAATTTAGAGGGTCGTTAACTTTGGTAAACCGGGCATCGCCATTTACATCAAGTTTGAGTCGTGTTAAACCACCTACATCGTTTTGTAAATCCCAACCAACTCCGGCATAAGTTTTCCCAATAGCTACCTTTCCATCATCAGTAAAAGAAATATTTGGTGTTTGATCGGGCAAACCTATTTGCAAGCGATTTTTAAAGCCCTGTCCACCGCCAAATGGTTCGATATCCCACATCGAAGTCGTTCCGCCGATAACTTCATTTTCAATGCGCATTGAACCGCTTACCCCTCCTTCATTGTCCGCTGTAGAGAGATCATTAACAGTTTTTATATGAAGTTTTTTCAGTGGCGTTTCTGTGCCAATACCAACTTTTCCAGAATTATTACAATAGACATCGTTATTTGCTTTTGACCAAACACTGTTTATCACATTACCCGTTATTGAAATACCTGTTCCTTCAGTAAGTAAATTTTCATCTCGCCAGTCAGGGTTGCCACTACCATCTGTCTTCCATATTTTGTTTGGATTTCCTTCACCTTGAGTCACAACACCTGCACTATTGAGGGAATTCGTAGCAACTGAAATAACTGGGGCTGTATAATTATTTTCAACAGAAATCGGCAACATACCTTGAACATTTGTTACAGAACCAGCAGGTGATGTTGTCCAAGAAGGTGCACTATTGGGTCCATTAGATTTAAGAATTTGCTCCATCGTCCCGAAACCTAATTCCTGAACTTGTCCATTATTATCTGAATAAAACAGCTTCCAATTACTTGCAGTATGGTCGGTGGCAGAAGTTATCGAATGTGTTTGGTTATGCAATTGGGAATGAACGTGATTGCCTTCTGCAATAGTACCTGCAACAGAACCAAAATTTGCTGTGAAATTATTGTTGTTTAATAAAAGACCATCACTGGCAGAATAGTTCTGAGCAGTTGAACTAATGATAAAATTAGGATAATCCCCGGAAAGAGAAAGCCCTGTTCCTACTGAATAAGAAATATTCTTTTTCCATTTTGCATTACCCATATTGTCTGTAGTTAACACATAATTTTGTTGTTCCCCATTTTCCCTAAACCTCAAAGTCCCCTCTACATCTAATTTTGCTGTTGGGTTCATATCTTGTATACCAATCCCCACATATCCATCCAAAGCATTAATAATAGTATTCTGTCCATTCATGGCTGAATTCGATTGTATCAGTAAGGCTTCATCTTTTGTGAAAATTTCATTTGTGCTGCCTTCAAGACCATCACTATTAGATGTTAAATAAATTGTGCCGGAACCAATTTTCAGCGTATCGGAAACATGAACAGATGTTAAAACCGTGTTTGCAATATTTAACGAATCTGCTGTAATAATTCCTGCTGTAATGTTTCCGGTAACTGCGGCATCTCCATCAAAAATAGCATTGCCTGCAACATGCAGTTTGGCTTCAGGGTTTAAAATACCAATACCCACATTACCCATTTCTTTTAAGGTTAAAACAGGATAATCTTCTCCTGCTACGCTATTAGTGAACAATAATTTTTTCTGTACCCCGCTTATTGTAACATCCCACCATATAGTACGGTTCAATTCTAAAACCATGTTGTTAATAACTTCATCTTCGAGCCTTAAAACTGTAGAGCGACGCCCTGGTCCCGGTGGCAAATCAGGATGCACGTAACAATCGGTAATTCCTTTTACATGTAAATGTGTTTGCGGGTTATTAGTACCCAGCCCATAATATTTGTGAGTGTTGCTAAATAAGCTATACTCATCTTTTTCAACCCATACACTGTTTAATACATTCCCATCAAAAGATAAGCCTGTTCCTGCAATTAAATCAAGTGGGGGCAAAGAACCAAATGTGCCGTTTCCATACAGCACAGTTCCTGCATCTCCATTATACTCCAACGCTTGAAAGACTCCGGTTTCATTAAATGTAACAATTCCATTTCCCATTCCGGCAAAATTTGTATTGCTGATAGCGCCCGTAATAAGACTACCAGACGAAATTGTACCTGTTGTTTGAATGTTGTTATTAATAAAATCAAGGATTCCGCTTGGCGATACTATTGCCGGAACGCTGATTTGACCGAGTATTGTTGCATTTTGACCAATGTGTAAACTATTCAGCGTGCCTGTTCCTGAAATATTCAGGCTTGCTCCTTTAATTCCGGCAGTAGTAATAATATTACTTCCATCAAAATTTACAGTGCCAGTGGGCGAGAAAATTTTAGCTACAGAAAGACTATTCCCAACAGTAATATTTGCGAGAATATTAAAATTATTAATACGTCCATCGCCTTCCACATCGAACATACACGAGGGCGCAGCAAGACCAAGACCAAACCAGCCTGTTGCGGTAAATACAGCCCTTTGTGTGTTATTTGTTTTTAAGACTAAAGGTTGGTTGTTTTTTGAGCCCAGAAAATCGCCGGATGACAGGTTGTTTCCTCCGGTGGCCCATTTATCGCCGCTTTGCGAAAATGCGGACATATTAATGAAGGTGAAAAACAAAGCGAATAATATCGCTAAACGAACATGGGGGGGGGTAGCGCAGCTTCTCATAATGTATAATAAATTAAAGTTTATACTTTGTAAAGCCCCAAACTTATAGAAAAAAGTATGGAAAAATTGTTTTGGTTTGGGTGAATTTTTCAATTCAACAAATTTTTCTACGAAAAAAAAACAAAAAGGTTACATCGGTGGCTGTCAGAATGTTCTATGCTATCAAGATGCGGAACATCTTGTAATGCTTTTAATCTGCTTAGCGACCTGCTGGATATGCAATTTCAATCCTCAAAAAGTCAGAGAAATTTTTAATCTGCCGGAACATATCGAACCTGTTGTTTTACTGCCATTAGGTTATCCTCTCGATAAAGCAGATGTTGATCGTCATGATAAAGGAAGAAAAAAAATAGAGGAAATTGTTCATTGGGAAAAGTTCAGTTAGTTTACCAGGCAAGCCCCATCCCAAACCGAAAGGGAAAATCTAAAAAGTTGTGAGAAATACCTTTAGTTTCAAATTTTACATTTTCAAAGCTGACACTGATATCTGCAAAAGTAAATATAAGTCCTATTTTCCTGATTGGTTTTGATGTGGAAAAGAAACGCAAGCCCCCGTATGCTTTTAAGTAAGATGGACTCTCAAGATATGGCTTAAGTCTCTCCCCTTCACCTTTGTATTGAAAACCAAAAGTTTCAAAGAAACCGAATCTGCGCTTGTCTTTTCCATTAACAAATGCAGTACCTACTTTAAAATAAAAACCCGGTACATTATTAAATTTGAAAGCCAGATCATTATTAAGATTTGTTGATTCAGGCTGAAAATTAACATAAGACAAAGTCATTCCAAGTGTTACGGGTTCTTTTATTACAAGTCCAAATTGTAAGCCAAAACTTGTTTTGTATAAATTAAAATAATTGTTATAAACAAAAGACGGAGTTGTATTTAATAAATAGTCTTCAGAAAATGAAAACGAAGAATATTTTACATCCCGTGTAATAGAAAATTCCAGCCCTCTTTTTTCTTTCGTATTCCAGTATTGATATACTTCAAAATATTTATTTGTTAAAAATCCGCTAAGAGTTTCTTCTTTATATTTTCTGTATTTTTCAGGGTAATCATTATTTGTATACATTTTGAGACTTGAGAAAAAAGAAGGGGAAAGGTTAAATAATGCATACCCAAAAGAACTTGAATTTTTATAATGAATAGTTTTGTAGGGAGCATAATAATCCTGAGGCAAATCTTGCGAAAATGTAGAACCGAAGAGGAATAGGGAAAATATAATTAAAGCTACTCTCATGCTTTTTTCGGAGGTATTTTGCCGGTTATTATCAGCGTTTTCATTTCCTTAAACTCTCTTTCTCTTGCAATTTTAAGGGGAGCGCGTTTCCAATTATCTTTAATAGTTTTATTCGCTTTTTTCTCAAGGAGCAGTGAGGTAATATCCAGCCTGTTTTCTCTTACAGCATAATGAAGAGGCGTCCACCCGAATTCTCCCTGTGCATTAATATTTGCGCCTAAAGAAATCAGTTCAGCAGTCAAATCTTTATACCCTTTCCAAGCAGCATAATGAAGAGGTGTCCAGAGCTTATTATTCGCAATATTCACATTGGGTTTTGATGCAAGAATTTTTGAAACAGTACCAAGATCATTCAGAAGTAAAGCATGCATCAGCACTGTATTTCCTTTTTTATTTTTTATGTCGAGAGGAACTTTGTTCGACAAGAGTAAATCAATTATTGGTTCTGAATAATTATCAATTGCCAGATGCATTAATGAGCCATTTTCTGAAGGTAATTTAAAATCAACGGCAGCACCATTTTTAACAAGAAGTTCGGCAGTAGGAACATTTTTCAAATTCACGGCATAATACAAAGGCGAGCAACCCTGATTGTCAATTTCATTTATTGATAATTGTTTTGCAATAAGGTCGGGCACCAATTCAAAATTTTTAAAATACAGGGAAAGATTGATAAGGTTTCCACCTCCGGTTACAGGCGCATTGAGAGAAGCTCCCAGTTCAATAAGTTTTCGTGCAACATCATTTGCTTTATTTGTGATAGCAAGCTCCATCAACTTTGTTCCATTTATTGTAGGGGAATTCAGGTTCATTCCTTTTCCAACAAAGAGATTGAAAATATCTTTCTGATTTTTTTGCACGACAAGCTCGAGAAAGTTTTTGCCATCGTTATTTGCTTCAAGATATATTTCAGGATAATAATCCAGAACTAAAGTGGTTTTTTCCGGAGAGCTTAATTCTATCGCGTTATTGAGGATAATTTTAGCCATTGTTTTTAAATGCGCATCCATTTGTTTGCTTTTTGCAAAGAACAGATTTGTTTCAAGGTTTATACCCTGAGTTACGAGAGCATTTCCTGCTTTATAGGCATTATTGGCAACAGCAAGGTAGAGAAGTGGAACTCCGTTTGCATCGGTAGATTCAGGATTGATTTTGTAACCGAGTTCAGCCAGTTTCGCCATTGTTTTTTCAGCATCTTTTGTAATCGCGTAATTGTAACACTCCTTGATAACAGTAGCAGGCACATTAGAAAGAAGCAGCGCTGTTATTTCTTCCCGATCTGCGTTAATAGCAGCAGCAACGGCAGAATTATTGTTTTTGTCAACAAGGTCGCTGTGAAATTTTAATTTGTAACTCTTACTGATAAAATCAATGTTGTTATTTTCAATTGCATTAAAGAAATCTTTTGTAAAATAAAATTTAACAATTTTTTTCTCTCTAACCAAATCTTTATTGTCAGGCATCAGGTATTGGGCAAAACTGATGTACATATATTTATCAATAATGTCATCTGTCATGAATGCAAGAAAAGCATAAGCATCGGGATTGTTTCTGTTCTCAGCCAGAGCTGCTTCTGTAAACTTTTTTGCAGCATCAAGAAATGCCTGATGATTGTATTGTTCTTTATAAATTTTGAATTTTCTTTTTGCTGCAACCATATAATCGTTGCTGGGCTTTGAGAAAGAAGAAAACGAATAAACGCGGGGAGGAGGGGTGCAGCTTGTTTTAATCCAGTCTGCATTTTGCCATGTGTAATTTTTTTCAATTTCAGTTATAATGCAATCGTGAAAAATCAAATAATCTAAATACTTTTTTTCATCATTTTCAGCAAAGGATTCTGCTGCTGCAACAAGATATTCTTCTTTTGCTCCCGTATTTTCCTTTATCAGGTCGTCTTTAATCTGGAGCATATTTTTTTGCATGAACTTTTCGAGTTCTATTTTTGCTTTTTCTTCTTCGGCCTTAATCTTTTTATCTGCATTGTTTTTTGCTATTGCAGCTCCTCCTTTTTCGAAAGCAAGTTTTACCGCCATATCGGCTAAAGCATTTCCGGTAGAAACATTTGCTTTTTTTGCTAATGCTGCAATTTCATCTGCAAGCTTTTTTGCCATGGCGTCAATTTCCTGTTTTTTCTTTTCACGCTGCCTGTCTGCTTCGGCTTTGATTTCTTCAATTTTATTTTTGTAGTAACGAATCAGCTCCTCGGGATCTTTTGTTTTTATTTCAAAATTGGAAATCTGCTGTATGCGGTTTTGGTAAGAAATATTGCTGTTATACATTTGGTAAGCGCCTCCGATCATTTCAGCGCCGGTAATAACATTTTTGTTGATACCTAATTTATTGGTAGCATATTCTTTAAGGTCAAATTGAGATAAAACCTTGAGGGGTAAAACTGTAAAAAAGAATAATATTAAAAATAATAACTTCATTACTGCTTATATATTTGCGACAAAGATAATATTGATTTCTTCTCTATTATTATTATTTATAATTTTTTTATATAAAATAAATCATTTAATTTTACGACATCTGTTATTTTGAATGTATCGTAATTTATAGTATTTTTGAAAAAAAAATATGAAACATTTATTAATCATATTGAGTTTATTTTTTGGAACTTATGTTCTGGGGCAGGATATTATTTTTCTTAAAAACGGAGAAGAAATAAAAGCCAAGGTGCTTGAAATATTAACAAATGAGGTAAAGTACAAGAAATTTTCAAATCTGAAAGGACCAACCTATTCTTTGTTGAAATCTGAGATTTTTAAAATTAAATATCCGAACGGAGATCAGGATGTTTTTAAATCAGAGCCTGCAAGCGCAAATACTTCAAGCAATACACAGGAAAATCACACAAATGCAAATTCAAATACGAACAATGAAAATTCAAATTCAAATAATGAAACGGCTGTAATTAATCCATTATTACCAAATACTTCTGATAATTCCAATGAATCGAATGCTCTGATACAGCAGCAACAAAATGCAACTTTTAAATATCAGGCTTCTTCGAGTTTTGAAGTTTTACACAGCGAGCTTCAGAAAATAAATTCTTCTGCAAATAAAGATGAAATTTTAAAATTAGTACAACAGCTTGAAGATACCATAACCCGTGATGATCTCAAAAAAGCATGGGAAATTCAGGCAGAAATTGATAAGCTGAATTAACAGAATATTTTACTCATAATTTGCAATTCACAGTCGGGCAGTCTGAGAAGTCGTCAGTCAGGCAGTCAGGCAGTCAGGCAGTCGGCAGTCGGCAATCGGCAGTCGGCAATTCCTAATTAAACAATCTTAATTCTTAAACATAAAAGCCATTTTTTTACTTGTATTTATTACATTTTTTTTTAGGTTTGCAATAAAACTTTTTACCATGAAGATATTAAAGTATTTTATTGTTTTTGTCGTTTTATTTTCCTCCCTGATCTCACGTGCCGATGAGGGTATGTGGATTCCTCTTCTGCTCGAAAAGTATAATTTTGCCGATATGCAGAAAAAAGGGTTTAAGCTTACGGCAGAAGATGTTTACAGTATAAACAAAGCAAGTCTTAAAGATGCTATCGTGATTTTTGGAAGAGGTTGTACCGGAGAATTAATTTCTGACGAAGGTCTTATTATAACAAATCATCATTGCGGTTATGGTCAGATACAAAAACACAGCACTGTTGAAAAAGATTATCTTACAGACGGCTTTTGGGCTATGAGCAGAAAAGATGAGCTTTCAAATCCCGGTCTTACGGTGCAGTTTTTGGTTCGCATGGAGGATGTTACAGTTAAAACTCTTGAAGGAGTTACGAATGAAATGGATGAAGCGGCTCGTGCTGCAATGATCAGGCAAAATGCATCGGTCATTTCAAAAGCTGTAACAGAGGGGACGCATTACAAAGCGCTGATCAGACCGTTTTATTATGGCAATCAATATTACATGTTTGTTTACGAAGAATTCAGAGATGTCCGTCTTGTTGGTGCTCCTCCATCTTCAATAGGAAAGTTTGGTGGCGATACCGATAACTGGATGTGGCCAAGGCATACCGGCGACTTTTCGCTTTTCAGAATATATGCAGATAAAGATAATAAACCGGCTGATTATTCTCTCGATAATGTACCGTACAAACCAAAAAAATCTCTGGCAATTTCACTCAAAGGTGTTAAAAAGGGTGATTTTACAATGGTTTTTGGTTATCCTGGAAGAACACAGCAATTTCTTACCTCGCATGCTGTAGAGCTGATTTCGCAGGTTGAAAACCCCCACATGATTGCTATTCGTAGAATAATTCTTGACATTATGGGTGAAGATATGGACGCCAGTGATAAAGTGCGGATTCAGTATTCGTCTAAATATGCAGGTATTGCAAATTACTGGAAAAAATGGCTGGGCGAAAATAAAGGCTTGCAAAAGTTAAATGCAATTCAGAAAAAACGAGCACTCGAACTGAAATTCAGAGAATGGGCACTATCAAGTAATGAAAGGAAAATAAAATACGGCAACCTATTAGAAGATTTTGATAAAATTTATAAAGAAATTACGCCCTATTCATTGGCAAAAGATTACATATTCGAAGCTTTTTTTGGTATTGATATTAATGATTACATTAAAGATATTGATAACTTGCTTGGGGCTGAAAAACCTCCTACTGAAGCTGAATTAGCGACTTCTCTCGAAAAATTAAAAATTGTAACCACGAATTTTTTTAAAGATTACAACCTTTCTACAGATAAAAAAATATTTATTGCAATGTTGAAATCATACAGAGAAAATGCAGGAGCTGAATTTCAACCAGAGGTTTTAAAAATAATAGACAAAAAATTTAAAGGCAGCATTGAGAAGTTTGCGGATCATATTTATTCAAAATCGGTTTTTGTTGATGAGAAAAAAGCTTTGGAATTTTTATCCGATTACAATGCATCAAAAAGAAAAAAATTAATGAAAGATCCTATGCTTGAAATGTACAGAAGCTTTATGGATGTGTATGAATATATCTCCCTGAAATCTTCCGGTATGAATGTGAGGTTGGATAAATTGTACAGAGATTATGTTGCAGGTCTTATGGAGTTTCAGAAAGATAAAATCTTTTATCCGGATGCAAATTTTACAATGCGTATAACCTATGGACAGGTTAATGATTATGAGCCAATGGATGGTGTTTTTTATAATTACTTCACTTCTCTTGATGGGATAATTGCGAAGGACGATCCTGCCATTTATGATTACAAAGTACCTGCTAAATTAAAAGAATTATTTCAACGAAAAGATTATGGCAGGTATGCTGAAAACGGAACCATGAAAGTTGCTTTTATTGGCTCAAATCATACTACCGGTGGTAATTCCGGAAGTCCTGTTTTAAATGCAAATGGTGAGTTGGTCGGTATTAATTTTGATCGTAACTGGGAAGGAACAATGAGTGATATTATGTATGACCCGAATCAATGCAGGAATATTACTCTCGATATAAGGTACGCCCTTTTTATAATTGATAAATTTGCCGGAGCCGGACATCTTTTAAATGAAATGAAAATTGTGGAATGAGATTGTAAAATCGCTCCACTTGTGCTGAGCTTGTCGAAGTATGGAGCGATTCTACAATACCCCAAATGCAACTATTCTTTTTATTTATAAGTCTTACAAGTGATAATTTGTTTTTTATCTTTAAAATGTAAATTCATACATACCGCATCATGAGAAAAATATTTTTAACAACTATTTTAATTGCGTTAGCAGTAACATTATTTGGACAGGAGAAGATTTTATATGGCAAAGAAGCAAGTGCATTTTTTGATAATGCCGAAATGGTTCGTATTGCTGATAAAGCAAGCGTCCCCTCTTATATAAAATTTCAATCCGGCAGTGAAATGGACGAAGCTGCTTTTCTTGCAGTCATGAAAAAAAATATTTCTAAAGCAGAGAAATCTGATTTTAAAATTGTGAAAACCGAATCAGACAAATTGTCCCGGACTCATAAAAAATACCAGCAGTGCATTAATCAGATTCCGGTTGAATATGCTTTTTATAAAGCGCATATTATTGAAAACAAAGTGCAATCATGCAGTGGTGTTTTGTATAATAAATCCCCTGACACAAATAGTCCTGTTTTGACAGAGCAGGAAGGCTTGAGCAAAGCGCTTACATATTATCCTGCTTCTGTTTATATGTGGCAGGTTGCCGGAGCAGATGCCTGGTTGAAAGAATTTACCGGAAACCCCGATGCAAGCTATTTTCCAAAAGGAGAGCTCGTGTATTTTCCGCAAAAAAATGAAAAATTAATTCTTGCGTATAAATTTAATATCTATGCCCAATATCCTTTAAAGCGTGCAATGATATACATTGATGCAACAAATGGAGAATTATTATTTCAGAATATCTTGTTGCATGCTACAGACGTACAAGGCACTGCTGTTACCAAATATAGCGGAACACAAACAATAACAAGCGATAGTTACAACGGTAGTTTCAGGCTTCGTGAAACAGGTCGCGGAAATGGGATTCAGACTTTTGATATGAACATGGGAGACAGTTATCAGAATGCAACAGATTTTACAGATGACGACAATTACTGGAACAATGTAAATACCGAATTGGATGAAGTTGCAACCGATGCGCACTGGGCAACCGAAAAAACTTATGATTATTATTATTTATTGCATGGGCGCAACAGTATTGATGGTAATGGCTTTGCTTTGCGCAGTTATATTCACGCAGATCTTGTTGCTTTTGGTTTACCAAATAATGCCAACGCTTTCTGGAATGGAGAGTGTATGACGTATGGCGATGGCAATTCGAATATTTCTCCTCTTACAACGGTTGATATTTGCGGTCATGAAATTACACACGGTCTTACAAGTTATACTGCCGAACTTGTTTATGCTGAAGAATCAGGTGCAATGAACGAAGGTTTTAGTGATATTTTTGGTACGGCTATTGAGTTTTATGCAAAGCCTTCAATGGCAAACTGGACAATGGGTGAGGATATCGGAAGCTGGTTTCGTTCTATGGAAGATCCTTCTTCAAATGGTTATCCCGATACTTATCAGGGAGCCAACTGGGATTTTGATCAGGAGGTACATCATAATTCAACTGTAATGAGCCACTGGTTTTATATTTTATCAGAAGGTGCTTCCGGAACCAATGATATTGGAAATACATTTAATGTAACAGGACAAAGTATTTCAGTAGCTGAGCAGATTGCTTTCAGGACATTGGTAACTTATTTACCACCATCATCTACTTTTGCCGATGCACGATTTTACAGTATCATCGCTGCTACAGATTTGTACGGAGCATGCAGTAATGAAGTAGAAGCCGTTACCAATGCATGGTATGCCGTAGGAGTTGGAAATGCTTATGTCCCCTATGTTGTAAGCAGTTTTTCGAGCGATTTCACAGCATTTTGCGATGCGCCCGCAACAGTAAATTTTATTAACGAAAGCGCAAACGGGCAAAGCTTTTTATGGAATTTCGGCGATGGAACAACAAGCACAGATATCAATCCCTCACACACGTATTCAAGTCAGGGAACATTCACAGTTACGCTTAATGTTGATGGTGGCTCATGCGGTACCGATTCTCACGTGGAAAATCAATATATATCCATCAGCCCTGCGAATCCATGCATTGTAATAATCCCACAAATAGGTTCAACAACTATCACACAATGTTCAGGAACGCTTTACGACAGTGGAGGATTGAGTGCTTATCAGAATAGCACAGATGTTACGGTTACAATAACACCACAGGGAGCAGCTTCTGTTACGCTTACATTTTCTTCTTTTGATTTTGAATCCGGCTACGATTATCTTTATATTTATGATGGACCGAATACCTCAAGCCCTCTGATTGGTCAATATGACGGGACTTCGCTTCCCAACGGCGGAGTTATTACATCTTCAGGCGGAAGCATTACGCTCAGGCAATATAGCGATGAAGGAGTAATCGGGCAGGGCTTTGAACTTGACTGGTTATGCTCGGTGCCTTATGCTCCACCTGTTGCGAATTTTTCAAGCAGTGTAATATCTTCCTGTATGGGATTGGTTTCATTTACGGATGTTTCTTCAAACGCGCCCGATTCATGGCATTGGGATTTTGGAGATGGAACAACATCCACACAAAACAATCCCCAGCATATTTATTCAAACGATGGCGTGTATACTGTTACGCTTATTTCAGCAAATTCTTACGGATCGGATACGATTATTAAAAATAATAATGTTGCTATTGATCTCGCAGATGCCCCATTCGTAACAAATGATACTATTTGTACCGATGAAACAGCTTTACTCACTGCGCTGGGTAATGGAATTGTTTCCTGGTATGAAAATCAATCAGGAGGAGTACCTTTTTTCATTGGTTCGAGCTTCACAACAAGTACTCTTTCAAATAATGTTACGTATTTTGTGAGAGATTCGGTTGACAGTCCCTTGTCCTATACCGGAGCAACAGATAAAACTGCAACAGGAAACTATTGGGAAAATGACGTGAACAGGACTTTGATTTTTGATGTTTTATCTTCCGTTAATCTTAAATCTGTTAAAATTTACAGCAATACTGCAAGAACACTTACATTTCAGGTTGTTGATAATACTTTAGCGGTTGTTACAGGAACTACTGTTATTGTGCCACAGGGAGAATCGCGTGTAACGCTTAATTTTTCTCTTACACCGGGAAATGCGTATCAGCTCCGCACTCTTGAAAATATTAATAATTTATGGAGAGACGGTTCCACCAATGGACCAATTCTGCCTTATCCTTATACCATCGAAAATGTGATACGTATTACAGGAAATAATGCAAACAATACAAGGTATTATTATTTCTTTTACGACTGGGAAGTGCAAGAGCCGGTTTGTGTGAGTCCGAGAGTGCCTGTTTCTGCTATTGTTGAAACATGCAGCGGTATAAGTTCTGCTTCTGATAGCGATGAAATTGAATTGTATCCGAATCCTGCAAAAAATAAATTATTTATCAGCAATTTGAAATCAGCAGGAATAATAATTTCAGATATTAATGGAAAAGAAATCTTGAATCTCCATAATTTTGATAATTCTTATATTGATATATCAGAATTGAATGAGGGTTTTTATTTTTGTAAGATAATATACGGAAACACGATTACGATTAAAAAGTTTGTTATAACCAAATAAAATTTATGTCAAAAATTTTAGTAATAGATGATGAGAAAAGCATAAGAAACACATTGAAAGAAGTTCTTGAATATGAGAACCACTCTGTTGATCTGGCAATAGACGGGGCAGAGGGTTTAACCATGATTGAAAACAGTAAATACGATGTTATTTTTTGTGATATAAAAATGCCCCAGATGGACGGCATTGAAGTCCTTGAAAAAGCACTCGTGGTTTCTCCTGATTCCCCGGTAGTAATGATTTCAGGTCATGGAAATATTGATACAGCAGTTGATGCGATAAAAAAGGGCGCATTTGATTTTATTCAGAAACCGCTTGATCTGAATCGTATTCTTATTACCATACGCAACGCGATGGATAAGAAAAATCTTATCACAGAAACAAAAATACTGAAACGTAAGGTTAATAAAACCTATGATATTGTTGGAGAATCTTCAGCAATAAATAAAATTTTGGAAATGATAGAACGTGTGGCTCCTACAGATGCGCGTGTACTTATAACAGGCGAAAACGGAACTGGAAAAGAGCTTGTAGCGCGTTGGGTGCATGAAAAGAGTAATCGTATTTCTGGACCTTTTGTTGAAGTAAATTGCGCTGCCATTCCTTCTGAACTTATAGAAAGTGAGTTGTTCGGGCATGAGAAAGGCGCATTTACATCAGCAATCAAACAACGTAAAGGAAAATTTGAACAGGCAGACGGAGGTACTTTATTTCTTGATGAAATAGGCGATATGAGTCTTTCCGCACAGGCAAAGGTTTTACGTGCTTTGCAGGAAAATAAAATCACAAGAGTGGGAAGCGATAAAGATATTACTGTTAATGTAAGAGTAATCGCTGCAACGAATAAAAATATCAAGAAAGAAATTGATGAAGGAAATTTCAGAGAAGACCTTTATCACAGGTTGAGTGTGATTATTATTCACGTTCCCTCTTTAAATGAAAGGAAAGATGATATTCCGCTGCTCACGAATCATTTTATAAAACTTATCTGCGAAGAGTACGGAATGCCGGAGAAAAAAATCACAAATGATGCGATTGCTGAATTGCAAAAAATTAAATGGACAGGCAATATCCGCGAATTCAGAAATGTTATTGAACGGCTTATTATTCTTTGTACTGAAAAAATAACAGATAAAGATGTGTTAGCTTACGCACAGCCTTTATATAAATAACTCAAGTTTAGCACAATCTTGATTTTTGATTAATATTTATTATTGCACTTTTCAACATTTTCGTTTCAAATATATTTTCTTTTCAATAATGAATGAAAAGATTTATTATAGGCGAAAATTATATTATTACGGTGCGCTGCACCTTTATAAACAACGCAGCTATCGCTGCTACAAATGTTATCGCAGCTCTGCTGCTATATTAAAATGCAGCAGCAGAGCTGCGAAATATTTGTAAAACAAATGAAATTTAAAAGCAAGGTGCAGAGCACCGTAATATCTTTTGCGAAAATTTCTTAATATCAGACTTTTGAATAAGCAAAACTTCAGTAAATAAAAATATGCAAAATGAACCAATCTAAAATAGATCTCCGGAGCGATACAGTAACGAAACCTTCTTCTCTGATGCTTGAAGCAATGATGGCTGCTGAAGTTGGCGATGATGTTTTTGGAGACGATCCCACGGTTCATAAACTTGAAGAAAAAACCGCTTCAATGTTTGGAATGGAAGCTGCCTTGTTCTGCACTTCCGGAACAATGACGAATCAGCTTGCAATCCGGTCTTTATGTTCCCCCGGCAGCGAAGTAATCTGCGATAAATTGTCTCATGTTTTTTTATACGAAGGCGGAGGTATTGCCCTTAACGCTTTTTCATCTGTTAAAACATTAAATGGTGACAGGGGAAGAATAACAGCCGGTCAGGTTGCTGCATCTGTTAATAATGCAAATGACATTCATCTTCCTGTAAGCAGATTGGTTGCATTGGAAAATACCATGAATAAAGGAGGGGGAAGCATTTATGACTTTCAGGAAATAATTAAAATCAAGCAGGTTTGTAAAGACAATAATTTGTCGTTGCATCTCGATGGAGCAAGACTTTTTAATGCACTTGTTGAAAGAAAAGAAAGCATGAAAGATTTTGGAAATATTTTTGATTCCATTTCTATTTGTTTATAAAAAGGCTTGGGTTGTCCTGTTGGTTCGCTGCTGTTGGGCTCGAACGATTTAATAGAAAAAGCAAGACGATTCCGAAAAGTTATGGGAGGAGGCTGGCGTCAGGCAGGTTATCTTGCAGCCGCTGGAATTTATGCGCTCGATAATAATATTCAGCGAATAAAAGAGGATCACAAAAGAGCTAAAATAATCGGAGAAATACTTAGCAGAAAAAATTATGTAAAAGAAATTTTTCCTATTGAAACGAATATTGTAATTTTTGAATTACCTGAAAATATTCTTGCAAAGGATTATGTTTCAAAAATGGCTGAACATAACCTGTTATCTATTGCTTTCGATAAACATGCTGTTCGTTTTGTAACGCATCTCGACATTACCGATAAGCATATTGAACAATTTGAGAAAATAATAAATTCGGTTACAATTTTTTGATTGCAAAACCAGTTTTAATGTGTTTTAATTTATGCTAAAATTAATCTTCTTATTTTTTATTATCTGTTGCAGTTTTAATATTATCGCAGGAACAAAATTTTCTTATCAGTCAGTAGACACAACCATTACCGGAACTGCGAAAAATGCGAAATGGGGTGCTGTTGTTATTACTGACACTGGTAATACTTTTTATATTGATGAAAAACAAGAATGGGAGCCTGAATTTCTGAATACAAAAATTGAAGTGAAGGGATTGCTAAAAAAACAAACATACACAGAAAAAGATGTTAAAGATGAAGATGGGAATTACTCGCAGGGTATGATTGGTACAAAAAAAACTTTATGCAAGGCTCAAATAAAAACAATTAAAAAATAACGATTATGTTTGAACTAATACATCAAATACAGGGGCCACAATTTTTATTAATTTTTCTGACAGCGATTTTTGTTTCCTATATTTTGTATCGTGTTTATCTTAAAACAAGTGACGCTTTGAGGGAAGATGTTTATTCACCCTCTAAACAGATTAATCCCTATGAACTCGCCGTATTAAAAGGGAAGGGCAATGTTCCTCATTTTCTGAAAACAATTCTTATCAGTTTATATGATAAAAAACTGATTGTATTAAGAGAAGACGGTACTATTATTAAAACAGAAAATTCAGATTGCAATAAATTAACGGAGGGAGAAAAAGTTGTTCTGCGTTTTTTTAATTCCGGACAGAAAGCTCAGGATGTGTTTAAAGATGCAGGCATTAAAGCGACGCTGCGTAATGAAATTGAAAAACATAAAGAAAGTCTCAGTATGCAGAATTTATTGAAGCCAACTTCTATGTTATCAAAACAAAGGCTCGTGTGGATTCTGTTTTGGAGTCTTCTGATGATATTCGGAATAATAAAATTTAGCATGGGATTAAACTACGACAAACCGGTGCTTTTTTTACTGATATTGCTGCTATTCGCTTTCTTCCTTTATTTGTTTTCTTTTCCCAGAAGAATTTCAAAAAACGGAAAAATGTTTATGCGCGGGCTTGCAGAGAAGTTTTCAGATGTTAAAAATGCAAAACCCAATGAAGCTACTTTGCCATCAGGAATGGATCCCGTGATGGTGGGAGCTCTTTTCGGAATGGGTGCTTTGTTTATGTTTCCTGAATATTCTGCGCTTGAGAAACAATATCCCAACCAGACATCGAATTACAGCGGTTGTACCAGTTGCAGCACTTCATCAGGAGGCTGTAGCAGTTGCAGCGGTGGTGATGGAGGAGGAGGGGGCTGTGGTGGCTGCGGTGGAGGCGGAGATTAATCTTTTCTTCATCAAACATATTTTTGGTAATTCGCTAAATTAGTGGAAGTTTTTAAATGGGCAGATTAAATATAAAAGTTGCAAGTTACAAGTTGTTTTTAACCTGCAACCTGTAACTTGTAATATACTAAAATCATCATCCACTAAAATGTCGAATTACCATATTTTTTATTATTGGAACTTTTCACTATGGATAAAGGCCGTCTTACCCTGCAATGGCATATCAACGAAGTATGCAATCAACATTGCGAACATTGCTACCAGAGCGAATTTGCACATCCCGGGTTTGAATTCGAAAAACTTGTAGAAATAATTCATGCTTATAAAAAACTCGTAACAGATTTTAATGAAAAATATAATAACCGTTTTTATAAAGGGCATATCAACATAACAGGTGGAGAGCCTTTGCTGCACCCTGATTTTTTTCGACTATTAGAATTTCTTTCTGCGTATAAAAAACATTTTACATTTGCGATACTTTCCAACGGCTCTCTCATTACTGATGAAGTCGCTGTGCGATTAAAAATTGCTGCGCCTGAATTTATTCAACTCAGCATAGACGGGAATGAAAAAATGCACGACCGTATTCGTAGCAAAAACAATTTTAAAACAGTTGTGAATGCTATAAAAATTCTTAATAAGCATAAAATTAAAACCTACATATCTTTTACTGCACATTCTGAGAATTACAAATGTTTTCCTGATGTTGCAAAAACAGGAAGAAAATACAATGTAGCTAAGGTATGGGCAGACAGATTTGTTCCCTTCAACACAGCATCCGAATCTTTAAAAACATTGAATATTGATGAGAGTAATGATTTTTTCAGAATCATGAATTATGAAAAAAAGAAAAAGAATCTTTTTTCAAAAACCAAAATAGAAATGTCGCGAGCACTTATGTTTTTTGAAACAGGAGAAAAGCCCTACCATTGCGCTGCGGGAGATACGCTGATTTGTATTCTACATGATGGAATCCTCTTCCCGTGCAGAAGACTCCCGATTAGCTGTGGAAATATTTTTGAGGAAAATTTATCTGAATTGTACTTTCATAATTCCTTCCTGAAAAAACTCAGAGATAAAAATCAAATTGCAGAAGAATGTGAAAAATGTTCATGGTATGTATTTTGCAAAGGCGGAGCAAAATGTATTAGTTATGCTTTAACAGGTAATGCTTTTAATGCCGATCCCGCATGCAAAATAGCAGCATTGTTTAAAACTGATGTTTAATGACATGAAAGATTTACTGTTCCTGCATGAAGAAGAATTCCATGAGTTCTATGATTTCTTCAAACTGGAATTTTGAGCGACCATCGAAGTAGCGGTCGAGTTCATTGTAGAATTCTTCCAGTGAAATAAAACCATCATTGTCGGCATCAACATGAATAAATCTTTGAGGAATATCATCTGCAAAAGATTCAAAGGATTTTGCTGAAGAAACAAGACTTGGATAGTATTTTTCAACAAAGTCATATTCCACTCCGAATTTAGCAGTATCGGCGGCCATTTCCAACATCATCGAGTCTGTATAAGCATTCCCGTAAAGGTCAACTACCGTACCCGGAGTAGAATTGTATTCTTCTTTTTCGAGGTAGTCGGGAATACCATCGCCGTCGCAGTCTATCGGGCATCCAAATTTATCAACAGGTACGCCAAGCGGCGTTCCTATGCACTGATCATCGAAATCGGTTACACCATCTTTATCTTCATCTGCATAATAAATTTTATCAAAATCAGAAATATTTGGATTATCAGCCAGAAATTTGTCGTAATTAACAATTTTTTCTTTACTGAAAATGTCCAAAAGGAATGTAACATAAGAGAATATATAAGTGTCTCCTCCCGATCTTCCCTGTCTGACGCCTTTTCCTTTAGACGTAAAATTATCAATATTGTCAGAAAAATTGTAATGGATGGAAGTGCCGAGTCTCATTGTTATTCTTTCATGTACATTCAGGTCAAATCCCACATGAAGAGGAACAGATATGGTTGTTTGCGAATATCTTCCTAATCCATCAAGATTCTGATCGCGTAAATCTGTTTCATATTTATAATCGCGAACTAAAATAACACTGGTAGCTGCATTGGGTGCTGTTTCTGGTAAATTTCTGATTGTTCCGTCTGACCAATAATTATAAATATTTCCGTTTTTGTCTTTAATATCTGCTTTTGAGTTAAAATTATTGGCTTCAATCCCAATAGAAATAAACGGGAGTACCTGATATTGTTTATTAAGGGCAAGCAGATAGCCTTCTTTTTTCAGAAAATGGCCGAAATTGTATGTAAGATTAGCGCTTCCGCAAAAAATATCTGTTTGAAAATTGTATCTCATATCTCCGGCAACCGTTTGTCCTGATAATTTTCCCATTATTGCAGAAAGACCAACGGAAAGAAATTCATCAAGATTTTTTGATACACCAAGTGTAAAACCAACCCGCCCAATTACCGGGTGCGCCTTGGGAGTAGAAGATACTTCTCCATAAAACGACATAATTCCGGTTCCAACAATTATTATAGGTTTATATTCAAGATATTTTGTTTCTTCTTCCTCGTTGTAGAAATAGTTAAAACCGCTTGTATCGGTTGAAGGAATTATAGTTGTATCCGGGGAAATACTGGGGTTGTCTGAAGTATTAGGTGTAGTTGTAGTTGTATCTGGTGTCGGATTCGAGTCTGGAGTTATTGCTGGATTTGTCGAATTAGTATCGGGAGCAAATGCTGGAGAGAGGGAAGTATCCGGTTCCTGTGAATACGCCTTTCCCAAACAAAATAAAATAATCAGTAATGCGAAAAATAATCTCATCCGGTACGAAATAAATCGTAAAAATAATATTTTTTTTTAATTTATTTCATCCATTTTTGATTGGCTATCATCAGTGCTTCCTGAACAGTAATTCTGTTGCCATCATTATATGCTGAAACAAAGGCATCGCTAATCGGAGTAGAATCCCAAATATAAACACGGTAATCCCGCGCAGATTTGTATTGAGGAAAAGCCCCGACCGTATATTTACGCCATCCTTCATGATGTTCAAGTGAAATGCGGTCTTTAACTTTAAGCCTTCTGAAATAATAACTTGCATTTATTTGCTGATGTCCGGCTCCCACTTGAACTTTGTATACAACGCCTTTTTCGGGATTTGTAACGCGGTTGCCTTTGTTTAATTTATCTTGTTTCTTTTGCTCGGCCAACTCTTTTTGACGTTGTTTTTCCTCTTGTCTTTTTTCTTCTTTTAATTTTTGGGCTTCTTTCTTTTCTTCATCTTTTTTGCGCTGCGCCTCTTTTTTATCTTCATCTTTTTTCCGTTGCGCTTCCTTTTTCTCCTCCTGCTTTTTTAATTCTTCCTGTTTTTTCTGCTCTTTCGGGTCAAGTTTTTTATCTTCTTTCTTTATATCTTTGTTTGGGTCTTTGTTTTCTGCAACATCGCTTGAAGAACCTTCCTGTTTAACCGGAACATTATATGTTTTCTCAATATCCAGTAATGAAAAGGAGCCTTTAATATTTACGTCCCCGAGTGTTACGTATTTATCTTCCGGTTTTAATTTATATGAAACAGAAAAATTACTTTCAGCCGGAAGGTTCATCCATAAAATTTTAACTTTTTTATCTTTAAATGTAAATATTCCGCCTTTGGTATCTATTGCTTCTGCAATATAGCCGGAGGGAATATCTTCATCTATTTTTGCATATTTATTTCCGAAATCCTGATCAACAGAAATATTAACAATCAATGCATCCCCAGCTTCATTTTTATAAGGTTTTTGCCTTATGCAGGTAATATGCTTATCAGAAGGCAGCATAAATTCTACTCCTGTGTTATTTGTTTGGTCGGGTTGCTTATTATGTGTACTATCAGCTACAACACCACTACCCGCGGTAACATTAACAACTACTTCCTTGGCATCAACCGGAATACGCTGATTTTCTTTCAGGTAATTAAACTGTCCGCCAAGTTTTAATTTTCCTTTAAAAGACGGGTCTACATGAATGGTGTATTTTACCGTAATAACTTCGTCTGCAGGAAGTAAAAGCCACATCAAACGCAGTTTCTGGTATTGAAACTTAAAATCCGCATTAGAAAGTTGCGAATTATTATCTGTTACAGCAGTAACACCTTCGGGTAAATCCTGCTGAAAACGCGCAAGACCGGTTGCTTTTCCTTTATTAAAAACAATTTCAATAGTGAAATCTGTTCCTGCCTGTACGGTTTCAGGGGCTTTAATTTCAACAGTAACATCGTTAGAGAAGAAATTAAAGATTAATAAACCCATCATGTTAAATAAAAGAACAAAATACTTTATCATATTTTTTTCTGTTTAAAAATTCTGATTAAGGGCAAAAATATATATAAATTAATATAATAACAAGTTATTAACAGTAATTATAAACAAATTGTTGATAAAATACAGAAAAAAAACAAACGCAAATATGTTAAATTACTGTTAATCAACTTATTGGAAATTATGGTGTATAATATATGTATTATTTGAAATATCGGTGGTCAATGTTAATAAGTTTAATTCGCTAAAAATCAATTATTTGTATTATTTTTTGTTTGTAGTGGAAAAATATTAGGGTAGAAAAATAATTTTTATACCTAAAAATCTGCTTTGAAAAGCATTGAATTTCATTGCTCATCCCTTATGGATTGCAAATATTCATGATGAATTATTTTTTGAAAGAAATGTTTACTTATAAGTTATTGATTAATATGTCTTTAATTTAATTATTGCATGTGTTTTTTTATTTTTACAAAATTATTTTATAAATTTGCAGAAATTAATCTAAACATGCCATGGAAGAATTCGAAAAGAAAGAAAAGGATGAAATTTTTTCTAAAGCTGTAAGGGCTGGGAAAAGGACGTATTTTTTTGATGTAAAATCTACAAAAAAAGGTGAGTATTACCTGACCATTACAGAGAGTAAAAAGAATTTTGACAGGGATGGTAATTACCACTACGAAAAGCACAAAATTTTCTTATACAAAGAAGATTTTGAAAAATTTGAAGAGGGACTCAATGAAGTTATGAAGTACATTAGCGAAACGAATCCTGATATTCCATCAAATCCTCCTTTCGGAGATACAGATAAAGAAGAAAACTAAAAAAAAGCCCATTTATTTGGGCTTTTTTTTACAGTATCAATTCATTATTTTCATTTATTTTCTTCTTTCAATTGAAAAATTTCCTCCCAGGTTAATTTTTTGATATTAGTAACAATAAAATTTGTTTTTAAAAAATTTCCATACTCGTTGCATTCGTCTATAATGCTTCGGAACATAAGGTGAGCAGGTGTTTTTACCGGTATAAGGCAGGTTACAGAGCAGTAAATGTCATTAAAATCTACTTCTTCAATTTCAGCAGTGTATTCCGAAAATTTTATTTCTGTTTCAGTTTTCACAATTTTTTGGTGTGTTTCTGAAAACCCAATTTCATTGCTGCAAAATAAAACAACAAAAAAACGCAGACAGCTTCCTTTCCCTCCAAGCCCTGATGAAATAATAACATACGACTCATCTGTCAGCGAATTTTCGATCAATGTTTTACTTTCGATAAATGCAAGTGCTGCCCAGTCTTTCATGCCGGGGTCGGGATTATTTTTGTATTTTTCTATAATCCTGAAAGATTCAATGTTTTCTTGGGATGCAAGGTTTACAAGAATATCTTTTTTGACTTCAATTGTTACATTTGGTTGAAATAGAAATTTAATGTTTTCAGATATTTCTGTTTTCTGTTTTTCTTCTCTGCATTTTTTTGATGATTCAAAGTATTCAAGTTGACTTTGAACATCCACCTGCTCTTCAAAAACAATGAAATTTTCAGGTAACTGGCTGAAGAAATCTATTGCATCCTGATTGTTATATTCTATGGGTTGTTCCATCTATTTGGGGGCTTTAACGATAGGATTATAATTTAATTTTGTTGCAGGTTGCAGGTTGCAGGTAGATTCGCTGATTGAGCCTGTCTCCCCTGCTTCCGTCGCAGTGGGCGAAGCCAGCTCCTGTCTGCTGCAACCTGCAACCTGCAACCTGCAACATCTTTCACCTTATACACCATAGACTATAATAACATCCTTTTTGTTGCATTGATAAATTTTATTGTTCTAAAAAATTCTCAAAAACCACTTGTATAAATGCTTTTCCTTTTTCTGAATCTTTTTCTGCTCCGGAGCCTGATTTTGTAATATAGCTTTTTGAAATGTGATCCCAGATAACTTTTGAACTATCTGTAAAAAATCCAAAGCCGTTGTTAAATGCGTAAAAAGAAAAAGATGGCGTGTTTTGTGTAAAAATATCTTTACTGTATTTGAATGAATCGCATTTTTCATGAAGTTGCAAAAGTAGTGAATAAGCCAAATCTGTTTGTGATATATAGTTTGTGAAAACAGTATCTTTTTTATTTATTGCGCCACCGCAAATCAATAAAGGGATTCTGAAACTTTCCTCTGCAAAATGTCCTGAATTGCCCGGACGCAGGCTTCCATGATCTGCAACTAAAATTATAATTGTATTTTTCCACCAATTGGTTTTTTTTGCTTTTGCAATAAATGTCCCGAGTGCTTTGTCTGCGTAATAAACAGAGCTAAGATATTTGCTGTCATCGCCGCGGTTTGTAAAGTGATGCGGTTTCGGAATGTCAAAAGGATCGTGGCTGCTCAGCGTGAAAAATACTTTAAAAAATGGCTGTTTGGAAGATGCAATATCTTGAAATAATTTTTCAAAAACAATATGATCGTGTACGCCCCATTTTGCAGTATTCTCTTTTTTCTCAAAATCTGCTGATGATATTAATGTTTCAAATCCTGCTGTTAAAAGATACGATTTGATGTTTGCAAAATCGGGATTCCCTCCATAATAAAAAGAAGTGTGATACCCAAGTTGTTTCAGTTCTTTACTAAAAAAAGGTAGCTTTTGTGTTTTTCCGGGATATTGCATTACTGAAACGTTGGGCAGCGCAGGAAAACCACTGAGTAAAGCGGCAATTCCTTTGTCAGACCTGTCCCCGTTTGCAAAACAATTGCGGAACAAAATTCCTTCTTTAGCAAGCGCGTTGAAATTGGGAGTAATGCTGTCAAGTCCGCCTAAGGGTTTTATTACTTTTGCAGTAAAACTTTCAAGAATAATAAAAACAATATTTGGTTTTTCGGTTGTAAAGATATTTGTTGTGCTGTCATTTTTTTGACACATTTTTGCGACAATTTTTTCTGCATCTTTATTTTTAAAAAACAGGTAATCATTTTTGATATTTTTTTGCTCAATTAAAGATTGTCCCACATTCCAGAAAAGATTTATGGTAGCATGATTTGTAAACATATTTTTACTGTGATACGCCGCACTGATGTTAATCGGAACAATGCTCAGCCCTCCGCGCATCTGAATAAAACTCAATGCCGTTAATGCAAGAAAAAGCAGGGAAGCAGACCAATTTGTTTTTTGCAGATTTTTGATTTGTTTTCCTATAAGTTTTCTATATGAAAAATAACTAAGAGCAAACAGCACTGAACCTAAAATTATCTGACGAAGAATTGTAGTCCATGTAACCGATGCAAATGCCTCTCCCGGATTTCCGAGAAAGCGCAGAGGTGTACTATCCATGCGGAATTTCCAATGCGAATACAGTTCAAGATCGCTTATCAGCAATAAAATATTAATAAATAAAATCAGGATTACATAAACATTCATTATGTGATACAGAAATTTTGAATGTGTGTATGTTAAAAATGCAATGATTAAACCTGTGAAAAGCATGAAGTAACCTGCGCTTGCGAAGTCAATTCTGAAACCGTAAACAAAAATTTTTATCCAGTCTGTGCCCGATTGCGCAAAAGCTTCCTGAAAATTGAAAAAAAGAAACAGAAGTTTGGACAACCAAAAAAAGCACAACCAGAAAAGAAGCAAAGAGAAATATATTTTTAAACGTGATTTCATGTGTTTGCAAATATCAGAAAAAATATTGTCTGAAAATGGTTATTAATGAATAAAGAATGTATCTTTGATATAATTTAACTTATTATGCAAAATGTTTTGTTAAATCATCGAAAGTCGGCAGTCGAAAGAGTCGGCAGTTGGCAGTTGGCAGTCTACAGTCTACAGTCGGCAGTCGGTATTTGGCAGTTGGCAGTCGGCATTCAGCAGTCAAAGAGTCGGCAGTCGAAAGAGTCGGCAGTTGGCAGTTGGCAGTCTACAGTCGGCAGTCGGCAGTCGGTAGTTGGCAGTTGGCAGTCGGCAGTCGGCAGTCAAAGAGTCGGCAGACTGAGGACTGAGGACTGAGGACATCAACAACATTTTACACAAATAGAACAACATTAATATATAAATTTGATTTATGAAACAATATTTTTTTCTTTTACCTGCAATTTTACTAATCTCTTTGCAATCTGCAAAATCTCAGGTGTGGCCGGCAAGTCTTGCAGGACAATGGCAGTTTGATGTGCTTTCAAATCCACTTCAGGCTACAGTGGGACAAAATCTTGTTTTGCATGGTTCTCATATAAATGTTTCCGGAACCGAACCAATGGATGGCGCTTATGCAATCAGTACAGGTTCTTATTATGAGTGCCAGCATGGGATTGCTCCTAATGGCGGAGGAAGCGGAAGCTATGTGAATGAATATTCAATTCTTATTGATTTTAAAATTCCGGATGCTACAGCCTGGCATTGCTTTTATCAGACCAATGCAGCCAATTCCAATGACGGTGAAATTTTCATGAATACTTATGGAAATATTGGTTTATCAACAACCGGTTATTCAGGGTTTGCGGTAATGCGAAATGTATGGCATCGTTTGCTTATCACAGTTGATCTTGGAAATTTTTTCAGATATTATTTAGATGGAAAACTTATTTGTGAAGCAACCAGTCAGAGCCTCGATGGGAGGTTTTCTTTAGATCCCACGCTTTTATTTTTTGCTGATGATAATGCTGAAGATGGTGAAATTCATGTGTCCCAGATCGCTTTATTCAATACTGCATTATCAACACAGGAAGTGTTTGATTTAGGCGGTTTCAATGCTTCGCTCCTTCATCCTTATTTGCAATCGCCCACACCGAATTCAATATACGTTTCATGGCTTTCCGCACAAACATCTTCAACTTTTATTCAGTATGGTTTAACAAATTCGCTTGGCTTACTTGCTTCCGGAACCTATGAAGACATTTCGGGAAATTTATGGCACACTGTAAAATTAACAGGATTGCTCCCCGATACAACCTATTATTACCGTTGTATCAGCGGGAATGATACTTCTGTTGTTTATCCCTTTCAAACGCCACATCTGAACAGCACATCCGGCAAACATCTTCGTTTTGTTAAGCTTGGCGATTCTCAAACACATTTCAATATTTCCAAACCATTAGCTGATTCCTTAAAATCAAAATTGATTGAATTGTATGGAACAAGCTGGTATAAAGAGGTGGATTGTATTATGCATACAGGCGATATTGTTGGAGTTGGCTCTACTATTAATTCCTATCAGGCTGAATTTTTCAACACCTTTGCTGATCTTTCATGCTCTGTTCCTGTAATGATTTCTATAGGTAATCATGAAGAAGAAAGTGCAAATTTTTATAAATTCATGAAATATGAAGATTTCTCTGATTATTCAAGCCCTAATATTCTTAATGAAAAGTTTTATTCTTTCACATTAGGAAACGCTCAGTTTATTATTTTAAATTCAAATGGTCTATACAATACTACAGAGCAAACTACATGGCTGGGAAATAAACTGGCGGTTTCAGATGTAAATCCTGACATAGATTTTGTGTTTACTTTTTCTCACCAACCGGGACTGACAGAGCTGTGGCCTGATGGAAATACATCTTACGTCTGGAGTAATGTAATGGGAGCAATTGCGCAATATCCGAAAGCAACCATTCATTTTGGCGGGCATTCCCATTGTTATGAGCGGGGTTATTATTATGGAACAAGCACCCAGAAGCGCGATTTCAGGACTGTTGTCAGCGGTGGGATGGGAGGTACGCTCGACCGTTGGGGCGATTATTCAAATCAGACCAATTATCAGACAACACATCGTTCACTGGATCATTATAATTATGTAATAATTGATGTGGATATTGATTCAAAAAGTTACTCAGGTAAAACTTTTAGCATGGGGCATCCACAGAAGTCGCTTGCAAATGTGCTTGTAGATTTTTGGCATGGAAAAGCGAATCAGGCAGCCCCGGAAGCACCGCTGGCACTATATCCATATCTTTCAGCAAATACAGCACCCGTGTTAATTGCTTCGCCTTTTTCAGGGCTTGATACACTTTTTTCTTCGCAATTTCAAATCAGCGCAAGCGAGGGGAATTGGTTGAATCCTGTTTTTAATTCAATTCGCGATATGGAAAATTATTACGGTTCTACAGGAAATCCTGATTATTATCCTGTGGATATGAATACCAATATAGACATCCAACGTTGTGCTGTTACAGCCGGATTGCTCACAAGTGGTACGACTTACTGGTGGCGTGTTCGTTATCGTGATAAAAATTTACGCTGGAGCAATTGGTCGCTTGATCAGGCTTTCACTGTTGAACCAAATCTTGCTGATGCTGCTGATTTTACAGCAGATGTTACATCCGGAAATTTACCTCTGACAGTGCATTTTACTGATATTTCAAACAACAGCCCTCTCTCATGGGAGTGGGATTTTGATAATGATGGTGTCATTGACAGTTATGAGCAGGATCCTGTTTTTACGTACACAAGTCCCGGTTTGTATTCTGTTGCATTAACAAGTTATTTTTCCACACAAAATCTTACTGAAACGAAAACGAATTATATAAACGTGCTGCCTTCTAATGTAGATTTTAATAGCGAAAAAACTGATTTTGTAATTTATCCGAACCCTGTTGATAAAATACTTATGCTTGATTTTATTTCAGATGAAATCGCAAAAGAAATTTCTATAAGCATATCTGATTTATCTGGTAGAAAAATATTAGAATTCACAAAATCGTGTTCAAATAAAGTTTTTCTCGATGTTTCAATGTTTGATTCCGGAATTTACATACTAAAAGTGCAGAATGAAAATAAAGAATATAAAAGAATGATTTTTATTGTAAAGTAAATATGTATAACAATTAAAAAAAGTTTATATGAAAACAAAATTTTTTATTTTATCAGTTTCCGCTCTGGCATTGATAACGAGTATTGCAAATGCTCAGCTTATTAACCCGGGATTTGAAACATGGACAAACGATATTCTTGTTCCAGCAGCTATGAATCCTAATAGTGGTAATGATACGTATGGATGGTGTGATTATAATTTTTTTAATAGTCCTTTAGCAGGAAACAGTCCTATTACAGTTACAAGATGTACTGATACTGTACGCACTGGGAATTACTCTGTTCGTTTAGAAAGTAAGGTTTACACACCAACATCGTGGAATATTTATAAATACTGGGGCATTCCATTTATAGGTCATGAATATAATGATACTTTGGGAATTTTGTTTAATGGAAAACTTAATGTTACAAACCAGACTTTTATACCGGGAACAGCGTGTCCTCAAAATTTAGCTCAATTTAAATTTTATTATCAATATCGCCCAAATGGAAATGATACAGCAGAATGTCGTGTTGCGTTAATGAGTGGCGACTCGCTGGTAGCAGGTGGTGCATTTAAAACAAGTACTGCAACAGCGGGTTCGGGCTGGCAAGAGGCCGTGATTGATTTTACTTATATAAGCGGATTAACGCCCGATACTTTATATGTTTTGTTTAGCTCCACATCTCTCGATTATAGTCCCCGTAGCGGAAGCGTACTCTGGATAGATGATGCAAGTTTTGTATTTCCGACAGGTGTTGAACAGATTCTCGAAGAAGAAAGCAACGTGACAATTTTTCCTAATCCATCAAACGGTGCTTTTTCTATACGGAATTTGCAAGGAAACAATAATCAGCAAATCATAGAAATTTACAATTTACTCGGAGAAAAAGTTTATTATGCTTTTTATAAAGATAAATCAATGCTCGATGTTGATATTTCTTCTTCTTCAAGAGGAATTTATTTTGTGAAATTTTTTGATGAGGGAAAAATCAATATTGAAAGAATTGTAATACAATAAACAAAATTTATAAAATTCAGCTTTACATTTAGCGATGCTGATTTTGTAACAGACAATACAGATTACTACATATTAAAAATTATCTGAAAAACAAATCTGCGAAAAATGGTATAACCTGACCGAAACGTGAGGATTTGTTGTAAAAACAATGTGACTGAATTTTACCAAGATTAAATTATACAATACAAGGGCTTAGTCCTTGCATTACATTATTTTTTCAATCAGATGCTCTGTCTTTTCTCTTATGGATTCATACATTGTATGCTTCAGAATATCGAATTCAGTTTTTGCATAAGTACCTGTTATTTTTTTGTTTTCAAGACGGTAAATTTTATCACAGACCGATTCAAGGGATTCGAAAATATGCGAGGTTATTATAATTGTTTTTCCATTTTGTTTCATGCGCGATAAAATATTTTTCAGAATTTGCACTGTTTCAATATCCAATCCGTTAAAGGGTTCATCGAGCATCAGCATTTTTTTATCTTGCTTCATTAGTGCGAATATTGCAAGTTTTTTTTTCATGCCGGTAGAGTAATTTTCTATCAACTCGTTTAAGGGTAACTGAAATAATTCCTGCCATTCTTCAATCTTGAATTTTTCATTTTGTTTTGGAAAAATTTTCAGATATTCTTTTCCTGTAATGCCCGGATAGAAATAATTTCCGGTTTCAAGAAACGATATATCTTTTCTTTGTATTTTTTTATTATCCAATAAAATTTCTCCCGAAACAGGTTTCACAAATTGAAAAAAACAATTCAGCAAAGTTGTTTTACCAGAGCCGTTCAGACCAACAAGACCGTGTATCAATCCTGAATCTAAAATTAGATCAAGATTTTCAAGCACAAGATTTTTTTCGTAAGCAACACAAAGTTTATTTATTGTAAGCATTGAGATATACATTAAGATTTTTACCTGCTTTTATAAAGTTACGAATGGTTAAAAGAAGCGGTACAGGAAGAAAAAACGGCAGCGCAATGCTTATTAATACAAGAGCTTTCATGATTTCATTTCCTGTTACAGATTTTCCTGCTTCATACAAAGAATATTTTGAAACAATAAAATAGCACATGATAATAAATGTAAATAACACGAAAAAGCAAACTACCCACCATGTTTCAGGATGTATAAGCGTACTTAAAATTATAACAGGACTAATGAACAGCAGGTATAATTTACAATGATTTTTAATTTTCTGAAGAAGAAATTTTTTTACAGGAATTTCGTTGGCGCGTAATATTTCAAAGGATTCGCCATGATTGTAAAATTCAGAAATGATCATGAAAAGAAACCATAATACAAAAAGACTTGCATAAGGATAATATAACAATGCCAAAGAAGCAGCATAGAGCACTACAATCCAAATCTGATATTTTCTGAAACCGGCTTTCCATTCAAAATTGTTGTCAGGAATAAATCTGTTCAAAGGTGCTGTAGATTTTAAACGGGCAGGGGTATAGGAAATTAAACTGAGAAAAAATAAAAGCATAGCCCAGAGCATACTTAGATACCAGACTCCTGATGCAATCAGAATAATCCATAAAGGACTTGAAAAAACAAGGTATTCAGAAAAATAAATTATATTTTTTTGCTGTGTGATATGCGATAAAAACCTTTTGTCTTTTCTGTTGATATGAATAAAAAAGAGTATTAAAAATGCTAAAGAAAGAAGAATCAATTGTTCCGGAAATTTTTTTGCATTATGAAAGCAGTTATAGCCAAGATAAATCAGAACAAGTAATAAAAACAAATAGTGGACGAGGGTCATTCCTTTGAGTTGCCTCTTCAACTGCTGTATTCGGAGTATTATGAATTGCTTTATCATTATTTTAAACAGTCAGTTCAATTGTTATCATTACAAAGATTTTAAAATTTGTAAAAAATGTACATGCAAATAACGAATAGCTTTTAAATATAGTACTTGTTTGAAAGTTCATGTGCAAAGATGCAACATTTTTCATTCGCCCCCAAAAATTATCCGTTCATCAAACATTCCAATACATTTGACAACATAAAAGTATCCATTCATAAAATATGTTATAAAACATATATGGGGGGGGTAAAATCGGATGCTTTATTGTATTTTTACATAAGGTTTGGCCAAACCAATAGCGGATGCCGAAAAGCTTAATCAGAGTAGGCAAAATAAAAAATTGAAAGAGTATGAAAAAACAAAAATTCAACAAAAAACTTGTTTTAAACAAGGAAACCATTGCGAAGCTGAATGGGGAAGAAATGAATGAGGTTAAAGGTGGGACAGACACTATAAATACATTCGCTACAGTTTGCAATTCCGGTTGTGTAACTTGTCAAACTTGCGGAAACACTTGCAACACTTGTTATCCATGTATCGAAACAATTCTACAAACATGTAATCCATCATGTTATTGTAAGTAAACAAATTTTTTGAAAGGACATCTTGTATGTCCTTTCTTTTATCAAAATAATATGAAAAATAATGAAAAAAAACTTATTATTACTTGGATTTATCGTGTTTGTTTCTTTTGCACATGCGCAATGGCAGTGGCTAAATCCAAAACCACAAGGGAATTATCTTAGTTCTGTTCATTTTCCGTCACCACTCGTAGGTTATGCAGCCGGAGTGAATGGTACACTGATAAAAACAACAGATGGCGGCGTTGTATGGGAGAACTTAGGAAATGGGTATAATTATGATATAAATTCAATATTCTTTACAAGTGAACAAACCGGTTATTGTGTTGGAGCCAATGGGAGAATATTTAAAACCACCGATGGAGGTATAACATGGAGTATATCGAATGTATCTAGTCCTTATTGGTTATGGTCTGTTTATTTTATTACACCAGAAATAGGATTTGCATCCGGTTTAAATGGTAGGCTTTATAAAACCACAAATGCTGGTGTAACATGGACGTATAAACCAACTGGCACACAAAATCATTTATATTCAGTTTTTTTTGTTAATCAACAAATTGGTTTTGCAGTTGGCGATCAAGGAAGAATAATTAAAACTACAGATGGCGGAGAGACTTGGAACACATGTTTGAATGTTTCTAACCAGCAATTATGGTCTGTATTTTTTACAGATTCAATAACAGGTTTTGCGTGTGGTTTAAACGGAACAATTCTAAAAACAACAGACTGTGGTGATACTTGGGAACAACAAATTACAAATACTTATTTCAATTTTTATTCGATATTTTTCATCAATTCTTCAACAGGGTTTGCTACAGGAGAAACTGGAAGAATTATAAAAACAACAAATTCAGGAGCTACATGGGATCTTATTCAAACATCTTATTACGATTTGTTTAGTATTTGTTTTCCTGATGACACGCATGGAATTGCAGTCGGGTATGGCGGGAGTGTAGTCATAACACATGATGCAGGTTTAAATTGGGAGTTTTCGGTTCCGCTTATTTTTGGTGAAATAAATTGTTTGTTTTTTTTAAATGACAGTATGGGTTATATCGGAACAGAAAATGGAAAAATATTTAAAACAACAAATGGTGGCGATACATGGGATTTATCATCTGGAATTAGCAATAATAGCATTAACTCAATCTGGTTTAGTGATCCCCAAAATGGAATGGCTGTAGGTAATGCAGGAACAATATTATCTACAGAAGATGGTGGGCAAAACTGGAGTATTGCAAATAGCACTGTTCAGGTTAATCTCAACTCCATTTGCATGACAAATAACAGTACTGCTTTTATTGTTGGGGATAATGGAAAAATATATAAAACTTCTGATAATGGAGTTAACCTTACGCTGCAAATTAGCAATTTTACAGGTACTTTAAGATCTGTATATTTTATTGAACCAGTAACAGGTTATGCCTGTGGCGATAGCGGTATGATTATGCAAACGCTTGATGCTGGTGTTACATGGGAGTCATATAATACAAATACAGGGAAGATTTTATATTCATTATTTTTTGTAAACAAAAACGTAGGCTTTGCTGTTGGAGAAAGTTATAAAACAATGAAAACAACAGATGGGGGTTATAATTGGATAAGTATAACTGTTGCGCAACTCCCAAGTATGTCTGATTATTTTACTTCAGTTTTTTTCTTGAATAATGATACAGGTTATACTGCCGGAATAAATGGTGTTATATGGAAAACGACAAATGGAGGCAATAGTTGGTCAAATGATAATAGTTGCACATCAAATCACCTTAATGCAGTACAATTTACCAGTAACAATGTTGGATATGCAGTTGGTTTTGCGGGAAATATTATTAAATATACAGGGAATTCAACTGTTAATATAAATGAAAAATTAATTAATCAAGACGTAAGGATATATCCTAACCCTGTATCGAATATTACAACAATTGAAAACACTTGCCATTGCAAATCAAGCATAGATATTTACAATATGGAAGGGAAAAAAGTTTTTACTCAAATAACAGAAGAAAAAATTGTACAAATAGATATATCAAAATTTCCTACAGGTATTTATTCTGTTCGTTTGAAAAATGCAAACGGTGTATGGGTAGATAGAATTGTGAAGATATGAAAATGTAATATAAGAATTGTAAAATATCAACTAATATGAAGCAAATAGAAAATAAAATATATAATATTTGTAGCTTAATAAATGATGATGATAATCAAAAAAAAGAAATCGGGCTTCTTACCGGGAATAGTGGGTTTGCTATTTATTTGTTTGAAATCGGGTCAAAATATTCTGATGCAAACCATCAGGAAAATGCTACTGAAAAAATATACAATTGTATAAATTCAATAAATACAGGTAACTTTTCTCCAACTTATTGTAACGGTGTTGCCGGGTTTTGTTGGACTTTAGAATATTTAGCGCAGAATGATTATGTTGACAATGCAGATATTGAAATAGTAAACAATTTTGATGAATACCTTCACAATCAAATGATCCGCTTTATTCAACAAAAAAACTATGACTATCTTCATGGAGCTGTAGGCGTTGGTCTTTATTTTATTAAGAGAAGTAAACGAGATAAAAATGTAATTTCTTATTTAGACGAGCTTCTTGATATTTTAAAAGCGGTAAGTATAGAAGAAGCAGATGGAAGCTTAAAATGGAAATCTGTTGTTATTAATGAAACGGGACAGGAAGCTTTTAACCTTAGCCTGTCTCATGGTATTACCAGTATTATTGCTTTTACAGCAAAATTAGTAAAAGAAGATATTTGCAGAGAAAAAGCACTGAATATTTTAGATGGTGCATTAAAATATTTATTAAAACATAAAAAGAACCCCCTTGAAAATATTGTTTATTTTCCCTCTTGGGTTGATGAAAATGATATTGCGCCAAAAGGTGGGAGAATGGCCTGGTGCTATAATGATTTAGGAATTGCTGCGGTTTTATATTGGGTAAGTGATGTAATTAAAGATGCTTCCTTAAAAAAACTATCTGTTGAAATTTTAACGTATCACTCAAATACAAGGGACTTAAAAAAAGCCGGAGTGGCAGATGCAGGTTTGTGCCACGGTTCTGCAGGTATTGCACATATTTATTACCGAATGTTTTTTAATACAGGTATTGAAAGCTTTAGAGAAACAGCAGCCTTTTGGTTTGATGAAACACTAAAACTGGCAACATTTGATGATGGGCCTGCCGGTTATAAAGCATGGCATACAGAAAAGTACGGAGGCTGGGTAAGCGAATATGGAATATTGGAAGGTATTGCGGGCATTGGTTTGGCGATGCATTCTTATATAACAGGCACAGAACCTAAGTGGGATGAATGTTTATTGTTGAGTTAAGGTTTATAAAAGTAAGGCATGAATCCATATAAAGCATTTAATACCTGCATACTCAGAACGCCTCTTTTCTCATTAGAAAAATATCAGGAATTTTTAAACTTGTTTAACTCCATTGATAATAACGTTTCTTCATTTATTGATGACCTTGTTATTATGGAAGCTCTTTTTCTGGCATCCCCAGAATTTTATCAGGAATTGTTAAAGTTGAATAAGGAAAGTTTACAAGTAAAGGATAGGAACAAAATTATTTTTTCGTTATATAAATATCTGTCGCGCGCTTCAACAAGATGCACGCCATTCGGTCTTTTTGCAGGCTTTTCCAGTGGCTTGTTAAGTGATCAAACATCCATCATTGAAAATACCGGAGTAGTAAATTACAAACGACATACGCGATTAGACATGAATTATCTGTGTGCGCTTGCCTCTAATCTTTCCAAAGATGAAAAATTAAAAAATAAGCTTACCTATCATACAAATAACAGCCTTTATTTTGATGGCTTGCGTTTTAGAATGGTTGAGTACAGATATAGAAATGCAAAACGAGAACATTATATTGTTTCTTTTGATGATACGCCCTATTTTAGAGCTATTATTGATAAAGCAAAAGTGGGGGTCTGTTTTACAGAATGTGTTGCGGAATTAATAACCGATGATATTTCTGAAGAAGAAGCAACAGAATATGTTTATACTCTTATAGAATCACAGGTGCTTGTCAGCGAACTGGAGCCTACTGTTACAGGGCCTGATTTTTTTGACCGCGTTCTTAATTTAATAAACAATTTTGAGGAGCTTGATGATATAAAAAACAATTTGAAAGAGCTACAGTTTAAATTAAGTGAAATAAACAAACAAGTGCTGGGTATTCCTGTTTCAAGATACAATGAAATAACAAACTTTTTATCAGAAAAAGAAACAAAATTCGAGAAAAAATTTTTGTTTCAGTGCGATTTATTAAATGCTGCACAAGATTTTACAATCAATAAAAGCATTGCTCAAAATATTTTAGAAGCCTTGACATTTTTAAATGCGTTTACAAAAACATATAAGACAAATCTGCAAAATTTTAAAGAAGCGTTCTTTGCCAGATATGAAACAATGGAAATTCCTTTATTACAGGCATTGGATGTTGAAAGTGGCATTGGCTATGCACAAAGCGCAGGACAGGACAAAGGCGATATTTCACCTTTAGTTGCAAAGCTGCATGTTTTTGGAAAACAAACTGGTGAAACAGAAATTAAATGGACGGCTTTTCAAAATCTTCTTTATAAAAAATTCTTGCTTGCTTTTCAAAACAAAGAGCATGTAATCACACTTTGCGATGAGGATATTCAAGAAATGAAACCGGAATGGTCAGATTTACCTCCCACGATTTATTCGATGGTTGAGGTGTACTGCAAAGAAAATAAAGAAAATGAAATATATTTGAATTCATTAGGAGGGAGCTCTGCCGGTAACCTTATCGGTCGTTTTGCGCATGCTGATGATAAAACATTTGATTTACTCAAAGAGATTGCAGATTTTGAAGCAGAATATTACAAAGATAAAATAGTAGCAGAAATTGTTCATTTGCCGGAAACAAGAACGGGAAACGTGCTTTACAGACCTGTTGTAAGAGAATATGAAATTCCTTATTTAGCGCAGTCATGCGTACCAAAAAACAAACAAATACAAATAGACGATTTATACATTTCGGTAAGAAATAATAAAATTGTTTTAAGGTCAAAGTTATTTAATTCAGAAATCATACCACGCCTTACCAATGCGCATAATTATTCTTTTAATGCCTTACCGGCATATCAATTTTTATGCGATATGCAAGCGCAGGATTTAAGAACAGGTTTTTATTTTAACTGGGGATTTTTATCGAATCAATACGGGTTTTTACCAAGAGTAGTTTATAAAAATATTATTTTGTCTAAGGCAACATGGAATATTCAGGTATCAGAATTAAAAAGTATTATAGACGAAAAAACCGAAGAAAAAAAGTTTGAAGCATGGCTGAATTGGAGAAAGATAATGAACATCCCGAAACTTGTTTCACTTGTTGATGGCGATAATGAACTGACTATTGATACTGAACATAAAATATCGGTATTTACATTATTGTCTTTAATTAAAAAGCGGATGTCTTTTAAATTAGAAGAGTTTCTTTTTTCACGGGAGAACAGCCCTGTGCAGGGTCTTGAAGGAACTTATACCAATCAGTTTATTTTCACATTTTATAAAAGCTGATACAAATGCAAACAAGCAGATATTTCATCCCCGGTAGTGAATGGCTGTATTATAAAATTTACTGCGGTCCGAAAACGGCAGATACAATCATCGAAAATGTTTTTCTTCCGGTAAGCTCAAAGCTTTTTGAAAATAGCCTTATAAAAAAATGGTTCTTTATCCGTTATTCTGATTCAGATCTTCACCTACGTTTCAGAATTCTTTTAAATGACCGTTGTTAAATAGGACTTGTTATGCAAATGGTATATGAATATTTGTTGCCCTATGTCGAAAAATTAATAGTTCATTCTATTACAACTGATACCTATAAAAGAGAAATTGAACGTTACGGAGAAAACAGTATTGAGCATCTTGAAACTTTATTTTATTATGACAGCGAGTTTATCGCGAATATTATTTCTTCAACGGAAGGAGAAGAAGGAGAACAGATAAAGTGGCAAATTTGTTTGCGTACGCTTGATGAATTATTAAATTTATTTGGATTTGATTTCCAACAAAAACATCAGCTATTAAAGACTTTGAGTTTAGGTTTCATGAATGAATTCGGAACAGAAAAAAATATGGACCCGCAAATAAGCATAAAGTACAGAGAAAGTAAAAAACAGGTAGAGGTTTTTTTAAATTGTAGTTTAACAGAGGATAATGAACTCCTTCCATTATTTATATTTCTTGAAAATTATAAAAAAAGAGCACAGCCTGTAATTTCAGAAATTATCGAAAAATTTTCCATACAGCAAATCAATATACCGATGAATGACTTAATAGGCAGCTATTTTCACATGCACTGCAACCGTTTATTTCGCACAAAACAAAGGCTGCATGAAATGATAATTTATTCATATTTGGAAAGATACTATAAGTCTTTTATTGCACGTGAAAAAATGAAAATATAGTTATAATTGTTTTTGTCTGCGCCAATCCGCCTCATCCGCGTAATCCGCATTCAAAAACATTTATAAATCTACTAAATAATAAACCCGCATTCCAATAAAATATTATCTTCGCAAGCAATAAAAACAATTCACAATTTTGGCAAAGTTTCCCTTTTATAAACAACTTGATGCAATGGATTGCGGACCCTCGAGTCTGCGCATGATAGCCAAGCATTACGGTCGTTCCTACACACTGCAAACACTGCGCGATAAATGCTATATCACCCGGGAAGGTGTTTCTCTTATGGGAATCAGCGATGCAGCGGAAAGCATCGGGTTGCATACAATGGGTGTGCGTATCAACTGGGAAACACTTACTAAAGAAGCACCTCTGCCTTGTATTGCACACTGGAAACAAAATCACTTTGTTGTAGTATATAAAATTAAAAAAAATAAAGTTTTTGTTGCCGACCCTGCCATTGGGCACATTGAATATTCTCAGAAAGAATTTCTCGAAAGCTGGCTCAGTACTCGCACAGAAGGAGAAAATAAAGGGATATGCCTTTTAGTGGAACCTACACCTGAATTCTATAAAGACAAAGGAGAAACCATAGATAAGAGCAATACCTCCTTTTTGTTTTCGTATCTGCGACCACATAAAAAGTTATTACTTCAATTGTTCTTTGGTCTGATTATCGGCAGCCTTATTCAATTAATTTTTCCATTTCTTACACAGTCGGTTGTTGATTTTGGGATTAGTAATAATAATATTGGATTTGTCTGGTTGATATTAATTGCGCAGCTCACATTGTATATCAGCCGTACTTCCGTTGAATTTATCCGTAGCTGGATATTACTGCATATCAGTGCGCGTATTAATATTTCACTCATATCTGATTTTCTCGTCAAACTGATGAAATTGCCTATATCTTTTTTTGATATTAAAATGATTGGCGACCTGTTACAGCGCATTGGAGACCATTCGAGGATACAAAATTTTCTTACAACTTCCACATTGGAATTTTTATTTTCATTTGTCAATTTTTTAATATTCGGAGCCATTCTTGCTGTTTACAGCATTAAAATTTTTGCAGTATTTTTGATTGGCACCCTTTTGTATATTCTTTGGATTTTTATCTTCCTTAAACGTCGTCGCAGTCTTGATTACAAACGTTTCGCGCAGTTGTCCGAAAATCAAAGCACTTTAATTCAGCTCATCACAGGAATGCAGGAAATAAAACTCAATAATTGTGAAAAACAAAAACGCTGGGATTGGGAAAAAGTGCAGGCACGTCTTTTTAAAATAAATATAAAGTCATTATCATTGGCGCAATACGAGCAGGCAGGATCTTTATTTTTGAATGAACTTAAAAATATTTTTATCTCTTTTATTGCAGCAAAATTAGTTATTGAGGGACAGCTCACGCTTGGAATGATGCTTGCCGTGCAGTATATCATCGGGCAGTTAAATGCGCCGGTGCAACAGCTTATTGGCTTTATTCATGCGCTTCAGGATGCAAAAATAAGTCTGGAACGTCTTGGAGAAATTCACAAAAAAGAAGACGAAGAACAAACCGAAGAAGGCAGAATGACTGTGATTCCGGAAGAGAGCAATCTCAATATCAATAATGTTTTTTTTCAGTACGAAGGCCCACATTCTGAAATGGTTTTGCACGATATTAATCTTGTAATTCCTTACAATAAAACCACAGCTATTGTTGGTGGCAGTGGCAGTGGAAAAACAACATTGGTAAAATTGCTGTTAGGTTTTTATCCGCCCGTGAAAGGAGAAATATTAGTTGGTGGTTTCCGCATAGATACAATAAGTACACGCTTATGGAGACAAAACTGTGGCACCGTAATGCAAGACGGTTTTATATTCAGTGATACCATTGCAAAAAACATTGCTGTAAGTGATGAAACAATAGACAAAGAGCGACTTGTGCTTGCTGCAAGAACTGCAAATATTCATGAATTTGTCATGTCGCTTCCTTTACGTTTCAATACAAAAATTGGTGCAGACGGACACGGATTGAGCCAGGGACAAAAGCAAAGGATTTTAATAGCGCGTGCAGTTTATAAAGATCCGGCTTTTCTATTTTTCGATGAAGCAACCAATGCGCTCGATGCAAATAATGAAAAAATTATTATGAATAATTTGGATGAATTTTTTAAAAACAGAACTGCTGTTGTGGTTGCTCATAGGTTGAGTACTGTAAAAAATGCAGACCAGATTGTGGTGTTGGAAAAAGGTCGTATCGTAGAAAAAGGAACGCATGCAGAATTGATTGAAACAAAAGGGGCGTATTATGAACTTGTAAAAAATCAGTTGGAGATTGGAAGTTAGAACTTGGATGACGCAGATAAACGCACAAGAAAACAATCAACGAAATCAGCGTGAAAAAAAAGAAGAAGCTGCCGCAGATGACGCAGGTAAACGAAGATTTACGCTGATAGAAAATTATAGAAAAAAATAAGCGAATATCTGCTGCATCCGCAAAATCAGTGTTCAAAAAACAGAAAACAGAATATACAAAATCAGCATTCAAAAAAATGTCAGAAGAAAGCGAACATATAGAATTACGCAGCGAAGAAGTCCAAGAGATTCTTGGTCATGTGCCGCCCGGTGTTATCCGTTGGGGAATTTCTGTTATTTCAGCTATTGTAATTCTTCTTTTAGTTGCAAGCTGGTTCATAAAATATCCGGAAATAATTATTTCTCCTGTAACAGTTACAACACAAAATCCTCCTGTTACATTGGTTTCAAAAATGAACGGAAAAATTTCAAAACTTTTTGTGAAAGATAAGCAACGAATTAAATCAGGTTCTGTTATTGCTGTGATTGAAAACCCAACAGATTTCAATGATGTTTATACACTCAAACAAAAGCTCGATTCCTTCCGTGTTGTACTTATGAAAATTCAGATTTCTGAAAACAGGCAAACCGCGCTTTACGCTGTAGATTCAACGCAAAAAGTATTTTTTGATGAAAATCTCAATCTTGGAGAAATGCAGACCTGGTATGGCGCATTTCTGAAAAGTATGGCAGATTTTTCACATTTTATACATACCGATTATCATCAGAAAAAAATATTTACAGTACAAGACCAGATTGCTAAGTACAACCAACTTTACACACGTCTGCTGAAACAACAAAATATTCTATCAGAAGAGCTTTCTATTGACAGGCAGCAATTCAGCAGGGATTCTAATCTTTTCGCAAAAGGTGTTCTTGCAAAAGCAGATTTTGATAAATCGAAATCTTTTCTTTTACAGAAAAGGTATTCTTTTGAAGGATCTAAATCAACACTTTCTAATACACAGATACAAATATCACAATTGCAACAGTCAATTTTTGATTTGCAACAGCAGCATGAAGATCAGAACAAACAATTAAAGCTGGCGCTTTCTCAGGCATACGAAAATCTTATTGGTCAGATAAAAATATGGGAGCAGAATTATGTGTTTACTTCACCTGTTGACGGCATCATAACTTTTACAAAATATTGGAACGAAAATCAAAATATTCTTTCCGGGGATAAGGTTGTAACTATCATTCCTGAAGCAGAAAGCCGCTCTATTGGAAAACTTCAATTGCCCATACGTGGTTCGGGGAAAGTAAAAACCGGTCAGAGCGTAAACATAAAATTAGACAATTATCCTTATATGGAATACGGAATGTTACGGGGAAAAATAGAATCCATCTCATTAGTTTCTTCAGATGATTCCTATGCGGTAGAAGTAAGCATGCCGAATGGTCTTTTGAGTTCCTACGGAAAAAAACTTGAGTTCAGCCATGATATGAAAGGGACTGCTGAAATCATTACAGAAGACGAACGTTTGATAATGCGTTTTATTAATCCGCTTCGTGCTTTGCTTGCCGGTAGTTGAGAAATTAATAATAATTCTTTTCAGTAAATCAAAAAATCTTATCACAAAGAAACAACTTTCAAATTATCATCTGCAAGCTCAATTTTACAAGGAAGAAATCCATAAGGGTCACCGTCAAATTCAACAGCTGCATTGGGATTTCCTTTTATTGATAGAGAAGTACAATAAGTCAGTTCAATAATTTTACTTTTTTTAATTTTTTTTCCGCTGTACACAGAATACAATGCTTTTGGTAAGTTTAGTAAATTTAATTTCTTAATAGTAAGATTATAAAAATGCCGATCGTCTTGCTGCAAATCGTGATTAACTTTTATTCCTGAAGCAATAAATCGTGTGATTCCGGCTGAGAGATTAAAGAGTTTTTCAATATGTTTTTTTTCTCCATCTTGTTCGAATATAAAATCGCTGGGTTTATATTTTATTATTGCTGAAATAAGAGATATAAATGTTCCGACTGCATCGCCCAGGTATTTTCTGATACCGCTGTTGGCCATACTTGCGGTTGCTGCTCCCAATCCGATATTTACACAGCATGCAAAATAATTTACTTCCGTTTCTGATGCAGGAACTTCTTCGATTGCACAACCAATATTTTGAAAATTTTTATTTTTACACAGCAAAATTTTTCCGATAGGGATATTACGGGTTTTATTTTGGTAAATAGCGTCAAGAGCGGCATTGAGATGTATCGGAATATTGTAAGATTTACAGAAATCAGGACTGGTTCCCGTGTAAATTACTGCAAAGATTGCATTTGAAATTTTAATCCCTTCCTTATCATAAAAACCATTCAGTACACGATTGATTGTCCCGTCCCCACCAACAGCAACAATGATATCAAATCCGTTTTGGTTTGCTTTAACTGATAAATCGTACGCATCATCGAGATTTTTTGTAATTGCGTATTCAAATTGTAAATTTTTTTCTTTGAAAAAAGTAAGAATTTTATCAATTTTATTTTGACTTTTTCCTCCTTTGGAACCGGGGTTGATGATTAAAAAGTAACGTGTGGAAGACATTTTGGTTTTTTCTTGTGTTTTGTTTTAATCGGCAACAACGTTTATTTCATAGAGCGTATCAGCATTGCTGCTTTTTGAACAATATCATCCGATAAATTTGCGCCTGTTATCAATCTTATTCTGCCTTGTTTTTCGGGTACTGATGGAAAAATAAAAGGGGTTGTAAGGATTTTATTTTTATAAAATTCATAAGCCAATCGTAATGTTTGTTCAGAGTTTCCGGCTTCTATGGACATAATGGGAGTTTCGCTTTGTGCAATGCTAAATCCTGCTGCAACCAGTGCTTCCTGAATTGTTTTTTTATGGCGAAACATTCTTTCTTTAATGCTAGAAAAATCTTCTTCAATAATTTCAAGAACTTTGATAATTCCTCCCAGCACCGATGGAACAATCGCAGTAGAATATATAAGGTGCGAGCTGTTATACCGAAGAAAATCTATGATTGTTTTATTCCCTCCAATCATTCCTCCTGAATTGGCAATGGCTTTTCCGAGTGAAGCAGTATAAATACCGTTGAAATCAGAAATACAGCTTATAGCACCTTTTCCTTTATCTCCGATAACGCCTATTCCATGAGAATCATCTATGATAAAAACAGCATTGTATTTATTGCAAAGCTCATTAATTTCCTGCAAAGGAGCTATAGAGCCTTCTGTCGAAAAAACAGATTCGGTTACAACAAACACCTGCTCAAAATCATTTGCTTTTTTTAACAATTCTTCAAGGTGGCTGGTGTTATTATGCAGAAAAGGTCTGAATTTACAAGACGCTGCTTTTATCCCTTCAACAAGCGAAGAATGGGCATAATGGTCAACTATTATAAGATCGTTTTTTTCCGTGATTACTTTGAATACTGCATTGTTGGCTTGATAGCACGATGGATAAATAATGCAATCTTCAACACCAGTGAATTTTGAAAGTAACACAGCGGCCTCCTGAAAAATTTTACATGCACCTCCTGCAATTGGCGTTGCGCAGATGGAGAGTCCATAATCCCGTATTGCTTTTATTGATGCTTCTTTTACTCGTATATCATCTGCCAAACCTAAATAATTATTTGTTGCAAGATTAATAAATTCATCGTTTTCTATAAGAAGCGTATTTCCAAGTGATGATTGCAAAACCGCATAGTAAGGATTAAAACCAAGCCTGTCAACAATAGATGAGTCAAGATAAAGGCGTTTCAGGAATGTTTCGTTTTTCATGGATTTGTTTTTGTTTGTATTTATTTTTTAAGTCGGAAGACAAAAGCCAGTGGCTGAACCTGAGCTTGCTGAGCTAAGCCGAAGCGGGTTGCAGAGTTAAGCCGAAGCCGGTGGCTGAGCCTGTCGAAGCCCCGGATTCGTGGATCAAGCAACCCCGTATTTCTCGAGTTTTTCAATAATATCATTTACCGTTACCAATCCATCAATATCTTCATCTTTTATTGTGATGTTAAACTCGTCTTCAACAGCGTTGAGCAGCATAATACGTCCGAAAGAATCCACTTCAAGATCGTCTACCAATCTGCTTTCCGGTTTAACCTCTGTCTGGTTTTCCATATTTTTAGAAATTACTTTTATTACACGTTCTTTAATTGTCATTTGATTTATTTGTTTTTAAATTTATAGCATTTTGTTATCTTTCCACTATCACACATGACGGAGCAAAAGTTGCAATTTATACATTTTGATTTATAATGTAAATTTTCCTGAATTTTTTTTACAATATCCGGTTCGCAAATAAAGGGGCGGCACATTGAAACATAATCTATTCCTGCATTTATTGCTTCATTTATATCATCAAGATTTCTGTAGCCTCCCACTGAAATAATCGGAAGTTTCGTATGTTCTCTTGCAATAAGTGCATATTTAATATTATACTTTGATGAAAAAGATTTTATTTGTCTTTTAATAACAGGTGCTGCCAGTACTTTCCATAAGGTATTATATATTTTTCCATGCCCTTTATAAAAAGGATTTATTTTTAAAATAAGATCGAGAGGTATGTCGCCACGAATTATATTCAGTGCCACATCCATGGTTCCATAACTAATTTCTAATGCATCAACATTTATTGTGTTGATAAATTGAATCAGATGAATATATTGTTGCTCTGAAAAAGCGAGTTTTCCGTCAGCACTGCCACTTATTTTAAGAATTACAGGGAAGTCATCCCCGCAATCAATTCTTATTTTTTCTATTACACTTTGCAGAAATGCAGTACCCAGTCTGGTTTTTTCATCAATTCCAAAAATATCTTTTCTGTTATTAATTGCAGGTAATAAAAATTGATGTATCAGATAACCGTGTGCGGCATGCACCTGAACACCGTCAAATCCTGCTTCTTTAGCCCATTTGGCGCTTTGTGCAAATTGATTAATTATTTCTTTAATTTCAGATGTGGATAAAGTCTCTGGTTTGCTTTTAAAATAGGGAGAAGCTTTTGATGAGGCACCTCTGACTTTTTGTACCCTTTCATTTATGGTTTGACGACCTGTATGCGCAAGCTGAATAAAAATTTTGCTTCCATTACGATGAACTTCATCTGTGATTTTTTTGTACAGCATGGCTTTTTCATGATTATCAAAGCCGCCTTGCGCATTCTGCATCGCTTTCCCATCAGGAGCGACATGCACAAAACCAGTAATGATAAGTCCCGGTTTACCGGCAGAAAGCTCTGAATACATTTTGAAATAATCATTGCCGGGAATACCATCAGGACTGCATGCGCCTTCATACGTTGCAGAGCGCACGATACGATTAGTAAGTCTGCAATTTCCAATATATGATTCTTCAAAGGCTTTCATTATGCTTTTGTATCTGAATAAAGTTTAAACAGGAATTCAACGAGCACATAAGATAAGATGAAAAGTACCATTGCCAGTTCCTGATTGAATAAGGCGATGAGCGCACATTGACTGCAACAGCAAGCTCTGAAATTTACCGATAGAGAATAATACGCTTCTTTGCCAACAGGATTTCTGAAATATAAAATTCCGGTCCAGAGTTGCAGAAAAAATGCCACGAGAGAAAGTATCAGAAATACGTTGTTTGCTCGTGCTACAATAAAATCACCAAAGTAAAAAAATAAAAACAAGGAAGCAGGAACGAGTGAAAATGCAAGCGCAAAATAACGGGCTTTGTGTAATCCGAATTTAACAACAATCGTATTTTTTCCCGCAAGTTTGTCGCCTTTGTAATCTTTAAAATATGTGTAGAATGTCATGATCGCATTCAATGCAAAAATTATGAGTAATACTGAAACCCTGCTTGATGTAAAATAGGGTTCGGAGGTTGGACCGCTTGCAAGGAAGCCGTATATCGTGCATTGTGTGAGCATCAATCCGAAAATAATATTGCCAAGAATGCCGTAGCCTTTTGCATATTCATAAATTACATTGAGAATTACACCGGCAAATAAGGGTATCAGTGCCAGCTTTTCTAAATAAAACCATGTAATCAGAGCAGTAGTAGTAATCAGAACGATAGATACAAGCAGGGCGATATTTTTATTCAACTCCCCTGTAACCATTGGTCGGTTAGGAGCATTAATCTTATCTTCTTTTAATCCCAGATAATCATTTACAATTTGATTGATACCCCAACTTAAAAAGAGCATTGCTAATATAACAGAAGTTTTAAGAGTAGATGGAATGATTTCAACCGTATGAAAATTTTCAGCAATATGCCTGTAAAAAGCAACACCCACAAAGCCTGCTATCCCTGTGATAAAAGAATAATAAAGGCGCATTGATTTTATGTAGGCTTTCGTAAATGTTAGCATGGTATAAATTCTTTATAATTTATAGACTTTTTCGTAGAATTTACTTTGTCTGCCTCTTCTCCAGTTCTTAAAAAGATGTTCTGATTTCTCGGGAGAAAGTGGTAATGACTTCAAATTATTTTCTTTAAATTCTTTATAAATTTCACACGAATATTTTTCACAAATCCAGCAGTCACCGCCACCTGCAAAACTTTTTCTCATTTTTTTATATATCTCGTCAAAATTTCCGGTTGTAATATTACCATAAGATATATTTACAAATTCGCAGGGTTGCACATCTCCTTTTGCATTGATGTAAAAGCGGTCAGTTCCTCCGGCGGTACATCCAAACATTTCTTCACTTTCTTCAATAATTTGCGCGCTGATTGAAGGATATTTATTTTTTGAAACATCAAGATTGTAATGCATTACTTTTTGCTTTACCGTTTTCAGATCTTCTTCGTTGAAATCATTTTCAATACCTGATAAATATCCGCCTGCTGGCTTGGGTTTAATGATTTGGATCAGCGTTATTCCACGGTCTTTAGTAAGCTCCATTATTTTTTCAAAAGTTCCGTCAAAAAAAGAATTTTTCATGAGGCAGGTATTGATTGCTGCTGCAAAACCGGCTTCCCTGCACATTTGTATTCCCTGAATCATATCGTCCCAAGCGGTTTCTTTGCCCATAAATTCATTAAATGATTTTTTTTCCGGGGTATGAAGCGAAAACATGAAACCTGCAATATTATCTTGTTTCAATTCTTTGAGTTTTTCAATACTCATGCCATCTCCTGTTGAGTTAATCCATATTTCTGAACGATGGTCAATGGCTCTGCATACTTGCTTTAACCTTTCAAAAACAAGAAAAGGTTCGCCTCCTTCAATATTGAAAAAAGCAATCCCCATATCCTGCAATTTTTTTATTGTGGAAATTAAAATATTTATGTCCATGTCTTTTCCGATGTCGTGTTTCTGATAACAATGAGGACAACTGAAACGACAGGCAGAAGTTACAGAAATAAGTACGGTTGTGCAGGGCATGATATCTTTAAAAACCGCAAATTTATTGCAGGCTGTAAAAAATGCTTTTGATGGAAAAGCAGGCACGTACAAATCAATTTTTGTCCCCTGCCGTGTTCGTGCAAACTTATTATGCTGAATGGATGAAAGAAAAAAATTAAGTCTCCGCAACACCCTGATGAATGTAACAGGACTTATTATAAAAAGCATCATTTTGAAATAAAATGTGTAAAAAACAACGAATTTTACTTTCAGATTAAATCTTGATTTTTGTGTTGCTGTTAAATTTTTTTCCTGTATCATTTGTTTTATTTTTATAAACTGTGGCATCGCCCCATGGGGCGATGTTACAGTTTATATATAGGCATTTTGTTTATACCATTCCACTGTTTTTTTTATGCCCTGTTCAAGACTTATTTCACTTGTAAAACCTAATTCTTTTTTTGCTTTTTCCACGCTGAATTCAAGATTATCGTAAAACATATTTATTCTGCTACGGGAGAGCAAAGGTGGATTTTTTATTTTAAAAATTGTATAAAAAAGTTCTAATAAAAAACCGATAGGATATATTAATCCTTTGGGAATATCTGCCGGTTTTTTTTTGTTTATTTCTGTGCAAAATAATTCGTATATCTTGTGCATTAATACGGTTTCTGAATTTCCTGCAATATATTTATTGATTCCTGTGGGTTGTTTTTCATAAACGATATAAAAAAAACGTGCAAGATCATCTGCGTGAATTACCGGAAATTTATTTTTTTTACTTCCGGGAAGATAGGGCATTCCTGATTTTACGGTTTTTAAATATTCAAAAAATCCCGTGTTAAATTCTCGTTCTCCGTAGACCCAAACAGGCTCTACGACTGTAAGATTAAGATTGTTTTTTTCTGCGATTTCAATAGCTTTTTTAGTTAATTCTGTTTTTGTATCTCTGTAGAAATTCATTGCAGAAGGAAATATTGCATCAAGAAAATATGGGTAGTGGGAGTTGCAGAGACTATTTTCATTTTTAATAGTAAGTGAATTTTCTTCACCATAAGATGAAATTGATCCTGTTATGATAATGTTTTTAATGCCGCAATCAACTGCAGCTCTCATGACATTTTCTGTTCCTGTAACATTGGTTTTATAGAAGTCGTCATATCTTCCCCAGTCTTTTGCAAGGCCTGCAATATGAATTACAAAATTTGCATTTTTAAAGGCGTTGTTCAAGCTTGTATAGTCGCTGATATCTCCTTTAATGTATTCAATATCCTGTTTAAATTTTACAGCCTCAGGGTCTCTAACAAGACATGCAAAATCTACATTCCTTTTGTGAAAATATTCTGCCACATGGCTTCCAATGAATCCGGCAACGCCTGTTATGATTAGTTTTTTCTGCAAAATATATTTTGTTGTTTTTTAAATCAAAATTAACGATTCAATCATAAGATATCATAATTATTAATTGAATTTTAAATTGCAAATTTCATAAGAATATAAAACATATTTTTTTCAGGCTGTAGCGTGAATGACGTTGGTAACACGTAGTTCCGCAGATAGCTTACTGTAACATAATTATATTTTGCGAAAGGTAGATCTAGGCACATCCTCCAGCCAAAACCGTTTGTTTTGTGATAGCATAAGCCAGCACCATATAGAAATGCAACTTCTGCAAGCACATAAGCATTGTCGTTATTATTCAATTCACCTTTGAGTGTCTCTCCAATTGTTTCATCAACGCTGAAATACTTACCCAGTCTGGCTTTTATCTGACCGTGCAAATCTTTAGCATCACCAAGGATATAGATAAATTCATATCCGGTATCATAGTCATAGCCAAATGGATTTTTAATTCTTTCTGTATATAACTCACTTGAAATTTTCAGGTAATTTAAACCTGCAAAAAGTCCGAATTGAGCCAGAGATTTAAAATCATAACTTGGAATTGCATTGACTGAAAGACTAAATTTCTTAATAGGAATATCAATATAAAGGTATGGTGATAATGTAAAACCACGTTTTGTGTTCCAGATAGTAGTATCAGGTGTAACTGTTTTAAAAAGATTATTACCGGCACGGAAAGAACCGCCTAAAAATATTTTATAAAAACGGGAATGAATACTTACTCCTGCAGAGCCTGTAAGCGCAGCATTGTCCGCATCTGTAATGCCCGCATAAGGTCTTTTATAAGCAAGATAACCAAAATCGAAATTTAAAAAACGGAGAAAAGGAGAATTTTTTGTTACAAATGGCACGCTTCCAACCATGCCCCCGAATAATTTTGTTTTTGAGAACATTTGGGCTTCCAGCGCCCACCTGTAATTTTTCGGCGGGTCAATTTTTCCGGTTTTATCTGCTACCGAGTCCAACGTTGTAGGAACAACAATATTTTTTCTGAACATCCGATTATAAAATTCATCATTAAGCTGAACTTCCTGACCCATAATGTGAGTAAGGGATAAAACTGTCAATATTAAAATAACAGCAATTTTTTTGAGGTATAAATTCATAAGCAATTGGTCATTAAATATTAATAAATCTATACAAATTTTTTAAACAGCACCGCTGAATTATGTCCACCAAAACCGTATGATGTAGACAAAGCGTAATTAATATCAGCAGAACAACTTTTGTTAATGATGTTTAATCCTTCAATATTGTTTTCAGAGAGATTCAGATGTACACATTGTTGTTTAATAGATATTGCTGTAACAGCTGCTTCAATTGCAGCGCTGGCACCAATAGAGTGTCCCAGTATGCTTTTCGTTGAGTTTATCAATGGTTGGTTTTTTACAGAACCAAATATTTCTTTTATTGCTGCTGCTTCAATGGAATCGTTATTGGTTGTAGCAGTCCCATGTGCATTCAGATAATCTATTTTTTTATTTTCAGATGCTTGCCGTAGTAATTTTTTTATTTGCATTCCGGATTCTTCCATCTGCAAAATATTATGATGATCGCTGTTAAAAAAACAATCTGTAATTTCAGCGTAAATTTGAGCGCCTCTTGCAAGCGCATGTTCCATTTCTTCAAGAATAAGAATACAGCCTGCTCCTTCTGAAAACAAAAAACCACTTCGGTTTTCTGAAAAAGATTCAGGTTGTCCATTTTTTGAAAGCGTGAGTGCACCAAGCATATCAAAACCACGCATCATTGCGCCGAATTCATCCATCAGGCATTCAACACCTCCTGTTATCATAAATTTCGATTCTCCATTTTTTATTTTGCCGAATGCTTCTCCTATAGCATGATTTCCTGATGCACAAGAAGCGTTAATCGTATGACATTGATCACTGGTTCCAAAAATTATGGAAATCCAGGCTGCGACAGAATTTGGCATTGTTAGAGGAATAACCATCCTGTTGTAACGATAGTCTTTTAATTCTTCATTTTGAAGGTGATGCGCTGCATGCTGAACGTAGGAGGTAAAAGCGGTTTTAAGAGAACTTATTCCAACTCCGATTATTATTCCGGGGCTTTCATTTTCTTCAATCTGAAAACCGGTTTTATTATTTTCTTTTAACTGAAAACCTGCATCCAGTAAAGCTTCTTTTGTACATACGATTCCAATTTTTACATTTTCTTCCATCAGTAAATTCAGTTTGTTATGAAAACCATAATCACCAATATTTATTTTTGGAAAGGGTACAAAAAAACGCGAACGGAAGGTATAATTTTTCTCAAAGCAATCTGGAACAGAAGCTACAAAAATAGTTCCTTCTAAAAGATTTTTAAATAAGCAGTCTTTCGTGTTTGAATTTCCTGAAATTGCAGAAATGCCTGTAATTACTACTCTTTTTCTTTCCATAGTTATTTTAGTAAGTTTTGTAGTGTATTTATATAATCTTTTACATTGTTAAAATCCCGTGCAGAAATATCAAAATGGTTCAAATCAAGAATGTTTTTTTCTTTTTTTAGAAGGAAATTCTGATCTTTTGTAAGTACTCCAATTTTGTAAAATTTCAAAAATGATTTTTCTGTGTCAGCTAAAAATTCTGCTTCATTTTTTTTCGGAACAGTAAATAAAAGTTCATATTCTCCACATTCAGCAATCATAAGCATTTCAACAGGTTTTCTTAAAAGTTTGGCAGCTTTTTGCGCGATGTTGTGATACGGAATATTTTCAACAAGAAATCCTGTTTGATTGCAATTCGCAAGATGAATAAGGGAATGACAAAGACCATCGCTTGTGTCAATGCACGACGAAGCGTATTTTTTAATGAATGCAGATTCAGCAAGTCTGGGAATTAATTTTATTTTATATGTATTCAGAAAGGGCGCTAATAGCTTATTGTCAGAATAAATGTTCATCATTGCTTCAAAGTTGCCTGCACCAATCGAGCCACTCAAATAAAGAAGGTCTCCTTCACTTGCTCCTGAGCGCATCAGGGGTTTATCGGTTTCTCCAAGCACAACTGCTGTATAGCTCCATTGCTCTGCTGTCCCAAAATCGCCGCCAATAAAATTTATTTTAAATTTTTGTAACGAATGCTTTATTCCTTTTGTAAATTCATTTAAAAATTTCTCATCCCATTCTTTGCTTATTACAAGGCTGTGTGAATAATAAAGCGGTTTTCCACCGCAAGCCAGAACATCGCTTATTGCAGCAACCGAAAGATTGTAACCTAAAATAAAAGGATCATTTTCTCTGAATTTATCTTCTGCCGAAAATCCATCTATTGTAAAAAGAAGAAATTTATCTCCCCATTCAATAATCTCGCAATCGGCTTCAAAGGGCTTATTTAATTGAGTTCCTCCTTTCGCTAAAATGCTGCAAATGGCTTGAATGCTTTGTTTTTCGTTGAGCATTGTGGGGTTTGGTTATATTTTGTTTCTAATATTGGAATCAATCCTATTATTTGTCTCCATTTATACTGCAATATTTTTTTCGTAAATATGAGGGTCAGCCTTAAAGGCTTATTTAGCTTTTGGAATCGTGAGTGAGATTTAAGCAAATGCTAAATGACCTCAAAACAAATGGTTATTTAAACGTTGAAATCATTTTGTATTCATCATCGTTTAACCCATATAACTCTGAAATAATAATATCAATTTCATTAAGCAAATAATTTATTCTTCTTTGTGTTTGTTCAGATTTTGGTTGTTGGTGTAATTCTAATAAAATATCAACTTGTTTAATAATTTGATCATGCTTATTTTTATTTTTAGTATTAATATTTGGTATTGGTAATTGAGACAATTGACCCATTAATATTTGAGGAAAACCTTGTGCATTTGTTAATAATTTTTGCTTTAAATAAAAAGTTAAAACATTTGAATTTAAAACACCTAATAAATATTTTAGATTTAATGATTTTGATGTAGCTATATAGATTGTACTTTCAATTAATTCTTGCTGATCACTATAAGTTGCACAAAGTATATTACCGGTTCTACGTATTAATAAACGAGGTGTTTGCAGATGCTTTTCTAGTTTATTAGTGCCACCAATAATTTTAAGATTATTATAAGTAGCATAATTTGTATAGAAATGATTATACCTACTCATGTTTTTACCAAGCAAAAATGGATAATTTGTTTTTGACTTTTTACTCTCCATCACACTTTCTCTATCTTGCACAACCATTCCTTTGTTCATAATTACCATATCTCCCATCATTGTTGATTGCTTTTGTATTTTTTTCAAAATAGAATCAAATTGATTATTAATTTGTGTCTCCCAAATTTCATTTTTTGACTTGATATTTATTTTTTTTGATTCTTTAATTTTACCGAATTTATTAATGATTTTTAACTCTGTCGATGAAGTGTGTTTTTTATTTTCTGCCACAAATACTGTAGTCCCAATTGTAGCCTGTTCAAAAACAAAATGGTCAAAAACTGCAATTGTTTTTATATTCAAATTTTCAATTAATGTATTTCTTACAATATTATTGCTTGATGTTGTTAATAAGGCTTCAGGAACTATAAAGGAAAAATAATTTGATTGAAATTTTGCAAATTTTTCAATAAATAACTGAAATAAATTTTTGGAACTACCTCCATGAATACTTAAATATTTTTGATTATAGTATTCTAAAATATTACTATTAGTATTATTCTTTGTTAATTTTAAATATGGAGGATTGCCAATAATACAATCAAAACCTTCTTTATTGAAAATTTGTTTAAATTCACTTTCCCAATCAAAAGCATTTATATTTTTTTCACTTATTGTTTCAAAACAAAATTCATTATTGAAAAAATCATTACCAATTAAAGAATTTCCACATTTTATATTAAAGTCTAAATTTGGTAAAACTCTTTCATGCCATAAAGATAACTGACTTTCAACTGTAGATTCTGATTGATTTTCCAGTGCCTTTAACATTAGAGATAGTTTTGTAACTTCTACAGCTTGAGTGTCAATATCAACTCCAAAAATATTATTAAGTAAAATTTGTTTTTTGGCATTTGCAGTTAAATAACCATTACTATCAAGTGGATTTGATTTACTTTGTTTTTTTGTTGAATAAGTTTGTTTGGTATAATATTCTTGATGATAATTTATTAAGTAATCATAAGCCGCTATTAAAAAACTTCCGCTTCCACAAGCTGGGTCAAGTATTTTAATTTTTGAAATTTGTTCAGGAGTTTTATTTTCAATTAGCTTACCTACGGTATTTTCAATAATATATTTCACAACATATTCCGGGGTATAAAACACACCATTTGCTTCTCTTACTTCGGGCTTTGGTTCAACTTTTACATGATGCCCGGCAGTTAATCTTATAACACTACCTAAAAATTGTTCATAAGCAAATCCAAGAATTTCTACAGGGATATAATCAAACTTATAAATTGATTTTTCAGGATATAAATTTTCAACTATAAATTTTAATACTTTATTGTCAATTACTAGGTTTTTTGCAATTTTATCTTTTTTAAAGTTAAATAGCCCGGCATTATATTTCTCATCTGCTTTTAAAAATAATCTATAAATATTTTCCGCAAAATTACCTTGCGTAATTGCAATCTTTAAATTCCCATCATGCTCAATATTTCTTGCTTCACAAATTCTCAGAAATAGAATACGATTTAATGTTTGTTGAACACATAAATTTATTTCATCTTCGGTTAATTCCAAATTTCTTATAGCAATATTTGTTGCAAGTTCTTTTCTCCAAATTTCAAGAGTATTTAAGAAATCCTTATCAACTGTATCTGTAGCTTTTTCAATTGTATTTGATGTATAAACGTCCAAACTCCCTTCCAATACAGCCTGTCTTGAAAAATTATTCCATAAAAAATCAAAGTTAGTCAGATAATCTTTGTATGTTAAATAATCTATACGACTGATATTTGGAGTATCAGACAATCTCGGTTTTTTCTGACAATTGTAAACAGCAAATTCTTCAAAGTCTGTAAGTATTGAGATTTGTAATTTTTTATTCCAACCATACAAACGAATTTGAAAAGCAGGGTCATTTTCAGATTTTATATTAATACTTGGTTTTTTTGCTTCTATAAAAAATTTACAATTACCTTTTTCGTTTCTGAATGAATAATCTGGGGCTTTAGTCTTATTTCCAATTTTAAGTTTATACTCATGTATAACTTCTTTATAAGCATTCGTTTTTCCTTGCTTATTATCCATGTCCCATCCTAAAGCTTGAAAAAATGGGTCTAAAAATTCTCTTCTGGTTTCAGTTTCGTTATAAGAAGTTTTCTTGTAATCATCTATATTTTCATTAAACCTTTCCACTAAAAGTTTAATTTTTTCGTATGCTTGTTCTTTTTCCATTTCTATTCGTTTTCTTGCGGATGCTATTTAAACATATTAATATCCTGAATAATTTTTTGCGCAAATTCCTCTGCCTGTTCTTTGGTTCTGCTTTCTGCGTATATTCTGATAATAGGTTCTGTGTTTGATTTTCGGAGATGCACCCAGCCTTCTGCAAAGTCAATTTTTACACCATCAATAGTTGTGATTTTTTCATCTTTGTATTTTTGTTGAACCTTTGATAAAATATCATCAACATTCATTTCCGGTTTCAATTCAATTTTATTTTTTGAAATCACATATTCAGGGTATGATTTACGCAGTTCAGAACATTTTTTCCCTGATAATGCAAGATGCGATAAAAATAGTGCGATACCTACCAATGCATCACGTCCATAATGCAAATCGGGATAAATAACACCGCCATTTCCTTCTCCTCCTATAACTGCATTGATTTCTTTCATTTTTGTTACAACATTCACTTCTCCAACTGCTGTAGCTTCATAAATGCCACCGTATTTTACCGTAACATCGTGCAAGGCTCTTGTAGAGGAAAGATTTGAAACCGTATTTCCTTTTTTATTTTTTAATATATAATCTGCAATGCTAACCAGCGTGTATTCTTCGCCGAACATGCTGCCATCTTCATTGATAATTGCAAGTCTGTCAACATCCGGATCAACAACAAAACCAGCATGGCAATGATTTTGTTTTACGGTTTCAGAAATATCGCGCAAATGTTCAGGAAGCGGTTCAGGGTTATGAGGAAAAATGCCATTCGGCTCACAGTATAATTCAACAATTTTTTCAACTCCCAGTGCTTTTAGTAATTTAGGAATTACGATTCCTCCAACAGAATTAACACAATCAATTGCAATACTGAAATTTGCTTTTTTTATCGCATTCAAATTTACTGTTGGCAGTGAAATTATTTGTGATATATGAATATCATCATAATTTGATTTTTGGATGATTTTTCCGATTTCATCCACATCTGAAAATTGGATTCTTCCTTCTTCTGCTATTTTTAAAACATCTTTACCTTCTGCATCATTTAGGAATTCTCCTTTTTTGTTAAGAAGTTTTAATGCATTCCATTGTTTTGGGTTGTGGCTTGCCGTAATAATAATTCCACCATCTGCTTTTTCTTCAGTAACTGCAATTTCTGTTGTAGGAGTTGTAGCCATTCCGATATTTATAACATCAAAGCCAAGACTGATAAGCGTTCCGGAGACCAATTGATAAACCATTTCTCCTGAAATCCGGGCATCCCTTCCAACAACAATTTTACCTTTGTTGATGGAATATGCTTTTTTTATCCAGGCGCCGTATCCTGCTGTGAATTTCACTATATCTGCCGGGCTCAGCCCTTCTCCTTGTGAACCTCCAATAGTTCCCCTGATTCCTGAAATTGATTTTATTAATGTCATATTTTTTTTATTTATTTAGTATCTTTTGATGACAAGTATAAATATTTTTCATTTAAATTGAACAGGATTGTTAAAGAATTAACAAATATAATAACTTTGCTCCATAAATATAAAAATAATTATGGAAGCTAAGGCTAAAACAAAACGTGATTCCGGGTCAGGAAAAAAGAAATTTAACTCAAAACCTACAAGATCCGGGAGTAAGAGTTATAAGGACAAAGAAAGCGGCAACAGAGATTCGCAGAACAAAGAATATAAAAGGAGAAGTAGCGGGTCAGATAATCCCGATAAAAAATCATTTGTAAAAAGAAATGGCGAAAGCAAGCCTTACGATCCTGATAAAAAACCATTCAGAAAAAGAACAGGAGAGAGCAAGCCTTACGATCCTGATAAAAAACCATTCAGAAAAAGAACAGGAGAGAGCAAACCTTACGATCCGGATAAAAAACCATTCAGAAAAAGAACAGGAGAGAGCAAACCTTACGATCCGGATAAAAAACCGTTCAGAAAAAGAACTGGCGAAAGTAAGCCTTATGATCCGGATAAAAAACCGTTCAGAAAAAGAACTGGCGAAAGTAAGCCTTATGATCCCGATAAAAAACCATTCAGAAAAAGAACAGGCGAAAGTAAGCCTTATGATCCCGATAAAAAACCATTCAGAAAAAGAACAGGCGAAAGTAAGCCTTATGATCCCGATAAAAAACCATTCAGAAAAAGAACAGGCGATGACAAACCGTTTGATTCTGATAAAAAATTATGGAAGAAGAAAGACGATGGAAGCCAGGAGAGTTCTGAACGCCCAAAGTTTAATAGACCTCACTCAAAAGAAAACAAGCCTGCTTATGAAAGATCGGGCGGGGATAAACATTTTGACAAGCCACGTAAAGATTTTCAAAAAAGAGAAGAGATTTCAGAATCTTTTTCAAAGGAGGATAAAAAACCATTTACACTTAAAAAACCAAAGGGAGAGCATGCCGGTACAGACAGACTGAATAAATATATTGCCAACGCCGGTATTTGTTCACGCAGGGAAGCAGATGAATACATTAAGGCGGGGCTTGTTAAGGTAAATGGCGTTGTTACAACAGAAATGGGTGTGCGCGTTAAACCGGAAGACGAAGTTCGTTTCAACGATGAAACAATTACTCTTGAAAAAAAAGTATACATCCTGCTTAACAAGCCTAAAGATTATATTACAACTACAGATGATCCTCATGCCAAAAGAACGGTAATGGAACTTATCGAGGGGGCTTGCAGGGAGCGGGTGTACCCGGTAGGCAGGCTTGACAGGAACACAACGGGTGTACTGCTTCTTACAAACGATGGCGATCTTGTGAAAAAGCTTACACATCCGAGTTATAATAAGAAAAAAATATATCATGTTTTTCTAAATAAAAGTGCTACAAAAGCTGACTTACAACAGATTTTAGAGGGAGTAGAAACCGAAGATGGTTTTGTAAAAGCCGATGCAATTAATTTTGCTGATGAAGCAGATAAAACACAGGTAGGAATTGAAATTCATTCAGGACAGAATCACGTTGTCAGGAATATTTTTGGCGCATTAGGTTATAATGTTGAAAAACTTGATCGGGTGTATTTTGCCGGTTTAACGAAAAAGAACCTCCAGCGCGGTAAATGGCGTTTTTTATCGGAAAAAGAAATAAATATGCTACGGATTGGTGCTTATAAATAGTCTAAAAAAACACTTAATAGTGTATGAGGATTTTATTAGTTTTTTTGATATTTTTTTCATCTTTTTTTCATCTTAAAGCGCAAGAATCAACTTCTCCTGATACAACAACCTTATATCAGAAGGATGCTGTTAATATTTATATTGACTGCCCCGGTTTTGATTTAAACCATATTAAAGAAAATATCCGTTTTGTGAATTATGTCAGGGACAGAAAAGAAGCGTATGTGCACATCATGGTCAACAATCAGGCTACAGGCAGCGGAGGTTATGAATATTCGGTTTTTTTTATTGGTCAGTTTCAGTTTTCAGGAACGAATGACACCTTAAAATTTAATACAGAACCAACATCTACAGAAGAGGAAACAAGAGCGCAACTTTTAAATGTGCTAAAATTAGGACTCATACGTTATATTGCAAAAACGCCCCAGGCTTCTTTTATTTCGATACAATACAATGGTAACAATGAAGGAGCAGGAGAAAATGTAAAAGATAAATGGGATAACTGGGTTTTCAGTTTTAACCTCGGGGGCTGGTTTCAGGGAGAAGATTCTTATAAATATTCCAATGCATGGGGTTCTGTTTCTGCAAGACGCATAACGCCCGACTGGAAATTGATTTTTTCCTTGTCGGAAAGTTATAATGAAAGTTATTATAAAATAGATGATACTACAAGTTATATTTCAAGCAATAATTCAAACAGTTTCAGGAATGTTACAGTTAAAAGTTTAAATGATCATTTTTCTGCAGGAGGCAGTATATCTCTGAATACATCAACCTATAATAATTATAAATTCAAAGCAAGTTTAGCTCCCGCATTGGAGTATAATCTTTTTAAATATTCTGAATCTACAAGAAAGCAATTACGTTTTTTATATACAATTGGCGTAAATCAGGCTTATTATAACGACACAACAATATTCAACAAAACAGAGGAATTGCTTTTTATGCAGGATTTGAGTGTTGCTTTTCAATATATTGAAAAATGGGGAACTATTTCTTTATCGGTTTCAGGATCTAATTATCTGCATGATTTCTCAAAAAACAGTATTGATATTTACAGCTCATGTAGTATGCGTATATTTAAAGGGCTTTCTTTGAGTTTTTCTGCAGGATATTCTTTTGTACGGAATCAGTTATCGCTTTCAAAGGAAGGAGTTTCAAGCGAAGAAATTCTTTTAAGAATCCGTGCGCTCCAAACCAGTTATTCCTATTGGGCAAGTGTCAGTCTTTCCTACACTTTTGGTTCTATTTATAATAATGTTGTAAATCCTCGTTTTGGTGAAGAGTGAAATATACATAGGACTCAAGCTGTTTTTTTTTATTTCTGGATTCTTAATATCCTCATTTATCTCTGCACAAATTTCCGGTGAAATATCAGATGAAGAAACAAAAGAGCCCCTTGCCTTTGTTAATATTGTTTACAATGAAAAAAGTCATGGTGTAACAACAAATATTGACGGCAAATTTATTATTCCGACAAACGCAAAAGTGCAGTTTTTAAAAATAAGTTACGTCGGTTATGAGCTAAAGGAAATTCCTTTTGAAAAACTATCTGGAAAAAAAACTGTATTTATAACTTTAAAAAAGAAAACAATTGACTTGAATGAAGTAACAGTGCTTCCCGGAGAAAATCCCGCGCATCGGATAATTAAAAAAGTTATAGAAAATCGCGACAAAAATAATCCCGAAAAAATGACTTCGTTTTCTTATACTTCTTATAATAAAATGATTTTTACGTTTAATATTGATGATCTGAAACCCCGCGATACTATTGGTAGTTTGCTTGATTCTGTCAAAGCATCTAAAGATACAACCCGAAAAAATAAACCCGATTCATCGTATATACGAGCAAAAAAATTTCTTGACTCACAACATATTATGATTACGGAATCTGTAAGTGAACGAAAATTTATTTTCCCCGACAAAAACAGCGAGAAAGTACTGGCAACGCGAATTTCAGGTTTGCAAAATCCATCCTTTGCAATGCTTGCTACACAAATGCAGTCTTTTTCTTTTTACAATGAATTGATAACGCTATACGAAAAAGTATATTTGAATCCCATCAGCAAAGGAAGCCCGAAAAAATATTTTTTTCAGATTGAAGATACAACCTTTTCAGAAAAGGGCGATACGGTTTTTGTAATTTCTTTCAGACCTTATAAAGGAAAAAATTTTCAGGGACTTAAGGGAATTTTAAATATCAATACAAATGGCTATGCTATTGAGAGTGTGAAAGCCGAACCTTATGAATTATCCGGCATGGTTGATATAAGAGTGCAGCAAAAATATGAATTTATTGATGGGAAACAATGGTTTCCTGTCCAGCTTAATACAGATCTGACTTTTACGAATATTGCCGGACAAGCAGGAAAAAAAACAATGAAAATGATTGGTATAGGGAAAAGCTATTTGCAGGATATTAGCCTGAACCCTGAACTGAATAAAAAAGAATTTAATTCAGTGGAATTATCTATGGAAACAGAAGCTGCTGCGAAAGGGGAGGAGATTTTAAAAAAATACAGGGTAGATTCTTTAACTGCTAAAGATAGAAAAACCTACCATGTAATTGACAGTATTGGGAAAAAAGAGAAATTGGATTTAAAAGTTAAACTTATGGAATCGTTTGCCAGAGGCGCAATTCCATGGGGTTTTGTTGATATTGATTTTACAAAGTTGTTACAATATAACGAATACGAAGGATTCCGTATTGGCTTGGGCTTATCAACAAATGAGAAAGTAACAAAATGGGCTTCACTGGGTGGTTTTTATGCTGCTTCCAGTGCTGACAAAGCGATGAAATATGGAGGGCATTTGCAATTTAATTTAAGTAAAGATAATGAGGTTGCGCTCAAGGCATCGTATTCACAGGATGTGCTGGAATCGGATGGCTACAGGTTTGCCGAAGATGTCAATTTAAGGCAATCTGATTTTTACCGTGATTTTTTAGTTGCAGAAATGGATTCTGTCGAAAAAATGGATGCTCAGTTTTCGTTCCGCGCATTTCAATATCTTAAAGCATATTTTTCATTAAGCAGAAATTATTTGAATGTTACAAACCATTTCAGATACGGCGTTTCAGAAACAAGAGCCGATTTGCTCGATAATTTTGTTTTTACAGAGGCTTCTGTGAAAATTAAATATGCGTATAATGAAAAATTTATAAAATTTCCTTATGGAAAATTTTCACTTGGTACAAATTATCCTGTTTTATGGTTAAATTTCACACAAGGTTTGAACTTGCTTGATGGGAAACACGAATATTCGAAAATAGAAGCGAAAGTCGGGAAAATGTTTCTGACAAAAACTTTTGGAAAAACTTTTTGCTCTCTTGCCGGAGGGTATCTTTTCGGAAATGTTCCCTATACCGCTTATTATAATGGTCGCGCAAGTTATAATAAATTTTCTCTTGAAGCATTTAACAGCTTTGCAACCATGCGTATGAATGAATTTATTTCGGATCGTTTTATTTCTTTTTTCTTCAAACAGGATTTCGGTACACTGCTTTTTAAAACAAAAAAATTCAAGCCTGAAATTGCCTTTGTTCACAATATCGGTTTTGCTGATTTTAAATCTTCAAACAGTTATTTTGATAAACCAGTTCAAACATATAAAAAAGGATATTATGAAGCCGGAATATTATTTAATAAATTGTTGAAACAAATGTTTATCGGATATGGTGCCGGTATTTTTTATCGTTATGGACCTTATTCTTTTTCTAAACCGGAAGACAATTTTGCATTTAAAATATCTGTTACGTTGGATATGTAAGGTTCGGTATTGTTGATACGATGCAGTGCATCGTATTTACTCAACGAACCGAACCGAATCGAACAAAACCAAAACCAAAACCAAAACCCTATGACCCAAAACCTCCTAATAATAGCCTTTATCTTCGGAATAAATCCTTTTATGAATTTTAATAGTATAACGCCACAGGCAAACTTTCTGGCAGAACAGAAAAAAATGGCGCGTGTAAAGACTGCGTATAAAGAAAAAGAAGCTTTTATCAGAAAATTATTAAAGGAAAAAAATGTAACAGGAACTTCTTACGATTTATTTATCCGCGTTTTTAAGCGAGAGAAAGTTGTTGAGGTGTGGGTAAAAAATAAAAATGTAAAGACTTACTCTCATCTTATAGATTATGATATTTGTTCGTCATCCGGAGAATTAGGTCCCAAACGGCAAATGGGCGACAATCAAACGCCGGAGGGAGTTTATTATATTGACCGTTTCAATCCTACCAGTAATTTTTATTTGTCGCTTGGGGTAAATTACCCGAATAAATCTGATAATATTTTAGGAAAAAAAGGATCACTTGGCGGCGATATATTTATTCATGGCGATTGTGTAACCATTGGCTGTGTTCCGTTAACTGATGATAAAATTAAAGAACTTTATATTTTAGCATTGGAAGCAAAGGCTTCCGGGCAAAAAAATATTCCTGTTCATTTTTTTCCTGCTAAACTCAATGCAGAAAATTTCAATAAACTAAAGACCGATTTTTCGGATAATAAAAAATTTATTTCCTTTTGGGAAAACCTGCTTCCGGTTTATGAATGGTTTGAGAAGTATAAATCTATTCCGGTTGTAACTATTGACAGTAAAGGTGCCTATAAGATTCAGAATCCATGATAAAAAAGTCAGGATTATAAATAGTGCTTGCAAGAAAAGTCCAGCTCTCGCACCAGCTGGCTCAAACACCCACTGGGTGTTCGCCCTGTTACTCTCGCCTGAAAAGTGCTCATTTACATCAGTAAACTCCGCTTTTTCAGGCTTCGAAAGCCTTGAAATTGAACTTTTCTTATCAATCACTAGAGTTTTCTTGCTGACACTAAATACGAAAAAAATACTTCAAATCCTGTGTCTTTCACAATTTTATATTATTTTTGAAAAATTTTAAAAGTCAGGCAACTATTTATTATGAATAAGTGTCTTTGTAAAAGAATCGTATGTGAAACCTAAAATCTATTGTAATATGAAAAGTTTAAAATTTTTATCATTGTTAGTATTCGTGTTGTTTTCATTAACAAGCATCGGACAGATTAAAAGTGGTATTGTTGCTGATTTTGGCTCAAATGATAAAGTTATCAGCCATGAGAGTAATCAGGCAGTTGTTAATTTAAAAATTCTTGCAACAGATGATCAGATGAAAAACATTAAAGCTGCTGCTGCAAAATTTTCTATGCACTCAACTTTTGTTTTTTCTGATACAAAAGATGCGCAGGGATTTATCTCTATTACAATTAAATCAAAACTTCACAAAGACATTACTGCTGACAAGCATTATCTCCAGAAGTTAATGTATGATTTTAATGTTGAAAGATTTGTATTTAAAAGTATAGGATACCAGATAGATAAACTTTCTGATATTATTTAATTTTCAATAAACATAACGGATATGAAAAAGTTATTTGTTTTTTTATTTTTGTTTGCGAGTCTTACCTATGTAATGGCTCAAAATAATGCCTGTGAAACATCAGACCCCTTTTGCACAGGTACAACCTATGATTTCCCCGCGGGTGTGGATGCAGGTTCAGGACAATCTGGTCCGAATTATGGTTGTTTGGGTTCTACGCCAAATCCTGCTTGGTATTATATGCAGGTTGCAACTTCTGGTCCTATCGTAATTTATATGCACAGCACTCCTCAGGTGGATATTGACTTTGCCTGCTGGGGTCCGTTCACATCTGCTTATGGTCCGTGTACTGCTCAGCTTACTGCAGCTTGTACTTCCTGCCCGAATAATACTTCCAATCCTACTTTTTATCCTTCAGGAAATTTGGTGGACTGTAGTTATTCAACCAGTTGGAACGAAACAGTGCATATCAACAGTGCCATTTCTGATCAATGGTACATTTTGCTGATTACGAATTATTCCAACGATCCGTGTAATATTATTTTTGACCAGCAAAATGCAACTACTCCGGGTGCTGGTTCTACGAATTGTGGAATTATGCCATCTCCTGCTGCAAATAACGGACCTTTATGCTGCGAAGATTCTTTGCAATTATTTGCTGACACTTCTTCTTATGTTGGAGCAACATATTATTGGACTGGACCAAATGGTTTTACCTCAAATCAACAAAATCCAATAATACCGGATGCCTGCACACAGCACGCGGGTACTTATTCTGTTGCTATTACTGCAAATGGTCAAACTAGTCCAGCTGAAACCACAGATGTAATTATTTATGACAATCCTATTGTTTCAATGACTGGAGATGATATTTGTGTTAGCGAAACTGCAACTCTTACTCCTGTGATCACTCCTACAGGAACGGCTTCATATCATTGGAGTACCGGAGATTCTTCTTTGACAATTTCTGTTTTACCAACTACAACAACAACTTATACTGTAACTGGGACAGATGTTCATGGTTGTATTGATACGGCTCAGGCAACTGTAATTGTTCATCCTAACCCGACTTCTACTTTCTCTGCTCCTCCTGTTTGCGGATCTGTTCCTCCAAGTAATATTAACTGGGCCACCTTAACCTATAATGGTACTTATGAACCAGGCGCAAGTTTCTTGTGGCAGATAGGTGGCGGTGCTTCAACTTCAGTATTTCCAAGTATCGGACCTCATCAGGTTTGGTGGAATGATGTTGCAAGTACTACATTATATGATATTACACTTACTGTAACCAATTCTTCGGGTTGTACTTCAACAACGACACAACAGATACAGATTTTCCCTTCAACGTCTGTTATAGCAGGTTGTTGTATAAATCCTGAAACAAATGCCGGTCCTGATTTCGCTGTATGCGGACTCACGACTCAATTTAATGGTTCTGTAAACCCAAGCACTGTTGGAACATGGACAAAAACAGGTGGACCAGGAACTGCTATCTTTAGTAATTCGGATGAACACGATGCAGACGCCACCGTTACTGTTTCGCAAGCCGGTGTTTATACTTTCGAGTGGGCTGAAGTAAGCGGTTCTTGCGATAGCTCGGATTATGTTCAAATTACTTTTAATGAAATTCCGAATGCAAATGCAGGGCCCGATCAGATTATTTGCGGGAATCAAACCACTCTGGCTGCAACGCCCAGTGTTGGAAATGGACAATGGGTTGTCCCTCCCTTTATTGCTGTTGTTCCATCTACATCTCCAACTGCAACGGCTACTACTGTTCCGTATGGAACGTATGATTTTATTTGGATTGAAAACAATCAGGGGTGTAATGATACGGATATTGTAAAAATTACATATAATGAAGTACCTTCACCAAACGCCGGTCCTAATCAGACAGTTTGCGGTAATACGGTAAATCTTACAGGAACACCCAATGGCAGCGTATTTACCGGACACTGGGTTGGTTCCAATGGAACGCTTTATCAGCCAAATGATACATCGAATGTTGTTACGGCTACTATTCTTCCCGTTACAACACAGATAGATGTCAGCTTCTGGTGGTATCAATCAAATGCAATATGCAGCGATTCTGATGAAGTTGTAATAACATTCGAGCCTTTTGCCGGTCCCGGACAGGTTGTTGCAGGTTTTGATACCGCGGTTTGTGATACTTTTGCTGTTCTAAATGGAACAAATTATCTTTCTGGAACAACTACTACTTGGTCAACTCTTGCAAGCAATGTTATTATAAGCGACCCCTATGCAGAGAATCCTTCAATAAGTATCAATCCATCTGTTACAGATTATGGCGATTCTTCAAAGTATACTGTAACAATGACATTTACTGTTTCTAACAGTGGTGGCTGCACTGCATCAGATCTTGTAAATGTAACATTTTATGAATTGCCTAGAGCTTATGCAGGGCTTGATCAAGCTGAATGTGTGAAGGAAACAAAACTTCGCGCCACTCCGAGTATTGCGATGGGAACTGGAACCTGGAGTACACTGACTATCCCACCACCGATTGGAACAACACAATGTATTCCAAACTTCACGAGTCAGATTTATCCTACCCCTTTTAATGACCCGAATGTTATAATTACTGTTCCTTGTTATGGTGTTTACACCTTTGTCTGGAGAGAACAAAATGCTTTTTATAATACATGTTGGACAACTGATACTGTTATTATTGAATTTGTAGAAACTCCTAATTTTAATGCAGGCGTAGATCAATATGTATGCGGAGATACCGCACAATTGCATGCGTTTGATGATTCAAATGCTGATTTTTTTACTTGGCAGGTAGCTCCGGTTTTTTGGCTTGATTCAATAACCATGCAGCAAGATCCCAGTCAAATTAATAACCCTGATGTTTGGGTAAATCATATACATAACATTAATGACAGCGTTTTGTTTATTGGCGGAAATGGAAATTATTCAACGATACCGTTAATTGGAAATTATACGGCTCAATGTGTTAGGTATGACACAGTAGTCGTATATTTTTATGTAGATTACCCTGCTACACACACATGGAATCCCATTGATTCAGTACAGTGTGGACCGCAATTATGCAATTTAAATGCATCGCAGCCTCCGCAAGGAATCGGACAATGGGTAGATAATATCGGAACAACAGATTTTACTCCGAACTCTTATGCGCTAAATGCATGCGCAGATGTAGAGAGCTATGGCAACCACGTATTCTACTGGGTTGTGAAAAATGGTATTAATCCCTACACCAATCAGGCCGTATGTATTGATTCTTCTGATGCAATACCAATCCGTTTCATCCAGCTACCAATCGCAAATTCAGGAGGACAGTTGTGGGCAGATAATCCTCAATCAGGCTCAGAAATTAAATGGGATACTATTTGCG
>Ga0209417_1000490_pt1 | contig 92193 bp, 78 predicted proteins | sample RifGroF2_FD_184002 | JGI IMG/M metagenome (GOLD analysis project Ga0209417, IMG submission 184002) | Groundwater microbial communities from Rifle, Colorado, USA - Groundwater F2 (SPAdes) (version 2) | ecosystem: Environmental > Aquatic > Deep subsurface > Groundwater | place: Rifle, Colorado... | reverse complement strand
AAAAAGTCGGACTGGAAGTAGTTAATAAATTTTGATTGATATTAGAAGAACCACTTAAGGCTAAAGTGTAAGTGCCCAAGTTTAAAGTTCCGGTTCCACTGGAAATTGTATTACCATTAATCGAAGTAGCTGTGGCTACTCCGATATTGGGAGTGGTAAGAGTGGGACTTAAAGAAAAAACCAAAAAGCCGGAACCAGTTTCATTGGAAATCACTCCAGCTAATTGAGCGGAAGTGGTTGCAGCAAAATCTCCCAACCTATTGGAAGTCAAAACTATAGTGCCAGTATTGTCGGGCAAAGTATACACGTTATTAGCTGAAATATTTCCAATAGTAAGTTGTCCGCGGTATCCAGAATTAGCAAAATAAAGTGAAGTCCCTTGATTTCCTGAAAAAGTAAAAGCATCTCCTGCTGTCACATCTCCAATAGCAGTTATATCTCCAATACCTCCGGCGCCAGCCATTCCCCAATCCATTGTCCCATCTACCGAAGAAGTAAGCACTGATCCACTTGCCACCGGATAATTAGTCGGAAGCGTATAAGTTATGCTTCCATTTTGATCTCCACCCCTAATTGTCGTGTAATAAGTCGGAGTAGATCCTGTTTCTCGAATTCCCAGATTTCCATTAATTGCTTGATTTCCATTTAAAGTTAATCCAGTTGCTGTGATAATTCCGCCCACATCCAATAAAGTAACAGGAGAAGAAGTTCCAATTCCCAATCTGTTATTACTTGCATCCCAAACAAATTCGCCATCAGCATCGTAAGCAACGTTACTGCCACTTGACCAATAAGGAACATTTCCAGCCAATCCTGAACCAGTGATACCTCCCACTCCAGACACTGAGGTACATTTCCAAATTCCATTAGTATCATCCCATCCCATTACTTCATTAGCTCCACACCCTCTAAGAAGAGATAATTGTCCATTTACAAATTCCATTCCTGAAAGAGAGGAAACTGTCATTGAATCAGTATTTGTCGAAAGCAGATCTATCGACACTGTTCCAGATTCGGTTATGGGTCCGCCAGTTAAACCATTTCCACTACCCACACTCGTCACTGTTCCAATTCCTCCACTTCCTCCTTCAATTGCTCCCCAATAAAGGTTTCCAGTTGCATCCGTTTTTAGAGCATAACCAGCTGAACCGCCAGAAACAGGCAAAGTGTAAGTAATATTTGTCGACTGATCTCCTCCTTGAAAAGTTGTATAATAAGTAGCTCCAGAACTTTCTCGCAAAGATAATGAACCATTTAAAGTTTCATTTCCATTGAGAGTTAAGCCCACTGCTCTTATGGCACCGTTTACATCCAATGATACAGTTGGCACTGAAGTTCCTATACCCAAACGATTATTTGAATTATCCCAAAATAGATTAATGCTATCCACAGATATCAATCCACTATCTCCAATAAAAGAAACTGATCCCGAAGTTAAGCCGCTCAGTGCCAATCCGGCAAAAGTTGGAGTGGCCGCATTATTAATATTTTGCGGTAAAGACAAAGTTAAAGAGTTAGCGGCATGAGCGATATTTATTTGATTAGTTGTTCCAGAAATAGTTTTGTATTCAAATGCGGTTCCTGCCCCATTCATTCCCATGATTTGATTGGTCGTACCATAGGTAGTTAATCCGGTTCCCCCATTTCCCACTGGCAAGGTTCCTGTTACGTCTGTAGTTAAATTAATTTGATTTAATGTTATCGCTTGGTCCGAGATGGTTAAATAATCATAAGTAGCGGGAGAATTAGCGAGAGTTACTTCGTCATGAGCTCCCCCAATAATATCACTCATAAAAGCAATTTCTTCTCGAGTAGACGACGGTGTGAAATATAAATTTGTTCCATCAAATTCAACCGCTCCTACTTCTGGGATGGTATTTAAAATTCCCGCATTTATCTTTAATGAAGCACCACCAATTCCAGATACTCCTGCTGCTAAATGAAGCTTGGCAGTTGGTTCTGTAATTCCTATTCCAACATTGCCACCGAAATAACTTTTTCCACCAACTGAATAAATAGAGTATGGATTTGTTCCAACAGTAACATTTTCGATATAAAGCCCATAAGCATTAGTCAATTCTCCACCAAGAGAATCAGGAGCATGGGCAAATAATGATGCTGCATTCGCCAGAGTCCCACTCTCACCATGAGATACTACTCCGTTTATACCTATGAGCCAATTTGCCGTATTTCCTGCTCCAAGTTGATATGTTATTGATTTACCTGTAACTCCTATTTGAGTCCCTGTATAATTTTTATCATGTACATATCGATAACCATATATAGCGCTTTGTTCACCACTTGAGTAAGGGTTAATTCCATAGGTATAGAGCATATTTGAATCATCGAAAACTCCCTCACCGACATGATATCCTGAAGAGCGGACAATGCCAGCCACTTCAAGCTGCTGACTTGGATTTGTCGTTCCAATCCCAACGTTACCATTACCTTGAATAGTCATCCTAGTGTTAGAACTTCCAGCAGCAGTATTTACATCAAAATTCATTTTATTTCCAGAATCATCACCACTATCAAAAACATTGCTAATGCTGGAATTACCATAATCAGAGCTAAATTTCCAGTTAATACCAACAGCATTACCACCTACTATATCCAATTTTGCTCCTGGACTCGTCGTTCCGATTCCCAATCTATCATTTGTATCATCCCAAAATAAATTCGCATTATCTTGAGTGTATATTCCGTCAGCTCCGGCAAAAATCATTGAACCTGGAGCAAAAGCAATACTTGTTCCCGTCCCACCCCTACTTACATTCAACTGATTTTCTCCAGTAATCTCGCCTATTCCATTCCAATAAGTTACTTGCCCGCTTGTTCCGCTTCCCGTTATCGAACCTACTGAACCTGTTGATTGCCAAGCCAGTGTTCCATCTGTTTGCGAAGTTAAAACATAGTTATTAGCCGCGGGTGCCGAAATAGGCAATGTGTAAGTAATATCGGCCAGTTGATCTCCTCCTTGGAAAATAGTATGAAAAGTTGGAGTATCTCCTATTTCTTGAATTTGTAAATTTCCATTAATTATTTGATTTCCGTTTAAAGTAAGGCCTGCAAAAATCGGAGTGGCTGCCACATGAATATCCTGAGGAAGACTTAAGTTTACTCCACTTCCTATAATTGCGCCGCTTCCTCCCGATACGGATATTTGATTGGTTGTTCCAGAAATATCTCCCAGAGTTAAAGCATTTTGTTTGGCATTAAACAAATTCCAATCTGCACTACTCAAAGCACCGGCTGTGGTAGCGCTAGCCAATGTTAAACTTAAAACCTGATCTTCATCCACACTGAGTCCACCGAGTGGTGAGTCAACGGTGACAGCATTATGACTAAGCGAGCTACTCTCAATTTCACAAACTATCCCCTCGCTTTCACTGTAAACACAAAGTCTCCCATCAATTAAATCTCCTTCTCTCAAACTCAAATTATCTCCAGATAAATTCAATAAAGAACCACTCGCAGTTAAATTCGTTTCACTGGAAATATCAATGCTGGTTCCTAGAGAAGTTGCTAAGTCAACCAAGCCTCCATTTTTAGATATTACCACGCTAAAATCAGAACTTGCCAAATTATCAAACAGACCTGATCCCATACTCAAATCTTCAAAACTCACCCCATCACTGGAAAGTTCCCATTTCTGGCTTAACCCATTAAAACGGATCGCTGGCTTGTTGGAAGCACTTGAAACAGTAAAGGAAAAATTATTATTGCTTCCGGTCCCGCTGCCAAGATTAAATTCAGTGGCGTCCGTACCGGTGTCGGTATTTTGTTCATGCAATCTCTCGTCATTTCCCAAGACCAAAGAGTTTTCATCGGTACCGGTAGGCAAGCGATCTAAATCTATTTTTCCGCTTTTGCCCAACTGCAAGATATCCCCTTCTTTAGTTCCGGTGGTCGCTCCATTAACAAAGGTAGAGTTAACTGCGCTTAAAGCAGCGGGGACATACCCGATTTTTTTTCGCGGAGTGCTTTCACTGTCAGTTCCCACTTTGATACCCAAGTAATAATTACCTTCGGCTAAGTTTATATCTTTGGGTAAAGAGTTAACAGATCCTAAATAAGCCTCAAACAAACCGTTGGTTATTTCCACTTCTTGCTCTTCTTCCCAAAAACTCTCATTTCCGTTTTCAGAGGCATAAATAGCAAACCTGATTTTGTATTTTCCGTTGGAAACTTCTTTATTTTCTTGGTTTAGGATGTAGGCGCTAATATCTAAAAGTTGAGACTTGGTTTCTTGAGCTTTGGCGTTTTTCAAACCCAAAGCAAAAGCAAAAGACAGCAAACTGACTGTCGCAAGAATAATCACCCGAATTTTATTTTTTTTACTGAAAAACATTTTTTATTAAAATTGATTTTATTTTTTATTTTTCTAATTTATAATAAACTTCAAAATCGTTATTAAAAAATAATAAAATTAACGATAAAAACAAAAATAAAATCCTATTTATTTCAGATCTTTTTTATTATTATTTTAAGTTTTTTTCATCTATTAAATTTAATATATTTTTCTTTCAAAAGTTCAGTATTATCAAGTCTTTTAAGTATTGTTTATTACCAAAAATTTATACTTAAATTATACACTTTTTTTAACAAACCTCCAAGGATTTTTTACACTATAAATGAGAGCAAAGAAAGTACCCCAGAGACTTTCTTGATCTCCCGTATAATCTTGGAAAATTACTTCAAAAAACTACGCTATTAAAGTTTTCAAAAAATAAAAAAGCCCCACTTTAAGAGCCTTTTATAAGAAATATATTTTAATTTTGAAAAATGAATTTAAAATTTAGTGAGCTTAAGAATATGAAAATTTATAAATTTGAAAGTTTGGGAATTCACATGAAAGATTTATGCTGCATGATTTAATATTCAGGAATTACAATCCAAGAATAATAATCAATGATTTTCATAAATCGCAAATCTTACATTGATGACTTTTGACTGATGACCGATGACTTTTATGCACATACCTCAAAATGTTTTCATGTTTTAATGTTATATTGTTTCAATGTTTTAATATTTAACTCCCCAACCTTCTTCCTCTTTGAGAAAAATCTTCAATCGCTTTTTCGAAATCATTTTTAGTAAAATTAGGAAACAATTTTTTGGAAAAATAAAGCTGCGCGTTAGCCAAGTCCCACATCATAAAACCAGCTGATAAATGAGGTTCTCCCCCAGTTCGAATCAAAAAATCAACCACTGGCAAATCCTTGGTCATTAAATTCTCCTTAATAGTCTCTGGAGTTATTTTTTTTACGTTATCTCCGATTTTTTTAGATATTTTCTTTATCGCTTCTAGCATCTCGCTGTCTCCATTATACGCTAAGAAAAAATTCAAATTATATTCTTGATAATTTTTAGTTTTTTCAATTCCTTCTTCTAAAATTCTTTTTAGACTTTCTGGAAATTGCTCTTTCCAAGAGCCGATAATATTTATCTTGGCTTTATTTTGGTGGATTTCTTCACTATCCATAAGCTTTTTAAAATATTTTTCATAAATACCCAAAAGAGCCTTTTTTTCTAAAAATGGCCTTTTCTTTAAATTATCAACCGATGACCCCCAAAAAGAAATATTTTTTATTTTCATCTCAAGCGCTTTTCTTACCAACTCTTCAATTCTCTCTGCTCCTGCCACATGCCCCTCCCAAGGCTTCAAATTTCTCTCTTTTGCCCAACGACGATTTCCATCTGGAATTATGGCCACATGATTGGGTAACTTCAAATTATTCATAAAATAAAATTCATTAAAATTCAATAAACTAGCAATTATTCCTATGGTAAATATAATTAGGAAAAAATGCAAGAGAAAAACATATTAACATATTAACATTCTAGCATGTAAACATTTTCGATTCATGTCATCCCGGAAGTTAGTATTTTTGAAAGAGCGGAGCGATTTCATAAAAATACAACTATCCGGGATCTCAAAAAATTTTATCAATTAATCATTGAAACAACCGAGCATTAAAATAATTAAACATGCAAAAAAGTCATCGGTCATCCGTCAAAAATTATCACTATAAGATTTATGGTTTAAGATTTATGAAAAATAATACTTTTGGGTAAATTTTCAACTAATGCGTCTTTTTTAAATCTTAAATCATACATCTTAAATCTTATTTTTAACTCGTTAAGCAAGCAATGATTTAATTTAACAAAATTTATATAAGTAATTACCTAGGTATATACTTTTAAATTTATTCCAATTAACCAAAAACCCTCTTAAATAGAGGGTTTTTGGACATATAAAGAGAAGTTTACGAATAAACTATTCAAGTATGCCATCAAGATTAACATCGTATAAAATTTCATCTTGAATCAATCGATAACTTAATATTTCGTTTTCAGAAAACCAAATTGGAATTTCTTTTTCAGCCTCTTCAACCAATCCAGAAGCATGAATCAGGTTTCTAATACTTCGTTGATCGATATCTGCCATTTGATAAGTATCTAAAGTAAAATCTCCGCGAATAGTTCCCATATCTGACGACAATGGCTCAGTTCCCCCCGTAATCTTTCTAACCAATGCCACGGCTTGATTTCCCTCCCAAATCATCGCAATTACCGGTCCAGAACTCAGATATTTAGCATTGGCATTCATTATAGCAATTCCATTGTCTTTAAAAGTTTCAAAAGGTGATTTCATTCCTTTTTTCTCATAAGCAGCAGCTGCTTTTCTGCCCACCTCTTCCAGCCAAGCATCTCCCCCTACCTCATAATAATGCTTAATGGCCATTTCTTCAGTTGGAATAGTCATTTTTAAAGCTATCATCTTTAGCCCTACTCGCTCATACCTTTTGATAATCTCTCCGATCAATGTTCTTTGAATACCATCTGGCTTGATAATAACCAAAGTTCTTTCTTTTTTAGGATGCACCATTTCTTCTGTCATATTGTTTTAAAAAATAATTTATTATTTGCACTTTAGGATTCTAGCATAAAAAAAATCGTTAAGCAAACGATTTTAATTAAAAGTTCAAAATTAAAATTACTATTTTTCAAAATCCCAAATTCCCATATTCCTAAAATCCTACATTCCAATCTTCCCAAACTCCTACATTCCTAAAATCCTAACTTCCTACATTCCTAAACTACAATTTCTTATACCCTCCCGAAAGCGATTGAATGCGAGGAGCATAATTAGTCAGGGCATAACAAGACCAGCCCAAATATTTCATAGCCGCATAATCTTCCCAACTAATACTCGTTTTTTTACCATTGCAAGGACTAGTGATGGTAGTTTTTCCACTTTTGGTAGCTCCATCATTTTCCAGCTTTAACGCCATAGCCATCACCCCGTCAACCAAATTCCATGGATCAGGCGGGTTGTGACCAGTGGCGTTAGCTATTTTATTTTCATATCCCCGCCAAGTATCAGACATAAACTGAGCTGCTCCCATAGCTCCTCCGGTACCTTTATAACTGGCTGGCGGACAAGAAACTTTTTGTTTTTTATAATCGTAATCTAGCTCCTTGCAAATATCTTTAAATATTTCCGCCCTTGTGCCGCTCATCCGGCTTTGCTTGTAGTTACAGCTCCCCACATGAGCACCCAGAGCTGATTCAACTGAAAGCATTCCAAAGATAAATCCCTTGCTGACACCTGTTTGTCCACTGGCAAATTTAATCGCATCTTTAACATCGTCAGTGTCGTAACTTTTTCCCAACAACTTATTCAAATCACTTCTTAATTCATTTAGTTCAGATTGAATCTCGGAAATCGTAGCTTCTTTTTGGGCTACCACCTTCGCCAAACCCGAAGCCTCCCTTTCAAGTGCTTGCTTTTGGCTCTCCTTTATTTCCAGCAATTCTTCTTTTTCTTTTTTCTTTTCTTCTAACAAAACAGTTTCGCCCTCAACGCTTTTCTTGTCTTTTTCAATTTCGTCCATTAAAACCAGCACCTCCTCTTTGAAGCGGAAAAAATCATCTACATTTCTCACGTTTTCAAAAAAACTATCTTTACTGAAAAAAATAAAAATAAACGGTTGATCGGAGTTATAATAACTTTCTTGAATCATCTTTCGCAAAGCTTCCTTTTTTTTATCCATACTTTTTTCCAAATCTTCCAAATATTTTTCCTTCTGCTGAACGGTTTTTTCCGTTTTTTCTATCTCGTTTTGAGTAGTATCTATGGCTTTTTCTGTAGAATAAACAGCCCCCTTTACCTTGCCCAAGTTTTGCTCCACTTTAGCCTTTTCCGCTTCGGCTTTTTTCATATCCTTCAATAAATCACCCTCATCATCTTTTTTTTCTTCACATTCCACCTTCGCTTCCCCTTCCAAATCATCACAATCCACCGCCAAAACTTTCGAAATCCCAAAATCAACTCCACTAAAGCCCAGAGTCGCACAAAAAACTATTAAAAATAATAAAAATTTTATTTTATTTTTCATCAAATCAATTTTAGCATAAAAATTCACTTTAGTATATCAAAAAAAACAAGTCATCAGTCATCCGCAATCAGTCATCAGGATATATCTTGATCCTGATGACTGATGACTTTTGACTGATGACTAAAAAATTTAATTTTTTATCATTTGAAATTGATTCGAAATTGGAAATTTGACATTATTTCTTGATGTCTATTATCTTCATCTGTATCTTTTTATTCCCATTCCATTCATCCTCTTCCAGATTAAAGAGCAAATTAATTTCATCTCCTATTTTTAATTCTTTAAATTTATCAATCATATTGAATCCAATAGCTTCAAAAACCTTAGGACTGCCGTCTTTAGGGCGCACAAATAACTTCAGATGTTTTTCTCCATTTCCTAGCCATTTTAAATCCTGAATAATTAATTCTTTTATCATAAAAACCGGCAACTCGTTCCCCTGCCCAAAAGGCTCCATCTTTTTTAAATCATCAACCAAACCAACTCCAATATCTTCTGATTTTAATTCTAGATCAAATTTTATTTCAGGCGCCAAATCTTCTCCTTTTAATTTCTCATCAATAATTCCCGCCATTTTATCATAAAATTTTTCTAAATTTTCATTTTTTATGGTAATTCCAGCTGCTTGAGAGTGCCCTCCGTATTTAATCAACAATTCACTGCACGCCTCGATTGTTTCAATAATATCAATTTTAGGAATACTGCGAAAAGATCCCTTGCTCTCCGTGTCTCCTTTTTTCAAAATAGCGACCGGCCGCTTGAATTTATCAGTCATTTTTCCCGCCACTAAACCTAAGATTCCTACTGGAAAATTTTGATTAGCGACTAAGATAAAATTCTTATCCCTAAAAAAATTGCTCGCAATTTTTTCTGCCTCACTGACTATCTGAGCAGTTTCTTTTTGACGACGACTATTTTGAGCCTCAATATCCAGTGCCATATCTCTGGCCAATACTCTGTCACCCTCTGCCAAAAGAGCAAAAGCTTTCTCGGCATGAGTCATGCGACTAGCAGCGTTAATTCGGGGAGCAATTTGAAAAGAAATTTTTCTTGCGTCTGGAAAATTATTTTCATCAATCAAAATTCTTCCCACCCGAAACATTTCCTGCAACCCCACTCGACGGGTTTTAGAAAGAACTAGCAGGCCGAATTTCACCATAGTTCTGTTTTCTCCAATAAGCGGAACCATATCAGCGATCGTTCCAATAGCCACAAGATCTAGCATCCATTTTGTATCTGATTTTTTATCGGGCAAAAAAGTTTCATAAATCGCTTGGACAAACTTAAAAGCCACGCCTACTCCCGCTAAATTTTTCTCAGGATATCCGCAATCTTTAATTTTTGGATTTATCACCGCCACTGCCTGGGGAATTTCTGGCGGGATATGGTGATGATCGGTGATAATTATATCCATGCCTATTTTTCCCGCTCCTGCCACTTCATTTCTATTGGAGATTCCGCAATCAGTAGTAATTACGAGAGTTATTCCTTTTTGAGAAAAATTTTTAAGAGCTTCATCGTTTAAACCATACCCCTCTTCTTTATTGGGAATATAGACACTCACATCAAACCCTACTTCCTCCAGGGTGATTTTTAAAATCAATGAAGAGGTAATGCCATCTGCATCATAATCTCCAAAAACTAAAATTTTCTCATTTTTTTCCTTGGCTATTTTCAATCGCTCCATCGCCTTTTGCATATCTTTAAAAAGAAATGGATCCCTCACGTCCTGATCATAATTGGGAAAAATAAATTTTTTAATATCTTCTTGATTTTTAATTCCTCGCTGAAGCAATAATTTCAATACTTTGGGATGCAAAGAAAAAGACTGATGACTATCCAAATCAGTTTCAAATTCAAGCTCTTCACTTTCTTTTAATTTCCAAATCATATCCTTATAATTTTTAATTTCGAATTTAAAATTTCGAATCAATTTTTAATGATTTAATGTCTTAATTTGTTTTTATAAATTAGTTATTAAGATTTGAATCAAAATTCAAAGTTAGAAATTCAAAATTATTCAAACAAACTCTTTAACTCGTTAATTCGTTAACTAAATAATAATTAATTACAAAATAACTTTCACATCCACTGCTACCAATTTTCCTTCTTTCGTTATCAAAAGAGGATTAATATCAATTTCTTTTATATATTCTTGCTCCTCTACTAAGGTAGTAAAATTAAAAAGAAACTCTGTTATTTCATTTATATCGCAAAGTATTTTACCTCTAGTTTCTGCAAATATAAATCCAATTTTACTCTCTTGGATTCCTTTTTTTATCTCCTCCTTACTTGCAGGTAAAATCAAAAAATCAACCATCTTAAACACTTCAGTATAAATTCCCCCTAGTCCAAAAACCACTACCGGTCCAAAAACTGCATCTCTCTTTAATCCCACAATTAGTTCTGATTCATGATCTAACATTGGTTGAATAATCAAATTTTCTTCCCCAAAATTATTTCTCATTTCAATCAATTCTTTTTTGAGTTCTTCTATATTTTTAATTCCCAAAACCAATCCTCTCTTTTCAGTTTTATGCAAAACGTTTTCACTATCCACTTTTAAAACCAAAGGAAATTTTAGCCCTTTCTCATTTAACTCTTGATTGGGCGCCAAATTTACATAATTTATAACTGGGATAGAATATTTTTCCATCAATTTAGCAGCCTCTCCAAACAAAAGAGCTTTTCTATTTTTCTCCGAAGCATCATTGATAATATATCTATCCTTAACTCCAAATATTTTTTTCAATAATGATTTCTTAACTTCAAAAACTTCCTTTTTATCCAAAGATTTATCCAGAGCACTTATTGCCTCATTGGGAAAATCAAAATTAGGAAGATTATTTTCTTCTAAAATTTTAATAGCTTCTTCAATTTTTTCTCCCCCGATAAAAACAGGAATAATATTTTTCTGGGATTTTTTGTGAAATTCGGATATAACCTGAGCTATTTTTTCAGTCGGGGTTTGATCTTGAGCAGTCATAATACAAATCACATTTCCCACCTCTTCTTTTTCCAATAATTCCAAAGCTCTATAATATCGCTCCTGGGTAGCATCACCCAATAAATCAATTGGATTTTCCACTGAAGACTCGGCGGGCAAAAATTCTTTTAATTTTTGTTTGAATTCTTGGGAAAATTCTTTTAATTTTATCTTTTTACCGCCAAAAGAATCAGTTGCCAAAACTCCCGGTCCTCCGGCATTGGTAATAATCGCACAATCCTGATTTGCATCATTTTTAAAATTGGACAGAAATTTTATCAGCGCAAAAAAATCCTCCAGATTCTTTACTCTCAATACTCCCGCTTTTTTAAAAGCAGCGTTCATTATTTCGTCGCTTCCAGCCAAAGATCCAGTATGCGAAGCAATAGCCTTTTGAGCTTTTTCACTCATGCCCGATTTTAAAACTACAATCGGTTTTTTTTGAGAAATCTTAGCAGCTACTTCAATAAATTTTTGTCCGTCTTTAATTCCCTCTAGATAAAGAGCGATAACCTTTGTGTCTTCATCTTGGGCCAAATATTCCATTAATTCCACCTCACCCAACTGCATTTTATTTCCTACCGATACAATCTGGGAAAATTTTATTTGCTCTTTTTGGGCCATATCCATCATTGCCACCACCAACGCTCCTGATTGAGAAATCAGAGATACTCCCCCGCTCGCTGGCATTCCGCTGGCAAAAGATGCATTTAGATTTAATTTTGGAATAATTAATCCTAAGCAATTTGGTCCCAGAATATTTATATTATTCTTATTTGCGATTTTTAATAATTCAAATTCTTTAATCCGGCCATCCTTTCCAATCTCTGAAAAACCAGCTGAGATAACAATGAAGTTTTTTACCCTTTGGGCTGATTTGATTATCTCGTTAACAAAAATAGCCGGAATCACCACAATAGCCAAATCAATTTCTTTTTCAATTTCATTTAAATTTGTATAACATTTTTTTCCTAGCAATTCCTTATATTTGGGATTCACTAAAAATACTTCTCCGCCAAAACCTAAATTTAAAAGATTTTGAGTGATGGCATTCCCCACACTTCCCGCCTTATCCGAAGCTCCCACAATCGCCACTGTGACTGGATTAAAAAGTTTTTCTAAATTTTTTTTCATACTAAATAAATTGTTATATGGCTAAATTGTTAAATTGTTTTTATTTTTAAATTTTAGAAATATGGAAATTTGAATGAATTAAGAATAAAGTATTATGAATCATGGATAAATAATTATAATCTACTTTATAAAACTTAAAAACTTTACAACTTTATGACTCATAAGTTTCTAGATTCATAATTCGTAATTCATCTAATCAATATTAAAATGAATTTCTATTTTCTAATTATATACCACCCCACCTTTTCTCGCAAAAAAATAAAAAGCGCAGAAAACTGAATTTCAGTTTTCTGCGCCAACACATAAATATGCTCACATCATTACCCATACTAAATCTACATCCACCTCTCCAGCAACTTCGGCTCTATTTTGAATTTTTTAATCATAATATTCAAATGACCCGAGTGCATACGCTTCTTGCCTTTTCGCATATAAGTAATACTTTGAGCATTGAGTCTCAAAACTTTTGCGATATCAGCATCTTCCTTTTTGGATACCTCTTTCACGCATTTTAAAACAAGGAAGACATCTCCAATTGGGATCAACTTATGATCACTATTTTTAGCATGCTTATCCTTAGCCACATCCAGAACTGGTTCAATAACCGATTTATTGTCAGCCCTTGAATTTACTGCCAAAACCACATCTGCAGTATTTTTCTGACTGGATTCTTTCCCGTTCCTTGAGGCTATTTTTAAGATACCTCCAAACCGCTCGAGATGAGCCTTTCCGCCATCATACCCCGCAAGAATTTCCACCCACTTAAGTGGAACTATTTTATCTTTTTTAAACTGAGCAACTGTTTCGGCTCCAAAAACTCTATTGAGTCCACTCATGTCTCGCAAACCAACAATGCGATAAAGCCCAGCTAAAAACTGCTCCGAGTGGTTGATAACGACTATAGTCTTACGCCTCGTGCACGTTCTCTTTTTTTTGCCTATTACCACCTTCTTCACTCCAGTATCTACAATTTTTTCCTCTCCTTTACTTTTATTATCGCCAGAATGAACTGGCTTTGGATCTTTTTTATCCAAAGGGACTACTGGGGCGGAGACCGCCTCCCCATCTCTTTTAGTTGGAAGAATTACATGAAGATCTGGTGACGCCTCCTTTGCTTCATCCAAAAAAACCGTCAAAAGATCATCTTGAGGAAAATCATACAAATCTCCCTCGGTCAACAATCTTTTAATAGCGTCGTCTTCACTCAAATAATTACTTTCATCTAAAATTAAACAATATTCTTGCTCGCCAATAGTTCTCTTTGGCAAAGAATTAAACTTGGCCAAAAGATCATTTCCCTCTGGAGTTTCCCCTATGCTAAGCAACCATTCAATGGGTATTATTTCGGGGTTTTTCATGAAATATTTTATCTCCTCCGTTTTTGCTCCAAGAAAATCCAAGAGATCTTCGTGGCAAAATCTTCCAGATCTATCGAAAATCATTTGGCAAACTAAAAAAATAAATGCTCTCGGAGCTTTGGTCCAAACTTTCTTCTTTTTAAATATATCTATCTTCTTAGTCATAACCATCCTCCTTGAGGCAAGGGTTAATACAGACAATGAATTATCTTATTATTTTCAAGTAACTACTCTTATATATACTTCATTTAATAAATACTGTAAATATTGACTTAAACATCATAAATCATTACAGCATATTAACATGTTAACATTTTAGCATTAAAACAAATGAGCATTAAAACACAGAAACAACACACAATAAAAGTCATCAGTCATCGGTCAAAAGTCATCAAGACAAAGATTTATGATTTATGAAGTTTTTTAATACCCTCCTCTCAAATTATAAATTATACATCTTAATCTATTCCAACTCGTTAATGCGTTAACTCGTTAACCAAATAATATTCAATAACGCGTGCTAAATACTAAAAACCTACAACCTAACCTCTAATTTATGCTATAATAAAGCCAATAATTATTTAATAAAAATCTATGGAAGAAAAAATCTTTAAAGCTTATGATATCCGAGGAATTTACCCGACTGAAATAAACGAACTCGATACCTATAAAATCGCCCAAGCTTTTTGTCAGTTTGTAAAACCTACTGAAGTAGTAATCGGAGCTGATGTCCGTCTCTCCTCTCCTTCTTTAAAAAGAACCGCCATCAAAGCTGTAACTGATTTGGGCATTAAAGTAATTGATGTAGGAGAAATTTCTACCGATATGCTTTATTTTTCTGTAGCTTATTATAACTACGCCAGCGGATTTTCTCTTACCGCTTCTCATAATCCCAAAGAATATAATGGGATGAAATGCGTGCGTGAAGAATCCAAACCGATTTCTTCCGACAGCGGACTTTTTGAAATTCGCGATATCGCCCTACAGATGGAACTTGATGAAAGCGTTTTGAAGGGAGAAATAAATGAATCATTAGTAGAGAAAAAAGATATCCTTGATGATTATGTAAATAAAATTAAGACCTTCGCTGACTTTTCCAAATTTAAAAAATTCAAAATTGCAGCCAATCCAAACTTTGGCGTAGCTGGCCGTGCTTTAGATAAACTACTGGAAGGAACAAATATATCAATCGAAAAATTAAATTATGAGCCGGATGGAAATTTTCCCAAAGGAAGACCTGATCCGCTTATTCCCGAAAACCGCGATGAACTTTCCAAACTGGTAGTTAATACTCAATCTGACTTTGGCGTCGCTTGGGACGCTGATGCTGATAGATGCTTTTTCTTTACTGAAAAAGGAGAGTTTATCGAAGGATATTTCATCACTGCTCTTTTGGCCAAAATATTTTTAAACAGAAAAGATAACGAAGGCATCATTCATGACACCCGCCTTACTTGGGCAATTGAGGATATCGTTAGAGAAAATGGCGGGATCGATATCGCCACCAAAGCTGGACATTCTTTTATCAAAGAACGAATGCGCAAGGAAAACGCTATTTTTGGCGGAGAGATGAGCGCCCATTATTATTTCCGCGATTATTTTTATTGCGATAACGGCATGATTCCATTAGTGATGATGATAGAATTCCTTTCCAATCAAGAAAAATCACTATCCGAAATTATGCATGAAATGTTTTTAGATAAATATTTTGTCAGCGGTGAAATCAATACTCAAGTAGCCGATGTTAAAAGCGTCATCGAAAAAGCTACTGAAATTTACTCCCCTGGTGCCGTAAAGATTGACACTACTGACGGTATTTCCATTGACTTTGCTGACTGGCATTTTAACTTCCGCGGTTCCAACACCGAACCCGTCATCCGTCTTAACGTCGAAGCTAAAAACAAAGAACTAATGGAAGAAAAAAGAGACGAACTTCTAAAACTAGCAGTCTAGCCCCCTCGCCTGTACTCGGGAGAGGCCTGCCCGCAAAGCCTTGCTAGCATGGCAGGCGGGGTTGGGGTGAGGGAAAAACTATATGCAAAAAATACCCACAGAAAAATTAACAAGATGCAGAGACTTAAGAAAAAATTCCACCCCTCAAGAAATAATTCTTTGGTCAAAATTACGAAATAGAAAATTTAACAAATTAAAATTCAAAAGACAATATCCAATAGGAAAATATATTATAGATTTTATTTGTTTAGATAAAAAACTAATCATAGAATTGGATGGTTGGCAACACAAAGAGGAAAATAATGAAAACTACGACCAAACAAGGACTGATTTTTTAGAAAACAATGGATTTAAGGTAATACGATTTTGGAATAATGAAATCAATAATAATTTAGAAGGAGTGTTTTTAAGGATTGATGAATTTTTATAGTTATAACCCTCTCTGTCACTGAGTACAGCGACATCTCCCCCGAGTACAGGGGAGAATGTGTATTTATCCCCTCTCCTGTACTCGGGAGAGGGCTGGAGTGAGAGGGAAAATACTCCAAATGTATTCTATCCACTTTTTTCCAGGCACAATCGTTATTTACCGTCTTTGCGAGTAATTTTTTGTACTCAAAAAATTGCGTGGCAATCTTAAAATATTATGCAGAGATTATTTTTGAGTTTTAGTTTTTCCGTTGGAGATTGCTTCGTTGTTACCTCCTCGCAAAGACGAGACGTTCAATTTATCGCGAAAATTATTGTTTTGTTTTGGAAAAATGTGATTAGTTACCCCCAAATACATTGTCTTTTTTTATTTATATGCTAATATTTATTCATAAAGTGATTATAAGATTACATAAAAATTATAATAAAAAAACAAATTAATAATTTAACAAGCACAGACAATATAAATTACGAAATAAATTTTTTATCTAGTGGTAGTTTTAGTTTTCTGTAGTTTAAACGGAACAGAAAATTAATTTTTTATTTATTCAATAGAGGAAAAAATATTTATCAAAAATCATATTACAATAATTAATTAAAAAATGACAATTTGATTGTCGATGTAATCGAAAAATATGAAAGAAAACTTACCAAACCAACAAGTAGAGCTCTCCGAAAAAGAAAGAACAGATACGCATAAACGCATTTTAAACGATGCAGAAATGCTAAAAAAAGGAGCGAGTATAAATAAAATGGGTTCATTACAACCAAACAATGAACAATGGGACCAAGCCAAAATTGAAATGGGAGATGAAATCTACGAAAATTACAAAGAAAGGGGTAGGGAAATTGAAGATTTAAATGAAACAATTAATAACACTATTAAAGAATTGGTTGAAATACATACTAGTTTATTTGACCATGCATCTGCTATGCATGGCGAAAAAGATGTTGAAATATTTGATTTTGACGAGATCCAAGGTAGTGAATATTTTTTACTTCGCGGTTTGAATAACCCCAAAACTTTACAAGAAATTTTGGATGGGAAATGGAGAGCAGAGATTAAAAATTCAAAAAAGGATACACTAAATTATCTCACGGAAAACATTAAGCGCCTGCAGCTCATAATTGATAAATTTAACAATGGTTATACTCTTGCATTTCTTACTGTTAAGGATGATGCCAGCTTAGTAACTCATCCTTGCCTATTGAAAAAAGGTAACGTGGTAAATCCAGATTTGCCAGAGGAACAAAAACAAGACGAATAAAAAATTATAAAACTAAAATAAGGAGTTTTGAAAAAACAGAATTTACCCCTTTAATCCTCCTCCTCCATTTTTTTCTAAAAAAATTGACTCAAAATAAAAAAGTATATACATAAGTATATACTTTTTTTATTCATAAATCCTAAATTCCCACATTCCTAAATTCTCAAACTCTCCCCCATCTTATCTCCATTCGCATATTTGCGTATTAGCATAAGATTCGCATCATTCGTATCACAAACTACTTCTTCTTTCTCGTCGCTCTCACTCTATCCCCCTCACTTAAGAATTGTTTTCGCAGTCTCACGCTTTTAGGAGTAATTTCTAGATATTCATCGTTAGCCATTACTTCGAGACCTTTTTCAATTGTAATTTCAACTGGAGGCACAAGCTTAATAGCATCATCACTTCCGCTGGCTCGCATATTGGTAAGTTGTTTTCCCTTGATTGGGTTCACTGTCATTTCATCACCTTTGGAAGTATTTCCAATAACTTGTCCCTCGTATACTTCTTGACTAGCCATTACGTAAAGCTGACCTCTTTGCTGTAAATTGAACAATGAAAATCCCAAGGCTTTTCCAGTTTCTCCGGAAATCATCGAGCCTACCGCTCTCTTTCTAATTTCACCAGCATAAGCACGAAATTCCAAAAAACGACTGGATAAAATTCCTTCTCCGCGAGTATCCACGATAAATTCACTTCGATAACCCAAAGCTCCGCGAGTTGGAATTTCAAAAAGCATCCTAGTTCCATCCGTTGCTTGTTTCATATCAATCATTATTCCTTTTCTTTTTCCAAGTTTTTCAATAATTGTCCCAGAAAATTCAGCTGGAGTGGTTATGGTTAATTCTTCAAACGGTTCCATCTTTTGACCATCCACTTCTTTGATAATTACGCGCGGTTGAGAAACTTGCACCTCAAATCCTTCGCGTCTCATGTTTTCCAGTAACACTGCCACGTGTAATTCCCCTCGGCCATACACCGTAAAATTATCTCCGGTAAAATCAACACGAAGTCCCACATTAATTTCCAATTCTTTCTTGAGTCTTTCTCTGATTTGCTCTCGAGTTACGAATTCCCCTTCTTTTCCAGCAAATGGAGAACTATTTACCAAAAACTCCAAAGCAATCGTCGGCTCATCTACTGTGATGGCTGGTAAGATTTCAGCATCTTCTTTGGCGCAAATTGTTTCTCCAATATCAATATTTTCTATTCCGGCAATCATCACAATATCTCCCGCTACTGCTTCTTGCACTTCTTTTCGTTTAATTCCCTCAAAAGAAAACATTTTAATAATTTTTCCTTTTCGAATTTCTTTATTATCAGCTTTAATAAAAACCGGTTCTAATTTTATCACTCCTTCAAAAATTCTCGCTACCGCTAGTCTTCCCAAGTAATCATCATAAGCCAAAGAAAACGGTTGCAAGCGAAGCGGTACAGTCATATCGTTTTTAGCAGCTGGCACATGTTTTAAAATCATATCCAAAAGAGGAGTCATGCTATCAGATTCATCCTCCGGTTTATTTTTGGCAATTCCTTGCTTTCCGATACTATAAACGATTGGAAATTCCAATTGCTCATCAGTTGCGCCAAGCTCCAAAAATAATTCAAAAATTTCATCTTCCACCTCTCCTAGTCGAGCAGCTGGTTTATCAATTTTATTTATCACCACCATTGGCTTGTGTCCAAGTTCCAACGATTTCTTTAATACAAATCTGGTTTGAGGCATTGGTCCTTCCTGAGCATCCACGACCAAAACCACGCTATCAATAGCACGTAACACTCGTTCCACCTCGCTTCCAAAATCGGCATGTCCGGGAGTATCCACTATATTAATTTTAGTGTCTTTATAAATGATTGAGGTGTTTTTGGCGTAAATCGTAATTCCTCTTTCCTTCTCAAGAGCATTGCTATCCATACTGTCATCTTGACCAGCTGCACCTGTTTGTTTCATTATCGCGTCAGTAATCGTAGTCTTTCCATGATCCACGTGAGCAATAATTGCGATATTTCGTATATCCATAATATTTTCTGTTTAAAAATGAAGCTGAAATTAACTTCATCCATTTTAAATTTATACTTAATGCTAAAACTACACTAAAAAAACAATATTCCACGAGCATAACCCGTGGTCTTTTAGTGTTTGGATAAAAACTGTATCCTTCCTTAAAAGCCTAATTATTATAGCAGATTAATGGGAAAAGTCAAACGATGTCCTCTACGAATTACGAACTTATACGAAATTACGAAAAAAAACTCCCCTCTCCCCATTGTAATCAAGGGGGAGAACTAAAGAGGGGGTTTCTTACCAATTCGTTAACTCGTTAATTCGTTAACTAAACAATAAATAATTAAAATTTTCAACATTCTGCTAATTTCTCCTCAATCCTCTCACTATGCTTTTCCGTTTCTTCTTTCAATAATTTCATCACTCTATCAAAATCATCGCTTATTCCGTAGAAAACTTCAAAAAACTTTTTTTCTATCATAGAATTTTCTACATCTTTGGCAAAAACTAAAGCATCGAATAAAGTTAGCTCCATTTTGCTAAAATCTTCCAAAGCCTCTTTTGCATGTTCCGTACTACTTTTTATCAATGGCAGATTAAAGCGCTCGTCATCATTCAAAGAAATATCTCTTTTTTGAATGTTCATATTAAGAACTTCCAACCAATAAGCATGTTTATTTTCCTCTTCGGATAATTTTTTCCAAAATTCTTTTTCAGTCGGAATTTTATCCGCAAACAATTGATACAAGTCTTTCAAAATTAACTCATAGCTTCTCATTAACTCCAAAACATCATCAGTATTATTTTTTATTTCACTCATATTTTTTCTTGCCCCGTTAAATTGCGGTAATCCGCACTATTTAACTGGGGTTATTTTTTAATTTAAAAGCCGTTATATTTTTTGCTCTTTCGTTAGGATATGCCCAAGCCTTTTTGAAAATATCAAAAGAAACTGTTCTATTCTCAATACCTGGTAAACCTGGATCATTCAAGATAAAATTATTGTCATCATATCCTTTAATTATCACGAAATGGCTGGCGTATCCTTGTTCGTCATCTAAAATTCTTGAATTCAAACTCACAACAACGACATATCCTTCATTTATTAAATTGAATATATCTTGTTTTTTAGGAATTATTTTTATGGTTTTTATATTTTCTAAAAAAACCTTACTTGATTTTCTTTCTTTTCCTATATCACTTTTTCTTATCTGAATTTCTGCTATTTCCTTTCCAAATTCTTCCATTAAATATTTCTCGCCTCTATCTATAAATTTATTGTAATCAAAAATTTCAATATTCACCACTTCAAAACCATTTTTCTGCATCCAAATTAATGCTGCCATAGACCATGTCCAAAGTCCTTCTTTTTTTTCACTAATTGTATCAAGTTCTTCAAAAGAAAAATCTCGACTTGGAATAAAGAATTTTAAAATCATTTTTAATGAAGCCTGAAAGCAATGAGTGTTATCAATAGTATTTTCGTAAAAAGGAATATTTTTTATAACTTTATTCATAAATCGTACGCATTACAAATATTGCAATACATTATTTTATATTTATTTTTTCACTCTCGAAACTCTCGTTAGCCCTGAGCAAGTCATTATTTTAATTCCTTTCTTTTCCAGTTCATCTAAAAATAAATTTACCCCAATGTTATCAGAGGAAATATGTCCAGCAATTACCACATTAATATGTGCTTTTTCGGCTGCCTCTCTGTGTTTTTCACTTTGATGCATAGCAATAATTGTTCCTACTCCGGCATTGGCCATTTTTTCATAAATTTCCGGACTGCCCTCCGTACCTCCTGTAATTTCAGTTACGGCAATTTTACCAGCTCTATTTTCTTTATTACCCGCAAATAAAGTCGGCCCTAAACCATATTTTTTAGCATCTTTGTATTCCGGTACGCCTTCTAATAATTCAATTATTTCACTCACGTATTCCGGTTTTTTCTTTTCAATTAAATTTTTCAAAAAAGTCGCCACCGCATTATCTGCGGGTGTATGCACATTCATAAAATTCATTTTTAAATTTTGAGCCGCCATGGGAGATTTGAAATGATTGGCTGGATTTACACTTCTAGAAACTTCGCTAATTCTAATTTTCATCAAACTTTCTGCCACATTTATCGGCACTCCGTACATTGCCAAAACATCCGCCTGCAAATGCATCACGTCATCAAGATATGAGAGACCTTTGCCAATTGGATGATGCGCAATTACCGCATCTACCCCCAATTCTTTGGCAATTAATAATTCTCCTGCATCAATATCTATTCCCACCATCACTTTTTTAATTTGATTCCCACTATCAAAATGGATAGTTGAATCCATATAAGGATTAGATAATTTTTCCTTATCAAAAGATTCCTTCTCTTCTTTGGTTAATTTAGAATATTGTTTATTTTTTCTTTCCAATATTTTTTTCACTTCTTTTTCTCCACGCAAATCATTTTTGATCCCAAAATCAATGGCTAACCTGTAAATTTCTTGTAAATTCATATCTTTATTTTTAAAATTAATTAATGAATTTTTTCTGGCTTTTGACCAATCAATATAATCAACTGAATCATTTTTACTCCAGAATTCTTTTTCCTGTTTTTCATTTTTAAACTTAGGAATTTTTTTAAAATTTTTCATAAATTTTCTTGTTTTAATATTTTTGACGGGGAAAGATATTTCTATCTTTCCCCCATTTAAATTTCACAATTTTTATCCTAAGACTGGATTACTGCAGCCAAAATACCATTTCTTCGGTTTCCGATCCCAATCTTGCTGATGCAACCAATCTGCAAAGGACTTTTACAAGATGGGATGTCACTGCTCAATATAGATTCTTTAATAGAAGAATTTTGATTGCCCACTAACGCAACAGTATTTATTACAGATTTTCTATCGTCTTCCCTCTCCCAACCCATGAATCTTTGTATCGAAGAAAAGAATCCTTGAAACAAATACGCATCCTGAAACATGGACACCTCCCATCCGAATAGTTTTGCCATTTTTCTTTCCTCATCCATAGCTGCACATACTTTAAGCCATTCCTTATCCGTAAAACTACTAACGGGAAATGTGTTTTCGAGCATACTCACTCCTTTGTGAAATTTATCTTTGAGAATTATTTTAAATTCTCCTTTAAAAAACTATTTAACTCTTCAATCTTAATTCTTGTTTGTTCCATCGTGTCCCTGTCTCTAACAGTCACACTATCATCTTCCAAAGTTTCAAAATCCACCGTCACGCAATAAGGAGTCCCAATTTCATCTTGTCGGCGATATCTCTTTCCAATATTTCCATTATCATCAAACTCACACATAAACTGCATCTTTAAGCCATCGTAAACCTCCTTAGCTTTAGCCACCAGCTCAGGTTTGTTTTTGAGAAGTGGAAAAATTGCCACCTTTATTGGAGCTAAATATTTAGGAAATTTCATCACCACCCTCTCACTGCCATCTTCCAATTTTTCTTCAGTGTAAGCAGCCAACATCGCTACCAGTATAGAACGGTCCAATCCGACGGTCGGCTCGATAACATGCGGGATAAATCTTCTATTATTCTCCGCATCAAAATATTCCAATTTTTTACCCGAAAATTTGGAATGTTGTGTTAGATCAAAATCCCCCCGATGAGCCAAACCAAATAATTCTCCAAAACCAAATGGAAATCTATATTCAATATCTACTGTTTTTCTAGAATAATGAGATAGTTTTTCTTTGGCATGCTCATATCTTCTTAAATCTTCTTTTTTGGCTCCCAGTAGGCCCGCGAATTCTTCTTGAAAAATTAACCAATTTTCAAAAACATCTTCCCATTTACTTTGCGGATCGATAAAATATTCGATTTCCATTTGTTCAAATTCGCGAAGTCTGAAAATAAAATTACCCGCCACTATTTCATTGCGAAAAGCTTTACCGATTTGTGCGATTCCAAAAGGAACTTTTACCCGCATCGAATCGATAATATTTTTAAACTCGATAAATATCGCCCCAGCTGTTTCAGGACGCAGATAAACATCTCCATAATAACCATTCATTTCCGTTTTAAACATCATATTCATCTCTCGCACGTTGGTCCAATCAGACTCACCGCACTCCGGACATTTGACTTTCTCTTCTTTTAAAACCTTGGTCATTTCTTCGAGTTGTCCCTCTAAGTCTTTTCCCGTAGCTTCCTCAACTATATGATCGGCCCTAAATCTTTTCTTGCATTTTTTACAATCCACCATCGCGTCATTAAATCCACTAGTGTGTCCGGAGGCTTCCCAAAGTTTAGAATTTAATAAAATCGGCCCATCAATTCCTACGATATCCATCCGTTCTTGCACAACTTTTTTCCACCACAGCTTTTTGATGTTATTTTTTAGTTGTGTTCCATACGGACCATAAGAATAAGAATTAGCAAATCCTCCGTAAATTTCACTAGATGGAAAAACAAATCCTTTTCTCTTACAAAAAGAAACAATTTTTTCCATTAAATTATCCTGGTTTTTTTCTTCTGTCATATTTTTTATTAGCTTTTTAGCTTCTTAGCATTTAGCTAATTAGTTAAAAAATTAAATTAATTTTTATATACTTAACTGGTATATTCAACATTTTATTCCTAAAATCCTACACTCCTAATTTCCTAAAATAAAAATCCTCATTCCAAACAATCTAAAAAATTTAAATTGCTAGAACGAGGATTCTCGCGGTTCCATCTAGCTTGCCTCGACGTAGCTTTAGCGAAGTCGGGCTTACCGACATAAAAAAGCACTTGAGGCCACCTTGATTTTTATTCAATTTTCTCATGAAGAGGTTCCAATCCCTTCCTTTTAAAATATTACTCCAAAAAAATAAATAGTCAAGAGAAAATTTTTGCAAAAAGATTTTCAAACCCCCTCTCCCCTTGGGAGAGGGCTGGGGTGAGGGTATGTATTCTCTTCCCCTCTCTGTCCCGACGAGTACATCGAGATATCTCTCCCATAGGGAGAGAATGTGTATTTGTTAATTCAAAAAAACAAGCGTTTTGGAAAACATGTTTCCAAAACGCTCAAGAATGAATCATAAAAATTTTCTATTGAATATATTTATTTTTTCTTTCCTTCTTTTTCTACTAAAGCGTATTTTCGCTTATACTCTCCGGCTTTTATATAAACCTTGGAATTAGGAACGGTAGTTCCCTCAGCAATAGGCCCTATTGATTTTTCCTCAGTCAAAATCGCCTCTTCTTGGACATCCAGTGAAGCTTGCTCTGAATTTTCAGGATCTTCAGCAGGTGGATTCGCAAGATTATTCAAAATAGCCTTAGCATCACTGAGTCTATTTCCAATAAAAATACCCGGATGAAAACCACCCTTAACGCCCTGACCATTTGGTTCCCTTGATTGATTTACCGGCAAATTATTTTCCGAGGAGTTATTTCCATTTTGCATTTTAGCGCAAGAACATAGCGCAAATATAATTATAAAAACAATTACCCTATTCACAATCTTATTCATTTCCCAATTTCTCCCTAATAAATAAAAGAACTAAAAAAAATACTACCGCCTCACATGACCTGTAGTATTATAAGTAAACTATGTTATTTGTCAAAAACTTAATAGCAACCAATAACTCACAACTAGTAAATAGAAGAAAATTATTAATTTTTCATTTTTAATTATTCATTTTACGAATTAACTCCTCGTACACCTTAATCATTTTTTCTGCGCAAATTTTGCTTGTATATTTCTCTCTCGCTTCTTTTTTGGCATTTTTTCCCAAAATACCAACTAATTTTTCATCTGCTAACAATGATTTTATTTTTTTAGAAAAATTATTATCCGTGCTCAATAATCCTGTTTTTCCATCCTCTATTAAATCTCCCACTCCCAAAGAATCTATCGCCATTATAGATAGTCCCATATACATAGCTTCCGTTATGATAGTTCCTTGAGTTTCGCTTTTTGAAGCATAGACAAAAATATTAGCCAAGCTCATGTAATTTTTTATTTCATCTTTTTCAATAAGCCCAGTAAAAAATACTCGCTCGCTTACCTTGGCCCTATTCACTATTTCTATTAATTTATTTTTTAAATATCCGCCCCCACCCAAAATAAAGACTGCCTCGGTATTTATTTTTAAAATTTTTACAACTTCTTTTACTAAAAAAATAACATTTTTTTCTTCCGTTAGCCTTGAGATGGATAAAATTATTTTTTTATTTTTATCTATTCTTAAACTTTCCCTAATCTGATTCGAATTATAATTCTGAAACATTTTTTCATTCACTCCTGTAGGGATAGTTATGATTTCCCTATTAACTACTCCCCACTTTTTAATAATTTCACCAACCGAATCGGTGGGGATAATTACTTTATCAGCTCGATTGGCATAATCAACTGAATTTCCAATCACCCATTTAGCAGATAACTTCTGTGGCAAAAAAGGAGCATAATGAGTATATTTATCATAAATAGTGTGCCAAGTAAAAACCAAGGGAACTCTTTTTTTCTTAGCCCAATTCATTGCCGCTTTGCCTAGCAGATTAGGATGTTGAGAATGAATTATATCAAAATCTAATTTTTCAATTATTTCATTGACCTTTTTTGAATAAGGAATCGGCAGTGGATATTTTATTTTATATTGAATATCTATCGAGGGATATCTGAAAATATTCTTATCTTTATCTTTATAATCTTTATTGTGAGGAGCAAAAACATAAACAGTATGTCCATTTTTTATAAATTCCTCCCTAAAACTCTCAATGGAGGTTGTTACCCCATAAGGATTCGGGAGATAATTGTTGGTAAAAATTGCAACCTTCATAATTTAGAATTTTAGGTTTTTAGGAATTAGCTTTTTAGCAATTCAACTATTTATTCCATAAACATATTTCCATCATTTAAATATTTGTCCCTGAATCTAAAAAGCTACCAACTAAGAAACTAATAAACTATTCTCTATATTGACTTTATGAATTCAAGTATCTCTTCAAACACATGCTCGTTTTTAATATCAGAAATAAATGTGTGGTAAGATTTTTTTATATACTTTTTCTTTTTATGAGTTGAACCTATTTTTTTATAAATTTTCCTCAGGCTTTCCCGAGCGATCACATAATCACTTGAAGACTGCATGATAAGACAAGGCTGTTTTATTTTTTCCAGATTTTTTCTGGAAAGTTTAATAAGCTTACCCAACTCCAATACGCTTTTAATTGGATAAGTCTGATAAGAAATTTCCCGAATAATGGTTTTTTGAGTCTCAAGAGTCGGCAGATAAAATTTTTTTTGATATTTTTTAAATAAACCTATGAATAACATCCACAGTTTTCCTATTCTTTCTAATTTTATCCGATAGGGAGTGGCTAAAAGTACCAGACCTTTTATATCCTCATTCTCCTTCGCCAGGTGCATCGCCAAAATCGAACCCATAGATGTCCCGCCTACAAAAACTTCCCGATTCTCTTCTTTTAATTTAAAATAAGCTTTTTGAGAATCAATTATCCAATCTTCATACTTCACTTTTTCCAGATCGGTATATATCGTTCCGTGTCCGCTAAGCATCGGTGCATAAACAGTATATCCAGCTTCATTTAAATATACCCCCAATCGCCTAAATTCATATGGTACTGCTGTCCAACCATGCAAAAGTAAAATCGCCTTACCATTTGTGCCTTTGAAATGGAAAGATTTATTAATTAAGTGCCTCTCATTCTCGCAAAGAATTCTTGGATTAACAAATAAAATATTCTTTGTTTTTTCTAAAATTTTTCTTACCATATTTAAATCAATTGAATTCCTTAAACTATTCATCCATAATTCTATCCTTTTTGAGCTATTTGAGCAATGAGATTGTTTAAGAATATAAGAATCTAGGAATTTGAGAATTAATTAATTTCAAAATCCAAATTTCCAATTCCAAATAAATGTCAAATGACAGAATGCTTAAATTATCGTATTTTTGAAATTTGGATTTAGGATTTTATTTGATATTTGTAATTGGAATTTTGACATTTTGTATAATTGCTTTAATGATATGTGTCGATATGCTAATCCACCATATCCTCAACTATCTTCCCTATCTCCCTAATATTCTCTTTCATTTTTTCCAATTCCCTATCTAATTCATGCATTCGTTCTGCTATCATTTCGCGCTCTTTCTCTAAGTCGCGAATTTTATCTTTTAATTGAGATAGATTATCTGCCATATTTTTATTTTTTAATTAATAAGTTATACACTTCAATTATATCATAATGAAAAAGCTGTGTTTTGTAGAGACGGGATTTATCACGTCGCTCGCGAACGACGTGATTTATCCTGTCACTCGCGAGCGACCAGGATTTATCACGTCTGAAAATATACAAATTTAAGACGCAATAAATTGCGTCTCTACATCCTAGGAACATTAAACAAATATCTATTTCAATAATTCTTTAGATTTGTAATTTTTATAAATATTCATCCCTATCAGAGAAATCAGTACCAGCCCCATAATTAACCATCCCGCCCATTCAATATATTGCTTTATTTCTCGCCACATATATCCATAAAAATATCCCATCGCCACCAAAAATCCGCTCCAGACAATTCCTCCTAAAATTGAATATTTTAAAAATCTCCAAAAACTCATCTTTACAATTCCTGCGGCCACAAAAGTTGCCCAACAAATTCCCGTCGTAGACTTAACAGTAAAAATTATTTTTCCTCCATGATTTTCAAAATATCTCTCCATTCTTCTGATTGTTTTCTCTCTAATCCCTATATATTTTCCAATTTTATTCACAAAAGGCATCCCCCAAAAATAACCCGCTACATAAAAAAGTATATCCCCAATAACATCTCCCAATATTGAAAATATTAACACTAGCCAAACATTAAAAGCCCCCAGAGAAGCCAAAACTGCTGCCATTAAGGTAGAAATCGGTCCCTCAATAACCATGAGTGGCAAAATCACCCAATATCCATAATGGCTCATAAAATTAAATATTTGTTGCCCTGTTAGTTCCATAAAATTCATTTTAGCATATTAGCACATATCGTATAACATGCATCATTAAAACATAAAAACATTAAATAACAAGTCATTAGTCACCAGCAATCAGTCATCTAAAAGTATTATGTATTTATTATTTAGTATAAATTCTTAAATCATAAATCATACATCTTGAATCCTTAACTATCAATTCGTTAACTCGTTAATACGTTAACTAAATAATAAAAAATGTAACATTTTCAACAACTAAAACAATTCAACTCCGCCAACTGGCGGATAAAACATCTATAGCCCATTCCTATCCTTATTCAAATTATGCTCATCTAAAGTAACTGAGAAAATTGTTTTTCCTGTCTCGGGATTATTTAAAAAATAAACATAGTCAGTTTTAGCGGGATATATGGCCGCCAAAATAGAATCAAGTCCCGGATTGGAAATTGGTCCTGGTGGAAGTCCGGAGTTGAGATAAGTATTGTAAGGAGATTTTATCTGAGTATCTTCATATGAATATTGTTTTTTATTTTCTCCGATAATAAAAGCTAGAGTAGCGCAACTTTGAAAAGCTTGCCCGCTATCTTTGCGGTTATAAAATATTCCACTCACTATTTTCTTATCTTCGGGAGTCCTCACTTCTTTTTCGATAATGCTAGCCATGGTCATTATTTCAGAAATATTTTTTCCTTGACGCTTAATTTCAGTTTGCATATCTGAAGAAAATTTTTCCTCAAAATTCTCTAGCATTTTTTTAATGATGTGTTCCTCATCTTCATCCACAAAGAAAAAGTATGTATCCGGAAATAAATATCCCTCCAGATCCATATTGGCAGGAATATCACCCAAGAAACTCATTTGGTATTTATCCTTGAAGTATTGAGGTTTCTTTGTCAGCTCCAAAAACTTATCTTTATCGAAACCATTTTCCCCCAATCGTTCTCCCATTTGCTTTAAAGAAAACCCCTCAGGAAAAGTTATTTTCTTAGATTGTTTCTCATCATTTTTATCCCCCTCTGCCAAAATCATTACGATTTCCAGGACCTTTAAATCAGAATTCAAGATGTATTTTCCAGCTTTTATTCTTCCTCTATAATCATTTTTATAAACATACCAAACGAAATAAATTTTATTCCCGATTAGACCCTCCTTTTCTAAATTACTAGCAGTATTCCAAATATTTTCCCCTTTTTTTACTTCAAAATTAACTACTTTTCCTGTTTCTCTCTTATCTTTCATCAAGAAAATAGCGCTAAAAACCACGCCTATCGCTAAAATTATTATCCCTATTTTTTTATACATAACACAGTAGTTAAAAGTTAAAAATGCAAAATTAAAAGTTTGTATTTATGATTTAGGAGTTTGAGAATTTGTTTGAAAATTTGAAATTTGACATTTTTCTACCCTATCTTTATCACTTCCATATTAACGGCTTTTCTATCGATAGACAATACGCCAGAAAAAACCAATAATTTAAATATAATAAATATTACCGGAATCAAAATCCAACCCATCATCATCCCCGAACCCATAATTAACACAAAAATCGCCAAAGTAAATATTAGATGAGATAAGGGCATTTCTTTATCTATTGATTCTACGTTTATGCTAGAAACCGCATTTATCTTATTATTTACAATTTCCAAAAAAATATCTACCATCTTTTCGTCCCCGCCCACATTTCTTCCTGCCATTTCTGATATATTTTCTTTTCCACTGGCCAAGACCACTGCGCGCTGATTAAAATCTAAATTATCAAATTTTAAATCTTTATCGAATCTTCGAGCTGCCGAGGGATTCTCATTGAACTCATTTATGATGAATTCATCTACCACAACTGCTTCTTTGTTTTCTTTTATTAAACTAGGGTCAATAATGGAAACTATCTTTGTCATAAATCCACCTTTGTCTTGTTCAAATTTAAATTTAGGAATACTTTCTAAGGTAATCTGAGGATTACTAGAGAAATAATATTGGCCAGCTATCATTAGAGCCAAGGCCACAACAAGAAAACGTCTTCCTACCCTTAAATAATTCCAGATATCCACATTTAATCTAAGTTTTATTTCCTGTCTGATAAAAATTCTGGCCAAATAAAACAAAAGAAACGAAATTAAAACAACCACCAATGTGCCAATATTTCTCGTAAAAACCACTTGAGATAGCAAAGCCACCAAAGTAACTCCTAAAAATATCCCATTATTTCTTATGACAATAGAGCCCAAAGACCAGCAAACAAAAAACAGAAGAGCAAAAAATACAAGCCAACTCCAATTTTCATAAGATGTCTTAAAAACTCTATCCGCCCAATACCAGACAGAAATTGCGGATAAAAAAACAAGCCCTAACTCAGAATATTTAAATATTTTCAATTCCTTTTTCATTATTTATTCTTAAAAATTCCATCTCTATTATACCATTTCATAGACCAATATCAAAAAACAGAATTAAAAATATCCACTATTCAGTATTAAAACTTTCAATTCGTTAACTCATTAATTAGTTAACTAAATAATAATTAATTAACAGTAACTTTTCTGATTATAGATGCTGAATCAAGTTCAGCATGACATGCTCGCCATTTTTCTACTCAACCGACGAATTGTCATCCCTGCCTACCGGCAGGCAGGCTGAAAAATAAAATTTCTTAGTGATCCGCCAGCTGGCGGAGAGCAATAGAAATTTATTTATTCAGGATCTATTCCTAAATTCCTAGCTTCTTAAATTCATACCTTAAGAACTTTACAAACTTTATAAACTTTCTTACCCTACAAATTTAATCAATCCCACAAATCCCCCTTATCGCTCCCAAATCTTCATCTGTAAGCCTAATATTTTCCAGATCCTGCTTTTCCATCAAGTAATACATTATTGAAGAAGAATTTTCCACATGCCCCACCCCCAAAGCATGCCCAAGTTCATGGGCCAAAACTAATTTCAAATCCGTAGATTCATGAAACTGATAAATATTTATACCCGTGCCGTTATACTCTCCTTGATTAAACTCATTACTTTCACCAAATTTATCCTGATAAGTTTGGATTTTTTCATTATAATTATTAATTTGCACATTGCTCCTTTTAGCTAATTCATTCAAATCAGCCACCTTTGCATTAATCAATCTCCTTTGAGCTTCCAATTGTGTCCTTATTTTTTCGAGCGCTTTTTGTTCCTTTTCCAGATCTTCATATTCATCCTTGGGTGCCCCGCCTTTTTTATTCCACTTCTCTACCTCCTCATTAAATTCATCCACCCTTCTTTCATAATCCCTTACATTCTTCTGGTAAGCTAATAGTTCATTTTGATATTCAAGTTCCAATTTATCATACTCCTTGGAAATACCACCTTTAATTTCCTCCAGCTTATCCAGCTGGGAATCCAGCTTATTTTTTTCAATTGCCTGTTCCTGTCTCTCATCAAAAATAAAATTTATCTTAAACTCCGCTCCTTCTTTGAACTCTAAGACATTTTTATTCAATTCTTTTTCCCAAACACCCTCCGCTTCTTTTACTGATTTCAATATAAATTCATTTGAAACACCAAAGCGAGGATCAATATTTCCCAGAGAATAATACAATGTATCATCGCACACAGTCATCAAATTGGCTGACTTCAGGGCTACCTTGGCACCATTTTTAAGCTCAGTTAAGTTTCCCATTATAAGCACGGCTCCGCAAAAAATGAGGACAATTAACAATAATATTTTTTGATAAGTTTTCATAGTTATAATCACTAGAGCAATAAAACATTAAAGCATAAAAACAATTTAATATATCAATAATACACCCACGCACCAGCCATCGGTCATTAGTCAACAGTCATCTAAATACATCGATATTCACATATTAATATTTTAACATACTAACATGTGTCATGTAACATATATCACAGAACACGAAGCATTAATCATTAAATCAACCCTAAATTCCTAGATTCCCAAGTTCTTAAATTCTCACTTTACAAACTTTAGGAACTTTATTCACCCTATTAAATTTTTTAAACTATTTAACAGGGTAAACTTTAAAAACTTATATAATTTGGAATTTAATTTTTTCCATGCTAAAATTATTTCTGTTAGTTTACAAATAAATTTTAAAAATAAAAAAACTTAATCATTTGAATAATAATTCAAGGTGCTATTTTTAGATCAATGCTCCATTCTTGTCATCCCAGAAAATAGAATTTCTTGGCGAATTTATGAGCCCTAGAAATTCATTTAACACTGTCATTCGCGAATGACGTGTTTTATGTGGGATCTCAAATTATAGAATTATTTCAAATTCAAATGCCTAAGTTAGACACAAAATGAAAGACATCCAAGAAGTTTTTGATGAAATTCAAAAATTAAAAAAAGAAAAAAGAGATATTAGTCGAGAATATAAATACTTGCTTGATAATAATGGTAGTTACCAAGAAATAACCGGGGAAATTAAAAAACTTAGAGATCAAAAAAAGAAAATAGAAGAAGCCAATAAATCTCCTCGCCTTGATGACTTAAAGAGTGAAATTGATGCTTTAAATGAAATGGCTTCTGATATTGCCATCAGTCAATTGATGAATGGTCAAAGCATCCATATCAAAGACGAGTATGAGATAGAATACGAGCCTGTTTATAAAGTTACTTTCAAGAAAATAAAATAAATCCTTACCCCCTCTCCCTCTGGGAGAGGATTGGGGTGAGGGAAAAAGATCACAACAAACCGACGCAAAAAATCCGTTGGTTTTTTTTATTTAAAATAAAAGCATGCATAATAAAAATGTCATCAGTCATCGGTCAAAAGTCATCATAAATATTTTTGGTTTATACCATCAATCTTGTAATCCTGAAAAATAAAATTTCTTAGCGAGGCGACGAGCGATAGAAGTTTATTTATTCAGGATCTCATGATTTAATTACGAGATTCTGAATCAAGTTCAGAATGACAAAATTGGTAAGTCCTTACATTCAACATGAGGCAGAAAGTATGTACGTAAACATTTACTTACATATGTACGTAAATTTATTTCCCCTTTAAATTACTAATCATAAAAATAATATTTTTAATTATTCATTCTTAATTATTAATTTCTTAAATTCTCAACTCGTTAACCAAATAATAAATAATTAACATTTACAGAATTATTTGCTATACTACATTTATATAAAAAGCTTTAAAAATAAAAAAATGATAAATAAAAAAATATCAACCATAGCAGGCAGTTTAATAATCGTTGCTATTGTAGCAGCTCTAGGTTTTTCTTTCCTAGGTTTAAACAAAAAAGAAGAAATGCAAAATCAAAATAATGTTGTTCTGGATAATTCGGATTTGGGAAATAAAAAAGAAGTAAAGCAAGAAAATAAAAACAAAGAAATAGAAGTCAATCAAAATAATCAAACTAAAGAAATAAATGAGAACATAAATTCTCAGACCAATACAAATCAATCAGTCCAAGCACAGCCCATTATTGAAAGTAGAATTGTAGGAGATGGCTGCTATGAAATAAAGGATGGTCATATTGATGAATATAATTTAAGAAAAGATTTTAATCTAGACCCTGCAGATATAACGATAAGATATGAAAATAAGCAATTCGGAGTTTCTTTTGATATTCCCTATAATAAAAAATGGGGAAATAAAGATTGCATAGTTTTGCCTTACGTGCATTGGCAGAGAATTGATGTAGATACAAAATATCTAAATATTAATTTCGGTATATTTAGAGCATGGACTGGAGGTGCGTATCATTTTAATACCAGTAAAAAAAGAAATGCTGAAGATATAATCAAAGAACAAAGTAACAACGGATCTCCTAATCCAAGTCCTAGAACAAAAATGATTGGAAAACATCAAGTTGTGATATATGAAAGTTATGGTATGGGAACAAAGACGATTTACGAAGTTTTGGGAGATAAAAATAATTATGAATTTAAGCAATCTTGGATTAAAGATAGAAAAAGTGATTCGGAATCGGATAGCATGGAAAAAATAATTGAAACACTCGAGATTAAATAATGGATATTTGAGATTACTTCATTATTATAAAACAAAGGGGTGGAGAATTATCTCCGCCCCTCTTTTCATAAATCAAGTTTGATTTATGAATATTGTTCGTTTTATTGGTCGTTCAGATTAATAAACGCGCCTGGTTCATATCGATGAGGAGCAAAGTTACTTCCCATAGAATAGGCTGTACCAACTCCCTTAACTAGATAGGAATCACATGGGTAGTTTGTTGATTCTGGACAAACTCCCTCATTTGCTGGTGTTTTATACCATATTCCTTCAGTATAACCAGCTTCATCTTTGAGTTCAAAATGAAGATGATTTGTTGTCCAGCTTTCTTGATCAACTCCATACGCTCCCGCTACTCCCAACTGATCACCCATTCGAACAACTTGTCCGACTTGGAGATTTTGAATGCTTGCTTTGGAAAGATGTCCGTATAAGGAATAGATTATGGTTGGATTTGTTTCTGTATCGCAAGAAGTAGTTACTATTGATCCAGTAGTATCAAACCCATCCCTGCTTTCATGACGGATAACCACCACTGGTCCCCAGCCATGATCATCATTATCACACCAACCATAGGAATAGTTTTGATCATTCATTACCTCCACAATAATTCCGTTGGCAATTGCATAAACGGGTTCGCCAGCCGCATTACCATCGCCATTGCCGGAGTCCATCACATAATCTTGCCCAAGATGACCGTCTTCTGCACTATGCTCTCCAACTCCAGGACCATGCCATCCATCCCCAATAGGATTGAATTTATTTTGTAATGGATCAGTAACGCCTTGAGCAAGTACAGGAAACACAAAATCATCAGCTTTCAAATAAAACACCGCCACCACATTCTTAGCCTCATCCATCGTAACTTCTATCGAACCATCGACATCCGCCATGGCTAAACCATTAATTTCCCAGTAACTGAATTCATATCCTTCATTTGGATCAGCATCCAAAGTTACTTGGGTGTTTATTGGGAAAGATTTCTCGCAAATATCATACCCATCAATCCCGCAGTAAATATTTTCTCCCACTGGATAATCAGAAACTCCCCCACCCAATTCAGGACTGCAGGTGATTTGAAGATTAACAGTCGAACCTTCCCCCAGATAATGATAATCGGAATCATAATTTCCGATTACTGAAGTGCTTGAGCAAATATTCAAACTGCCTCCCGTCCAACCATAAGCTAAAGGAGGACAGGAACTATCCTTCATACTGGGAGAAACAAATTGCATTGAACAGTCTTCTCCATAACAATCGTAATTATAAAAATAGTTTAAAATTAAATCGTGATATTCCAGATTAAAAAAGACATATGTGTAAGTTGTGAGGAAAGACGGAGGACAATAAGTAGATAGATTTTTTGAATAAACCATGGATTTGTAATCCACTCCGTTAAAAGTGCACGGCAAAGGAGTATCTGGAGAAAGCTGACAAGTATCGTAAGCCAAAACACTTGAAGAAAAACCAAAAAAACTCAAAAACAAAGTTACTAGAAATAATCTTTTCATGGTCAATCTCCTCTTTTGATTTTTGATTTGATTCTGAAAGATGTTTAAATGCTAATATGCTAACATGTTAATATGTTTCTCACCTCCTTTTTAAATTTTTAAAGAACTTGGATTTAGCTTATAGGGGGGGGCAGTGGGTTGTCAAGAAAAATAATTTAAAAAAGTAACGTGAGAATACGGCCGTATTCTCGCGTTACTAAAAAATAATCATCAGAAGCTGATATCACTTACGTAAACATTTACTTACATATGTACGTAAATTTTTTAAATCACAAAATCAATCCAACAACGATGTGCCTAAATCATTTATTTAGATTTCTCCACTTCTAAATTTTTGAGTGCAAAAATTTATTCAGCCCACTCCGCAGTAGCTTTAGCGAGGCGAGTCGAAATGACAAACCAGCTACTAACTCAGGATAATCCAATCTTGTCATCTCGACCTTGTGGAGAGATCTTAACCAACAACAAGCTTAAGCTATTAATCATTAAAATAATATTCTTAATTATTCTTTCTTAATTATTAATTATTTTAAATTCCCAACTCGTTAATCCGTTAACTCGTTAATTAAGTAATAATAAATCTAGTAATTTTAAACCGTCGCAATTTTCTTTGAAGTCTTAGCCACTTTTATGGCTCTTTTTTCTTCTTCAATCAAAGGAAAATCATTGCACTCTCCATTGATGATCGATTTACTAAAGACCCTTACCCCGTCTCGGGTAGCTAAGGTAGAGATTATTAAGCCTGAATTATCCCTATCCAACATGGCGATAGAAAAGCTTTGATTTCCGCCCATATCCTTAAAAGGATTATATCTTACCACCCCCACCTTTTGAATTCCCTTGGCGGCAATATTAAATATTTTCTCATAACCGTCAAATAACTCTTTTATATCCTTTTCATTTTTAAGAATTAATTTATACTGACTGCTTAAAACCTCCTCCAGATCTTTACCGTTTTTTCCTGAAAAAAAGTTTTGTGCTGATTGATTGATTTTTTTTAATTTTAAAAATAATATTATATTCAAAGTAAACGAAATCAAAATCAAAACAAGAATTCCGCTTAATAGATATGGCATTATTAGTTGAAAATTATTACTCATATTGTTTAGCCGTCAGTCACGACTGACGAGTTTTATTCTTCTGTTTCCTCGGTTAAGCTAATTGAATAAAGCTTATCTATCTCACTTGCTTTATCGATAAAGAAAAGATTATCTTCTCTTAAATTATAAGTTGCCTTAATTTTATTTGAATTGATGGAAACTAAATCGCTTATATTCTTTAGGGATCGATTATCGAGCTCCACTATTTTAACTTGATTGCCAGCTGTAAAAATCAAATGTTCATAATCCCTAAACCAACTGACATTCTCTATCGGCTGAGAAAAGCGAACAATATCAATTTTTTGACCCTCCTCTCGACTAGGTTGCGTTTCCCATTTTCTCACAAAATAAACAGATATCTCATTATTATTCCAAAAAGCCAATTTTTTTCCATCATTAGAAAAATGAACCCCCAAAACGCCTGTTGCTAATTCGCTTATCTTAGTTTCAATTTCTCCATGATTATAAAGATATAATTTTTTGTCTTGGGCGATAACCACAATTCTATCTTTATCATAAACTATTAGTTCCAAATCATTGCCCATCTGGGCTCTGATAACCTCCGTAGTAATTTGCTCAGAATCTCCCCTACCGCTGATATTTTTTCGATAAATTATTCCATTTTCTTTTGAGAGATAATAAATATTTGATCCGCTCAAATCATATCCCGCGATTTTATCCGCTACTTCCAAAATATTCTCCGAAGCATCCAAATCAACTCTGAAGAGTTTATCTTCAAAAACATAAAACAAGGTATTTCTATCATCACTGCTCCATCTAAGCTTCCTGATATTTTGTAAATTCAATTTATTATTCAAACTATAACTTTCCTCAGTTCCAATATTTATTATAAAATATTCCTCACCTTCATTTTTTTCCAAAGGAACAATCAAGCGGCCTTCCTTGGGTGACCACTCAATATTTTCTTTTTTATTTTTAGAAAATTTATATTCTGGAAATGAAAAACTATACAAAACTTCTTCTTTTTTTACATCTAACACGTTTACCCGCACTCCTTCATTATTGTTTTCCACTACTGCAATTTTCTTCCCATCCGGAGAAATAAAAAAATTCTCCGTATTATCAATCGGATACTGAATTTTAGTATAATTTTCTCTCGGTAAAAAAATATTCCAAAACTCAGTTGAAACTCCGCTGTGAACATGGACTTCTTTGGACCAAGGCAAATAACCATGTGATCTAACTTCAAGCATATATTTACCAGGCAAAACCGAACCGATATGATAAGAATAATTCAAAAAATTAACTACCCCGGTGGAAACTTGTTTGTTATCAATGAAAACTTCTATTTCTCTAGGAGTTGGTTTGAGCGTAACAGAGCCGGAATAAATAAATATTCCCCGCTCAAAACTAAATCTATACCCCATCGCATAATACACGATGCAAGGAGTGATAGCTAAAAAAATCAAAACCAATATCCAAAAAAATATCTTCTTTATCTTTATGTTTACCATTTTAAAATATATCTGGGCAACTCAACCTCCGCCTTGGTGATTAAGCAACCAAAAACTAACTAAAACTAACTTAAAAACAACCTTTTATGGCACATATTCACTATAGTTTATATAGAGGGTTTTGTCTATGTGTTTCAGGTTTTAGTCAGTAGTTTTTAGCTTGTAGTAAATATTACAAAATTTATTATCAAAAGCAGTTATTTTCTTGATTTGCATTTTGAAATTAGGTCATTTGACATTCATTTGAAATTTTAAATTTGAAATTTGAAATTCATTCGCTCTTCTTGCCTATTTAAATTTTAACCTCTATGATAAAATAAGTTACATTTAAACGGAAAAATTATGCTAATTTTAGGAATTGAAACATCTTGTGATGAAACAGCGATTGCCATTTTGGAAAAAATCGATGGCAAGCTTTCTGTATTATCCAATGTTGTCTCTTCTCAAATTGCCCTCCATGCCAAATGGGGAGGAGTTGTGCCCAATCTAGCCGCCAGAGAACATTTAAAAAATATTATTCCAGTCTTAAAATCAGCCTTAAAAGAAGCTAATAAAAAGATGGAAGATATTGATTTAATTTCCGTAACTCAGGGACCAGGACTCATCCCCGCCCTCTTAATCGGTACCAATTTTGCTAAAACTCTTTCTTACATATATCAAAAACCTCTTTTGGGAATTCATCATATAGAAGGACATATCTACGCCAATTGGATTGGCGTAAATTCCAAATTACAAATTACAAATTACAAACAAATTCAAAAGGAACAAATTTTAAATTTCAAACAGGAAGTCAAACAGAAAGAAGAAATAAAGTTCCCCGTTTTGGCTTTGGTGGTTTCTGGGGGACACACACAACTAATCTTAATGGAGGACCATTTTAAATATCAAATTATCGGCGAAACTCAAGATGATGCAGTGGGAGAAGCTTTTGATAAAGTGGCTCGTATTTTGGGATTAGGTTATCCGGGGGGACCAATTATATCTGCTCAGGCAGCAAATCATGAATTAAGAATTATGAATTATGAATCAAATCTTAATAAATTAAATTCTAATGAAAAAAAGCTATCTGAAAAAAATATTAAAAAACCAATCTTCCCTCGTCCGATGCTAAATAGCCAAGATTTTAATTTTTCTTTTTCGGGACTGAAAACTTCTGTTTTGTATTATGTAAAAAAATATAGAAAAGAAAATAATTTAGATGACAATACTCCATTACCAGAAGAATTTATGCAAGAAGTAGCCTATGAATTTCAAGAAGCAGCTACTGATATTTTGGTTATCAAAACTATCCAAGCTGCCAAAAAATATGAACCCAAATCTATCTTTTTAGCCGGAGGAGTTTCCGCCAATAATGATCTTCGAGAGAAAATGGATGAGGCTATCAAAAAAAACATTCCCCACGTAACCTACTTACTTCAACCTATCGCCTATTCCACTGATAATGCGGCCATGATTGCCGTTGCTGCCGCTTATCGCTGGGAAAGAATGACTTCTCAAGAAAAAAATGAAACTTCAAAAAACTGGAAAACTCTAAGTGCTAATGCCCAACTAAAAATCTACAATTAGACATATCTCTAAAAATAAAGTATTATGTAATATGGTTATTTTAGCTATTTCATTTAGGGCGATGATCTTTATTTCATAAATTTTAACCTTTATTTTTTCCAATAATTAATATCCCATGGAGGATTACTGTGACAATATTAACTGACATCATCTTCACTTGCGGACAATGCAAAAGACTTTTCAATAGAAATCATAAAGGAGAAAAGATTTATTTAGATCTTAAACCCAAAAACATAACTCACAAAGAAAAGAGCACATTAAGGGGGAACAATTTCTCTAAAAAAAGTATTAACATTTTTTGCTCCTACTGCAAAAAATACTATGGAAAATTTGAGAATGGAGAAAAAACCTATTTTCCACCTCAAAGTAAACCAGCCACACAAGGCGACAGCAGCCATGAAATTTGTAACCAATGCGTTGCAACTGATGCTTTCATGAACTACAAATCAAAAAGTTAGAAGGTTGCCAATCCTTGATTGCCAACCTTCTTAATTTTATTTATTATCTTCATAAAAAATTCTCGATAATTATAAATTTACAATTTCACTCAATTTATAATTCTTAAAAACCTCCCTTGAAAAACATCCCCTCTTCTGCTAAACTAAGCACATAATGTTTACTTATTTTTAAATAATTTATGACTGCCAAAGAACTGCCAAAAATATACGATCCAAAGAAAGTTGAAGATAAAATTTATAAAATCTGGGAAGAATCAGGTTTTTTTAATCCTGATAATTTAGATTTACCAGAAAATTCTCCTTCATACTCAATTGTCCTCCCTCCACCCAATGTTACCGGCACTCTTCACATGGGTCATGCTGCCATGATGGTATATCAAGACATCCTGATTAGATACAAAAGAATGAGCGGATTCAGGACTCTCTGGATTCCCGGTACCGATCATGCTGCTATTGCCACTCAAACAAAAGTTGAAAAAATTCTTAAAGAAAAAGGAGCATCTCGCCACTCATTGGGTCGAGAAAAATTCTTAGCAGAAGTAAATAAATTTGCCCAAGACTCTCACGACACAATAAAAAACCAAACAAAAAAAATGGGCTCCTCTTGCGATTGGTCTCGCGAAGCCTTTACATTGGACGAAATCAGAAACAAAGCAGTTAATTCTGTTTTCAAATTAATGCATGAAGATGAGTTGATTTATCGCGGAGAAAGAGTAATTAATTGGTGTCCTCGTTGCCACAGCACTCTCGCGGATGATGAGGTGGAGCACAAAAATCGAGAAACTCAACTATTCACTTTTCGCTACTGGAAAGATTTCCCTATTCCCATCTCCACTACTCGTCCCGAAACAAAACTAGGCGATACCGCCGTAGCTGTTAATCCCAAAGATGAAAGATACAAAGAATTTATCGGCCAAGAATTTCTGGGAAATTTCTGTGGCATTGATTTAAAAATAAAAATTATTGCTGACCGAAACGTAGAAATGGATTTTGGAACCGGAGCCTTGGGCGTTACCCCTGCTCATTCTATGATAGACTGGAAAATGGCCAAAGATAATGATTTAAATATCATCAAAGTAATCGATGAAGACGGAAAAATAAAAGAAGGATTTGGAGAGTTTGCCGGTCTAACCGCTTTTGAAGCTAGAAAATTGGTAGTAGAAAAAATCAAACAAAATAGTTTGTTAGAAAAAGAAGAAAATATTCAAAATGCTATTTCTGTCTGTTATCGTTGCGGAACCTCCATTGAACCACTCCCTTCTCTTCAATGGTTTATCGATGTTAATAAAAAAACAGAAAAATTAAACAATAAATCCATAAAAGAAACCTGCCTTGAAGCTGTGGAAAAAGGAGTTTTTGATCGTGAGAAAATAAATATTATCCCACAAAGATTTGAAAAAAATTATTTTCAGTGGATGAATAATCTTGAAGATTGGTGCATCTCTAGACAAATCTGGTATGGACATCGGATTCCTGTCTGGTATAAAGGAGAAGAAATTAGCTTAGAAGACAAATCAAATGATGCTTCATGGGAAAGAGATTCAGACACTCTTGATACTTGGTTTTCTTCGGGCATGTGGACTTTTTCAACCTTAGCCCAATCACTAGATGAAATTAAAATTGAAAACGGAAAACTAGTTATTGATTCTAATGATTTTAAAAGTTTTCATCCCACTTCAGTTTTAGAAACAGGATATGATATACTATTCTTCTGGGTTGCTCGCATGATTATAATGACCACCTACGCAATTAACGATATTCCCTTTCAAGATGTATACCTGCACGGACTAGTGCTTGATGAGAACGGAAAGAAGATGAGTAAATCTTTGGGCAATGTCCTTGATCCGTTAGATATGATTGAGAAATTCGGCACCGATGCAGTTAGATTATCTTTATTTATCGGCAGCACCCCGGGTAACGATACTCGCATCAATGAAGAAAAAATTGAAAATTATCGCAATTTCGTTAACAAGCTTTGGAATATCAGCCGTTTTGTTACCTCTAAAATTGGAGATGGCGCTACTGAAGCAAAGATTGAAGAAAAAAATCTTACCTTTGCTGATAAATGGATTATTGATAAAATAAAAAATTTAATTACTGAGGTTACCCTTGATTTAGAAAAATATAATTTTTCCCTCGCGGGAGAAAAACTCCAAGAGTTTACCAAAAATGATTTTGCGGATTGGTATTTGGAAGTCGCCAAATTTGAAACCAATACTGCCGAAAAAAATATAATTCTTGGAAAGATTCTTGAAGATATTTTAAAGCTTTGGCACCCTTTCATTCCATTTATCACCGAAGAAATTTGGAGCAATTTAAGCAAGGAAAAATTATTGCTTATTGAAAACTGGCCTGCCTTGGAAAATTGGAATGAGATTACAGCCAAAGATTATGACTCCAAGGATAACGTTTTTGAAAAAACACAAACTATAATAACCGCCATCCGAAATCTGCGCGCCGAAAATAAAATTGAGCCTACCAAAAAATTAAAAACTATTATTTATGCAGGAGATGATTTTGAAAAAATCAAAAACGAAGAAATATTAATTAAAAATCTGCGAACAGGGGTTAGCGAACTAATTATTGAAAAAAGTGGAGAAAAGCCAGCGGAAGCTCTTTATGCTATCGCTAGCGGAGTTGAAATTTATCTAATTAATGAAATTGATAAAGATGCTGAGCGAAAAAGAATTTCAGCAGAATTAGAAAATTTAAAGAAATATACCGCTAATCTTAATCAAAGACTTTCCAATAAAGAATTTACTAAAAAAGCTCCAGCTCAAATAGTGGCTCAAGAAAAAGAAAGACTAGCCAAAGCTCAGTCAGATATCTTAGAAATGGAAAAATATCTGGAAAAATTGTAGCTACTACCCATTTAACTCTTATTACAAAAAGTGGGGTTGTCTTTGCGAGGAGGGTACTCCTGACGTGGCAATCCAGGAATATGTTTAATCAAGAGTTATATTTTCTAGACTGCCACGCAATTTGAGAGTACTCAAATTACTCGCAGAGACAAACAAGAAATATAAATTCCCATATTCATAAATTCTTAGCTTCCTAAATTCCTAAAATTAAAAAATGTATCTAAAAAACACAATTCAATCTCTTTTTTGGGGAATCATTACCGCTGGAATGTCTTTGATTTTTCAACTAGTTATTATTTCTTTGGCGATTTCCTCCAGATATTCAGCTGAAACTGACAAAATTCTTTTGGGCTCTGTATTATTTTTGGCAATTTATTCACTCTCGGAAGAATCTTTTAAATATTTCATTGTCACCAAAAAAATCATTAACCTATCTTATGGAAAAACCTTTTTACTTAATTCCTGGATAGCCGGAATTGGCTTTTCTCTGGTGGAGAGTTTTATAATCTACCAAAAAAATATCTCTGAAAAAATAGATTTTTCCCTAATTGGTATATTCTCTACTGCCCCTCTTCACATTCTCACTTTCGGAACCTTGGGCTATTTCCTGGCCATTTCCGAAAAACAAGGCCTCAATATCAAAATTTTGCTTTTTAACTTCATAATTCACCTTATTTACAATTATTCCATCATATATCTTGAATCTTACAGTCATCTAATCACCGGCCTGCTAATAACCATTCTTCTTATCATAAATATCTACGGATTCTTGATTGTTAATAAAAAACTTGCCTCAGATTAATAAATATCCTATAATTTAGTTGTATCAATATTTATATAGAACAATATAAATTATTTTATATTTAAATACTTATCAGATAAAAAAATAAAAAAATATGACAAAAGAAAAAAAATCATTTATGGAAAAACTTATAGGATCAAAAAGAATAAACACTGAAGACGGAGACTTATCCGCCCCTATTCGTCCCATGAATATCTCCACTGAGGATGAGATGGACGATATTTCCATTCCCAGCTCTCACCTAGAAAGTAATAGTGATAATTTCGCCAGCAACTGGGGAGCCTCAGAAACTCAAGATGAATCCGGAGATGGACAGCTAACCATAGACGTTTTTCAAACAGAAGAAGATATAGTTATCAAATCCACAATTGCCGGAGTTAATCCTGAGGATTTAGATGTTTCTATTAATAACGACATGATAACCATCAAGGGAGAAAGGAAATTTGAAGAAAACGTAAGCGAAGAAAATTTTTACTACCAGGAGTGTTATTGGGGAAGCTTTTCTCGCTCCGTGGTTTTGCCAGTTGATGTGATCGCTGAAAAAATAGAAGCCTCTTTAAAAAACGGAATTTTAACTATCAAATTACCTAAAGCAGATACCAACAGAACTAAGAAAATTAAAGTTAGAGGATTTTAAATGATTTTAAAAACAAAATTATTTTAACACAAACAAAACTGCTAAATGTATTTTCTAGCAGTTTTGTGTTATAATACTTATCCAGAATAATTCCTATCTTAATTCACAATAAATGAAAAAAAACAGACTAATTCTAAATAAATATTGCATATTTTTAATCTTTTTTTCTTTTTTGGCATTTAAAAATACAGCTTCAGCTTTTTCAAATGATTTTGAAAATTTAACCATAAAAATGCCAGACCAAGAAATTAGTGTTCCTGAGAGCGATTTCGAAAAATGGTTAACAATTAAACCTTCGCTTGTTTATGATTCTTCCTACAATTCGGAAATAGAAAACACTGAATATTGCACTGTTTCAAAAATAATCTGCAGTCTATTGGAAACTGAAAAAATAAAACACTCTTTTAAAAAAATAGAATCAGTAGCTCTAGATAAAAAAAAGGTTACCAATTTCTTGGATGATTTAGCCAGAAAATATAACAAAGAACCGCTTGATTCCACTTTTACTGTAACAGATGGAAAGGTTACCAATTTTTCCCTTAGTCAAAATGGTTATAAATTAGACGTGGAAAAAAGCTTAAGAGAAATAGAAAAATTTTTCTCTCAAAAACAAACCTCCAACAATATAAAAATTTCTTTTGTCACCGTTGAACCTAGTATTAAAGATAATGACGCAGATAAACTAGGAATCACAACTCTAATCGGGGAAGGCAAATCAAATTTTACCGGTTCCACCTTAAGCAGGATTCATAACATAAAGGTAGCCACTAGTCGTTTTGATGGCCTCCTTATTAAGCCAGGCGAAGAATTTTCTTTTGTAAAAAATTTGGGAGAAGTTGACGGTGAGCATGGATACAAACAAGAGCTAGTAATCAAAAAAGGCGTAACCGAACCGGAATTTGGAGGCGGAGTCTGCCAAGTTTCTACTACTGCTTTTAGAGCAGCTATCTATAGCGGCCTAGAAATAACTGCTCGCCGCAATCATGCTTATCCCGTACACTATTATGCTCCCCAGGGAATGGACAGTACTATTTATATTCCCAATCCAGATTTGCGTTTCAAGAACAATACGCCTGGGCATATCTTAATAAAAACTGAACTTGATATTGAGAAAAAAACTTTAATTTTTAAATTCTATGGCACCAGTGACGGAAGAAAAGTTGAAGTAGATGGTCCCCATGTCTTATCACGAGAATCAAATGGGGCCATGAAAACAGTTTTTTATCAAAAAGTTACCGATGCTACGGGAAATATTTTTATCAATGAAGATTTCAAGAGTAGTTACAACTCTCCAGATGATTATCCAAAGCCAGGTGAAATCCTAACTTCCAAGCCCAAAAACTGGTCCGAAAAAGAATGGAAAGAATACAGGAAAGATAATAATCTTTAGCAAAAAATTTTAAAATCCCAATGTCAAATTCCCAATAAATTCTTAAATGAGCTAATATTCGAAAGGTTTATTTAACCCAAATAGAATAACTAAATTAAAAAATTTATTCATTTGGATTTTATTTGGCATTGGAAATTTGCAATTTGAAATTACTTTAGTCCTATCATCGCCATCATCACCTCCACCCTCTCTGGTTTATCTCTACGATAAGAAAAGTATCTTTTCGCATCTTCAAAGGTACATTCTTTAGAAACAGAAATATTTCTGTTTTTTATTTTATAATCCAATAATTGTCTTTTGATTATCCCAAACAGATCAACAAATATTTTATCTTTCTTAAAAATTACAAACTGTGGATATTTTTTAAATTTATCCACAATATCTTCTTTTATTTCAAAGTGGCATTTTTGTATGCCGGGCCCCAAAACAACTTCAATATTGCCAAAATCTCCCCCTAATTGAATTATTTTATCTAAAGTATTTTTAATTATTCCCTTGGTAATTCCTTTCCATCCGGCATGCGCTACTCCTATTATTTTATTCTTCTCATCATAAAAATAAACCGGCACGCAATCCGCCACCGTCACCGCTAAAAATATTTTTTCTTTACTCACCAAAGCATCCACACCTTCAATTAAATTGGGTGAATTTTTGTCCACAATTGCCACTTTACTGTCATGAATCATTCCAGCCATAAAAACATTTTCTTTATCAATTCCGTTTTTAACAAAGAAATTACTTCTATTTTCCACATTTAAATCATCTTCCAATAATTTCATGGATCCATCTTTTCTTTCTGACATCATCGCCAAAATACTCTTTTTATCTTTAAAAAATTTTATCATATATCATGCGCCCCCTCTCCCTCTTTGCTTGCCCCGTTGGATAATATTCTGACTGGGGTACTCAAGGGGGAGGTTGGGAGGGGGTTTAAGAAATACCTAAAAAAATCTTATTAATTATTTAATTAATACATCTAAATTCTACCCCACATTCTCATAAAATAAAACCATACATCATTATCCAATAAGTACACGATAGCATATCTTATTGGATAATAGATTTTATTAATTAAATTAATTATATTTTAAAAAAATTTACAAAATTAAAAAGGCCTCTAGATTCTTAACTAAGATTCTAGAGACCTTTGAGCGTGGAGGAAAAATGACTTTTATCGGCGACAAATTTTCGAGTCAGCCACATCTCTATTGAGAAGAGATATCACTTCCGTGTGCTGACTAACCTCCAGAAAAAACTTGTTCTCTGATACTCCTGATCCCAGAAGATACGCTTGTGCTTCGGGCGCTACTTCTTCCAGAAAATCACGATTCTGTTGAATCGCTGCGACCTGGCGGTTGATTGCCATCTTCACCAAGGCTTCCCTAATCTCCAAATCGGGAAATTTCTTGATAGTGGCTCCAGCCAGCCTCCTTGCATCCTCCTTCAAAATATTCTTGGCAGCAAGAAGATCAGAAATCTCTTGCTTTTTCATTTCAAGATCTTCCCTTCTCTGCTGTCTTTTAGTGGCTGTTTCATGGGCGAGATCACGTTCTTTCTTCTTGGCCTCAAGTTCAACCTGAATGCCTGCCGGACCATTCATGTACCAGCGCAGATCTCCATCACCCTCAAGTAAGCTTGATACCCTATCATAAACTCCCCTAGAAGCCGTGGAAATATTTTCTTTACTGCCGAAGAAATTATTGATGATGCGTAAGATATTTTGAGCTCTGCCGTCCCAGATGCCTGCGGCCTCCATCAGTTCCTCTGTTGCCAAGTCATTATTTTGGCGATGACGACGCAAAACCCCAATAAGGAATCCGCGGGCCGCTGAAACTTCTTCATGAGTTTTCAGTTGGGCCAAAGAGTTGGACAGTGAGTGATTTCCTTCACTCAGATACTTCTGCCAAGCACTCTCAGTCGGTTGCTGAGGAACATTCAAAACAACAGGAGTGAGAACTTCTTTCGGCTTTTCAATAACTATGCCGAGTTTCTTCCTGGCGGCTGCAAGGATTTCATCTTTTCGGCGCTTATCTTCATCCTCGATTGCTGCCTGAGCTTTCTTCTGCAAAGCCTCGTAAATTTTGGAATCTTCCAAAAAAATATTCAATTCATCCTCTTTGATTCCAACCTCGGAAGCCAATTCTAATGCAAGCTCTTGAAATTTGAGCTCAATCCGAGATTCCCGCGAACCACCAGATGTATTCATTCCAATATGCATGTTCATTTGTCCCTCCATTTCATTTTTTGTCAAAAGGATAACGTTATTTATCCCAAACTATGTTGCATATTTAACAACCTACCATTATAGCATATTTTACATATTCAGTCAACATCTAAATCAATTGCAAATTGAATCTAAATGAGAATCTTGAATAATGTGCTCAAAACCAGAACTTATTGACTAACTGATATTTTATTGCTACTATTGACCATGTTATTGCGCTGTTAGCTCAGTTGGTAGAGCAGTTGCCTCTTAAGCAAACGGTCGAGGGTTCGAATCCCCCACGGCGCACACAAACGAAAAGCATCGTAATTTTAAATTTGAAATTTTAAATTTGAAATTGAATCCATATGCCCCCATAACTCAACGATAGAGTTAAAAGTGTCAGCTTTTAGGACTTCGCTGAGATCTACTAGTAGTAAGAAAACAATTTAATATATGCCCCCATAGCTCAACGGATAGAGCAACAGCCTTCTAAGCTGAAGATCTAGGTTCGATTCCTGGTGGGGGTACAAAGACAATTTAAAATTCAAAGTGCAAAATTAAAAGTTAATTTGATTTTTGAATTTAAACAAAACTTTTAAAAAGCTTCCAATAAAAAATAAATACGCTTGACTGAGAGAGTTGAAAGTAATTAGCTTTCAAGCCTTCTAAGCTGAAGATCTAGGTTCTCCTCCAGAGGCGGACAGGGATTCCTGGTGGGGTACAAATATAATTTTGAATTTCAACACAAAAAATCCAAGCTTGCATGCTTGGATTTTTTAAATCTATAAACAATCTTTTAATTTTGCATTTTTAATTTTTATTCTTAATTCATAATTCTTCATTCTTAATTTCCTTTACTTTCCTATCACAATTTTCTCATCCCGATAATAACTTCCCTCTCTGGAACTCTTGCGATGGATAGCCATTTTTATAAAAAATTTAACGAATATATTCCCGACGGGGAAATAATTCCATATTTTTCCAATATGAAAAAATATAGACCAAAAAGTAATGGTAAAAATTTTAGGCGGGACATAGGGAGTTAAAAAAGTATCCCAAATTACGGGTTTAATTTTTTGTTTATATCGATTTTTTAAATCTTTTTGACTTTCGGAAATAGTTTGGCCAGCTAACTTTCCACTTTGCATAGCATAATAAATTCCTTCCCCTGTGAGAAGCTTTACCAATCCCATCGCATCCCCGCAGAGCAAAACGCTATCGGTACAATAATTTTTCACCACTTTGAGTGGAAGTGCTCCCCCGAATGTTTTTGCAGCTGTATGTTCTTTTGGAATAAATCCTTTCTTTAAAGACCAAGCAAAGAAATCATCCAAATAATAATTCAAGTCTTTTCTCGGCTTTCTAATAATTCCAATTCCCACCTGATAACCATTCGCTGTCGGAAAAACCCACCCATATCCTATCTCCCACTTATAGCCCGCTACCACATGCACATTGATATCTTTTTTTTCACAAATTATTTCACGCTCCATGCAATAACCAAACTCATGACGTTTATGCAACCGATTTCCTAAAAATCTGGAAACCTTACTATACATTCCATCAGCCCCGATAATATAATCTGCAGTAATTTCCCTTTGCCCGTCAGATAATTTATAGAGATACTTGTTTCCTGATTTTTCTTTATAAATAGTCTGTAATTCAAATTTAAGAAATTTTATATTATCCTTTTTTAAAGCTTCCCGCAAAAGAAGATTATCAAATTCATATCTATCAATTTGATCAAAAAAATGTTTAAAGTCACATCGAGACACAAACATTTTATTCCAATACATTTTTATCGATTTGCAAGAATAAGATTTTAATTCATCTTTTATCCGCTTATAATTTTCAAATTCCAAAGGCCAATCTTTACTACTCATCAATCCTCCCCCGCAAGCCTTATGTCTGGGAAAATCATATTTATCTATAATTAAAACTTTCAAACTATCAATATAAAAAGCTGCCGTGCTTCCCGCCGGACCAGCCCCCACCACAATAACATCATATTTTTCTATATTTTCCATAACTCTAAACAAAAAAAAATTAATTTCTCTTTTTTATAATAAACACATATTTTGCAATTTCTAAAATTAAAAGTTCTGTTAAGCTGACACCCAAAACTATCCCCCATTCTTTCATGCCAATTGGCGATACTTTTAAAATAGATTGGAAAAATGGAATATGGATTCCACCAATCAAAACAACCAGCGCCCACCCAATAGACCAATTCAAATATTTGTTAGAAAAAGTTATCGGATTAAAAACAGAATGTTTAAACGACTTAATTATATAAGCAAAAGTAAGAGAGTCAAACGCCACTAAGGCAAAAATGACCGTTCTAGCTTTATCAATATCGCCAGTTAAATTATAAAATAAATAAAAAACGCTGGCCGCCGACAAACCGGAAACAGCAAAAACAGCAAAAATAAATTTCTTATAAAATTTTCCTATTAAAGGCTCTTTGGGATTAATGGGTTTTTCATCCATTATGCCGTCTGTATTATTCTCGGTTGTAAGAGCAATATTGGGGAAACTATCTTCCACTAAATTTATCCATAAAATCTGAATGGGATAAAGAGGAAAAGGCAGTCCGACAATAACCGCAAAGAAAAATAAGAACAATTCCGAAAAATCATCCGCAATTAAATAAATAACTGTTCTTTTTATATTTTCCCTAGCCACACGGCCTTGCTCAATAGCTTTCACGATTACCGAAAAACTATTATCCAATAAAACAATACTCGAAACTTCCTTGGCGATATCTGTACCTGTTCCCACTGAAATTCCCACATTTGAAGCTTTTATGGCCGGAGCATCATTTACTCCATCTCCTACCATTGCCACTATTTCACCGTTTTCCTGAAGCGCCCTCACAATTCTAATTTTGTGCTCAGGCGATACCCTGGCAAAGATAATTATCTTCTCTATTATCTTAGCCAGTTTCTTATCGCTTAATTTATCCAGCTCCCACCCCTCTAAAATTTCATCTTCATTTACATTCATCCCCAACTCATTAACAATCGCCTTGGCTGTATTCTTATGATCACCCGTAATAACGAAAGTTTTTATGCCTGCTTTTTTGGCAATTTCTAAAGATTTTTTAACATCTTTTCTAATAGGATCTTTAAGCGCCACAAATCCCATAAAATCTAAGTCATCCAAAAAAAAGGTGTAATCTTTTTTCTCATATTCATTTTCCTCTATTTCTTTCCAAGCACAGGCCAATACACGCAGCCCTTGTTTGGTTAATTTTTCCACATCATGCCCTAATTCAAGCCTCTTTTTTTCATCTATTAAACTGCTTTTATTATCCAGATGTATTTGCTTCGATTTCCCCAGCACTACCTCCGGAGAACCCAAGAAACAAATTATGATTTTATTGTTTTCTGTCTTATAAATTCTGGCGGCATATTTATTGGAAGAATTAAAATCTATTTTTTGCAAAAGTTTGAATTTTTTTTCTAGCTTTTCCTTCTCAATTCCAGCTTGCACGCTTGCCATCAGCAAAGCACTATCGGTATGTCTTCCTCTAATAATGATTTTTGCAAATTCATCTTGAGGGTTTTCAATATAAGCATCATTTACCAATGCCACTATTTCCAAAACTCGAAGGTGAGTTTCCAGTCCGGCTGAATTATAGATATTTTTTAAATTTCCCTTCTCGCCTAATAATTCTGCTGTCCCGGTTAAAATATGACTTACCTGCATTTCTCCTTTGGTAAGAGTACCAGTTTTATCCGTGCAAATTGCAGAGATAACCCCCATTCCCTCAGTGGCATTGAGTTTTCTAATCAAAGCTTTTTTGGTCACCAATCGCTTCATAGCCAAAACCAAAATAACCGTAATAGCTGGCAATAATCCCTCTGGTATAGCGCTCACCACCAAAGCAATAGAAGTTATAAAAACATCATATAAGCTTTCCCCTCTTATTATATAAATAGTCGCAAAAATTCCGATAGCTGCTAAAACACAAGCTGCTAATATTTTTGATAAATGAAGTAGTTTTTCCTGCAAGGGAGTTACAGGTGAATCTTCATTTTTGACCAGCTGGGATATCTTTCCCAGCTCAGTGTCAACTCCCGTAGCTGTAACAACAAATTCTCCACTTCCTCCTTCAACAATTCCCCCCATATAAACCATATTTTTTCTTTCCGCTAAAGCTACCTCCTCTTTTATGGAATCTTCTATCTTGTCTATACTCAGCCATTCGCCCGTCAAGGCAGATTCATTTATCTTGAGGCCATTACTTTTTACAACTCTTCCATCAGCTGGAATTTTATCTCCCTCATTCAAAAAAACAACATCTCCCGTCACCAAATTAGAACTTAATTCTTCTTTTTTTCTTCCATCTCGCAAGACCCTGCAATAAAACTTTACTGATTGACTTAATTTTTTTAAAACTTTTTCAGCTTTAAATTCTTGTACAAAACCAACTGTAGCGTTAACAAAAACTACAAAAACAATAAAAAAAGCATCCATAATATGCCCAATCAAAAATGAAAAGAACATAGCCACCAATATAACAATCACTAAGGGATTTTTAAATTGTGAAATTAAGATTTTAAAAACTGCGTTATTCTGCTTCTCTGGCAATTTATTTTCTCCATTCCTTATTAACCTTTTTTCAAATTCTTTTTGCGTAAGACCTTTTTGGGAAGATTTTAATTTATTAAAAACTTCTCTTGCGGAAAGTGTGTAAAATTCCTTCATTTTGTAGATATTTTAAATTATTATTTTAAGCTGATTCTTTTTCTTTTATAAATTATAGCATAAAATTATGTATTATTATCAGTATTATCAATATCTTAACACGTTGAAATTAAGAATAATAAGCAACTATTATTCTTAATTCCCCATATTCATAAAGTCCAAATTCCTGATAAATAAGCAACAAAAAGTAAAAATCACAGCGTGCGCTGGTAGCTTTAATTCTCCCTGCTTTGCGAGCTTTGAAATTAAATACATATCAAATACAGGTTCCGCACTTTACGACTAAAATAAAATAAATCAACTCGAGAGGGAGCGTTAAGAAACTTTGTTACAAAGCGGATGCGGAGTCTGAAGTTTTAGCGGAACGAGAGTTAGATTTATTTATTTTGGGAGTACGTGTGGCAGTTTTTGCCCGCCTGCAACGCTGTAGCACTGCGGGCAGGTAACTTTTTTGCTCGCCTCGCTAAAGCTTGTCGAAGCGGGCTGTCAAAAAGTTAGTGAAAAAAGTTTAGTGGCAGAGGCCTGTGTGAACCTAAGCCTATCTGCACACGCACCGCCTAAAGGCTGCATTTTTCTGATTAATAAAAACCTCTCATAAGGGAGAGGTTTTTATTCTAAGCTAATAACTAAAAGCTATAAAATATTTTACTATTCAGATTTCTCACCTTCAGCCTTCGGTTTTTCCACTCCCTCTACTTTCGTAACATCCTCTTCAACCTTTTCATTTAATTCAGCCAATTCCTCTTCGCTTCTAGGAGCGCTCACGGAAGCAATAATTGTTTCTAGATTATCTAAAACTTCCACATCAGCTGGAACATTCAAGTCTCCCACCGTAAATCTATCTTCAAAAGTAACTAATTTAGCTAAATCAACCACAAATTCCTGAGGCATGTTTCCTGGCAAACATTTTACCGCAACATCATCCAAAGATTTAACCATTGTTCCTCCATTTTCTTTTACAGCTGGAGATTCTCCGATAAAATTCAAAGGAATCTTTGTTTCAATTTCTTCTTTCATATTAACTCTCAAAAGATCAATATGCACAATTTTTCCAGAAAGAGAATCCATTTGATAATCATAAATTATCACATTTTCTTTTGCTCCTCCATTAATTTCTAAGACAACCACCGTATTTTCACCAGCTTGCTCAAAAACTTTTCCAAATTCTAAATTATTCACCCAGACATGCTTATTTTCTTTTGATTGTCCATACAAAACAGCTGGAATCAATCCGCCTTTTCTTTTAAGATTAAGATTTTCAGTTTCTAAATCTCTTGACTCCGCCTTTAGGGATATACTTTTCATAATTCTTTATACCGAAATACATTCACAGAAAAACTACTTCACTATTCTTCTCTGCAAATTCAATTTCATTCTTACTTATTATTTAAATACTTATACACTTTTAAAACTTCATCTTTATCAACAGGTGGCTTCTCAAACATCTCGCGCGCCTCTTTGACGCTTAAGTCGGTCGCCATTCCCAAACTCACAACTCCTTTTTTGCCTTCTGAGATAAAAGCCAACAAGGCACTCTGACATTTACTGCAAGTCAAGTGAAATACAGTTCTACTGACGCCCTCTTCCAAAACAAAAGTCTGAGAACTGTCATATTTTGCTTTGCACAGTGGGCATTTGGTCAGATTTTTTAAGTTATAGTCTTGTTCTCTCATAATAACTATTATACATATTAATAGAGATAAATCAACCCCACACCTAATTTTAGCATATTGGCAATTAACACGTTAACAATTCGAGAATAAAGATAAGAACAAGTCATCGGTCATCAGTCAAAAGTCATCTTTAAGGTGTTTAGCATTAGGCATTTGGCACAAGTCCTTAAATCATAAATCATACATCTTAAATCTTTACCACCAATTCGTCAATGCGTTAAATCATTAATTAAACAATAGCCAATTTAGTATTATTCGTAGTTTCGTATAAATTCGCCCGCCTGCAACGCTATAGCAATTGCGGGCAGGTAATTCATTCGCCCGCCTGCCAACGCCTATTAATGTTTACTAATTTATTATATTTAAAAACTACACTAATCATCATATTAAATCATATAACGGTAGGCATTGGCGGGCAGGTAGAGAAAATCAAAACTCCTCCATATCAATTCGTGTTTCCAAATTTCTTCGACTAACTAAAAAAATATTATTAATGATTCCGATTGTCATAAAAGAAACCACCAAGGAACTTCCCCCATAACTTAAAAATATAAGCGGTATTCCCGTTACCGGCATTACTCCAATATTCATACCGACATTTACCATTACTTGGACAAAAAACATCGCCATACTTCCTGCTGCTATGAGATAGCCAAAATTATCCATAGCTATTTGGGCTATTCTTTTTAATCTGTAAAAAATAACCAAAAGCAAAATAATTATCACCCCGGCCCCCACCACTCCGAATTCTTCCACAATCACTGCAAAAATAAAGTCTGTATGATTTTCGGGCAAAAAATTTAATTGGGATTGTGAACCATGTCCCAGGCCTTTTCCCAACAATCCTCCTGATCCCACAGCTACCATAGATTGAATAACATTATATCCGCTTCCCTTGGGATCATTTTCTGGATTAACAAAATTTATTATTCTGTTTCTTTGATAATCAGCCAACAAAAACCAAGTCATCACTAAACTCAAAATACCCAAAATAACCATCACTGCCAGATATTTCCACTCTATCCCCGATAAGAGGAGCATGACTATCAAGATAGCCATCAAAACCAAGGCACTGCCAAAATCAGGTTGAAGCAATACTAACCCTATTGCCACTCCCGCTATGGAGAAAGAAGCCACCAATCTGGTTATTTCGCTCAGCATTGATTTGCTCTTTGTAATAAAACTAGCCAACGATAAAATCAATAAAACCTTAGCTATTTCCACTGGCTGAAAGTTAAGAAAACCAAAAGAAATCCAGCCGGTTGTTCCTCTCACCAGGGAACCCTTAATAAGCACCAAGATCAAAACTATAAGCATCAAAAAATATATTATCTTGCTATGAGATCTGAAATTATGATAATCCACCAAAGAAAAAATAAACATCACAATAATCCCCACCATAAAAGCCCCCGCTTGCTTTGCAAAAAAATTGGCCTCCTGGGCGTTTATTTTTTCAGAAGCTGAAATACTATAAAGAGCCAAAAGTCCCACACCCAAAAGCAATAATACAGCTGCTATTAATATCCAATCTAATCTCAATATTTTTCCCAACATACATTTAATAATATATTCACTTCTACCCTATTTTAATTTAAAAAGAGATATTTGCCAACCAATCACATTAAGTATAAAACAATATGAATATTCAATGATCAATACTCAATTCTCATTCAATATTCAATATTAAAATATTCAATAAAAAAATAGCTTTTCAACTTAATTTAACAATCTTAATTTTTGAATTCTCAAAATCCTAAACTCCAAAATTTTCAAATTAACACTTTAAGAACATTATAAACTTTATGAACTTTATAAACTATTCTCATTGTCAAAATACCGATTTTACGCTAATATTACAATAAGTTTAAAAAATATCGGAACTTTAATTTGAAAGAATAAATTATAAATTATGAAATTAATTGTAAATCTACCTGCTTACAACGAAGAAGAAAAAATCGGACAAACCATTAAAAGAATTCCTCGAAAATTAAACGGCATCAGTGAAGTCTTAGTTCAAGTAACTAACGATGGGTCCAAAGATAAAACAGTAGAAGTTTCTCGCCAAGCTGGCGCAGATATTATCATTTCTCATAATACCAATCGAGGAATCGGAGTGGTTTTTAAAACTGCTATCACTAACGCTCTGGAAAACGGAGCAGATATCATGGTTAACATTGATGCTGACGGACAATTTGACCCTAATGATATCCAAAAAATGATTGACCCGGTTTTAAGCGGTGAAGCCGATATGGTTATCGCTGACAGATTTGGGGAACATAAAGCTAAAAATATTCCTTGGGTAAAAGATTTCTTAAATAGAGTGGCTGCCAATTTAGTGGGGACATTTATGAAATTTAAAATTAAAGATTTGACCTGTGGCTTTAGAGCCATGAATGCTGAAACAATGCTTAAGCTAAACCTTCCAGGCGGATTTACGTATACTCAAGAAACCATCATTGATGCGTTGGGGAAAAATCTTAAATTAAAATGGATTCCGGTTGAGGTAACTTATTTTACCGACCGCAAATCAAGAGTGGTTAAAAGTATTTTTCAATTTGTAAACAATAGCTTCAAAATAATTATTAAAGCTATTCGCGATGTACGCCCAATGAAATTTTTTGGCATTCCTGGTCTCACCTTAATTACAGTTGCTCTTATTACTTTTGGTATTTTTCTATTTTTCTATTTCCAAAATTTTAAAATTTCCCCCTACCGTAATTATTTGCTTGTTTCAATCACCTTTTTTCTCATTGGACTCCAAACTATCATTTTTGCCCTAATTGCCGATATGATTAAAACTCACCGCAAACTAACTGAGGATCAAATGTATTTATTAAAATCATACTTCTATAATAAAAAGAAGAATGAAACAAAAAAATATGAATAAAAATCCTAGGATATTATTTATATCCAGAGCTTATCCTCCTATTTTAGGAGGAATTGAAAATCAAAATTACGGAATCGCTACCGAGCTTTCTCGATTAACTGCGGTAAAAATAATCGCCAACAGACATGGCAAGAAATTTTTACCGCTTTTCTTAATTAAAGCAACCTTTCTCAGTCTTTTTTCTCTTTGGAAATATGACGTAGTCCTTTTTGGGGACGGCGTATTAACTCCTCTGGGAGTATTTTTAAGAATTTTTCATCCTAAGAAAAAATTTGTTTCCATTATTCATGGACTTGATTTAACTTTTGCTTACAAAAAATCTCTTTTAGGAAAAATTTACAAAAACATCGTTATTCCCTCTATTGATAAAATGGATAAATTAATTATGGTCGGAAACTCAACTATTTCTGAAGCAGCTAAGCTGGGAATTAATAAATATAAATGTGTTTTTGTTCCCAATGGATTTGACGCAGAAAAAGTTTCTGGTAATTTCATGCGCAAAGAATTGGCTGACTTTTTAAATATGGACCTAACCAATAAAAAGGTGATTTTAAGAGTAGGCAGATTTGTGCGTCATAAAGGACTGGATTGGTTTATTAGAGAAGTAATGCCGTTACTGCCCGCTAATTATATTTTAATCGGAGCGGGAGGAAGATCAGCTAAAACTGTCGGCGATAGTGATACCTTTGGGGATTGCGAAAGAAATATTAAAGATAAATATTTAAATGGACGGGTTTTTCTTTTTCCCAATATCGCCCAAGACAAAATGAATCTTCTTTTTAACACAGTTGATTTATTTATTTCTCCCAATGTTAAAGTTCCCGGATCAATGGAGGGCTTTGGAATTAACGCCATTGAAGGAGCTGCTTGTGCCAAAGTGGTTGTCTCTTCTGATTTAGAGGGCCTCAAGGATGCGGTAATTAATGGAAAAAATGGATTTATGGTAGAACCAGGAAATGCGGAACAATTTGCCAAAAAAATAACAGCTATTTTGGCTGATGAAAATTTCTGTATCAATTTTGGAAAGCGCGCCCAAACTTTCACTTTTGAAAATTTCTCCTGGCCAGCAGTCGGCAAGAGGTATCTTGAAGAACTTAAAAACATCTAGCATATATCATAAAAAAATAACATAAAAAAAGTATATACAGTTCAAGGTATATACTTTTTTAATCAATGAAATCTCCCAGCGATACTGATAATTTCTATTCTGTACACATTAAGCGGTCTTCAAAGTTTAAATGCATACAAATACATATCAAACATGTTTCAAACCATATCAAATACAAAGTCCACACTTTACGGATAAAATTTAATAAATCAACTCAAAAAGAACGTTAAAAAAACTGACACCCCAACGGTGTCATCCCAGAAAATAGAATTTCTTAACGATTCGCCAGCTGGCGAAGAGTTTTAGAAATTCATTTATGTGGGATCTCCGGAGAAGTATGTACATATAAGTTAGTAGTACGTGTGGCAGTTTTTGCCCGCCCGCAAAGCTCTCTGCACTGCGGGAAGGTAACTTTTTGCTCGCCTCGCTAAAACTTGTCGAAGCTGGCTCGCCTCGGCGAAGCGGGCTGTCAAAAAGTTAGTGAGAAAAATTTGGTTGCAAAAACGCGCTCCGTCTTATTTTATTATAAGAATTTTTTATTATTGCCAACAATTTTTTCAAATATCCGCTTAGCATACAAAAGCGAGATAATAACTGCGGTCCAATTAATGGCAAAAATTCCCCACCAAACCCCGTCTATACCCCAACCCATCACTTGGCTAAAAACATAAAAAAATATCATAGGTGCCAATATCTGTCTATAAGTTCCAATCCATAAGGCAAAGTTAGGTTTCTTGAATCCCTGCAAAACTGATACCACAATATATAAAATAGTATATGCCGCATACACCAAAATAGAAATATACAAATAATGCACTCCGGTATTTATAACCTCTGGATCATCGGTAAAAAATGCCATCAGCTTCTCAGCAAAAAAATATACTCCCGCTATTCCAATTAAAGATAAAAATAATCCATAGCGTATCACAATTTTAAAAACCTCCAGACAACGATCAAATTTCTTAGCTCCATTGTTTTGTCCCACTAGCGTCAAGGCAGCTACATTAAGTCCGATTGAGGGCATCACAGCAATTTGATCAATTCGAGTAGCGATTCCATAAGCTGCCACCGCGGCTTTGCCAAAAGGAGCCACAAAATAAGTAATAATAAAAACTCCAATTGCAACTGTCATCAGATTTAAACTAGCCGGAAAACCCTGTCTAGCGATTTCTTTAAAGTATTTTTTTTGAGGGTAAAACAAGTGCCAACACCCTCGGCAAAAAACGTTTCTCTTTGCCAAAATTCTTCCCATATAAATTACTCCCAATAATTGAATAAGTACAGTTGCCCATGCCACCCCCGCCAAGCCTAAAGCCGGGAAACCAAACCACCCGAACATAAACATTGGATCAAAGAGACAATTTAAGAAAAATCCAAAAATTAAAAAATTGCGAAAAGTTTTTGTATCGCCCTCGGCATTTAAAATTCCATTAATCACAAATGTCAGCCCAAAGAAAACTGAGCCCAACAATATTATGTTTATATATTCAGTAGCAATACTCAGATATGCACCTTCGGCTCCCAAAATTTTAAAAAGATAAGGTGCCACAAGATATCCCGCTACGGTTAAAAAAAGACTGATTATCACAGAAAAACTCAGAGCTTGCAAAGCATACAGGTTTGCTCTTTTTTCATCTTGCGCTCCCAAAGCATTAGCGATAAGCGCAGTTGATCCGCTGGAGATACCGGAACCCAAAGCAATAATCATAAAGAAAACCGGAAAAGATAAAGATAGCGCTGCCAAAGCATCAGTGGAGACAAGTCCCCCAAAATAGGTATCTACCACATTATACATCGTGTTAAAAAAGAAACCCACGCTCGCTGGCACAGCAATCATTTTTATTTGCTGAGGAATATTGCCATCTGTTAAGTTATTATTTTTCATAGATTTTTTAACTTTAATCTTTAAATTAATTCTTTCCACCACAATAAAATACTATACAACTCCATGTTAATATTATTATCCATAAAAATCAAAAAATTGATATTTTAATCCCTCCCTAATCCCCCTTCCAGAAGAGGGAGCTATAATTAAAAATTAAATAATTGATTGAATATTAAAAATTGGTTATTGAATATTACATTCTACCCTCTTCAAATAATCTCATTCTGTGCTATTATATGTATAGTTTTAATGACCATAAAAATACAGATTATGTCTATTTTTAGTGAATTTTTATTGTTTATTTTAAGCCTCGCATTCCTTTTGCTTATGCCAGGCTACTTTTTAGTTTTGGCAATTTTTAGAAAAAAAGCCTTCAAACTCTTTACTCCCATTGAATTTTCAGTTATCGCTTTTGCACTTAGTCTGATTTCTTTTGATTTTTTGATTATTCTTTTTGGTAAAGTATTTGATATTAATCAAATCTTAATTATTGCCCTGATTTCAAGCTTCTCTTTGGGCGGGTATCTAATATTCAAACTTAAAAAAGATCTTCCAAGCAAGGACCCGAGAGAGAAAAATACATCTCCCCGCTTTAATCAATTTCAAAACACCTTGATTATTCTTATCTTGTTTTTAACTATTTTTATCAAAACCGCCTATCTTAAAGACGCCATTTTTCCCACCGCCACCGACTTGGGCCACCATATGTATTGGTCAAAGTTAATTGCCCAAACTGGCCAATTGCCTGATTATCGCAAAAATGAAATCATTCAAATTGACGGAAGTGGTTATCATCTTCAATCCGAAACTATCGCTGATTTCATCATCGGAGAGCATCTTATTTTTGCTGGCATAAATATTTTAACCAAAATTCCCTTTAATTCTTATTTCCCCGCTCTGATTCTATTTAGCATTAATATCGCCAGTCTCTTGGCAATGTTTATTTTATCTTTAAGAATCTTTGAAAACAATTTTTTTAAAAACACTTTCAATAACAAAATTATCAATCCAGCTAATCTCTCCATCTTAACCTTATTTTTAATCGGTCCGGTCTATGCCATCACCTCGCCCCAATCTAAGTTTGTTAGTGGCGGAGTAATTGGCAATCTCATTGGCAACTTGCTTATTCCCCTTTGTCTTTATTTTTTTTATCGAGCTCTAAAAGAAAAAAATTCCTGGATGCTTTTTTTGGGATTATTTTTAAGCGCAGGCTTATTTTACACTCATCACCTGAGCGGATTCATCTTTCTCTTTATTTTATGTTTTATTTTTATAATCTTCAACCTTCTTTTCCCGGCAAAAATATTATCTCATAATGCAAATAAATTAAATGCAATTATCCTTAATTACAAAAAAGTTTTTATCGATTTAAAGACAATCTTTTTACGCCCTCAAATAATTGCTTTTTTTATTGTAGCTCTTCTGTTTTTAGTCTTTATTTATACTCCCACATACCTCTCACCATCAGCCACTTCTACAGCTGTAGGTGCCCCCTCCAAATCGACTCGCGCAGGCTTAACATTAGAACAGTTTAAATACGCGGTGGGAGAAATGAGGCTAACTTTCGGCATAATCGGAATTTTTATATTATCCCTAATGGCTCTTTACAAAAAAGAAAAGCAATCTGAAATCAATTATTTGGAGCTTGTCTCACCCGCTATTCTTATCGGATGGGGCGCTTGCTTATTTTTTATGACCACCAAGCCCCAGTGGCTGCATATCAACCTCCCTTCCGATCGTGTAGCTAATTATGCTAACTTTCCATTTATAATCTTAGGAGCGCTTGGGCTATCTTATTTTATTTACTTAGTAAGAAATTTAAAAAACACATCCTTCATCTCTCAAAAGGTGGCTTATCTTATCTTTATTTTAATTTTCGCTATGTCTATTTTTCTGGGTTATTATGACAATTCTCAATCACTTTCCGATGGACAAAAAAGCCAAAAATCCCTTCAAACATTTCATTTATCAGAATTTCTTGCCAAGCAGCTAGATTCCACCAATAGCCTGAGAGGGGCCTACGTACTTAAGGATCACAATTATATTTCTACTGATTCTTGGATGAAGTTATTTTTTATGCAAGACTACAATTATCCTCTTTCTCGTGGATATTTCAAGCGATATGAAGATATCACTAAGCCCAGAGAAATGTGCACTCTTTGGATGATCAGTGAACCCTCCTCCAAGAGAGCTCAACAATGTTTTGCGGACACAAACACGAAGTATATAATAGTGGATACCTCTATTGATAGTCCTCAATTTAAAGTCAATGCGAACTTTTCAAAGATTTATGAAAGTGATAGTCTATCTATATTCTCTAAAAAATAAGACCAATCAAAAATATGTCTAATCAAAAATTTATTCTAATATTTCTAGCTGTTTCCATAATAATCAGCTTCTCTTTTCTGGCTTTTTCGGAAAGAAAGCAGCATGACATAAAAGACGGATGGTTCCTATATTTTAATAACATAAAAGACTCTTCGACAGATTTTACCATAGAAAACTATTCCTCTAATTCAAATTTTAGCTGGGAATTGATCGTCAATGAAGAAACAATATCCAAAAAAAATATCCAGGTCTTGAAAGGAAACAAAGAAAATGTTAAGATTAATAGCCCTCTTAATGGGACACAAATTAAAATCAAAGTCTATCACGCAAAAGAAATAAAAGAAATTTATAAAAATTTTGCCCAATAGACCTCTACTACGATGAAAATAATAACTTACCCAAATGATATTTTAGACAAGAAAGCTCAAAACATAAAGGATCCGCTTGATTCTAAAATTCAAAAACTAATCCCCCAAATGCTAAAAACTATGAAAGAAAATAATGGCATGGGATTGGCTGCCCCTCAGATAGGTGAATCCGTTAGGCTTTGTGTAATAGAATATCAGGGAAAAGCATATATCCTAATTAATCCCAAAATAACTTCTCATTCTAAAACTAAGGTAAAGAGTGAAGAGGGATGCCTGAGTTTTCCGGGAAAATTTATTCCCGTTAATCGTTTTGAAACTGTCCAGGTAAGATATTTGAATGAAAAAGGAGAAAAGTGTAAAATAAAAGCAAGTAATTTATTAGCTCGAGCCCTCCAGCACGAAATTGATCACCTGGACGGAATAGTTTTTATAAATAGATAAAAAAATAAAAGCCTTTTGATTGGCCAAAAATATGCAAGAAGAAAAAAAACCTTCTATTGTTTTCATGGGAACACCGGAAATTGCTGAGATTATTCTTGAATCTTTATGCTTAAAAAATTATCCTATACTGGCCGTAGTCACTCAACCGGACTACAAGCCCAAAAATAAATGCGAGGATGATTTTATTAGTCCCGTTAAAAAATTGGCTCTTGAAAAAAATATTCCAATTTCTCAACCTCAAAAACTAGACGATGATTTTGAAAAATGGCTTAAAACTCTTTCGCCAGACTTAATTATTGTGGCCGCCTTTGGAAAAATTATTCCAGAAGATGTCTTGAGCATACCAAAATTTAAATCTATCAATGTACATCCTTCTCTTTTGCCAAAGCTCAGAGGAACTTCCCCTATCCAAAATGCTTTAGTTAATGGGCTAACTGAAACTGGCGTAACTATAATGCTTATGGATAAAGGAATTGATACGGGGGATATTTTATCGCAAAAAAATATCGCCATTGATCCTGATGATGATTATATTACTTTAACTGGCAAACTATCAGTGTTGGCTTCCAACTTACTAATTAAAACAATTCCTGGCTGGATAGACAAAACTATCAAACCGATAAAACAAGACGATTCTCAAGCCACCATGTGTCAATTAATAGAAAAATCCGATGGGAAAATAACTTGGGATGAAAGCGCTCAAGACATTTACAATAAATTCAGAGCCTTCAAGGTATGGCCTGGAATATTTACTTACTGGGAAAACAAGGGCAACCTGGCTAAAATATCTCTCAATGAAATAATAATTGAAAAAAATCCCATTCTCCAAAAACATCACTTAGGCGAAGTCTTTAAATATGACGATTCAAAAATAGGAGTGCAGACCAATGATGGAATTATTGTTCTCAATAAAATACAATTGGCTGGAAAAAATGAAACTGCTATTGGTGATTTTCTCAACGGCTATCCTAATTTTGTGGGTAGTATCTTAAAATAATAGACCACTTAGGCGTGCCCATTAAAATTGCAACAAAAAATATAAATTAATTTTACACAAGTTCTGTAAATTATGAATTCAAAAGACAAAAAAGAAAATAAAATAATTTTCATAGGGATGGGCATAGTTCTGGTAATTGTTTTGATAACTTTAGGAAAAGGCTATTTTAATAAAAAAAATGAACCGGTAACCGAAGTAAAAACGAAAGAAGAACTATATTCAGATTATGAATATATCACTTCTTTTGAATTGAATGAAAAAATTATGCTCAAAGTGCCTATGACACTACTTGATTTAAGAGACTCGGTGAATTTTGAAAAAAATCATATTGAAAATTCAATCAATATTTCTCCCAATAATTTCAATCAAACGATAGAAAAAATCGACAAAAAACAATTGATTGTCATAATTGGCTACGACTACGAAAAGAAAAGCGATACAGCGGCGATAATAAAAAAAATGAAAACCGAATTAAACTTTAAAAATGTCTTAGCTCTGTCGGGTGGAATTATCGGCTGGGTGGAAGAGGGAAATCAATTAATCAGTAGTGGCAACAAAGAATCTCTAACTGATTGGGCGAAAATAGACTATATTATTCCCGAACAGCTTAAACTGGCAATCGACAATGACTATCCTGTATTCATTTTGGATACCAGGCCCGCCTCTCAATACGTCTTGGGGCATATCCCTAAAGCAGTAAACATCCCGCTAGCTGAACTGGAAAAAAGAAAATTAGAAATTCCCATCTCAAAAGAAATTTTAGTTTATGGATCTAATGATGAAGAAGATTTTAAATCTGGAGTAAGATTGAATGATTTAGGGTTTCTGGCCACCTATACAATGAAGGGTGGACTGGCGGCCTGGAAGGAGCAGAAATACGAATTAGAGAGATGACTATTAACCATAAAAACGTGTTAAAATTTCAATATTGCAATTTAACATCATAATAAGTTATTAGTCATCGGTCATCGGCAATCAGTCATCATGACAATGCAATGATTTTAGACAAATCTTGAGTTATATTCTCAAATTCTTAATTAAAAATAAAAAAAACACCTTCGATTAAGAAGGTGTTTTTTGTAAGGTGTAATTTTGTATTATTTTGCCAACACTGCTAAAATATCCTCATTTTTAACAATTAAATAAGTCTCCTCACCCACCAATACTTCTGTTCCGGAATATCTGCTATATATAACTCTTTCTCCTTTTTTCACATTTATTTCTTTGCTCTCTCCTACTGCCACAACTTTTCCCATTTGCGGTTTTTCGTTTTCATTAATTGATGATTCCGGCAGATAAATTCCAGTATCAGTTTTTGATTTTTCTGATTTTTTTTCTGGAGCAATAACCACATTATCCCTTAATGGTTTTATGTTCATTTTGTTATGCAGATAAATTTATTGATAATTATCAATAAAATATCCAGTAAAATTATTACCAAAAATATTTTATATCGGTTTATGCCGTTAGTCAATATTTTTTCCTTGAGCCTTTTCCTTGTTATTTTTTTCCATTATCTCTTTTAATTTCAAAAGTTCCCTTCCCGCACTCATGTTTTTTATCTTTTTAGGAGCCATAAATGTTGTTTGGGATAATTTAAGAGGTTTTTCATTCGGCTGATAAAATTTCTGCTGTGTCTCTACTTTTCCTTTAAAATTAGGCTTATAATCTCTATTTTGATTACTATCTCCATGAGATACCCTGCCACTTTCAGCTATTCTTCGCTTATGCTCACTTTCTTCATTTTGAACTCTCGCTATAGCTCGCTGATAATCCTTAAGACAATCCTTACAAAAAGTGGGCCTCTCTCCATCGGGTTTAAACGGAATCTTAATTTCCAAGCCACAAGTATCACACTCTGCATCAAACAAAACTTTTTCTTTTTGCATTGGAGGAGTGGACACTGCTTCCCTTGGAATCACCTGTTCTTCCTTTTTTGGTTCCACAACTTCAGCCGCTCTTTCTTCCTTTATTTCTCTAATAACTTTTTCTTGGGCTAATATTTTTTCCTCCAGAGTATTATTTAAAGATCTTGGGGCATTATTGATTTCTTTATTTTTTAAAATTGATTCTTTTGGAACAATATCTTTTTGAATTCTACTTGGGGTATATCCATTCTCTAAGTTGCTATTTCTGCCAATATTTTCAAAAGTTGTTTTTTCCGGTCTCGGATGATAATCTCTGGGTTCCTCTTTTTTTATCTCAGATTTTACAAAGTTACTGGCCTCCGGTCTTTTGATGTGAATTTCCTTTCTACTTGCAATGTCAGAAACACTTTCTTTAGTAAGCATTCCTGTCCAACGCGCAATTTTCTCTTCTATTTCCTTTCTATCTTTGGCATATCTCTCTCTAGAAATTTTAATAACCTTTTGGGCGTTTTCTGAGGTTCCGGCAATATCAATCGGTGGAAGAGCGGTGGCCGAAAAAGCATTGCCCGCAATTCCGTCAATCATCAATTTTAAATAAATGCTAAATTTTGGCAAATTAACAATATCATTCATCATAAAAACCGGCTCAAATTCTTTTTCTAAAAATTCAGCATCTTCCGCCCCTACTCGAAAAGAAACGATTGTTCCCACGTTACCAAAAATGGCATCCTTTACCACACTGCTTGAATCCGTCACTAACTGATTTATATATTGATGAGCCACCAAAAGATTTAAACGATATTTTCGCGCTTCTGATAAAATATTGGCAAACGATTCCGTAACGAAATTTTGAAACTCATCTACTGTCAAATAGAAATTCTTTCTTTCTTCCTCGGGCATATCTACTCTCTCCATCGCTGCTAATTGAATTTTGGTCACAATCATTCCGCCCAAAAGTCGCATCGCATCCTCCCCAATTCTTCCTTTGGAAAGATTAACAATCAAAATCTTATTATTATCCATAATATCGCGCATATTAATGGTAGATTTTGTTTGACCAACGATATTTCTAATCAAAAAAGAAGACAAAAATTGTCCTACTTTATTTTGAATAGCGGCTACTGCTTCCTTTCTGAAACGATCCTCCCAAGTTTCAAATTCATCAATCCAAAAACCTTTTACTACCGGATCCTTGATTTTTTCGTACACTCTTTGACGATATTTCTTATCGCTCATCATCCTATTCACTCCCATCATCGTAGAACCGGGATAATCCAAAAGAGCCAAAAGCGCATTGCTCAAAATATATTCCATTCTGGCGCTCCACACATCCGGCCAAATCTTTTTAAATACGCCCATCATTCCTGAAGCTACTAGATGCTTTTTGTCTTCACTAACCGATTCAAGAATATTAAAAGCAATCGGAAATTCGGTATCAGCCGGATTAAAATAAACTACATCATTAATCCTGTGAGGAGGAATAGCTTTAATGAGCTTCTCCGCTGTATCTCCATGCGGATCGATATAGGCCACTCCATGACCATTGGCGATATCTTGCATTACGATATTTTCCAAAAGAGTAGTTTTTCCCATTCCGGTCTTTCCAATAACATACATATGCCTCTGTCTATCAGAAGTTTTAATACCAAATTTCACATTTTGGTTTCGAAAATTAGTTTTGGCAAAAAATGTTATTTTTTCCTGCATATATTTTATACTTCAATTGGTAAATTAGAAGGAGCCACTCCAGTTTTGGTTTCCACTTTATGAACAGCAGGAGAGATTATTGACATATTTGGCAAATGAAATAAAGTAGCCAACTCTTCTGTGTTTAATAAGAAATTTTTTCCATCTTTGTTTCTGGAGCGATATCTTCTTAATATTTTTCTTTGGCGATATTTAGTTCTCTCATCTACAAATAAATGCAATGCGAAAGTCTTACTGTCATTATCATTAACTATACTGTTGGTGTTGGCATTTGAAAATTGATTCAAAGCTCCAATAAAAGATCCCACTATCACCTTATTAAAAGCCTCCCTACGCCCCACATAAATCATTCTCATTTTAGTTTTAAACACACTTTTTCCCATGCTTTCTTCCAATGCCTTTAATGAATCTTTTTCTCCCGGCGTAAGTCGAAATTCTAGAGGTGCTTCTTCTTTTTTCTCGGCTTTAGCCCCAAATTCTATTGGGTTACCGGCTATTCCCGTAAATACGGCTTTAAAGACATCCACTATATCAGTGATAATCATTTCAAAAATTCCTTTTTTAGGATCCTTAGCTCTACCAGCTATTTTTTCCACAATAGCTTTTCCTGTTTCGTATTCCTTATCTCCCAAAGGAACAGCCACTAACTGCAACCAAAAGTATTGCTGAGGCCCAATCTTTCCAAGACTCTCGATAATATTAGCGAGAGGATCAAGAGATTTTCCGGTCACGCTTTCTTCGAACCATTTATAGGTCTTGATGGGATATGGGTCGGGCTTAGTAAGCTTAAAATCGGTTCCCCATAAATTCCATTTTTTATTTGGTATAACCTTAGGAATTTCATTAACATAATCTGGCACTTCTATTACTTCCGCAGTTGGATATTGAGCATGGATATTGGATTCTACCAGATTCCTAAATTGCTTAGCAACTCTTATATAAAAATGCACCGCTCCCTCCTTGCTTACCAGCTCCAAACTAAAATACATGGAAGTCTCGCCTTTGACATATTGTTCAATGGCATTAATACCTTTGGTAATTCCCAGCATTGAATCATAAACCATCTCCATGGCCTGAGGGGTTTCTTCAATATCGTTGGGCGGAATTATTTCCAAAATAACCCATTGTATCTTACCCCAATAATCATCCATGGCATAATCCATCCATAATATTTTAAACAACCAATAAAAAAGCGGCGGCAAGATTAAAAACCAAGCAACAGACAGAGCTTGCCAAATATTACTTAAAAATACAATTGGAATACTTGCTGTTAAAATATCCATTATTTTTTTTATTTTATTAATAACACTTTTTATTTTTGCTGATCCTCCTGACCTTAAGCCAACTCTTCAACTTTCTTATTCTTTAGGGAATACTTCTGCCTCTCTAATTTCTGGAAAAATTTATTTAAATTTATTATTACCGTAGTTTTCTTAACATTTCTCATAGCCAAGACCTTTTCTACAACCTCATCTTGGTGCAATGGCTCCTGGCTTTCGCTCAAAATATCAGTTATAACATCCTTAACTGTACCTTTTTGGTATCCCCACTCTTTTAATGCATAAGTCCCTCTTCCCACCAAAACAAACTTTTCATCCTTAATTAATTCATTGTGCACTGTTTGGGGGTGAGTTTTCTTTTTGCTTAACTTATATTCGTCTATCAATTTCGCTACTTCTCTGAAATGAAGAGGCTTCTTGTTTTCTCTTATTATCAAGTGAGCTTTTTCTCTCACTCCCTTGGGAGATATCTCCTTCCAGTTATGAATACCCCATTTTTCAAACACTCCTCGCTTAATCTCCTTAGAAGCTTTTAAGAAATTTAAAAACATTTCCTTATCTATTTCTGGATGAACCTTTAAAAATTCTTCAAAAAAATCATCTGTATGAAGAGCTCTATCATGCTTGTGCAAAATATTTTTAGCCTTCTCTTTTATATTTTTCCAAAAACCTAAATCAAAATGATGCAATGTTACCACCTCTTCTATTTCGACTTCTTCTTCTATAATTTTAAAATTATCAGAACAATGCAAAATAAAACTAATGAAATTTTCCTCCTCTTTTTCTTCATTAATCATCATCTCTATCAGGTCTTTCTTGGTAATTATACCATGCTTTTGCTCCAGAGCCAAACTAAGCTTTTCCTCAGCTTTTTTAAATAAAATATCATTTTTAGATTTATATTTTGCTTTGTGAATAGCTTCTTTTATTATTTGCCTCACTCTTTCTCGAGTGATTCCATAAGTCTCGCCAATTTCGCCCAGAGTCTTTGGATTGCCTTTCCCAAATCCAAAACGATCAGCAATCATCGCAATTGCTCTTTCGTTTATATCTTTCGTGATTGAATCTACAACTTCCCTAAAAAATAGACTATCTTTATTTTTTCTTGATTGCTTTTCTTTCATAATGAAAATTAACAAAAAATTTAGAAGTAATCTCTATCTACTAAATTAATTCGATAAAAAAATTTATTATAATTAATACCCCTAGTGGCTTTCCAATTGAAAAGCCCTTAAATACCAATTGATCAAGATTATCACATATTTATATAAATTGTCAAGCATTGATTTGTAAAAACTTATCATATATACTTACAATTAATTGATTGAACAATTTTTAGCTATGAAAGAAAGAAATTCTAAAAAAAATGAAATTCTGAAAACTCCTCCTAATAACTTTGAGGCAGAACAATCAGTGTTGGGTTCATTAATGCTCGATAAAGAAGCTATTGTAAAAATAGCTGATTTTTTGCTGCCAGTAGATTTTTATAAGAACAACCATCAATTGATTTTTGAAACAATGCTTAGTCTTTATGAAGAAAGAGAGCCAATTGATGTATTGAGTATTTCTAATAAACTTGAAGAAGTAGGAAAATTGGAAGAAATCGGAGGGTCTAGTTACATTGCCTCTTTGGTTAATATTGTTCCCTCTGCTTCACATGTTGTTCACTACGCCAAGGTGGTTCAAAAAAAAGCCATGTTGCGAAGGCTTATTTCTGCCGCCGATCACATAGTGGAAATGGGATATTCTGGCAATGAAGATGTAGAAAAAATATTAGACGAAGCCGAACAAAGAATATTCAAAGTTTCTCAAAAATATTTAAAACAAGATTTCGTTCCTATTAAATCAATTTTGGAAAACGCTTTTAATCGTATCGATGAATTGCACAGAGACGATGGCAGTGTTCGCGGAGTGCCCTCAGGATTTTTGGATTTAGATAAAGTTTTAGCCGGTTTCCAAAAATCAGATTTAGTAATCTTAGCCGCTCGTCCCTCTATCGGTAAGACTACACTAGCTCTAGATATTGCCAGACAAATCGGCGTGCAAGCTAAAGTACCTGTGGGAATATTTTCTTTGGAAATGTCATCCGATCAGCTTATTGATAGAATGCTTGCTGCTCAAGCCGGCATTGATCTTTGGCGCCTCAGAACAGGCAAACTTCGCTCAAGCGGACCAGAAAATGATTTTGAAAAACTTAACGAAGCAATGGGAATTTTAAGTGAGGCTCCGATTTATATTGACGACACAGCCTCAGCTAATATCATGGAAATGAGAACTATGGCCAGAAGATTACAAACCGAACATAACCTTGGGTTAATTATTATAGATTACTTACAGTTAATGGAAGGCCGTTCTCGATCTGGCGATAACCGTGTTCAAGAAATATCAGAAATTTCTCGTGCCCTGAAGCAATTAGCTCGTGAATTAAATATTCCAATAATTGCCCTTTCTCAGCTATCTCGTAATGTAGAATCGCGCTCTCCTCAGATTCCCAAACTTTCTGACTTGCGTGAATCAGGCTCTATTGAGCAAGATGCCGATGTGGTGCTGATGCTTTACCGCGAAGATCGAGAGAAACCAGATACTCCAAACAAACAAATTGTAGATGTGATTGTCGCCAAGCACAGAAATGGACCACTGGGCAAAGCCAGTCTTTACTTCGAAGAACAGTCCACCACTTTTAAAACTCTAGAAAGAGTGCACAATTATGTGCCAACACATAACGGAGAAGAATAAAAAAATAAATTAATATTATTTATTAAAAAATTAACGCATTAACGAGTTAACGAGTTCTTTTTTAAAATTCAATTCGTTAATACGTTAACTCGTTAATTAAAAAATAATTCAATTCTTTAAAACTATGTACCCTAAAATATTTCAAAAATTAATCGAAAATTTTTCTGCCCTTCCCTCTGTGGGACCCAAAATGGCCGAAAGATTAGTTTTGTTTCTTTTTAAACAAGATAAAGAAAAGCTTTTAGAATTTGCTAAAAATTTAACTCAGCTAAAAGACCTGAGGCACTGTCAAAAATGCTACAATATTTCTGAAGGGGATCTGTGCGGAATTTGTTCGAACAGAAATCGCCTTAATGCAACTATTTGCGTAGTGGAAGATTCTTTGGATATAATCTCCATTGAAAGAACCGGGCTTTATAAGGGAGTTTATCATGTTTTGGGCGGATCGCTCGATTCAAATAGCGAAAACAATGATCTAAAAATTCCTGAATTATTGAAGCGTGTAGCAAAAGAGAAACCCCAAGAAATTATTATCGCCACTAACCCCACTACCGAGGGAGATTTAACTTCTCTATATTTAAAAAGAAAACTTCAAGATTTTAATGTAAAAATTACCCGTTTGGGCAGAGGACTTTCTACTGGTGGAGATATCGAATACGCCGATGAAATCACTCTCTCAAGCGCCTTGACTAATCGAGAAAAAATGAATTAGACTATGATTAATGTAGTTCTTCCTTAAACCTCAACTAGGAGTTAAAATTCATGACAGCTGAAATGTCTGTTTTTTTACATCGTCCACTCCGCATATCGCTAAGTTTTTCGGGATACACGGGAAAGGACAGGGGAATTCCCCCTTCCAATGCAGAAATAATTTTTTTAAACCAATCCTATTATATTTTTGAAGAGCCACTGTGTCTAGGGGGTGAGCATATTTCTGTCAACTTCTGTGATAATGTTTAAACTATACAATGGAGGAGGAAATGAACATATTTAAGCTTTCGGAAATTTACAGACAGCCCAATTCCAAAAGAATACTCAATAAAGTTTTTGACCTGCCCGATGAAGAAGTGGACAAGGACGCCCTTGAAATAATTCTTTACGCTACTGAACAAGGAATCCGCTGCAAAGAAACAGCCGATAATATCGCTTTCATAATTGAGGAATCTGTCGAGATTAAAAAAGACATGTTTCACATAATCCAAGGATTAGCGATAGGCGATTACGTTTATTTTTCACCGGAAATGTCCGTCAAAATTAAGACTTATCTGGATAAAATAGGCTATCAGTTTTATTCGCCTGAAGATATCGAACTTCATGGTGAATTACTCATAACTCAAGTGGAGGAAATCCCCAGTGAAACAATCCAACCACCCTCACGGGCTCAAAGAACATGAAATTTCCACAACCACAGACTTCAAAAGAGAAACAAATCCTTTTGGTCATACTTTCTCCTTTGAAAGAATGCACTGCGCGCATTGTTTCAAGTGGCTAGGCGACTCCTCACCTATGCTCATTAAAGCAACCGCGCCCCATCAAGTTCCCGACAAGAGAATTATTATACAAGTCATGACCTGCAAATGCAAAAAGATGCATTGGGAGGATAAAAGCATTTTCCCCTACACTACTGAAAATTTAATGGCATGTAAAACATAACCCTAATTGTCTCATCGAGACTCACGTCCTAACTCTGGATATGAGTCTTGTTTTATTTTATATAAATCAAAAAACATATTAACATTAAAGCATTAAAACAACAAAAAAAAATATTTTCAAATACACATCATATACAGTCCCACACTTTACGACTAAAATAAAATAAATCAACTCGAAAAGAGCGTTAAAAAACTGACACCCTGACGGTGTCATCCCAGAAAGTAAAATTTCTTAGCGAATTTATGAGCGTTAGAAATTTACTTATGTGGGATCTCTAAAAATGCCTGATAATATTTTAGGAGTACGTGTGGCAGTTTTTTTGTAACCTTTTTTTGCTCGCCTCGCTGAAGCTTGCGAAGCGGGCTGTCAAAAAAAGTTAGTGATAAAAATTTAGGTAAATCCTTGTGGTTCAAATGTACCCACCGATTAAGGGCGATGGTGTTTTTCAAATTTAAAAAAGCTCACCTCTGGGGTGAGCTTTGAAGTATTTAAATATTGCTTTTATTTAGCCAATCTTGATAATTTCCACTACTGTAATTTGTTGACGATGACCAAATTTAACTTTATATCTCTTTTTTGGCTTATGCTTAATTCCCCAAACTTTTTTATCTTTCTCTTGAGATAAAATTTTTCCTTCAACCTTAGCCCCATCCAATAAAGGAGCACCAAGTTTCACTTCCTTATCATCTCCTACAAATAAAACCTCAGAAAATACCACAGTATCTCCTTCTTGGCCTTCAATTTTTTCAATTTTAATCTTATCTCCCTCTTCGATTTTATACTGTTTTCCGCCAGTTTTTATAATTGCCAACATATCTTTATAAATCAAAAATTATCAAGTCTAGAGCCTATTTTTAAAATCTCATGTCCTGATAAAACGTTTCGATTTCGAGCGAAAACCGTAAGAAGCAAGGAGGGACTATCGAGATAATCCGACGAGCTTTGAACGGTTTGCAGCCGAAATCGGGACGTTTTAGCGGGCAAGCTGCATATTTACATTTGCAATAACATTTTCAGCGGTGAGATTTTAAATAGGCTCTTAAAAGACCACAGACTTAATCATATATTTTTGCCAGAAAAAGTCAATAGTCAGCTGTTCAATAGTGATTAGCTTGTAGCTTTTTAGCTTACTCTTATAGAAAATGAGAGAATAGCCATATCATAACAATATTGATGAAATTATTAATTATTCATTATTAATTGTTAATTAGCTTAAAATCTTGCATCTCTATCAATACATATCCTCTTTTTTACCGATCTAGCACCACGTATAATCTTGGTCCAAATTTTATCCTTTTTTCGAGAAATTTGAGTTCTTAGTTCTTCCACCACGATATCGATTGAACCTTCCACACTTTCAGTAATATCTTCAGCTCGAAATAAATCGCGTGGAGTCTTGATCATAACTTCGATTCGATATTTTCCCTTCTTGTCCTTTTCTATCTCAACATTGGTTTCTAGAATATTTTCAACTATTTTTTTTAGCGAAGATAATCTTTTTTCAATATAATCCCTTTGCGTATCATTTATGGAAATATTTTTATACAAATATTTTATATTCATATGCTTTAGATAATTTCTATATATTTTTATTTTTAAATATATAAAACATCTTTTAATTAATTATTTTACCTCGCCCCAATTTTTCGTTCGTCTCTGCGAGTAATTTGAGTACTCTCAAGTTGCGTGGCAGTCCAAAAAAACATACTATCAATATTGAATACATTCCTGGATTGCCGCGTCAGGAGTACCTTCCTCGCAAAGACGGGGATGTTTTTATCACAAGCAGAGAGAGAACTACACTCCAACTTATTTTAAAACCCGATTCTACTCACTTCTTCTTCCAATTGAATTCCGTAAGTATCGCGCACTTTCTGCTTTAAAAAACTGCTCAAAATTATTATATCTTCCGCTGTGGCATCTCCGGCGTTAATTATAAAATTAGCATGCTTTTCGCTCACCTGAGCTCCGCCTATTTTTTTACCCTTAAATCCCAAGTCATCAATAAACCAACCAGCGGGTAATTGGCCACCTCTCATTTTCATGCCCATGTCACTTTCAAATTTTTCTATTATCTCCTGCTTATCTATTCTTGGATTTTTAAAGAAACTTCCTGCACTTGGGTTTGTTGGCTGTTTTTCCAGTCTCTTGTTTATTGTTTCTTTTACAACTTTTTCACTTTCGTACGCTATTCCTTTTTTAAGTTTAAATTTAGCTGAAACCAAAATTAAATCTGTATTATTTTTAATAATACTGCTTCGATAATCAAATTTGCATTGCTCATTACTGCAAAATTCCATTTCTAAAGGATCTTTTTTTATATTTAAGAATTTTATTTCCACCAATGAATCTTTCATTTCTCCCCCAAAAGCTCCGGCATTACCCCGAATTGCTCCACCCACCGTACCAGGAATCCCAGCCGCCCATTCCAAGCCCGCTAACCCATTTTTTACCGAAAAATTAACCAAATTTATTAAACTCACTCCCGCATCACATTCAATCTCGCAATCATTAATCTTAATTCCATTATTTTTTATTTTTATTACCAGGCCATCAAATCCTCCATCACTAATTAAAACATTTGAACCCCCGCCCAAAATAAATATCTTTAAATTATTATCTTTGGCGTATTGCACAGCTTCAATGATGTTATCATCATTAAATACTTCTATAAAAAATTTAGCCTCTCCTCCTATTTTAAAGGTGGTTTGAGGCGCCAATAATACATTTTTTTGAATTTTAATATTCATCACCAAATAATCGCTAGTATATACCGACGTATATACCGGCGTATATACTTATTTTACCTCTTCTTCAGATCCCTGATGATTACAACTCCTTTGCCCCTATCCTCAACGGTCAATCTTTGTCTTTCTCTCCACTTATACTTTCGCACGATATCCTTGGGGATAACCACAGAATAACTATGATTAGAGGTCTTGTTTAATTTTCTAATTTCTCTTTTCATTTTTGTTGACTTAAAAAATTAAATCTTCCCTAATTACATTATACCACACGGATAACATCTTAGCACGCCTAAAAAATACAAAAGTAGAAATAGAGGCATTACTTCGTCTAAAAAATAGAGTCTGTCCCTGCGAGTAATTTAAGTTTACCCCGTTGACTAGCTGGGGTACTCTCAAATTGCGTGGCCACGCCTGCAACGCTTGTGCACTGCGGGCAGGAGTCCAGGAATTCCCAAAGATACTGTAAATCCTAGATTACTTCGTCAGGAGTGCTTTTCTCGCAAAGACACGAATAAAAAGAGACGTACTGATATAGACGTCTCTACTTTATTGAAACAACAAAGGAAAATATTTTATGCTTTGTATTTATTTTTAAGTCCATGTGTTACCCTCCAGACATCACCCGCTCCCATGGAAATAACCAAATCATTTTCTCCTATTTTCTCCTTAAGAACCTGGAGCGCCTCATCAATAGTAGGAATATACTGGGATTTTTGAGGATCATATCTATTTATCAACCTTACCAAATCACGTGAGCTGACATTACCAGAAGCTTCTCGTGCGCTTCCATAAATATCTAAAATTATAACCTCATTAGAGTTCTCGAAACTCTGAGAAAAATCCGTTAATAACGCTTCTGTTCGACTAAATGAATGCGGATGAAAAATGGTAATAATATTTTTTTGCGGAAAAATATTTCGTGCCGTTTTTAGGGTAGTTTTTATTTCTTCCGGATGGTGGGCATAATCATCAATTAAGATCGCTCCCTTATTCTCTCCGATATATTCAAATCTTCTTACGGTCCCTCGAAAGGTTTTTAGAGCATCCGCTATTCTAAGGCTATTTAAATTAAATTTATGGCAAAGCGCAATTACTGCGGTGGCGTTAAGCACATTATGTTTGCCAGGAAGAGCGATTTTAAATTTCTCCAAAGATTTATCTTTGTAAAAAACTTCAAATGATTGTCCCACACTATTGTTAATTTGAAAATTATTGATTTGAAATTCAAAATTTTCAATTTTACACATACTCCCCTGGGAAAATCCATAGCTGATTTTTTGGCAACTAGCCTCTTTGGCAATCTTCACTACATCATTATCATCATTGCAATATACCAAAAAACCGTGGCGCGGTATTTTTTTTACAAAATCAATAAAGGCCTGCTTATAATCATCAAAAGTTTCATAAAAATCAGGATGATCATAATCAACACTGGTTAAAATTACAGCCCAAGGGTTGTAGCTTTTCAACTTATTTTGATATTCGTCCGCCTCAATAATAAAATAATCTCCGCTTCCCGCCAAACTATTACCCTTCCAATCCTTCACTTTGCTTCCCACTAAAGCGCTGGGCTTTAATCCTAATTCTTTAAAGACAGTAGCCAAAATAGCTGTAGTGGTAGTTTTGCCGTGTGTTCCACAAACAGCAATTCCCATTTTTTGATTAAATATTTCGGCCAAGGCTTCTGGATAACTCAAGGTGGGAATTCCTCGCTGAATGGCTTCTTTTAACTCTGGATTATCTTCTTTTACACAAGTTGAATAAACGACTTTATCTATATTTTTAGGAACATTTTTTGCATTGTAAGAATCAAAAACATCGATGCCGTTTCTTTTTAAAACATCGCCATAAAAATGGTCTCCTTCGTCTGAGCCCATAACAAAATTTCCTAAATTTTTGTATATTACGGCCAGAGCTGAAGTCCCAGCCCCCTCGATGCTTATTATATAAATTTTTTGCTTTTCCATAATATTGTAAATTTATACAACAAAAATTATATGTAACTCTTCGCTAACTTTCTTTCATATCTTTTTCCCGTCTCTGCGAGTAATTTGAGTACTCTCAAATTGCGCGGCAGTCCAGAAAGATAGAGCTCTCAATTAAACATACTCCTGCTGGATTGCCACGTCAGGAGTACCTTCCTCGCAAAGACATATCTGCTTTTTTATAAGATTCAGTGAGGAGTTACTATTATATTCTATGATATACTTCTTATCCAGCTAAATCAAGAACACCCTGCGCAATCTTTTCAGATGCATCCGCGTGATAAAATTCTTTTATATTTTTTGATAATTTTTCTCTTAGTTCGTTATCATTGAGGATTTTTTCTATATTTGAAATCAGCATGTTTCTGCCAATATTAGACTCTTCCAAAACTATTGCCCCGGCCTTTTCAGCCAAAAAATAAGCATTCATCCCTTGGTGATTATTGGCGGCAGTAGACAAGGGAATTAAAATAGCAGGCTTCCCGTTGGCAGCTATTTCTGAGATAGAGTTCGCCCCTGCCCTACTTATAATAATATCCGCAGCGCTTAAAGCATTTTTCATATCGGAAATATCAAGAAAAGGCACAGGATGATAGCCATCTCGCCCTTCTTTTATTCCAACATTTCTGGCCATTTTTATAGTTTGTTCATATTTATCCGCTCCTGTTTGATGAATAATTTGAGCAATTTTTACTAAATCATCTAAAATATTCGTAATTGCCACATTAACGTTCTGGGCGCCTTGGCTTCCGCCCAAAATAAGAATAATCGGCCTAGATTGAGTTAGGGCAAATTTTTTTATAAAAACCTCTTTATCGCCCTTATCAATGTCATCTCTAACAGGATTACCGGTTAATAAAATTTTACTTTCAGGAAAATATTTTCTGGTACTAGGATAAGAGATGGCAATTCTTTGAGACATCGTACCGATGATCTTATTAGCCAAGCCAGGCATAGCATCGGATTCGTGAGTTAAAATAGGAATCATATAAAGCCAAGCCGCAAAAGCCACCGGAACCGATACATATCCCCCTTTGGAAAAAATAACATCCGGCATATACCAAAAAAGATGCCAAAGCGCCTGAATTAAACCGATAGGCAACTTTAAAAAGTCCAAAAAATTAAGAAACGAAAAATATCTTCTCATTTTTCCGCTCATGATATATTTAACATTAATAGAATTTTCATTCATGACTTTATTTTCCAAATCAGCCCCCGATCCCAAATACAAAAATTCTACACTACTATTTTTTTCTCTTATTTTATCCACTACCGCAATCAAAGGAAAAATATGTCCGCCCGTTCCTCCTCCGGTCAAAGCTATTCTTATCATACAAATTAGTTTTTAGTTCACGGTTCACAGTTCACAGTGTCCGTGAATAAAATTATCATTATTTAAAAATATTTTATTTAAAATTACTGCCAAACATAAGAATTAAAAGCCCAATGAGTCATCTCCTTAATATCCTCCCACATATATGGATCATTTAAAACCACTGCAATAATTTTATGTTTTTTAGTGCTATCATGAGCAGCTAACATCAAAGATTTGCCCGCCAGCGGAGTAAAGCCGGTTTTTGTTCCCAAGCATTCAGGCATTTCATCCAATAAACGATTCGTATTCATTATGTCATGAGATATTTTTCCATCCATAGAATACACGACCGTATCTCTGATTTTAAAAGTATCCCAAATCACCTTGTATTTCATTGAAAAAGCGGCAATTCTAGCAATATCATAAGCACTTGAATAACACTCTGATTCCCTTCCGTCAATTTCCAGCCCGGAGGCAGTGCAAAAATTAGTATTTTTAAGTCCCAACTCTTTTGCCTTATCATTCATCATCTCGACAAAGTTTTCTTGAGTTCCGCCAATATGCTTACTAAGCGCAATAGCCGAATCATTGGCGCTATTCATGAGCATCGCCTTTAAAAGTGCTCTAGCTGAAATTACCTCTCCCACCTTTAAACGAGTACCGATGCAATTTCCTGAGGATGGACAGCCAATCTTTGTTCCATCAGCATAAACTGCTTCTTCATCAATGGTAACCGCCTCCCTATCTAGATCTTTTATTTTTTCTACCACCAGCACAGCTGTCATTATTTTGGTTAAAGATGCAATTTGACGCTCTTCTTTTCCATTTTCATAATGCAAAATCGTTCCGCTATCGGCATCTAAAATTACAGAAGAATGAGCCCTGAATACATCCAACTCAGAAGCTTGTGCTTTTTTTACAGGCAGATAAGAGGCAACTGGGAAACTATGTTTATTAAGAAGATTCTCTTCCGATGGAAGCACTTTTTCATCCGACTCGCCCTTCACCATTGGAGCCATACTTTCTTCATTTTGCGACTCTTCGTCTTTTAATAATTTATCAATTAAAAAAGCACCTTTGTAAAAAACAAATCCGCAAAAAAATACAAAAAATATTCCTCCTAATATTTTTATTGAAAATATTTTTTTTAGCATACTATGATTGATTTTGGACATTTAAATTAATAATTGATTCTACGCGTTCATCTTTCGATAAACTCTCATAATTTGGCAAATCTGCTATTTTTTCCATTCCCATTTTTTTTATAAATTCTGTAGAAATGTTATACAAATAACCACGCTGGTCATTTTCGTTAGTGGCTTTTACGATTAAACCCCTCATTAATAAATTTCTCAAAGTAAAACTGGAATTAACTCCCCTGATTGCTTCAATATCTGCCCTTGAAACAGGGCCACGGTAAGCAACAATCGCCAGAACCTCTAGAGCTGTCCGGCTCATGCTCTCTTGAAGATTTTTCTTGATAGTTTTTTCTACAAATTCAGCGTTTTGGGGATTAGTCGTCATTTGGATATTGTCTCCATTTCTCACAATTGAGAAACCTCTTTTTTCTTCTCTGTATTGCGCCACTAATTCTTCAACTATTGGTAAAATTTCTTCTTTTTTTATTTCGATTATTTTTGCCAACTGCGAAAGGCTGATTTCTTCGCCACGAGCAAACAAAATACTTTCTATTATTGATTTTGTTTTTTCTTTTTCCATATTATTTTGAACCTGTCGGTCATGAATGAATAAAGGGTTTTTAACCTGTCAGTCACGACTGACGGGTTTTAGGTATTTTTCTTTAACTTAATTTCATAAAAAATTTCTCCCTGCTCAACCACTACGATTCTTCTTTTAACCATCTCTAAAATAGCCAAAAAAGAAACTATCACCTCTACCTTATCTCCGCCTTTTTTCACCAGCTCGCTAAAAGTAAATTCCGCTTTCTTATTTAACATTTCCTTTAAGCTGTCAATTCGTTCTTTTAGAGAAATGACTTTTATCATTCGCTCTTCTTCCAATTTTTCAAAAACTGGAATTTGCCCCAAAATATCTTCAAAAATTGAAGCCAGTTCATTGCCGCCTATTCCTTCGGGTGGAGCAAATTGAGGCTCTATTTCAATTATATCATCTCTTGAAAAAGATTGATTTTTACTATTAAAGATTTTTTCAATCTCAGGCGCTATTAATTTAAATTTTTTGTATTCTTCTAATTGTTTTTCTAAATCAAAAATTTCTTCCTCCTCTTCAGTGCTTAAATCTAAAAGAGGCAATAAAGCTTTAGACTTTATTAATATTAATCTAGCCGCCACAGTCAAAAAATCAGCCAGATTAACAAGATTAATATCTTTCTTTTTTTCCAAGTAATCTAAATACTGATCAGCTATTTGAGCCAGGCTTATGTTGGTGATATCCATCTTCTCCTTGTTTATCAGCTCCAAAAGTAGATCCAACGGACCTTCAAATTGTTCTATTTTTACACTATACATCGTATCTATAATACTATTTTTTAAAGAACTTAGCAATCCGCGAAGTATTTTCTAAAGTTTATAAAGTCTGTAAGGTTTATAAAGTGAATAAAAATTATTTTATTATTACATTTATAAATATCGAAATTAAAATGTCAAATTTATAATAAAATCATAAATCCAAATTTACAAACAATTTATACATTGGGTCATTTAATTATTTATTTGATATTGGAAATTGGGATTTTGACATTTCATATATTCAAATTCCAAAAATCCTAAATTCCAAAAATAACGTTATTCTATTTAAGATATTTTCCATATTTACCAGGGTCATAGTAGCAATGAGGATTTGGATATTCATCCGGGTCAAGACAACATTCCATGTCTAAATGTTTGCCTTTTCCTTGGTTGCTTTTAGATGGTTTATCGTCTTTTTTCTCACAAACCAATCTGCCAAACTGATCTATTTTATATGAAGCCGGCTTGGGAGCTGTTATTTTGGGCGCAATCGCCTTAGGCTTGGGTCTTACGATTTCTATATTTTCAAAAGATGATACGGACGCAAAAAATTCAGGCAATTTATCACTTACTTCCACCATTAAATCATTTTCCAATATTGTCCCTTCTTTTATTTTAGGAACTATGTTGTAAATATATTGTCCGCTCACTACGCTAAAAAACAAAGCTGATTTATAACAATCATCTGCCGCTGGAATGTAAATCTCTTCTGCGGGGTAATCGCCTGTTTCCAGGAAATGCCCTTCGATATTTTTACATTGAATAGATTCTTGCAAAGCAGGGTCTTTTAGTTTGGGAAATTCATCCGTCTGAAATAATTCCTTGGTTTTGGACATATCATAAATTGCCACATCAAAACCAACGATACTACTTTTACTTTCTTTATCATTAGGCAAGAAAGAAACTCTATAAATCGCGGAAGAAAAACGAGAATAAGGTCGAACTACAGGAGCTTTCCAATTCTGAGAATATTTTATCTTAAATCCGTACCAAGGACTTTGGTATTCTTTCCACTGGCTGGTATCCAACGCATCTTGAATAATTTCAATATTTTTAGCATTCTCATCTTCGAACTGATCAAAAAGCTTTTCATTATAAGAAGCAGTCAGTTCCTTATTTTTAACTTGCGCATCAATTGAGGCGATATATTGTCCCAAAACCAAAAAAAAGGCTATTATAAAAATAGCTGATAAAATAATGGATATATCTCTTTTTAAGTTAGTTCTACAAGTTATTCGATTTAAAAAAGATTTATTTAATTTACTGAAATTTGAAACAAGTTGACGAGAGTTAAGCTTGGGCTTTTTGGCCTTTATTTCTTTATTAGTAGTTTTTTTTGAAAAATTTTTATTGGAGCTCTTCTTTTCTTTGAATTTTTTATTCATTAAAACAAAATGTAAGTTATTATCCAAAATATCTTAACATATTTCTAAACATCAAGTCAATAAAAAAACTAATTATTGCAAATTTTTCTTCATTTTTTCAAACTCTTCTTCGGATATTTCTCCCCTAGCGTAACGTTCCTTTAAAATATTAAAAGCTTTTTTATTTTTAAAACTCACCCTGTTTTCATTGGATAGATTTTTGGCCAAGTAAATAATAGCCCAGATGATAAGGCCCCAAAATATAAGCATAAAAAACCAACCGAATCCTAATCCCCAACCCCAGTTTGTGTTACAAAATGTTCCCATCATAAATTTTGTCTTTAAAAAATTAAAACAAATATATAATTTTTCATCTTATATTTAATAATACGCGTATTTTTTAATTTTATTTCAATCATTGAGTAAAATTAGAAATCAAATAAATCTTTCAAGAGTCCCTTTTTCTTATGCTTTCTGTGGTGATAATCATTGTCAGCATGATAAGCACTGTCTTTTTTCCCATGCTCCTCATATCTTTCGTTATGAAACTTTCTTTCCTGATCTTTATTTTCTTTTAAATATTCTCTCGAGGCTTGGTTGGCTTCGTTTAAATATTTTTCCGTTATCTTATCCAACTCACCCCTATCCAGCCACACTCCTCGACATTTAGGGCAATAGTCTATTTCTATTCCTTGTCTCTCGGTCATCATCAAATCTACTTGGCATATTGGACATTTCATATTTTTATTTATTATTAATTTATTATATCTATATATTAATAATACGTTTAAACAATGGATTGCTTTCATTTATTTACCAAAAATAAAAAACTCATCTGCAAATAGAAATGAGCCCATGCAAAAAAATTATTTCAAAAACAACATTGGATCCAACCAATTTGATAAATCTGACTCTTTAGGGACATAACCCAAGATATTAATTCCTGCACCTTTATGAAAACCTAAATGAAGATGTTTTCTTTCTCCGCTCGTTTCATCGCTGTAACCTTTTCCCAAAATTCCCAATGTTTCTCCCACGTTTACATTATCGCCTTTTGCAATTTTTATACTACTTAAATTTAAATGTCCATAAACTACAGTTATGGGAGATTCATCTAATTCACAAAACTGTACAGCTACTCCTCCATATCCCGTAGCTAATCTTTTTTCCAACAGTTTTCCTGAGCAGACAGTTCTAATGGAAACTTCCACGCTTTCCTCTTCGGGAAAAATTTCAAAATCTACTGCTGTATGATAACCATAAAATTTTTCCGGACTAACTGGGGAATTTTTAGGAGTTACAAATTTTCCAAAAGGCTTTTTAGTAATTCTCTCGCTTGCTCTATCTAGAGGCATTTGGAAATCCTCTTTTGCCTCCTCATCGTTTTTATTTTCATTTTCCAAATTAGTCTCCGGACTCAATAAGGCTGAGTTTAAATCCGAGTGTTCATAAGATGAAGATGGTTTTTCTGGACTATTTTTCAAATTTAACCACCATAATAAGAATGCAATTCCTAATACAGCTACTAAAATAACTATAGTTATATAAGTTATCTTTTTCATATTTATATTATAACATTAATCAAAAAATAAATTAAAAAAGATTTAAAATTCTCTCAGAAAATTTTTCTAAATTTTTACTCTGATAATTTAAAAAAGTAACATAACTTTTAAATAAAACCTTCACCCTTGAGTTATTTTTAATATATACTTCGTCCAAAACCCACGCACTATGTAATTGATTAAGATACCATGCCTCTATACCGTTTCTCAGTTCCTTCTTATTTAAAGGATAAGTCTCATCGTACTTTCTAAGAAATATTTTAGCTCTTTTAAATCTTTTACCTGAATAGCCGTCATAAAAACAAAGAAACCACATAGCCCTAAAAACTTCCAACACTCGAGGATATGTATTAGTTTTTTCCCAATCAAAAACTGCCACAACTTTGCCATTTTTATCGAAAAATAAGTTTTCCTCATGAAAATCTCCATGAACCAAGTGATCGCTTTTAGCCCTAAATCTTTATATTTAATTTTATTCTCATTAATTAATTTTATCTTTTTGGTTAAATATTTTTTAACCTCCCTATCAAACGCTGTTTTTGTTTTATTCTTTTCGATTATATTCAAAATATTTATAGATTTTTCCAAAGAAATTTTCTTATCCCAGCTTAAACCTCTCTCTTTCACTAATTTTGGACAATTATCTTTGCTTAACAAATGAATTTTGACTAATAATTCAACAAAACTCTCAAGTTCTTTTTTATTAATTTTATTTACATCAACCTGCCTTTTGTCTATGAAAGGAAATAAAGAAAAGTAATTATTTTTAAATTTAAAAAATGTTTTATTGCTTTCAGTTTTTAGGGGCATTATTACTGGGATCTTCTGATTATTAAAAAATTTCTTAACTTGATGCACCTCTTTTAATCTTGCCAAACCGAAAGGACGATATTTCTTCAAAAAGAACTTCTTATGTTTATTTTTTAAAATATAATTTTCAGATAAAAATCCCTTATTAACTACACTTAAAAATTCAACCTCTCCGCCAAGATTGTAAGTTAAATTTATTTTATTGAGTAATTTTTGATCTAACATAAATACATCTAAATTAATTCTCCTACCAATGCCCTGGCTCCACTCATTGATTTTAAAATATCTTTAATTTCTTTTTTTCCGTAACCTTTTACTGCCACAAACTCATCATTAACAATAAAATTACTTTGGACATTTTCCATATTCATATTTAAATTCACACAGAAAATAAAACCAATTGCCAGACGTTCTGTTAAAATAACCGCTTTCAAATAAATATCTTCCAGATTTTCTTTATTAATATTCAGTTCTTCTTTGATTTCTCTTTGCAGTGCCTTAAAAATATCATCTGATTTCTCAATAATTCCTTCATCTTTTGACAACACTCCACCCACAAGACTTACATCACTTAAAACCAATGTCTTTCCACTTAAATCTCCCATAACATAACATTCATCTTTCGTCTTAACTATAGATGCTAAATATACACCCCTTGGATAATATTTCTCGCCCAACTTTTCAAGCTTATCCAGAAACCATCTAGCTCCAATTCTTTTGGAATACTTAATTTCGCCCAGCGTGATATTTAATTTATTTTCTCTTACTTTCAAATCCTCTAACCTATAAGTTACCGCATCCCAGATCATGCCGCCCTCTTGCTTCTTTTCCCCCTCATATTCCTTCCACTTTTTATCAATTTTATTTTCAATCTCAAAATCTATTTTTCTATTAGAAGAATTAGAAAAATCTACATTTATATCTTTTGGATAAAATTTTCCTTTGATAATAATTTTTGGTTTCATCTTTTTAATTTTGTCCTGCTACTCAAATTAATAAAGTTCTTTTTGGTAAAAATTTTCCTGCCTGTTCTTTTTTCTATATCTTTTCTGGTACTACCTGCCACCGCTCCGCCTTCCTGAGCATCTTCTTTTAATTTTACAAATCCCTTAGAATCCCTATCCTTATGAATTCTTGTAGTTGTCGCTTCACCTAACATTGTCAAGATTAATTCTAAATCATCCATATGATCACGCAAATTTTCTTTACTTAATCCTTTAAAATTTTTATAATCCTCCACAGACATATCAAAAGTTCCTCGCAAAATTTCATTAGTTAAAATAGCGTATTCAACACCCTTTTTAGCGCCCCTATCTTTCCATTCATTGGTCAATGTTGCACGCACTTCAATGCCTCGCATCCTTTTTTCAATCCAATCTTTACTATAGCCCTTGGACAGATAAATTTCTCGGGCTCTTTCTGCGGCCAATTCCGGATTTTCAATTTCTTTTATACGTTCATATCCAACTTTTGCCAACCAAATTTTAAATGGCTCAGCTTTCGGTGATGGGACAGACTGAATGAGCCTGAGAATACCTTCTGTATTCCAGCAATACATTTTTTGCTTGCCGCCTTGTGTTTCTACTTTCAACATAAGGGGTGGTACAAATTGTACCCCTCCTTTAGCAATTAATTTTGCAAGCTCTTTATCTCGCTCTTTTAATTTCTTGAAATATTGAGCTGGATCACTGGAACCAGTTAAAATCTCAATAGTATCATTAATAACAAACCACCATTCACCATTATATAAAATTTTTCGCACCCTTTTACCCTCAAAAAGAGCTATCTTTGTATTTTTAACTTTTTTCATTTCATTAAAAATTAAATGTTTATATTTCAATATTTATTATCCAAATTTATAAAATCCAAAATATCTCCTGCGGTTTCTTCTGGTTTTTGTTTGGTGTTATTTATAACTTTTCCAAAAGCAGGATTGTTAATTCCTGTAGAGTAATGATACTTAATTTTTTCTTTTTTTGCTTCGGTCAATTCTCTTTTTCCTCTGTTTTTAAGCACTCCTTCTAAGTCAGGATTTAAAGTAAAGATAGAAATATCATCAGCGATATCCTTTAATTCTTCCATTAAATAATCATAATTTCGCTTAGAAAGAGGGTAAGGTACAATTACATTAAAACCTCTTTTGTAAAAATTTCTAATTACCAATACAGCGTTTTCTAAGTTAATCAAAACACTCTCTGAGGCTGACATCCAAGGAATAAACTCATGAAATCTGTCTATTTCCACCACCGCAGTGGTGTCCATTTTTTCCGCCAACAAATTTGCCACTGTACTTTTGCCAGCGTTAATTGATCCATTTATAAATATAATCATAAATTTTATTTTTTTATTCTTTTGCTTTTGTCCAAAAGATTATTTTTAGTTACGATAGAATGTTTTAATTTTTTCTCCAATTCTTCTCTGGCGCTTCTGGCAATTTTTCCCCCTATTCTCACATCTTTTTTTAATTTACTCAAACTCCTGGTTTCTTCTTGCCGATGAATCTCGATAGCCGATCTTTCTCCCAACATGGCAAAAATCAATTCCAAATCGTTCATATGATCTCTCAGGTTGTCTTTTTTTAACCCCTTAACTTTCTTATGCTGCCTGGGTGTCATTCCAAAGGTAGCTCTGGTAATTGATTTGCTAAGTGATTTATAATCTTTACTTTCTTTTGCGCCCCTCTTTCTCCACTCATCCGTAAGTTCTTCGCGAATAGCAATGCCATGCATTCTTCTTTTTATCCATTCATCTGAATAACCTTTGGATTTATATAATAATCTGGTTCTTTTGGTGGCTAGCTCTGGATCGTCTGTCTCCCTCATTCTTTCGTAAGCAATTTTGGCTAAAAGTTTTTTGAAATTCTCTGCCTTGGGTGAATAGATAGATTGAACTAAGCGCAAAATTCCTTCTGTGTTCCAGCAATATAATTTCTCTTTCCTTTCGTGAGTAATAACATTTAAAAAACGTGGCTGTTTAAATTCTTTACTTCTCTCATCCATTATTTTAACCAGCTCAGAATCTTGCCTCCTTATCTCTTCAAGATATTTGCCAGGATTAGAAGCTCTGGTTAAAACTTCAATCATATCCTCAATCGCAAACCACCACTCTTTTTGAAAAAATGTTTTTCTTACTTTTTTTTCTTTAAATAAAGTTATTGCTGTATTATCCATATTTTTAACTGTTTAATTAGTTAATTATTTTTGGACAACCAACGAGAAAAACTATCTTATTTTTAAAATATCTATAACTTTACCGCTAATTATAAAATTATCATCTTTGGTCAAAAAAATAGGTTGATGCTTTTTATCGGTGGACTCGGGCGCCAAAACAATATTATCTTCATCAAAAATTCTATAAGTCTTCACTGTAGCCAATCCGTCAATAACCACCAAAACTTTGTCTCCATACACATATTCATCAGTTTTTTCCACTAAAACAAAATCTCCATCACAAATATTTTTATTGTTTACTTTTGCCTTGTTCATAGAAGTTCCCGAAATTTGAATAGCAAAAACATCTTTATTCCTGACGATACTTTTAGAAACTTTAAGATAGCCCTCTATGTAGTCATCAGCAAAAGCTAAAGCAGTTCCCGCGTTCGCCATTCCCAAAATTGGCACATCCACAAACATTTTTTGATTAAGTCCCTTTAATTCAATTCCCCTTTCTTCTGAGGACCTTTCGATATATCCCTTTTCCTCTAGGTCATTCAAATAGTTAAAAAAACTTCTCAAGCTTTTCAATTTTAATCCCAAGCTCCCCGCCTCATCCTTTATCTCTCTAATAGTTGGCATAATGCCATTTTCCAAATAGTAACTTTTGATAGCCTGCAAGACAATTTTTTGTTTTGGAGTTAGTATTTCCATATTGTTTAAATAAATAATTAAGAATTAAGAATTAAGAATTAAGAATTAAGAATTAAGAATTAATTTACAATAACAATTACTGATTACTGATTACTGATTACTGATTACTGATTCTTGTTTACCAAACATTCACTATATATTTCATATTAACAAAATTAAAAAAATTGTCAATTTTAAAGCACTCTCTTGAGAGTGCTCTAAAAAAACATTTCACTAAGAATCCTTTTAAAGAACTATTCTTTTTTCTTCTTAAATATTGCTTCTGCCCTCATCAATATGCTTGCTGCTCTCAATATACTTTCAGACGCCTGGCGCTTGTTTGGCTCCGGTTCTATATAAATATTTTTCACAGTTCCATCAGCACGAACTATTTTTTGAAAACTTCTTTTACCATGCTTCCAATTTGAATGAGGAGAGTCTTCAATTTCCTTTTTAATATTTTTCAAAGCTTCATTTTTATATCCCCCTACCAAAACAGCGTTTAAATTACTACTATCCAAAAGCATCCGCACGTCATTTCCACTATCTCCAGAAACCACTCCCTGTTCTATTCCTGTCATTTTTGAAAGATAATTCACAGCATCTCCCTTGGTCAATGGCACTATATCCAAACAATATTTTCTTTTCTTATCTTCAGCGGATAGCTTGCTATTGTAACCTATTTCTTCACAAATAATTATTGATTTGTCTGAAAATTTACCTGAAGCAATCTCAACTATCTTATCTAGCAACTCTTCATCAGCAAAAAAATAAAAACTTACTTTATAAGGCTGATGGTCAACACTTTGATTCAATAAAAAACTTTCTTCTGCCTGAGTATTTTGAAAATTAAATTCGCACTCAGGCATTTCACCGCTTAAGGTTTCAATTAATTCTATTGATTTTCCAACTACTTCTCTCCTATCAAAGTTACCACCACTCAACATATCCTCAAAATAAGCATCTCTTTTATATTCAAAGGTATTATCTTCATTTTTATGAAGAAAAAATATCTCAGTTCCCACAGAACCCACAATCACATCAAAATATGGAAGCTCTCCGCTTTTTATTCTATCCCATATTCTCTTGTAATCATTACCAGTGACAGCTATTAGGGGAACATTGTTTTCCTTCAAATTATCAGTTAGCTCCTTCATGGAATTTTCTTTTCCCTCTTTAAAAAAAGTATCATCTATATCTGTAAATAAAGCACTCACCGCTTTGTGATTATCTCGTTGAACATTTATTTCTTTAAATAATTGAGAGCCCCGATAGGCATCGGTAAACAATTTTATTTTTTCCAAATCTCCATTTTTCGTTGGATTGTAAAATTCCATCTCCTTAAACATAATATTAATTTTAACTGCTTAAAACTTTCTTATAAGCCTCGATGTAGCTCTCGGCCATTTTTTCTGCTGAGAAATTATTTTTAACATGCTCGTAGCAATCTTCTCTGTTTATAGAATTAATTAAATCAATTTTTTCTACTGCTTCATCAATATCCTTACAAATAAATCCAGTTTTATTGTCTATAATTAGCTCGGGAACAGATCCTCTCTTCATCGCAATAACCGGCGTTCCGCAGATCATAGCTTCCACAAAAACTAAGCCAAAGGGTTCCTCCCATTGTATGGGAGCAAGCAAGGCTTTGGCATTTTTTAGTAATTGAACTTTTTCAATATGATTAACTTCTCCAATAAATTTAATTTGTTCTCCATCGATTAAAGGTTTTATTTTTTCTTCAAAATATTTTCTATCCACCACATCAACTTTGGCGGCCATAATTAATTTAACACCGGCTTTTTTTGCTATTTCAATGGCTTGAAAAGGGCCTTTCTCTGGAGACATTCGGCCCAAAAAAGCAAAGTAATTTTGGGGATTATAATTTTGCTGGAATTTTTCAATCTCAATGCCATTATAAACATTGGCTACAAAATTAATATGAGG
>Ga0209417_1000489_pt1 | contig 92259 bp, 114 predicted proteins | sample RifGroF2_FD_184002 | JGI IMG/M metagenome (GOLD analysis project Ga0209417, IMG submission 184002) | Groundwater microbial communities from Rifle, Colorado, USA - Groundwater F2 (SPAdes) (version 2) | ecosystem: Environmental > Aquatic > Deep subsurface > Groundwater | place: Rifle, Colorado... | reverse complement strand
GTCTTCGGGGGAAAGACTAGCCTAGAGCACGAAAAGCGTCAACGAGGGGTCAAGCCGGGAGCTTCGCGGCGACGAGAGAGGCGACGAGGCGATCGATCGCGGCGGCGCGCGCCGTCGGGGCCGAGAGCTTCGCGGGCGCGCTGAACGTCTCGGCGGCCTGCGCCCCCTGCTCGGCGATCCGTTCGAGCAATTCGGGCACGGTCGCCGACCCCTGCGCGACGCATTGCACCCACCCAACCACGCGGGCGGCGGCGAAGTCGAAGCCGTAGGCAACGGCGGCGTCGCAGGTCTTCCCGTCGTAGGCGATCGCGGCGATCGGGATCTGCGTCCCGTCGGGCAGCCTGACGCCGACCTCGATCGCGCTGAACGGGTGCGAGGCGGCGGCCGGGGGCGTGGGCTCGTCGCGCATGGCGGCGGCGCTCGCGACGGTCTGCCTGCCGGGGGCGGCCTCGGGCGAGCGCGTCGCGACGTCTTGCGCGGCGGCGTCGTCGAACGCGGCGAAGTCGTCGGGGTAGAGCGGCGAGAGCGTCAGCGCGAGGATCGTCTCGTCGCGTTCGAGCTTCACGACGAGATCGTCGCCGTCAGGCTCGACCGAGAGCACGCGGCCGCCCCGGGGGCGCGAGGCGCGCGTTTATAGGCACGTCGGCGGCGCATCTGCAAAACATATGCCAAGGCGGAATAGCGACACCGGCCGCCCGTAACTTCGCCGAGAAGGCGGGGTCGAGCTTCTCGCGCGACTCGTCGCCGTGTCCGACGTTCGCGCCGAACCACTTTTCACCGCGCCACGGGTGCGCGGTCTGAACGTCGACCCTGCTCTTCGAGGTGAGCAGCGCCGAACGTGCGGCGAGCGCGTCGCCGATCGCGATCCTGCGGCCGTCCATCATTCGGCAGCGCGAGCACGTTCGCTCGTCGAGCACGGCGTTGATCTGGATTTCTTGAACGCCAGCGTCGCCGATCGCCTTCACCGACCCAAGCGTGCGCCCGACCGTCGCGGCATTCGTCGCGACGCCCCGGAAGTAGGAAGCGCGCCCCGAGGCGCCCAACCAATGCCCGGGGACGTCGGGATCGACCCCGCCCGAGAGAACCTTCAATCGAGCTTCGAGCGCCTTCGCGGCCTCGAAGCCCGAGAGCCCGTCGCGAACCATGACGTCGCGGGCGACGCTTGCCGTCGCCATGCCCGTATAGAGCACCTCGTCGGCGCCGTTCACCCAAAAGGTGCGGTGCGTCTTCAACGCGGCGATCGCCTCGTTGTCGGCGAGGTTCCAATCGACGTTGAAGCCTGCCGCGAGCTTGGCGGGATCGACCTTCGCGATCTGCGGCGTGTTGACGGTCGCGACGCCTACGCTCTTCCCCGTGGCGCGGGCGTAGCCGTCGGCCTTGCCGATCACGTAGAAGAGCGGCGTCGCGGCGTCAATCGCCCGCGAGGCGAGGGGCGCGAAGGCGGGCGAGAAGGCGGCGCCAGCGACGGCCCCGATCTCGTCGGGGCTCGCGCCCGCATTCAGCGCGCGCAGCGACGCAGCGATCGCGACCTTCGCGGCCTGCTCGTTGGCGTCGAAGAGGGCGGCTTCGAGGGCCGACTCGGCGGCGACGAAGTCGCGAAGGGCCGGGCTCGCCTTGGCGAGCGCAGCAAGCGACGTCGCGGCATAGATCCTCGCGAGGGCAAGGTCAGTCGGGGTCGTGGGAAGGCACACCGATCGCCCTCTTCAATTCGGCATTGGCGCGCCCCGAGACGTCGATCAACCGGCGAAGGTGAACCCCGAAGAGATCGCCCTCGTCGGCCTTCGGCTCGGGGTCGGCGCGCTGCGTGACGGCGTCGCCTCGCGCGCCCATGACCGGGGCGGTCGTTTGGTTTGGTTCGGTCGGGTCGGCAAGGTTCTTCATGCGCTCGGCCAACGTCAGCGAGAACGGCACGTCGGGATCGAACTTCTCCGAGTCGAGCGGCGGCGCCTCGGCCGCGCTCGGGAAGACGTCTTCGACGACGCTTCGCGCAATCCTCGGGGTGAGCCCGCCCGTGCGCTCGACGACCGAGAGCATGGAGATCAACTCTTGGTTGTCGGTGACGTTCGGCGTGCGGCTCGCGATCCGGTAGTGCAGGATCCCGAGGCGCGCCAAGACGACGACGTTCCAAGTCCAATCCTCTTCGGTGCGCTCGGGGGCGAAGACCTGCTCGTCGGCGAGCGCGCGCGATCCGTCGAGGTTCGACTTGTTGACGTCTTTTACCGAGCCCACGAAGATCCCGGGCAGGCGGAACGAGCGGCGGATCGAGTCTTTGGAAAGCTCGATATAATTGGGGAAAAGCCCTTCGGTGCGCTGCATATCGGTCATGGGCTTGACGTCGATCTTCGGGGCGCCCGGGGTGTCGCCCTCGAACTCGGCTTCGGCTTCGAGCAACACGAAGCGCGAATAGTTCGACTCGCCCTTGATCGACTCGTCGACGAACTGCGAGATCCGGTCAATCGACGTCGGGGTCAACCGACCGTCGGAAACCGTAATGAAAGCCGAAGGGATCATGTTGTTTTTCATCGTATGATACGACGTCTCTTCGGCCTGACGCACCCCGAGAACCGCCGTCGTGTTGCCGATCCAACGCGGCACGCCGTAGGGGGTTCCCGGGAAGTAGAGCGAAAAGTAAAGCAGTTCGCCCGCCTTGCGGCTCTCGGGCATGGGCTCGTTGGTGTTCCCGAACGACGCGACCTGCTCAGGCGGCACGACCTCGCCCGTCTCGTTGTCGATCACGCGGGCGTCGCCGACCTCTTTGAACCAACGCACCTTTGACGTCGATCCCCCGCCCTGCGCGAAGAGGCGCGCCCGACGCAGGATCAACCGAATCTCGTAGACAACCGAGCCGTCTTCGCCCTGCGTCAAGACGGGCTCGTTGAACTCGACGAGGTCGGTCGACTCTTTCCCGAGCCTGACGGTATGCGCCGGGAGGTGCCGGAACTCGACGATCCGCCCGTTCAGGTTGCACACGATCTCGACGAAGGCGTAGCCCACGATCTCGGCGTCTTTGCGCACGCGGCGACGTAGCGCCGTGAACGACAAGCGCTGCCCGATCGAGCAGTAGTCGAAGAAATTCTTGACGAAGGTCTTTTCCCACGACGCCCGCTTGACGACGTCGGCGGGCGCGTCTTTCGGTAGGACGTGGGTCGGGACGATGCGCCAGCCGAAGCCCGCGATATTCGTTTCCATTGCCTCGACGGCCTGCCCGAGTTCGCTCGACTGCGTCGCGAGTTCGACAAGCACGGCGGGATCGTAGGGCGGGTCGACGATCCGCCCACTCACCGACGCGAAGAGGTCGTCGGTCGAGATCGCCTTCGAGGCTGGCGTCGTCGAGTCAGACGCGGCGGCCTTCATGATTCGCGACGAGTCGGGGAAGATTCGGGCGGTCAGCGAGCGAACGGCGCGGGCTGCGTCCGCGACCTTCTTCGTCAACTCGTCGGCCATGATCGCCCCCTCCCCGTCAGAAAACGCCCGGCTCGCGATCGCGGGCCGGTTTGCGAGAACGGGCTCGCGTCGCGGCGACGGCGAGATCGAGGCCGTCGAAGCCGTCGTCGTGCTCCCCGTCGGGGAATGCTATCAGTTCTTCGACGAGGGTGTCTAGCCCGTGAACGAAATGCACCTTCCCGCCCTCGAACCGGGCCGAGAAGCGCTGCGCCCTCGTCAACTTGTCGACGCGTTGTTGCCACGCCACGATCGGCAGGTCGGGCCGCTCGCGCTTCACTTCCTGCCACAAGGCGGCTTGATAGAACTGCGCTTCGATCGCGCCCCTGACGATCGAGTGACGGTCGCACAGGTCGATCACGATCTCGCGCTGCTTGACGAACGAGAAGCGCCCGTAGACGTTGTCGACGACATAGACGGTATCGGTCGCGGCGTCGTAGGCGATCACGACCGCGAAGAAGCGGTCGGCCTTCGCCTTCTGCGAGATCGCGAGGTCGACGCCGAGGTAGCGCGGCAGCCCGGCCGGAACTTGCGAGAGCGCGATCGTGTCGACGTCGTCGATATCGAAGACCCCGCCGCCCTTCATCTTCGCGGTATCGCAGCGATATTGCCCGTCGAAGAGGATCGAGCCCATGCTCGCGCGACGCTGCAACAACCACTCGACCGGGAACTTCGCGGGCCAGTTCGAGCGGTAGCCGTGTTCCTCGCTGCCGACGAGGGCCGGGATCACGAGCACGCGCCCCGCGAGTTCGTTCTCGACGAGGTGCCCGTAGAGGTCTTGATCGTGGTAGCGCGTGCCCTGAACCGAGAACTCGCCCCCGGGTTCGAGCGTCGGCAAGAGCGTTTTGTAGAGGAACGTCTTGATCTGGTCGCGCATGTAGCGCGTTCGCGAGTTCTTCTCGTCGACGAGGTCGTCGGCGTTGATCGCGTCGTAGTGCCGCGAGACGACGGCCGACTCGGCGCCGATCGCGGTGACGTTCGACTCTTTCGACGCCGACTTGCGGCCCGCGACGTTGATCTCGACGTCGTCCCACTTGTCGCCGATCTGCGGCCCGAAGATCTCTTCGACCTCGGGCAGCACGAGACGCCGCTTCACTTCCGACAGGATCCCGACCGCGTTCGTGCCCGACTTCGACGCCAAGAGGATCCGCTCGTCGGGGTTCTTCAAGAGCTTGAAGACCGTTCGGGCTACGCTCGTGATACTCGTCTTCCCCGCGCCACGCCAGCACAGGATCATGCAGCCGGGGTCGGGCGAGTAGCGGTGTTGGTGCGCGATCATGGCGAAATGATGCGGCTCGACCTGCAAGCCGAGAACCTCGGTCGCGAGCAGGTCGATCCGGTCTTTCTCTAGGATCTGGCGCCGCAACCAATCGCGCCGAGTCTCGCGGATCTCTTCGAGTTTCTTGATCACCGCCCGGCGATCGTGCAACGAGGCGCGAGTCGCACGCGGGGCCATAGGCTAGCCCTTTCCCGTGGGCGCGACGGCCTTCCTGCGCACGATCCCGCCGAGACTCGCGGTCGGCGGCCCGGGGTCGACCGGGGCACGTCCCGGGATCGGCGGCGCGCGGAACTCGCTCGGGGGCTTCGGCGACACGTAGGGGGTTCGCGCCACGACAGGCACGCCGGGCCTCGCCTCGATTACCACGTCGCCCGACAGCGCGGGAAGCGCAGGGGCCGCGACTTCGAGAAGCCGCACGTCGCCCGCTGCCCGCATTGACTCGCGCAGTCGGTTCATTTCCGAGAAGAGCATTTCCTGCAAGGCGGCGTCGTCGAGGCGCGCGAGCACGACCTCGCGGCGCTCGGCCTTCTTCGCCACGAAGCCGAGTTCCTGCCCGCGATCGATGATCCGATCGAAGAGTTCTTGTCGCGCCTTGATAGCGCCGACGATCGCCGAGCCTTGCTTCGAGCCCTTCAACTCGACGATCGCCTCGTCGAGCTTGCGAATGTTCGAGTTCGTGCGGGTGACGTAGGCGACGTAAACCTCTTCGCTTCGCCGCCCGACGAGGTGTTGCTCTTCGTCGGTGACGACCGATTCCCACGCGTCGACGACGCGCTGCGGTTCCCCCCCGAGATCGTCGGCGACCTCGACGATCGTCTTGCCGTCTGCGATCAAGGCTCGAACGATCGTCTTGTCGTCGCCGCTCGGCTTCGTCGTCACGCTATCCCCCGATCGCCGTGAAACGGCCTCCCCGAAGAGCTAGGCGCCCCCGTGCGTCGCGACGGTCGCGTCGCCCCCACCCGTCGACGCCCCGTCGCCCGAAACGCATCCTAGACGATCCTCGCGCGTCAGCGGGTCGGCGTCGAACAACCACCCGGGCGGGACGGCGAGGAACGCCGCGATCGCGCGGATCTCGCGCAACCGCAGGTCGTCGGGGCGCCTGACGAGCTTTTTCCAAAACGATTGCCTCGTGAGGCCGAGCGCTCGGGCGAGATCGGCGAACGTCGCGAAGCGAGCTTCGAGGCGCGCGCCGATTCGGTCGTGAAGGGTCGGGGCGTCAGCTTGCAACGGCAAGCCCGCCGACGAGCAGCGCGACGACACCGAGCACGAAGACAGCGCCGCCGAGACGCTCGCCCACGTCCCGCAGCGAGAGGGGCTTCTTCGGGGTCGTAGCGGCGTGCGAGCACGCCTTCGCGATCTGGTAGCGCCGGGCTCTCGTCATGGGGATCCCCGTCAAGGGCGGTTCGTTCGGTTGCCAGCGTAAGCCGGGCGGGATACGCCGTCAAGTTTCGCGACGGCGGGCGACGAGTGCTCGATCTCGCGCAGCGCGAACGCGGCGACAGCGCCAGCCGACGCGCGCCCCTGCTCATCGAGGTCGACCACGCCCCGAGAGGCAAGCGCCTTGAAGCTCTCGCGCACCCGGAAGACCACGATCCCCGTTTCGGCGGCGACCTGCGAGGCCGTGCGCTTCTCGTGACCACGGGCAAGCAGAACTCGCAGGATCACGACCGCGTTCGCGCCGACGCCGTCGACGTTCACGCTACGAAGCCGATCCTCGCTCTTCCTGCGTCGCGCCATGCCCCACCCCGCCCCCGATTCTTGGGCGATTCTACGCGCAACGACGGCAGATCGTCGCACGGCACGAGAAAATCAGCACACCGATTCGCCTGTAATCCCGTCGGATTACAAACGAAGAAAATTCCCGTGCGTTTTTTTGTTGCCTTGCCTTTAGGCCCGCCTATTATGGGGTCGTGCATGACGCACAACGAAGGAACCCGGCCATGACGACCACGCCCGAAACGACCACGACGACGACCGCGCCCGCCACGACCACGAAGAAGACCGCGAACGTTCAAGTGCGCTGCCCGTGCTGCGGCCGCACCGCGCACCGCCCCGCGTTCGACGCGGCGGGCACCTACCCGCTCGAAGTGATCGAGGCGATCGGCCTCGGCCGGGGCAAGGGCTTCTCGCATTCCTACAAGTCGATCGCGAACTCGGCGAAGGGGCTCGCCTACTTGAAGGCGTCGTTGAAGCGCGCCTTGACGCAGGTTCGCGAGGCGCTCGCCGTGCTCGAAGGCGGCAGCGACAACCCCGAGATCGTCACCGTCAAGGCCCCGAAGATCGTCGTCGCGGCCGCCCCGGTCGAGCGCGACGACGAGATTATCGGCGACTCGATCCCGAAGATGAAGCGCGCCCGTGCCGTCGAATATCTCGCCCGCCGCACGGTGAAGAACCTTCGCGCCTTCGCTAGCGACAACGGCGTTACGCTGCGCGCCTACGAGACGAAGCCCGCCCTCGTGACGAAGATCGTCGAACACTTCTACGGCCGCGACGAGGCGACCCCGGTCGAGGCGCCCGTCTTCGCCAGCGAGCCCACCTTCGCGCCCGAGCCCGAAGCGGCCGAGCCGGTCGTCGAGAACGACACGCCCGCCGAGAACTACCCGGCCGAGCCCGTGCCGACCGTCAAGCCCGCGACCCCCAAGAAGGCGAAAAAGTCGCTCGCCGAAGTGCGCGAAAAGTTCAGCACGAAGACCCCCGCGTAACCCCCGCCCGAGGGGTTCCAAAAGCTCGGCCCCTCGGCCGGGCTTTTTCATGCCCGCCGAACGCCCCAATTTCCCCGGCTCGGATCGTTGCTGGTTAGAGATAACAGATCAGGATCTTATAAGGAATATCCCAGCAACGATCCGAGCCGATCCGCGCCCGGTCGTGTTCTTGAATGACTGCGCCGAGATCCGCGAGCGCAAAGTGCGAAAGATCGAAGGAGCAGTCTCAAAATCCCGATCCTGAGACGCATTCACCACAATTTAGCGATTTTCGCACGCCGGAAACGGGGCATTTCGGGGGCTTTGCGTGCCTATCTCTAGGCAAGCCTAGAGATAGATTTTGGGGGCCTTGCGTGTCTGTATCTAGGTAAGCCTATAGATAGACTGCGGCGCCCATGAAACGCAAGGGCGATCGCGCGCCCTCGCGCGTGCGCGCGAATCAGCTATCGCTCAATCTAGGTTTTGTGATCGTCGGGACTAGGCGGTAAGGGCGGCGCGCAGGCGGTCGAGATCGGCGGGGGCGAGGCGAAAACCGGAATGAACGAGATCGTGCGTCCCGTCGTCGAGGCCGACGAAGATCTCGCAGTCGAACTCGCCGATCCCGTCGGTGAGCCGGAACGCCTCGACGTGCTCGCGGACGCGGGGCCGAACGAGCTTCACCTCGTCGGGATCGAAGAAGGGGATCGCGACGAGCGCCTCGGCGCTGCGCAGCGCGACGACGCGCCCTTCGCGGCGGTGCCCCTTGTAGACGCCGAAGCCGTCGACGGCGACGGTGATCTTCTCTTTCATGCCCCGGCCCCTTTCGCCACGCGTGCGCGCTCGACGCTTTCGTTCGTGACCTCGACGAGAAGCTCTTCGGCGACGTCGTAGAGCACGACGAACGAGCCTTGCTGCCCGAGCGCCCTACGCCTGCGCAGGTTGTCGAGCACGAGGGCGAGCGGGTTCGGATCGTCGGCGTCGATTTCGACGGGTTCGGCGGTCAGAAGCCAACGCTCGACGTCGGCGTCGAGGTCGCTCGCGATCACACCCCCGAGGCGCTTGTAGCGGTCTTTCGCGTTGATCATCGTCACCCCCTGCGGGTTGTGCCGTCGGGCTCTACCACGACGACGGGAACGCCCGCCTCGCGCGCGTAGTCGACGGCGATCCAAAGCTCGTCGTGCGCCTGCGTCTCACTACAAGGGATCGTCACGAGAAGATCGGAACTGTCAACAACCGCGCGCAACGCCGCATCCCACGGGATCGGCCTGTAGGTGCGCGTCGCGTCCCGCACGAAGGCGCGCTCGTGCGGCGGATCGACCGGGAAGACGAGGGTCGGGATCTTGCAAGCGAGCGCCTTGTAGTGCGCTTGACACCCCGCCCCGTGCCGATCGTGGTGAACGACCCGGGCGGGGGTGTAGCGGGCGAAGAGCGCGTCGAGCGCGAGCCCCTGCGCGACGTTCATCCCCCAACGGGATCCCACGATCCCGATCGACAACTTCTCGGCCATGATCGCGCCTCGCTTGCGGTTCTCGCCCCTTCTACGCCTGCGGGGGCGCCGTCGTCGCCGTGACGCGCGAGGATCGTCTAGGATGCGTTCGGGGATCGCGGGGGCTACGAAGAGGCGGGTCGACGCGTAGAAACGCGCCAGCGTTGAACGTCACGCGTCGGGCGGGGCTTCCTGCTTGGGAACGTCGACGACGATCTCGGCGCGCGCCTTCAAGCGCCGTTCGGCGTGCTCGGGCGAGACGGGGGTCGTCGTGTCGGCGAGCGTGGCGTTGACCTCGTAGACGCGGGCTTCGACGCAGGCGCGCTCGATCCCCGAGACGTCGACACGCACCCGGCCCGAGCCGAGGGCGAGCACGCGCTCGGCGTCGTCGCGGTGCTCGAAGACGACGCCTTGATACGCCTTGAAGACGCGCTCGCCACGGGCGGCGAGATCCTCGACGATGCAACGCGGGGCGACGGTGTAGAGCATGGCGGGCGCCTCTCGGGGCTTCGGCCCTTCTACGTCGTGGCGGGGGCTGGCGTCGCGGGGTCAGTTCGGGAGGGCGGTCGAGATCGCGATCTCGTAGAGGGGCGAGGCGCCGCCGCCGACGATCGCGCGGCCGTCGCGCACGAGGGCGGGAAGCTCGTCAACGAGTTCCTCGTTGCTGGCGAGCAGTTCGGCGAGGGGGCCGCGCCACACCCGCACCCCGAGGTCGAGCAGGTCGACGAACTCGCGCAGCACGAAGGCGCGCGTCTCGGGGTCGAGGGCTGCGAGGTAGGGGGCGGGCGTCGTGGTCGTCATGGCGGCACCTTCCTAGACGTTGCGGGCGCGAAGCGACGCGCCGCCCGTGCGATCGCGTGCCCGGCGAACCGGGGCGTTGGCGCTACTCGGCGCCGCGCAGCCAAGTGAGCAGCACGCGCCGCACGTCGCCCGGCTTGATGTCGGGGTCGTAGCACTCGCTCGCGGGGTTCTCGGTGTCGGCGAGCGCCTCGACGAGCCACGGCGTCAGCAGGTAGGCGTCGACCATTTCCTCGTAGGTGCCCTCGGTGCTATTGGCGAGGAACTCCTCGCGCGTCTGCCCGCCGACCAACGTTTCCAGAATGTGTCCGTCGTTACCGTGCATCTTGATTCCCTTCGCCGGGCGTCATGCCCGCCTTGACGCAAAGTATGGGCTCGCCTAATCCCCGCGTCAATACTTTTTGCAGAAAAGCGACACGGGCCGCACTTGACGCGGGAACGCGGGCGCGCGAGACTCGCCCCGCAACTTCCCCGGGGGGATTCCATGAAGCGGATCGCGTTCGGTTTCTTCGCGCTCGCGCTGCTCGTGTCGTGCGCGACGGTGTGCCCGAAGACGAGGCTCGACCTCTACGACGGCGACGAGCCGGGCACGACGAAGGTCGTCGCGAAGTGTGTCGGGCCGAAGAGTGAGGTGATCCTCGTCGAATGGCAGACCGACGAGTTCGACCTCTGCTCGTCGTGCCCCTGCGACGCGTCGCCCGTCCCCGTCGCGCCCGAGCCCGAGCCCGCCGAGGTGCCGAAGTGAACCGCGCGGGCGTCGCGCTAGCGATCGACACGGCCCGAGGCGCTGTCGTCACGGCGAAGGCAACGGGCGAGGCGATCGCGAGCTTCGCGGGCTCGACGGGCGCCGTCGCTGGCGAGTTCGTAAGGGTCGCGGGTTCGCTCGCGCTGCTCGCGCTCGAAGTAATGGGCGAAGCCGCGATCACGCGGATCCGCACGAAGCGGTTGACGATCGTCGACCACCGCACGAGGCGCACCTAGAACGGGCGAACGATCGCCCGCACCTCGAAGTCGAGATCGCGGTCTTGCGGGCGAAGAGCCCAAGCGAACGAGATCACCTCGGCGCCCGGGTGCGCCTCGGCCGTCGCGACTTGCAGCGAGGCGCGAAGGGCGTCGCCGAGCTTGGCGTCGTTCTTGGCGAGCGTGACGAGCTTCGACGAGCAGCGGAAGAGCAACACGACCGAGGTCGTGCCGCCTTCGCCCGGGGTCGTCGTCGAGGTCGTGAGAGTGAACGGGTTCGGCGACGCGGGCGCCGGGGCGGGCGTTGGCGCAGGGGCGCTCTCGGTCTTGTCGAACCGCTTGCGGGCGTCGGCGAGCTTCACGTCTACCACCTTCGCGATCTTCTACGAAGACGGGGCGCCCCGCGTCGCTACAGCTTCACCCACGGCGGCCCGCCCGGGGTGTTCGAGATCGTCAGAACGACGTGCGGGACGATCGCGGCGTTCAACCCGGCGCAGTAGCCCTGTAGCCCCCACGCCACGACCGAGAACCCCTCGGGCGGGGTCAGGTCTTGCTTCGTGATCTGCCACGACACGCGCGCCAGCGACCAACGCCCCTGCGGTTGAACGGGCGAGATCTCGATCGCGGGCGAGACGTCGTGCGCGACGAACTCGTCGTTGCGGAGCGCCCACAGGCGCACCTTGAAGCGTAGGGTCTGCGCGAATACGTGCCGCGTCGTGTTCGGGAAGTCGGCGTTGCCCTCCGCCCCCGCGCCGTTCCCGGCCGCCGACAGGAACGCGTCTAGGTAGACGCCGTCTTGATCGCGAATGCGGTCGGGATTGAACGCAAACGGGGCGACGAACTCGTCGATCGGAAGGATCGGCTCGGCAGGCGCGCCGCCCGTCTCGCCGCCGAAGTAGACGTGCCCCGAGAAGATCGCCTCGTCGAGCTTGCCCGTCGAAGAGACCGTGTCGCCGCCCCCGTTGTAGGCAGCGGGAAGCGCCCCCAACCACGCGCCGACCTTCGTCGTTTGCCAGATCGCGTTGGGGATCACGACGAGCGCCGCCTCGGCCTCGGCGCGCGCCTCGTCGGTGGCGGCGAAGAGCGTCGCGTCGACCGTCGCGGCGAAGAGGAACTCGACCGCGACGGCCGGGCCTTCGCCGCCGATCTGCGCCGCCTTCACGATCGCGGCACGGCCGGATAGGAAGCCCTCGGTTGACTGCGCGCGCAGCGCGGCGATCGTCTCGAAGGTGAGCCCCGAGTCGCCGCCAGCGTTGGCGCGGTCGACGAGCAGGTTCAATCGTTCGAGCAGCGCGGGAACGTGCTCGCGTGCGGCGCCGGATCCGGCGAGGTCTTCGGCGGTGAGTCGCTCGATCTGGTCGCCCATGCTCTACCCCTTCACGACGAGCACTTGCCCGTCGAAGCGAGAGGGCCACGCCGCTACGACGTCGGCCGCAGGCGGCGACGTTTGCGTCGACCTTGCCTGCCCCCGCACGACTTCGAGCGTGCTCGCGAGCAGACGGGCGAGCGCCGTCGCGTGCGACGCCGCCATGCCGGGCCGCGACGCCGACGCCGCCTTCGAGCACGCCAGCGCGGAAGCGAAGAGCGAGTCGATCAACTTCGAGATCTGCTCGTCGGCCCCCGCGCTCTTGCGCAGTTCGAGCAACGCCTCGCCCACGCCCCGGGCGGTCGCGCGATCGACCTTCTTCGCGAGCCCGGCGACGAGCGGTTCGAGCCGGGTCAGTTCTTCCGCGATCTCGTTGGTGGTCAAGGTGTTCCTCGGGACCGTGTCACGGCGGGAAGCCTAGCACGAGAAGTCGGGATCGTCTATTGCCCCCGGGCACGTTCGCCGCCGACGCGCAGTGAGAAGCGCGGCAGGCGGGCGGCGGGCGCGCCCGTCTTGGTCGTGGCGGGCGGGGCCTCGGGCGCGGGCGTTGCGGCCGTCTTGGGCGCCGCAGGATCTCGACGGTCGACGCGGTAGACGACGAACGTCTCGCCCCGTTCGTTCGTCCCGATCACGGGCCACGGGGCGCAGGCGGCGATCGTTTCGATCTGAACTTGCGCGGTGTTGCGCGGCGTGCCGTCGCGCTTGGCGCTCGACTGCCAGATCGAGACGGCTTGATCGCACGACGGACAAAGCGTCAACCACGTCTTGACGTGGGCGAGGCAGCACAGCGGAACGCCTTGGCGCTTCGCCGTGAGGGCGAACCAAACGTCGGCCATGTTGCGCACGGGGAAGGCTTCGAGCGATAGCAAGATCGCCGAGGTGTGAAAGCCGAGAACGCCCGTGCCGAGCATGTTGACCCACTGCGGCGCGGGTTGGTTCGAGAGCACGGGGTAGAACTTGTCGCGCTGCCCGTGGGTCGTCGTGCCTTCGGGGTTGAAGACGACGCCGTGAAAGCCGACCGCAGCGCGCCGCCCTCGGGCCTCGATCGCCTCGACGACGCGCTCGACGTAGTCGCGAGGGTAGACGAAGTCGTCGTCGACGGTGAGGTAGTAGCCCTCGACGTGCCCGACGAAGTAGAACTTCCCGACGTCGCCCAAGTCGCCGACGGCGTCTTGCGAGCGCACGCAGTCGACGCGCGGGTCGAAGCACTCGGGCGGGATCTCGCCGTCGGCGTAGTCGTTCAGGTAGACGTGAACGCACCCGTTCGACGGCAACTGCGCGAGCAGCGATCGCAGCGTCTCGCGCAGGCTCGCGGCGCGCGGCGGGAACGAGCACAGGCAGACGTGAACCGGGGCAAGCGACGACCACGCCCATTCGAGCGGATCGAGGTCGACGACGGCGAAGCTCTCGGGCTCGACGACCTCGCCGCCTTCCCACTTCTCGGCCCGCTCTTTGATCTCGGCGCGGCGGCGGGCGCGCTCGTCGCCCTTGGCGCCGGGGATCGCGCGTGTCGCCTGCGCGGCGTGCTGACGGTAGACGAAGCCCGGGGTCGCGAGTTGCAGCGTCGAGAAGCCGAAGGCGTTCCCACGAAGGCGGAACTCGGTGTCGCCCGCCACGCGCCACGGGGCGAAGCCGCCTGCGAGTTCGAACGAGGCGCGCGAGATCGCGAAGTGCCCCTCGCCGAAGCCCGGGACGATCCGGGGATTAGGCCCGTCTAAAAGCCAACGGTTGCGCACGACGTCGATCGCGGGGAGCCTCTCGAACCCCTCGGCGATCTCGGCGAGGTGCCCGGGAAGCATGACGTCGTCGGCGTCGTGAAAGACGAGCACGTCGGCCGTCGTCTTGCGCGCCAACGCGTTTCGCACGACGTAGGCGCCCACGTTCTCGGCCGCGTAGAAGAGGCGCAGGCGGCGATCGTGACAGGCGGCGACGTAGGCGAGGGCGGCGTCACGCGACGAGGGGCAGGCGTCGATCCCGACGAGCACCTCGACGACGATCCCCTCGGGGGTCTTCTGCGAGAGCACCGAGTCGAGTGACTCGCCGAGGAACGCCTCGGCCTTGAAGGCGGGGATGATCACGGCGATCGACTTCACGGCTTCCCCCCTCGGTTGCCGGTAGTGTCACCCGCAGGGGATACGCCGTCAAGTTCGGCGTCACCGACGGCGGTTCTCGCGCGCCGTCTCGCGCTCGCACCAACAAGCCTGCCGTGCGAAGAAGCCCGGCGCCGTCATGAAGGGCGCGTAATGCTTCACGATCGCCCGCATCTTGCGCGCGTTGCTGCCGCAGATATCGGGCCAAACGTCATGCCACGCACAGTCGAAGACCCGCGAGCCCTCGGCGGGTTTCCACTTGTAGGCGTCGGCGAGCACGACGTCGACGCGATCCCCGAACTGCTCGACGAGGTGCGGGGCGACGAGCGCGACGACGTCGGGGTCGATCTCGACGACGACGACCTTCTCGACCTCGGGCTTGCGCAGGCAGGCGGCCGCGACCATTCCGAGGCCGAGCCCGGTCACGAGCACGCGCCCCGAGGCCCGACCAATGAAGCCGAGGTGATCGCGGATCTCGTCGGGCGTGTCGCTCATCCAAAGCACGCCAGCGCGCCGGATCTCGGTGTAGGTGCCCTCGGGGACGTAGCCCCGCCCCTTCATGGCGGCCCGCATCTTCGTAAACGCGGAACCGGCCGCGTCGACGACGAAGCGCTTGATCTCGACCTCGCCGCTCTTGCCTTCGGGAACGTCGACCTTGAACTCGTCGAGCACTTCGGCCCCCTCGTTGTAGTCGCCCGAGTTTACGTCGGGGAGGGGTCGGGCGTCGCGGTGCGGGCGGGGAGTGAGGCGGGAAGGGGGTCAGGCGTCGTCGGAAGACCACTGCTCGATCGCGGTGCCCGAGTAGGTCGAGAGCAGCGTCGCCAGCGTGCAACCGGAGCACGGCGAATACCCCTGCCCGCCCGGCGACGTGAAGACGACGATCGCGCCCTGCATCTTCGAGAGGGTGATCGCGGGAACGGCGCCGGGGGCGTTGGCTTGGTAGAGCGAGTGCGCCGCGACCTCGTTGTAGAAGGCGGCGATCACCCGGCCCGCGTGCTCGTTCAAGATCCCCGTGTCGAGCATGAAGTAGTCGGCGGGGGTGTCGGGGTTGCCCGTCTCGTTCGTGACGTAGAGCGTGATCGAGGGCGGCAGCGAGTGAGCCTTCGCGGCGTCGTCGGCGATCACCGAGGGCGCCGGGGCGGCCCCGTTGCATTCGGCGAGCGCGGCCTTGCATTCGACGAACGCGACTTCGATCGCGGTCATGACGGGCGCGGCGACCACCTTCTCGGCGACGGCGGGTTCGGCGGCGACCACGTCGGCGGGCGGGGCGCCGATCGTGGCGACGGGGTTGTCGGGCGGGGCCTGCGGGTCGCAGGCGACGAGCCCGAAGAGCGCGGCACAGGCGAGCAGCACGACGAACACGGATCCTCTTCGCATCGTTCGATCCTCCCCTTGGAAGTCTCGCGGCGTAGTCGCCGCAGGTTACGGGCCGAGAGTGCCCCAAGAGCGGCGGGGCGTCAACTATCGCCCGGCTCGATTGCCTTTAGGCTTGCCTATCGCTTCGACGGCCCGACGAGAGCCTCGACGGCGCGCCGCACGTCGGGCGAGTGAAGGCGCTCGACGTCGGCGAAGGTCATGCGGCGGGCACGCACGGCCGCGCAGATCTCGTCGAACTGCGCGCCGCGAAGGGCGAGCGTCGTCGGCTCTACTGGCGGCGGGGCCTCGGCGTGAGCGAAGCGATCCCGGGCGTCGGTGAGCTTCACGGGCGGGGCTCGCGCGGAAGCCAAACGAAGGTAGGCGTCGCGCAGTAGGGCTCGGGGTCGCGCACGTAGTCGGGGCCGAGCGCAGCTTCGATCGCGGCGAGGTCGGCGGGCTCGTGCGCCTCGGCGATCACGACCGGGCGATCACGGGCGAGCAGGCGAGCGGCGCCGCGCAGAACTGCCGCGTCCATTCCTTCGACGTCGACCTTCAAGAGCCCCACGGCGACGCGGTCGAACGACCGCACGGCGTCGAGCGGCAGCACGGGGACGCTGACGCCCCCGCCGCCCGGGACGAACCGACAACGCCCCATGTTCGCGGGGTCTTCGACGACGACGTGCCCGACGCCGTGCGCGTCGCCGAGGGCGGCGAAGTGCGTCTCGACGGGCAGCCCGTTCGACGTGACGTTCGTTGCCAAGAGCGCGTAGTTGTTGATCTGCGGCTCGAACGCGACGACGCGCCGCTTGCAGACGACGGCGAAGAAGATCGAGTGAGTGCCGATATTGGCGCCTGCGTCGACGAAGACGCGGTCGGCGGGGATCGAGGGGTTCAGCGCGAGCACGCGTGCGAGAAGCTCGCGCTCGTAGCCCCCGTCGGCTTCGATCCGGTTCGTGACGTGGTCGCCCTCGTGACAGCGGATCACGAAGTGCCGACCGGGCAGGTCGAGAACTGCGGTCGTTTGTAATCCGATCATGGGCGCACCTCGGGGGGCATGGGCACTTCCGGCATACCTATTTTCCTCAATTCGCCGTTCAATATAGCGGTGTTGCGGATTGCATTCGGTCTATATTGTATCGTCAGACGTTGCCCTAGCGGTATCGCCTTTATTGCTTCATAGCCTCGTTGCGCACCTTCAACGACAAGTGCCCGGCGCTTCGCGAGCATATCGTAGACGCTACCGATGCGTCGGGCCGGGACACCGCCCCATATTTCCATTGGCGGGATCACGCAAGGCCCCGTTAGCACAGCCCCAACGGCAACGATCGATCCGAGGCCAATATGCACGCCAGGACCGACAAACGCATTGACTCTGATTGTCGAAAATTTTTCCATACGAACGCGCCCGTAGTGACTTATAATATCAGACTGGTATACCATTTCGTGAACTAGCACAACCGCCCCGTATGTTATAACCGCGTAATCGTCCATTTCTATTAGCTTCGACGACCACGTTTGGGACATATCCAAATATGCTTGCGGGGCGATCCAAACGCCTTCGCCGGTCCCGACGAGGGTCACGAGGTGCAATCTGTCGGCGCTCTGCGGCATTCCCGCCCCGGGATCCGTTCAGGCCGTAGTGTCCGATCGGGCAGGGGGGGCGTCAAGTTCTGGCGGGGCTTGAAGTGCGAGAGGAACGACCACGCTTCGGGCGGATCGAAGCCGACTATTCCAGGGGCGAAGACGACGAAGGCGGCGTCAGGGCCTTTCGCCGCGCAGGCGACGGCCGAGAGCGCGATCGAGTCGAGCGCCCCGTTCGAGACGCCGCTACGCTGCGGCACGCGGATCGCCGTGAGGATCCGCGCCCGAGCGCCTACGCCGTCGAGGTAGGTACGCAGCGCGCGCACGTTGGCGGTCACGACGTCGATCGCGCGCGGGTCAACGTCGAAGACGTTGAAGCGCTGCAAGAGCAGCACGTCGGGATCGGTGAGCGCGGCGCGTAGGCGATCGAGGCGTCGGTAGAGCGCGGCGCGCACCTCGGGGATTGTTGCTTCGTGGTGGGTGAACTCGATCGCGAGCGAGTTCTCGTCGTGGGCGCGCTCGTTCTTGCGCAGCCCGTCGAAGAGGTCGACCTCGCCCGAGAGCACGGGCACGAAGGCGTCGGCGAGGCGCGGCACGAGAAGCCAATCGAACGGCCCGGCTTCACGCCGTAGGCCGTGCGCCTTCAATTGGTGCGCACACTGGCAGTCGGGGCCGAGCGAGAAGAAGCGGGGCACGGCGTCACCCCCTCGGCCGCGCCGGGTCGGCGTTCGCCGCGCAGCCGTGAAGAGCGCGCTCGTCGAGCGTCCCCGACTCGTAGGCGGCGTCGAGGCAGGCGCGGCACGGCTCGGCCTTGATCTCGACGGCGGGATCCTCGCCGCCCGTCGCGAGCTTGATCTCGATCTTGGCGGTGAGGCCCGCCCCGCACTTCGAGCAGCGAGCGCGAATCGTCAATTTAGACCTGCCTTTCGGTGAGGGCATAGGCGCCCCGAGGATCTCGAAGCCGTCGACGACGTCAACGACGCTTGGAAGTTGCGACACCGCGCGCCCCCTCTTCGTCTTCGATTGCGAGCAGCGCGCCCCAAACGTTCATGTAGGTACGGTGCCGGGCGTGGTTGCCTCGCGTGATCTTGTCTTTCACGTCGGCATAGTCAATCCGGGCGACGGCCTGCGCCAAGTAGCGCCCGAGCGCGCCCTCTTCGATCTGCGCGTGCCACTTGTAATCGGCGTGCGGCTTGTGCTCGACGTCGACGAGGTCGACGAAGCCCGCGAGCTTGCCGAAGTCGGCGCGCACCCGGGCGCGGATCCGAAGGTGCCCGGGGCGATCCCCGTCGCGGCGGCACACCGAGAAGAACCCCTCACGCGTTATGACCCACAAGGCGCACCCCCTCTCGTGTTGGCGGCTTCGAGCTTGTCGGCCGCGTCGTGAAGCATCCTCGCTTCGCTGCCCCCGAGGTAGTCGCGGGGGCGAGCTTGGCGCCCGTAGAGCGCGAGGCACAGGCGGCCCGTGCCGTCGAGGCGACCGGGCAACCTGCCGTCGCTCGCGCACAGTTCGTCGAGCAGTGCTTCGAGTTCGTCGACGAGCACGTTCAATCGGGGCGGGCTGTCGTCGCTGCGCCAGTCGGGATCGCGCGCGAGCGCGATCGACAAGCGCAACTCGTCGATTATCTTACGGATCTCGATCTCGGTCTTCATGCGCACCCCCTGACGAGCGCGACGCACGAAGGGTCGAGCCCCCACGGGAAGCGCACCTTGATCCCGAGCGAGTTCGCGTGCTCGATCTCGCGAAGCATCCCGGGAGAGATCAAGCCCCACGACCAAACCTCGTCGCAGGCTTCCAACCACGCGAGCCCCGCGTCGATCCCGCGCTGGCGTTCGACGGGGTTGTTGTCGTCGAGGTGGTTCACATAGAGCAAGTGCGGCGCGTAGGGCGCGCAGTGAAGCGCGAGCGCGTCGACGACGAGACGCTTCGCGCGCCTGACGTTGCGCTCGACCTCGCCCGCGTAAGGGCTGGCAATGAAGACGCGCAGCGGGCGGCCGAGCGTCTCGACCTTCAACCGGATCGTCGTGAGTTCCTCGCGCTTCATGGACGGGATCCCTTCCGGTAGGTGAGGGCGCGCGACGCCGCGCGATCAAGGCGACAGTGCGCCGACAAGACAGCGGCGCGTTCGTCCGGCCCGCTGAACCAACCTTTGATCGCGTCAGGATCCCCGGTGGTCTGCCCGGCCGCGCTCGACAGCGTGCGCGCTTCGAGCGGCGTCAGCGCGACGAGCACGGGGCGCCCGTCGCAGACGTCTTGAAGCGGGCCGTCGAGCAGGTAGGCGAGGGCCTCGCGCACGCGGGCCGCCGAGCCCTCGCCGAACTCACGCGAGATCGCGGCGTCGAGCGGGGTCGCACACCACGACGCGCGCACGAGCGCTAGGATCTGGCCCGCCGCCTCTTGCAGCGCAGCGCCGTTGCTTCGTAGGGCGCGCTTCATTCGTCGGCCCTCCCGAACTTGACGTCGACAGGCGCGCGGCGATCGGGGTAGTTTCCCCGAATCACCTCGACGGCCTTCTCGATTTTTGGCGCGGTGATCTCGAAGAACTTCTCGAAGACCGCGCCGACGATCGCCAGCAACAGGGGGATCACCCCGAGCGCGATCATCGTCGCGAAGCCCGCGACCCATCGGAAGGCGCGCCACGTCGACCACGGGCGCTCGCGCGACAAGACCTTGCGAAAGCGCTCGGTGTGCCGCGTTGTGCCGTCGCGTTCGTCGCGCTCGCGGGCCACGCGGGCGAAGAAGGCGACGCGACGGCGCCACCACCAAGCGGGCCACTTCAAGTGCAGGTTGAAGATCGCGCGGGTGAGCTTGCGAGCCTGCAATGCGGCGCGTTTCATTCGGGCACCTCTTCGGGCTTGGGCGCGGGCTGCGGCTTCTTCAAGCCGACGAGGCAGAAGCCCTTGAAGGGGATCTCGGTCGCGTCCCACTCACGCGCCCCCGCCACTGCGGCGAAGTGCGACGGCAGCCCCGACAGGCAGGCGATCAACGCGAAGACGCCGAGACGGTCGCCCGGGGGCTCGCGCTGCATCGTCGCCGCGAACTCGGGCGCCACGGGCGCCGAGAGGTTCAAGAGCACGTCGATCGCGGCCTCGCCGCCCGGCTCGGCGAGCATGGCGTTCAGGCGGCGGGCGAGTTCGAGCGCGAACGCTTCGTCGTCGACCTGCGCGAGCGCCACGACGCGCGCCTCGATCGTCGACACCTCGGCCGAGCGCCCGCGTTTCCACATCGGATCGTAGAACTCGATCCGCATGGGCTCGGGGTTGGGCGGTTTGGCGCCGTCGTCGAACCACTGCTTGATCGCACGGGCGGTGACGAGCGCGGCCCGCCCCTTGTGAGTCGAGGTGATCCCGCCCTGCGACACGACGTAACCCCGGTTGATCGCCTCGCAGATCGCCTCGTCGTCTTCGAGCAGTGCAAGCAGGTCGAGCACGCGGCCTTCGAGCCTCTTCATTCGCTGATTCCTTCTTCGGTTTCGGTCGTTTCGTCGGGCGTGACGTCGTCGAAGTCGACGGGCTCGACGTTGCACTCGCACGCGCCCCGGTAGTCGACGCACGTCCCCCACCCCGAGTCGCACTTCGGGCACGAGACGCGCTCGCCCTCGAAGCACACCCCGGGCAGGTAGTCGAGCGACGGCCCCGAGGTCTCGGCGCAGGCGGCGAGCAGCGCGAGCAGCGCGACGGCGATCGACTTCATGGCGGCCCCCTCGTTCGCCCATTCTACGACGCGACGCCGCCGACCGTCGCGGCGTAGAACTTGCGCAACCGGGAGGGCGCAGCCCATGACGATCGACGAAGAACTCGAAGCGTGGCGCGCGGTCGGCAGGCAGATCGGGAAGCTCGATCCGCTCTACAAGGGCGGGCGGGTCGACCCGTCGCGGGCGAGTGCCTGCGTTCAGGGGATCACCGACGCGACCGCGACGCTTCGCGAGTTCCGACAGCAAGTCGCGTCGCTCGCGGTCAACGACGCGTCGGCGCCGCGCCCCCACGTTCTCGCCGCAGTGAAGAGCGCGCGAGGCTTCGCGATCGTTGTCGCCGCGCTGCTCGGCGAGCCTTGCACGATCGAGATCGGCGCGCTGCTCGACCTCGTGCGCAAGGCGATCGCCGACCGCGACAAGGCTCTCGCCGACTACCGCTTCATGGTAGAGCGCGCCTGCGACGAGAAGCTAGACGGCTATCGCGAACTCGGGGCGCGGGCTGCGGCGGCCGAGAACAAGTGCGACGACCTCGAAGGCGAGGCGCTCTACTTGCGCGGCGTTCTCGAAGGCTTCGAGCACGAGGCACAACAAGCGATCGACGACCGGGCGAACCGGGGCGGCATGAAGGCGGGGATCGCCCGTTGGGCTGGCGTGCCGCCCTCGGTGTGCGCCGACGTCGCGCGCGCCGCCAAGCACGCACGCGACGAAGCGAACGTGCGCTACTGCGGCGGCGAGTCGCGGAAGGCTTGGCTTGAAAGCATGAACGAGATCGCGCGGTTGCAAGGCGAAGTCGCGCGGTTGCAAGCGCTCGTCGCCAAGGCGGCGGGGTGCGACGGGAACGGCGGGCGGTTCAAGTGCCCCGTGCTCGTCGTCAAGGCGCGCCCGTGAAGCTCGCCGACGCCCGCGCGCAGTTCTCGAAGGTGAGGCGCCCGCCTGCGCCGGTCGACCTCTGCGCCTCGTGCATTGACGCGCCCGCCTGCAAGCTCGCGCGCACCTCGGGCGCCCGGCCCGTGATCGACTGCCACTCGCACCGCCCGAAGCCTGACCGGGGGCTTTGCGAGACGTGCCTCGCCGAGTTCTCGTGCGACAAGGCGCACCAATCGGGGCGGGTCGAGTTCTGCGACAAGCACCGCAGCGTCGCGACGCTCGCCGAGCCCGGCGCGTAGGTTGGGGCATGAAGGTAGACGCCGTTCGCGCACGCTTCGCCCGCACCGTCGCCACGCCAGCCCCGGCGCCGGTCGCGGTCGCGGGGCTCGCGTCGAGCACGGTCGACGAGACGTTCGAGCGCGTGCGGGCCTTGATCGTCGCCGAGGGCCGGGTCGACTTCAATGCCCTTGCGCGGGTGAAGCGGGCGATCGCGGCGATCGAGCGGGATCCGTTGGCGGCGGCCTTGCCGTCGGGCGGTGCGGCAGGCGCGACGTTCCCGACGCTCGACGACCTAGACCGAGTCGCCGGGCGCAGGGGCGGCGCGCCGATCCCGCTCGCCAACCCCTACGAAGAGCCGTCGCCCATGACGCTCGTCGGGAAGTCGAGGCGGGCGCGCGACGTCTACACCTTCCCGGGTGCGCTCGCCGAAATGACCTGCCCGAAGTGCGGATCGGGCACGCTCTCGATCGGGAGGACCGACGAGTTCGGCGAGGTCTTCACCGAGTGCCGCGACTGCGGGCACGAGTTCGGCGTTCACGAGTGCGCCCCGGCGCCCTCGAAGCCGGTCTTTACCGAGGTCGCCCCTGCGGTGAAGACGGCGGCCGACTACGATCCCGACGACGGGCACGTCAACTCGATCCTCGCGCGGCAGATCCGCGACGCGAACCCCGGGCTATTCCACGACGGGCGGCACCCCGCGACGCTGCGCAGCGAGACGAAGAGCACGGTCGCGGTCTTCGTCGACGTCTCGCTCGGCGCCGAGTCGACGCGCTTCGGCCGCCCGACGACGGCGCCCAACAAGGCGACGGCGGCGCACGTCGTCGAGGTGTTCCCGCGCTGCATCAAGAAGATCGACTTCGTTCCCGCCGTGACGGGCGGGGCGCTCGTGACCTACCGGATCGAGATCGTCTTCGAGAAGGCGCGGCCCGGCGACCGCGAGGCGTTCGAGGCGTTCGGGAAGAAGTTCGACGTTCACGTCGCAGGGGCGAAGCGGTGAAGCTCTACGAGGCGAGGCTCGCGCACGATCCCGACCCCGGTCGGTTCATCCCCGACGATACTAAGGCACGCCTATTCGCAGCCTTTCGCAAGCAAGGCGTGAAGGTGCTCGACCCGGCCGCCTACGATTTCGCGCTGCGGCGCATGGCGGCGACGAACTGCTCGCCGGGCACGGCCGCTCGCGGCGCCGCCTATCGCAACTTCCCGGGGGTTCGCCATGACCGACCGTGAGACGTTCAAGCGCGCGTTCGATCTGCTCGGGGAAGAGCGCGCCGCCTACGACGAAGACTGCGCCGCGCTGAACGTCGAACTCGACGAGGCGCACCGCGCCGCCTTTCGGGCGGCCTTCCCGAAGTCGAAGCTCGACCTTGTCGGCGACGGTTGGCGCGCGAAGGTCTGCGGGAAGCTCGGCCCCGAAGCGGTCGAGGCGATCCGCCTGCCGCTGCAAGCTCGCTACGACGAGCGCTCGCGGCAGCACGACGCGCGGAAGAAGACGATCGAGGCCGTGCTCGACAAGGCAGCCCGGGGGATCCCGCTGGCGTCGCCTGCCACGGGCGGCGAGCGCGTGAAGATCGAAGAGGCTTGGGGCTTGACCTACTCGACGCAGGGGTTTGGGGCGGGCGCCTATGCCAAGGCCCGCGCCGAGCTTGCCGAGATCGAGGCGCACGCGTGCGGCCTGACGCGCACCGAGATCGACGTCAAGAGCTATCCGCCGAACCCCCACCCCTCGTACACCACGGTCAACCGCGCGCCCGACTATCTCGTCTTCGCGTGGGTGTCGGATCCGCTCGACGTCGAGATCATGCGCCGGAAGCCGGGCGAGGGCCTGCGCGCGCTCGTCGCGGCGTGCTGGCGCAAGCAGGTCAACCCCCGCGTCTATATGCCCTTTCTGCCGCACGGCTTCGAGGAAAAGCAGGGGCTCGACTACCAAGGGCGCGACCTGCCTTGGTACACCGAGCGGCAGAAGGCGAAGGCGGCCGAGGGGGCGCCGTCGTGAAGCTCGACGGGGTGCGCGCCAAGTTCGACGCCAAGCGCCCGGCGACCGTCAAGGTCGAGGCCCCCGCCGCCGCGCAGGGGATCGCCGGGCGAGTCGGCACGCTCGGCGACGTGATCGACGTCGTCTCGCGCTACGTCTGCGACGGGCTCGGGAAGGTCGACCGGAAGCGCCTCGTCGAAATGCGGAACCTCGTTGACTCGCTGACGAAGCGGGCGACGCACACCTTCTACACCGACGAGATCGCCCCTATGGCGACCACGGCACGCGAGCCCGAGCTTCCCAAGATAGGACGCGCCCCGTCGAAGACATCGCCCGGCGTTCCCACCCCCGCGCCGGGCGCCCGTGATTCCACCCCGGAAACCGCGCCCGCCTCACGCACGCGAGCGGCAGCGAGCGCAGGCAAGCGGGCCGACCCGAGCCCGAGTGTCGGGCGCACGTTGTGGGCTCGCTGCCCCGCCCCTGCCGCGTTCGACGAAGACGAGCCGGGCGGGGTTCCTCGGGGCGGCGAAGGCTGGCCCGACGACCTCTAGCCCGCCCCACGCGACACCTATAAATCAAGAAAGCACGAACCCGGGATCCCCGGATCGGCCCGAACCTGAACGCACAAGCCCAGGGCGCGGGGTTGGGGCTATTCACAAAGCGCACTCGTTCCCCTGACGGGTTCGAGCGCGGGGGCGTGCATATATCAAGCGATTGGGGTCGGGGGCCACTGGCAAAGCGGCCGGGGCACTTGGGGCAGGCGCACGCCTCGGGGCTCGCGGGACCGACGACCCTCTCGGTGCTGGCGTGCATTGGTCGGCCACCAAGAAAACAACCAATCCCGCACAGGGGGCCGCCTTGCACCCGGTCAGGGGGCAGACCCCCTCGCCACTTTTTCGCATAGCGCGCGGGCGGGTCACTGCTAAAACACCCCCTCCCCCACCCCCGATCCGATCGCCAGTCCCCCACCCCCGGGGGCGCGGGAATCATCCCCCTCGATCCTCGGACCTATACACAGCCCTATTGATAGGATCGCCCCCTCCCGAGATAGCTCCGACCGGGCAAGTTTGCGGGTCGGGCCAGTAGCACGATCGGGGTCGAGCGCCTGCCCCCGGGGGTGCTTGGGCGCGCCCTTTCCGGTCGACCTATACACAGCCCTATTGATAGACCGGGAAGGGCGCCCGAGAAAGCGGAGCGCGAGCGTAAGTCATGGTAATCTTTTGGGCTTTGGTCGGGCAGGGGGTTATTGGAGCGATCCTTCCTTCCCCCATGCTTGCCCGACCGCGTGCCCCTGCCTGCATTCCGGGCCTGCCTGCATTCGCATTCCCGCACCCAGGGCGGCCCCGGGGGCGCCCGTGCATCCTACCGCTTACCCATTGTCCCTGCCCCCTCTCACCCGGGCGCAAGCTCATTTCCATACGACTAGGCCCGCGCGTCAGCAAACCGGCCCGGGGTGCGGGGTTGCGGGGTTGGCTTACCTGCGGGGGTGAGTGCCTGCCTTCCCCCTCGTGCTCGCGCGAGCGAGTGTGCCCTACCGAGCGAGCGCCCCACCCTACCGCTTGCCGGCCCCCCAGCCCCCCACGAGTGCGGGCTCGGGCGCTCGGGCCTCGGTCGGGTTGGGGCTTGCGTCCCCCGTGGGCTTGCACACCGGGGAGGGCGAGCAGGCGCAGCGCGTGACGGGCGGGTGCGAGTGCGGGCGTTGGGTGTGCGTTCCTCTCCGCTGCGGTGTCGATCGTTGTGTTGGTTGCGCCTGCGGTTTCTTGGTCGGTTGTTGGGTCGGGTTGGATTGGTAGACGCGCGGGCGGGTGAGGTTAGGCTCGCAGGTCGCAGGCTAGCGCTTGGGCGTGGCGGTCGACCCTATGACGAAGCCGACGAGAGCGGCGGCGAGCACGACGGCAGACCCGGCGAGAAGACTCGGCGTCTTGGTGCTCGCGAGATAGGACACGGCAGCGCAGAAGGCGCAGAGCATCGTTTGACCGTAGCGCGTCACGGGCGGCCCCCTCGTCGTGGTTCGCACCTTCTACGTCGTCGAGGTCGGGCGCGTCGCTTGGGCGCGCGCGGGAAGGCGTCTTGGTGTGCGGGGCGGGGTGTCGAGGGCGGGGCTAGGTCGTCGGCTTCTTCTTGGTGCCCTTGCGTGCGCGTGGCGGCTTCTTGGGCTTGGCAGCTTGGGCGTCGGGGAATCCCGGGGCGCCGCCCATCGTCTCGAAGGCGCTCGACGTCGAGCGCGGCTTCCTCGTGCGCTTGGGCTTGGCGGGGGCCATGACCACCGTCTCGGGGTAGTGCGCGAGGTGCTCGCTCGGCCAGTCGATCACAGGCGCGGCGGCCGCCTCGGCGTCGTTGGTCACGCACGGGATATACTGCCGCTCGGGCTCGGGGGCTCGGGCTCGGCGGAAGCCCGGGTCGTTCAGGCACTCGACGAGCGGCAGGCGTGCGCGCGGGTTCGGGCGGGCGGTCAGCGTGTCGGGATGCTTCATGACGGCAGCCCCTTCTTACGGGCGCGCTTCTTCGTGCGCTCGGGCGGGGCTTCCTCGCCGACGAGCTTTTGCGGGGCGGCGGCCTTCGCCTTCCCGAGCACGGCGTCGAAGTGTACTTGTGTCTTGGTTCGGGTCGTCTCGTTCATCTTGGGCGATCCCCCTCGCGGTTGCGGCGGAAGTCTAGCACGTTTCAGGGGCGGGAGGGGCTCGCCTTCCCCCTTCGGCCCTGAGCTTCTGCGCGTTACGGATCGTGTCGATTTCCGAATAGAATCGGTGCTTTGGATAGTCGGGATGGTAGAACTTCAACTTGTCGGCGCCGCGTTCGAGCCGAATCAGCTTGGCGTGGTCGGCCGCGTTGTCGGGGTGATCGGGATGGTTCGGGTTGGCGTTGGCGCGCAAGCCCCACGCCTCGAAGAGCGTCTCGATTGCCCGGCGCGCGTCTTCCTCGGTGTCACAGACCCCCACGCGATAGGGGGTCTTGTGCCCGTCGGCGCGTGTCGTGACGTTGGCGCGGAACTTCCCCGTGCTAACGGCTTCGCCGTTGTCGTAGTCCCAATCCGGCGAGACGTGCCCCTCGTGCGCCCCGTGAATCAGCACGGGTTGATCGCTAAAGGAAAACGGCGCCCGGCCCCACTTCCAATCACTCACGGCTGCCCCCTCGCGGTTTGCACTAGACCCGGAAGACCTCGACGCCGCACTTCGAGCACAGGCGCGGCCCGTGCCCCTTGTAACGCCCGGTCGGGACCACCCGACTTTGATCGAGCGGCGCGTCGCAGCACGGCGAGCGACCGGCCGCAACGCAGGCGAGAACCCGGTCGACCTCGGCTTCGTCAACGATCACTTCCGGCGCCGCCTCGTGCGCCGCCACGGCTTTCCGCAAGACCTCGGCGGCTTCGACATAGCCCCGGGCCTCTTCGCCACGACAATCGGGGCAGAGGTTCCGACAGGCGTCCATATCGTCGGCGAGACGGGCGGCGCGGTTCAACTCGAACGCGCCCTTCCCCCAGGCGTTCAACCACTCGCGAGCTTGTGCGGCGTTCCTGACTTCCAAGGCTTCCCCCTTGTCGATTGGCTTGCCTATTCACGCGCGCATAGGGGCGACGAGGATCGAGACGCGCCCGCCCTCGACGTCGAAGGCGCAGCGCAACGGCTCGCCCTCGACGCTCGACAGGTCGAAGGCGATCGTCTTGCCGGGCGAGGCGTCGACGATCGCGGCGAGAAAGGCGCGGTTGTAGTGCCCCGCGTCGATCGTGTCGAGCACGTCGAGCGAGGTTTCGGCGGCGAGCGCCTGCTCGGCCCTGCCCCGCTCGGGATGCGCGACCGACAGCACGAGCGCGCGGGCGATCGCCCTCACGTTGAAGCCTTGGCGCTTCTCGGCGAGCACGCCGAGCCCGGCGAGGGCGCTCTTGAAGGCGCCTTTCTCGACGACGGCGCGCCCGGCGTAGGTGCGCCGCAGCACGCGGCGAAAGTCGGGGAACTGCCCGGCGCCTTGATCGCTCGTCACGGCCTTGATCGCCGCGTCGCCAGCGCGCACCGAAAGCACCTCGACGCCGTGCCTGCCCGTGGTCGGCGAGGTGTCGACCTCGACCGTCGCCCACGCCTCGGCAGGCTGGCGAGCGAGAGCGGAGGCGATCACGTTGGCGCCTGCGCGGTCGATCTGCGCGCGCCCCGTGACCTCGCCCCGCGTGTCGCCGAAGTCGATCGAGGTCAGGCGGGCGCCGTCGGTCGCCATGACGCGCAGCGCGGCGGGATCGGCGAACGCCTCGACGTTGACGAGCAGAAACTCGGGGTGATTCGCGACGTTCTCGGTGTAGTCGAGCGCCAGCGAGATCGCACGGGCGAGCGCACGGGCAGGCACCGTCGCGCGGGTCGTTGGGCGCGTCGGCACCTCGACGGCGTCGTAGGTCGCGCGTTGGTGGAGGATCGCCCCCATTGTGCCGCCGCTGACGAGCACACCCCGGCGCGCATTCCAACCCGGGATCGCCTCGCAAGCCGATGGCGAATCGGGCTTGAACCTCAAGGCGGGGCTCGTGCGCCACCCGGCGACCGACTCGAACTCGATCGCATTGGCGGGCATGGCGCCGACGACTCGCGCGAGCACCGCGCGCGGCAGGCTGCAAGCCCCCGACCAACGCACGCCGAAGGCGCGAACGAAGGTCGTCACCTCGACGCCCGACAGGCGCGCGACGAGGGCGATCCGCTTCGGTTGGGTCTTGTCGGCTTCAAGCCGCACGACCTCGATCCCCGTCGAGAGCGAACGCAGCGCGGCCGAGAGTGTCTCGCGGCAGATCTCAAAGTGCATCGTTAACCCCCGCAGGTTCGAGCACGAGCGACAGCGTCGAGGCGGCGCCGGAATGGTAGCGGCCCGTCGTGTCGTTAGCCCGCGCCTTGTGCTCGTCGCAGTAGCAAAGCTCGACGCCGCCCTTCGTCCAGATCTTCACGACGGCGGGCCGCGTGCAATGCTTCCAAGGCTTCCCGGGGCCGCCCGTGTCGGCGTCGCAGCGCTGGCGCTTCACGGCCTCACCTCGACGGGCTGCGACGGGCACTTCTCGAAGCGGAAGGTCGGCTTGATCCGCTTGGCGAGGTGCGAGCCGAGGCTCTCGGCCTTCACGAAGGCGAGCGCCTCTTCGGGCGGGACGTCGAGATAGACGTAGAGCCCGCCCTTGTTGAACTCGACGAACAACTCGCGGGCGGCCTTGGCGTAGCCGATCGCCTTGATGTTCGACGAGTCGACCGGGGTCAGCTTCGGGATCGTTCTGACGGGCGCGGCGTCGGTCATGGTAGCCCCTGCGGGGTGTCTTCGCCGAGTTCTACGAGAGGAAGGGGTCGGGCGTCGCGGGAAGGGGCAGGAGGTGCAGGCGCAACGCAGATCGGCAGGAGGTGCAGGAGGTGCTACTTCGGCCACGCGACAAGCAGCGTCGCGGCGTTCATGCGGGCGGCGATCTGCTTGTCGGTCATGGGCTCGACGTGACCGCCCCAACCCGAGCGCCCGAAGCGACCTTGCGCGTCGGCCGCGTAGGGCGTCGCCTTCCCCTGCGCGTTGACCGTCGCGACGATGCGCACGTCGGCGCGGGTCGCCCACGCCTTCGCCCGCTCGACGGTCGGCAGGTTGCAGCGGTCGAGCACGCGGGCGACGGTGTCGCCCTGTCGAATCGAGAGGCGCTCGGTTCCCATATCGGCGTCAGGCACGCAGCCGAGGCCGTCGATCATGCGGCAGGGGTCGCCGACGTTGAAGCGGATCCCGGTCACGGGCGAGACGCCAGCGAACCGGGCGCGGAAGGCGCGGCCGAAGGGGAGCCGCGAGACGACGTCGACGTAGAGGGCGGCGCGGGTGTCGAAGGTCGCTTGATCCATCTTGATCCCCTAGTTCCCGGTCTTTGAGACGTGCGGCGCGTAGGCGGCGACGAAGCCGCGCGCGGCGGTGAGGGCCTCGGGGCGCGTCTTGTAGCCCGTGCCCCCGTTGAACGTATCGACGGCCTTGATCTCGGTGCCGTAGTTCGTGGTCAGGTAGACGCGCACGCCGTAGGGGCGACGCGAACCGGGGAACGTGTCTTTCACGATCTCGCTACGAACCGCCTGAACCATTTCCATCTTCGGCCCCTCGCCTCGGCGTCATTGCCGACGCCTTCCTTTTACGTCTAGGGCGTAAGCGTCGCAAGAAAAAAGCGAAGGGCTTGTGTCGATTGTCGGGAAGGCCGCACGGCAGGCGAGGCCGAGCGATAGGGCTGTCTATTGGTAGGTGCCGAAGTCGAAGGCGAGCAGCACGAGATCCCGCAGGTAGCGAGCGCGGCGAGTCGCCTCGGGGTCGTGCTTGGCGCAGACGACAGCGATCGATCCGATCTCGTCGATCGTCGCCGTGCCCCTCTCGACCCGTCCCATGATCTCGGTGAACCAAGCCGGGCGCGAGCCCCGCCCGAGGGCGTCGCAGAGATCGCCCTTCAAGACGCCGCCACGCGAGAGGGCGGCTTCGACCGCAGCCTTGAACGGGTGAACGGCGGGCGGGGCCTTCTCGTCGCTGGCGAGCAAATCGAGGCAGGCGTCGATCCCGTCGAGGGTGTGCTTCAACGCGGCGGCCTGCGCCTCGGTCAACGGCGGCGGCCCCTCGCGCTCGACGCGGCGCACGTCGGCGGGGTCGATCTCTTCGTTGAAGCCGCGCGCGTGCTCGACCTTCAAGGTATGCTTGCGCGGCCGCACGAGCACGACGCGCCCCGTGCGCACTTGCTTTCTCTTCCTCGACCAATAGGTAACGACGTCCCCCTCGGCCACGCTGGCGATCAAGATCTCGTGTCGTTCGATCACGGCTGCCCCCTCACGCGTCGCGGTTCATGACGCGTTCAATCTCGACCAAGCACGCCTTGCGGGTCTTGTGCCCCCAACCGAACGACAGCCCGTTGGTACGGGCGAACGCCCACCCCTTACGGGCGGGGTCGGTCATCCCGAGCTTGCGGGGCTTGTCGGCCATGAGGAAGGGCGCCCCGAGCCCACGCACCATATACAGCCCGTCGATCTGGCGCTCGCAGGTCATCGCGTCACCGCCGCTTTCGCCCAACCCGGGCAGCCCTCGGGCTTCGTCTCGTCGTAGACGTTCTGACAGACGCAGCGCTTCGGGGGTTGATCGGTCGCCTCGCCGATCACGGCCTCGACGCCGCAGGTCGTGTGAGAGGCGAGCGCCCCGGTCACGTCGAACAAGGTGCGCGTCTTCGCGCAGTTCCCGCAGTGCTCTTTCATGGCCGCCCCCCCCTACGCCGCGATCGCGGCGACGTTCTCGAACGCCTCGAAGGTCGCGCCGTCGAGGTCGGCGAGCGTCTCGGTCGCGAAGGTGACGCCGTCGAACCGAACGACCTTGATCCCGTAGGTGTCGCTCGCGTGGTCGTAGGCGACCGTCGCGACGACCTTGTCGGCGCAGAAGGCGCCCTTGCGCTTGCTCGCCCACGCGAAGACGACCTCGGTCCCGGCGCCGAAGAGCGTCGTCGTGCGCTTGAAGGTGCGGCCGTTCGAGCGCAGGCTCTCGGGCGTGAGGGTCACGAACTGGCGAATCGTCTCGGTCTGAACGGCGTTCATCTTCAACCCCTGCGCGGCGTCATTGCCGACGCCTTCCTTTTACGTCTAGGGCGTAAACGTCGCAAGAAAAAAGCGAAGGGCTTGTGTCGATTGTTCGCGGGTCGGCTTGGCGTGCGGGGTTGGCGATAGGCTAGCCTATCGGTTGACACGCAAGAAGCGCCCCGAACCGGGCGCAGGTAGGCGACCGGGCGCGGGGTTCGGGCGGTCGACTGCCTCCGACCACCGAGGCGAAGAGGCGCACGACCCACGCGGCGGCGGCGAGCCCTGCGGCGCGAGCCTGCGCGGCGAACTTGAAGTCGCGATTCAAGAGGCGCGGGAAGCGGGCCTCGAAGCCGCACGGGTCGGCCGAGATCCTCGACAGCGCGAGCGCGTCTTCGGCCATGAAGCCGTGATCGATCCCGCACCGACAGGCGGGGTGCGCGGGCGGGTCGTCGAAGATCCCCTTCACCCCCGCGAATGGATCGTCGCCGACGACTAGCACGGTCCCCTTTGGAACGTGCGGGCTCGTCACGACCTTGATCCCGGCGACGCGATCGACCGTCGGCCCCTCGACGCTGACGCCCGAGATCCCGGCCTTCTTGTATGCCTCGGCCAGTTCGAGCGACATTACGAACGTCGGCGGCGTGCCGAAGCCGTGGGCGAACGAACGACCCACGCGGGCGAACGCCTCGCCGAAGGCACTCGCCGACACCGCGCCAGCCTTGAACGCGTCGGCGAGCTTTTCGAGTTGCTCGCGGGTCGAGAAGAGGTGCGGCCCGTAGTCTTCGGGGCGCTCGGCGGGCTCGGTCACGGCCTCGACCTCGGGCGTCGAGGTCGGAACCCCCTTCTCGAAGCGGGCGCGCACGTCGGCGAGCTTCACGGCCTGCCCCTCTTGGCGAACGCGGCGGCCGATTCCACGACGATCGCGACCGCGTCGGCTACAGTGTGCCCCTCCCGGTAGAGATCCGCAGCGGTGCGGCTCTCGTGCGCTTCGGGCGAATGCTCGCGGGCCTCGAACGCGGCGTCGATCTGCGCGCGAGCGCTGGCGTCGAGGCGCTTGCGTTGTGCGCGTTCGAGGGCCTTGTCGTCGGTCGCCTTCTTCATGCGCTCGACCACGTCTGCGAGCGGCAGCCCGTAGCGGATCGCCCACTCGTGCGTTGCGTCGAACTCGCCAGCGGTCAGCGGAAGGCGGGCCGCCTTCAACGCGGCGAGCAGTTCGGAAGCGGTGAAGGGCGGCGTCGACGTCGGGACGCCACGCACGAAGCGATCGCGGGCGTCGGCGAGCTTCACTTCCCCGACCTTTCGCGCAACCGGGCGAGGCATTCGGGGCAGGTCGTGTCGTAGGCGTGCGTCGCAGCGAAGCCCGCGAGGTTCCCGCAGACGGCGAGCACCGAACGAAAGCCCGGCGCGTCAGGCGCGGGATCCGCCCAATGCACGATCGGCACCTCGCGCGGCGTGCGTTCGTCGTGGCGTTGGCGGGCGTCGGCGAGCTTCACGGCGATCCCCTCGAAGCGTTCGCCCCTTCTACGCGTCAGGCGGGGCAGGCGTCGCGATCAACGTCACGACCCGGGCGAGGTAGCCCACTTCGCGAACGTCGAGGTCGTAGGCCCACGTCTGCGCGCCAGCGAGGCGGGCGCAGGTCTGCCCGACCCAACGCACGGCGAAGACTTCGAGCACGAGGGCGAGGTCGTCGGCGCGGTTCACGATTGCTCGTCGAGCGGGATCGCCTCGGGGCGCCCGTGGTTGTTCTTGGCGACGACGATCGACGAGCCGTTCGCCGACAGCACGAGCACGGCCTCGGCGAAGCGCACGTCGTCGATCCCGCGCGCCACGACGGGCGCGAGATCGCTCTCGACGCGGCGCCCCTGCGTCACGAAGACGATCGCCCGGTCGCCCCGGGCCGCGATCGCGCGCATGGCGGCAACCACGATCTCGCCTACGCGGGCCTCGGCCTTGGTCGTCATGCGCACGACCGAAGAAGGGCGAGCGCGGATAGGGTGAGGGCGATCCATGCTGCGATCTCGGCGCTCTCGCGCAGCGCCCAACGTCGGAACTCACGATCCCGCACGAGCCCACGCACGAGCGCGCCGAGGCCGATCGCAGCGAGAAAGAGCGCCAGCCCTACCGCCGCACCGACGGCCGTCGCGAGCGCGGGGTTGCAGGTCGCGAGCGTCATAGCGGGCGGCCCCGCTCTTCCTCGACGATCTGCGAGCACTCGACGAAGAGCGCCCGCAGTTCGATCCATTCGCGATTGCGATAGGCGGTGTCGGTCCAGATCCGGGGCTCGGTCAGGTTGTGGCGATTCTCTTCGAGGTAGCGCTCGGCCGCCTTGCGGGTGAAGCACGCACGCACGAAGTCGAAGACGTCGACGTAGTCGAGGCGCGACCACCCCTCGGGGATCTCGTCGAAGTTCCGGTCGAGTTCGTCGAAGCGCTTGTGATCTTCCTCGTCGGCCTCGCACCCGTCGTTGACCCAAACGTGATCGCCGTAGCCCTCGTCGCCGCCATAGATCCGGCGCTTCTGCTGAACGATGAAGACGGGATCGCTCGTGCCGAGGTTGTCTTGCGTGCGCAGTTCGTCGCCGATCGGGGCGAGCTTGTCGACGATGCGGGCGCAGCGCTTCGCGAGCGCGGTCAGGCGGGCGGCGTCGCCGCCAAGCCAACCGAGCGCTTCTTCGGCGCCCGTCTCGGGCGCTGTCGTGGTCGTCGTCATGGGTCGCCCCTATTCGCGCGGGTCGGTGAGGTCGGGCCGCGCGTCGACCCCGGGCAGGAACGCGGCGTCGTGCTCGGCGAGGCGCTCTTCGTGGGTCGCGTCGGCGTGCGCGAACGCCTTGCGCAAGACCTCGTTCGGCGGGCAGCGCGGCGCCTCGTCGACGAAGCCTTCGAGCACGAGGCGGCGCAAGATGCGCTCGGCGGCGTCGAGGGGCACCCCGTGAAGCACGGCCTCGATCTTGACGCAGGGAATGTCGACGCCCGAAGGGTCGACGCGCACGACGTCGAGGCGCGTTCGATCGCTCGCGGCGTTCATACGGTAGGAACCCGGGGCCGTGCCGTCTTCGCGGCGGGCGAAGGGCGCGCCCGTCGAGGGGTCGCAGAACTTCGAGCCGAGCTTCTCGAAGACCGCCTCGACGATCACGGCGCGATCCTCGGCCGCCTTCTTCTTGGCGAGGCGGCAGCGCTTGACGTCGTCGAGCACGTCGAGCACCCACACCGCGCCGAGCGAGAGGTTGAAGTCGCCGTCGCGCCTCTGCGTCAACGTCTTCGACTCGTCGGCGCCGAACGACCACTTGCGCGAATGAAGCGTGACCTTCGTCTTGTCGCTGCCGTAGGGCTTGGCGAAGCCCAGGTCGAACGCGATCGGGCCGGGCGCGTTGTCTTGTTCGGCCTGCGCGATCGTCTTGCGGGTCGTGCCCTCGGGATCGAGCGGGTCGGCGTCGAAGACGATCGAGCAGACGGGCGACTTGTAGGTCGCGTCGACGACCCCCACGACCACGACCTCGGGCCGGGCCGCCTTGATCCGGTCGACGAGCAGACCGAGCACGCTCTCTTTGAATTCGGGCGGAACGGGCTTCGACATTCTCGACCCCTTGCTTGTTCGCCCGGTTCTACGCGTCGGCGTGCCCGTGCGTCGCTCGCAGGTCAGAAGGCGCGGGAATCGGGCAGGCGATCGGCGAGCCTCGCGAGAACGGCCTTCACGCGCCTTTCGTGGCGGCGCCCGTCGGCGTCGCAGCGCGAGCCCGCGTTGTAGTGGCAAAGGTAGCGGGCGCGCACGGCCGGGCGCCAGTCGTGCAAGAACGCGCCCATGCGACGCGCCCCTTCGTAGGCGTTCAGGATCGGGCCGCGCACGTCGAGCTTGAACGCCCAAACCAACGGCGAGCACCAACGCCGACCCGGGCCGCAGAGAACTTGGAAGCGCCCCCGACCGTGCCCGGCCTCGGCGGCGTTGTCGAAGCGGCTCTCGACGTAGGCGTTCGCGATCGCTTCGACGGGCGGCACGTCATGAAGGCAGGCGCAGACGTGCGCCACGATCGCGAAGGCGACGGCCTCGGGCTTCGAGATCTTGCTCGTCGGTTGCAGCGCGAGGGCGGCGAGGATTGAAACGACAATCGAAGTCATAGGCGGGCCTTTCGACGAGGCGAAGACCCAAGCCCCCGGAGCGCCCGCCCCAACGCAGGCAGCCCCGGGGACGGGTCAGGCGGCGGCAGCGGGGGTCTTGGCGCCCTTGGTCGCGTCGGCGAGCTTGATCCAAAGGGCGGCGTGCGCCTTCGGCACCCCGAGGGCGTCGCCGATCTTGGCCAGGATCTCGCCCTTCTGCGCGACGCCGTCGCTCTCGTAGCGCGCGAGCGTCTCGACCGAGATCCCGGCCGCCTTGGCGATCTCGCCCTGCGGCCGCCCGGCGCGAGCCCGGCGCAGGTAGTCGCCGATCGTGGGCGTCGGGCGCCCCTCGCCCTCGGCGACCTCGTGCTTGACGCGCAGCGCCACCGTCGCGGGGTCGGCCCCCGACGCCACGTCGAAGACGGGCAGCCCGTTCGGGATCCCCGCTTGGTTCATGGCGCGCTGCAAGAGCACGTCTTTCGGCGGAAGCCGCTTGTCTTCCTGCAAGCGCGCGCCCACTTCGAGCAGCTTGTAGTCGCTGCCCGCCTTGAAGGCGGCCGAGATCGCCCGGTTCACGAGCCCGAGATCCGCGATCACGAGCTTGCGCCCCGCCGCCTGCGTTGCCCTCTGCTCTTCGCCCACGTTCGCCCCCTGTCGTTGCGTTGGTGCGTTCGCCCCTTCTACGCCTTGGGCGCCTTGGGCGTCGCGCCCACGCCCTTCTTGCCCTCGGCCGGGGGTGGATCGGGGAAGGCGTCGTCGACGGCCGACGTCTTGGGCTCGGCCTTGGCGGGCGCCTCGGGCGCGGGCTTCTTCGCGGGCTCGGCGCCCTTCTTCTCGGCCTTCTCGATCTCGGCGAGTTCGGCGACGACGTCGATCTTCTCGGCGACCCCGTCGACGTCGAAGCGCGAGCAGGTCGCGAACGGGATCGGATCGGCCGCGTCGCCGTCGAGGATGAACTCGATCGGGAAGTTGAAGTCGCGCGAGCGAGTCGCGCGAATGCCGGGCACGAACTCGCGGGGCTCGCCCGTGCGCACCCCGACGTTGATCGCCCGCGTGCGGATCTGCGTCAGCTTGCCCCGGCGCGTCACACCCTCGGCCGTCTCGATCACGACCACCTTCCCGACGCACGACTTGATCGCGTCGATCACGTTGGGCTGCATGAATACCAACATGGGATCCCCCTCAGTCTTGGGCGCCTTCACGGCGCACGTCGATCCGAACCACCTCGCGGGGGACGTCCCCGACAAGGGCTTTGACTAGCCTATCGCTCGACACCCGGGCACCGTAACCCCGAAACCCCCACCGGGCAAGCCAATCGCGCAGACGGAAAAGCTCTTGCTCTTGCTGCTCGATCGGGGCGTTCGCGGGGCCAGCGTAGACGGGGAATTGAAACGGCGCGCGGATCTGCCCATAGATCGCCCACTCGAACGAGGCGAGCCCCGTCGCAGTCTCGACCCCGGTATAGGGGCCGGGCACGAGGGGCAGCGCGGCGTCGAACGCGGCGAGCCGAGCCCACGCGCGGCGACGTTCAACGCGGCGGGCGTCACGCACGCAGATCGCAGTGAGCACGCCGACGGGCACGTCGCCGACGAGCGCCTTGATTCGCGCGACGGTGTCGCCCGCCCACGTCGGCGCGCGCTCGTTCGTGTCGAAGTCGGCCGACGAGAGGGCGAAGACGGCGAACGCGCAACCCTTGGCGCCTGACGCTCGACCTTCGTCTAGGATGCGGGTCGAGAGCGCGGCCCCTACGTCGACGAGGGGCGCGCCCTCGAACGCGCGGGCGGCCCCTTCCCACGCACGGGGCGAGGTGATCACGTTCGCCCTCTTTCCGCAGCCCGTCAGCACGTCGCAGATCGCGGGATCGAGAGCCGAGACGACGCAGTTCGACGCGCGGAAGACGCGCGTCGCGAGCACTCGCGGATCGTTGTCGGGATAGACGCTGACGTCGGCGACGGGCGGCGGGTTCGCCTCGCGCTCGCGATCCTTCGAGCCGTCGTCGTAGGCGACCTGCCATTGCAGGAACGCCTTGAACGTGCGGGCGTCGACGAAGCCCGTCTCGTCGAGCAGGCGATCGCGCTGAAACGCGCGCACCTTCTCGGCGAGCACGTCGTCGAAGTCGAGCGCGCCGAAGTCGCGAGGCGTCCAATCGTAGCGCCTCGCGCTCTCGGCGTTGGCGGCGGCGAGGTCATGCGACCGAGACATTGCCCGACTCGTCGATCGCGATCACGACATCGGCGCTCTCGCTCGACTCTTCGTCGTGGGTCACTTGGAAGATCTGCCCGAAGTCGCCGAGATCGCGGGCGCGGTGAAGCATTCGCGCATAGGCGGCGCGGTTGTCCCGGGTGAGCCCGCCGATCGTCTCGTCGCGGTAGAGCACCCGGAACGGAACCGAGAGGCGCTCGTCGGCGAAGATCACGAGCGACAGCCGAAGCGCCTCGTCGACGATCACCTTCTCGCCCCCCGACAGCCCGGCGATCGTGTTCTCGATCCCGCTGTCGTTGTCGTAGACGACGACGTCGAAGTCTTCCTTCTCGCCCTTGCCACTCTTCAACGCCTTCGTCGTGCGCACCTCGACGTCGAAGCGCGGCCCGTAGCAGGCATGCAAGAGCGAGTTCGCGAGGGCCGAGACGCGGGGGCCTGCGGCGTCGATCTCGTAGGCTTGGATCCCGTTCGCCCCGAGAGCGCGGGCGAGCAGTTCGAGCGCGGGCGCGTCGGCGGCGCGAGCTTCCTCGGCGGCGAGGGCCTTCTCGATCCCGGCCTTGCGATCGAGGGCGCCGCCGAACGCAGCGACGCCCGCCTCGTGCTCGCGGATCGCCTTCTCGTAGGCGGCACTCGCGGCGGCGCTCGCCTCGCGAGCGGCGTCGATCTGCGCCAGCGACGGCACGTCGTCGATCACCTTCGGCAGCCGGGCACGCAGCGCGGCGGCCTGCCTCTTCGCGTCAGCGAGCGCACGGTTCAGTCGATCGCGCTTCTCGTCGTAGGCGCGGCAGCGCTCGGCCCCGAGGCGGTGCGCTTCAAGTTCCCGCTCGGCCTCGGCGACCTTGGCGCGCAGTGCGTCGAGCTTCTCGCGGGGCACGACGAGCGCGGCGACCTCGACCTTCAACGTCTCGTGCGCCTGCTCGGCCTTGGCGCACACGTCGCGCAGCGCAGCGATCGATTCGCGCGCGGCGATCGCGTCGCGCAGCAACTCGCACCCGGCGAAGGCGCCCTCGCCCTTGCACGGCACGCGCGCGAGACGCTCGGTCGCCTTGTTCGCCCGCACGAGGTCGGCGTTCGCCGTCGCCAGCGAAGAGCCGACGCGGGCGATCTCGGCGCTCTTGACGAGGTAGCCCTCGTTCTTCTTCCTCGCGGCCTCTAAGGCGATCGTAGCGGCGCCCTTGTCGCCCGTCGGCGCAGGCGCGGCGGCCGGGCGGGCAGGTAGGGCGGTGAGCGCGTCTTGCGCCTCGCCCGCCGCGTCGAGAGCGGTGTCGTAGGCGTCGACGAGTTCGGCCGTCGACGAGAGCGCGAGCAGGTCGTCGAGCTTGGCGCGCGCCTTGCGACTTACCTCGCGCTCGGCGTCGGCCGCGAAGACCGCAGCCTTGACGTCGGCCTCGGCCTCGGCGATCGCCGTCTCGCAGGCTTCGAGATCGGCGCGCAGCGTGGCGATCTTCGAGACGTCGAGCGCTTCGAGGCGGGCGCGGGCGGCGCGGTGCGCCTTGTCGACCCGGTCGAGCCCGAGGTAGTAGCGAAAGATCGCCTTGCGGTCGGTGACTTCGAGCGACTCGAAGCGCCCGCCCCCGCCCTGCATCCCGAAGACCGAGGCGTAGAAGGCGTCGCGGTTGCCGACCACCTTCGCGATCTCGACGTCGTAGTCGCGCACCTTGCCCGACGCGAGCTTGACCCCGTCGCACGTCAGGAACGCGGCTTGCCTGCCCGACCCGTCGATCTCGACGATCGCTTCGTAGCGGCGCGAGCCCCGCACGAAGTCGAGTTCGATCCGGCCGCCCTTCGGCCCGATCCAATTCTGGATTCCCGAGGGCTCGCGGGTCGGCAACTCGCGGAAGAAGACGGCCGGGCCGAGGCATTCGAGAAGCGTCGTCTTGCCGGAGTTGTGATTCCAGACCCCGGCGGCCCAATAGTTTAGGTGAACCGGGACGTGGAAGTCGTAGTAAGGCTCGCACGGTAGCTCGCCAACCGCGACAATTTCGATTGTCGACGGGTCAATCGCGGGGTATGTTTCGAAAGGAACCATAACCCCGGGGGGCGTCGATGCGTCAGAATTGGACGGATGAGCGGAGGCGCGAAGCTCTTGCACGCTACGAGAGCGGGGCGAGTCTCGCGGAGATCGCCCGGTCAATGCACTCGAATCAAAGCCGGATCGCGAAGGCAATCCGCAACGTCGGAGGAGCGATTCGTGACCGGGGAGCGCCGGGCGCTCGCAATGGGTCGTGGCGCGGCGGTCGGGTGATTGACGCCGACGGCTACATTCTTCTACGGCTTCCGTATCACCCCGACGCAGATCGCAAAGGGCTAGTTCGGGAGCATCGCCTCGTAATGGAACGGATTCTCGGGCGCCGACTTCTGCCGGAAGAAGTCGTGCATCATCGCAACGGGGAACACGCCGACAACCGCCCGGAGAATCTGGAATTATTTCGCACCAACGCAGATCATCTTCGGCATGAGTTGACAGGTAAGCGGCCGAACTGGACGGCAGCCGGACGCGCCCGTTCTCTCGCAGGGCTTGAAAAATGGCGGAAGCTGTCAACCACTCGGCGCCGCTCCAAAACTTGTGCGCCGGAGTCACCGTAATCGACTTCCCGTCCGCGAACCGCAATCGCAGCATTTGAGCGGGCGGATACTTGCAAGGGGGCATTGCGGCCGTCGTTACGACCCCATGCGGCCCTAACGCCCATACGTGAAACGGCACGCCCCGATTGTAACGATCGCGAACGGCGACGGACGATCCGTCCGTTGGATCGTAAATCTCTACGTCGCCCTGTAGGCACCCGTTCGGCCCGACGATCGCGACGACCCCCTCGGGAAGCGCGAGTTCGATCGGCCTGCGGTAGCGGGTGATCCCGTCGAGGCGCACGCGTTCGATCTTCATTCGGCGGCCCCCTCTCGCTCGTGCGAGCACCAAACGACCTGCTTGAACTCGCCCCTCGTCGACGCCTTGCAAGAGACGTTCGAGGTGCGCGAAAGGTCGACGCGGTAGCACCAAGGCGAGAAGAGCGCGTCGAGGTCTTCGCTCGCGGCGAGGGTCGTCACGACGTGCGCCCCCCGATCGTGCGCGGCGCGCAGGTCGGCGGCGAGCTTGGCGTAGTCGATCGGCCCCGTGCGCTTGGCGTAGTCGCTGAACGTGCCGGGGTAGGGCGGGTCGGCGAAGACCACGTCGCCAGCCTTGGCGCGGGCGACGCCCTTCGAGTAGTCGCCGCAGTAGAGCACGGCGCCCGAGAGAATCTCGGCGCAGCGCTCGAAGCGATCGAGCGTCGGGAAGGCGGCGACGGTCTTCGGCGTGCCGAAGGGGGCGTTCAGCTTGCCCGACTTGTTCGTGCGCCACAGCCCGTTGAACCCCGTGCGGTTCAGGTAGAGAAACCACCCCGCGCGCTCGAAGCGATCGGCGGGCGGGTCGGCGTCACGGGCGGCGAGGAACGACGCCTTGTCGAGCCCCTTCTCGACGATCGCCCGCATGGCGGCGAAGACCGCGCGGGGGTCGTCTCGGGTCGACTTGTAAAGGTTTACCACGGGTTCGAGCACGTCGCCGATCACGGCGGTTTCGGGGGCGACGGCGAAGAAGACCGAGCCCGATCCGAAGAAGGGCTCGAAGTATTCGGCGCCGGGCCGCAGGCGTGCGCGAATGATCGCGGCGAGCGTCGGGGCCTCGGTGCGCTTCGACCCGACCCACTTGATCAACGGCAGCGCTTCGCGCGTGTCGGTTGCCCCGACGCTCGCGGCGACCGCCCTGTCTTCCCCTGCGCGCTGCTTATCGATCATGGCGATCAACCTTCCAAGGGCGGGCGGGGGCGGAACCCCCTCGGTTTCGAGGCGCTTCAACTGCGCTCGGGCGGCGTGCCCGATCGACGCCCACCCGTCGCGCACGCTCTCGCGTCGAGCCTCGCCGATCGTGATCGACTCGACGGCAGCGACCCCCGCGTCGAACGTCGGCGGGAAGAGATCAAGCGTCTTCCCCTCGCGGGCGGCGACGTCGACCACGTCTTCGCCCGGTTTCGCGGCGGCAATTGCGGCGATCACCTTGTCGACGTAACGCCCGAAAAGCTCGGCGCGCATGGAAGTTCGGGCAGCGACCGAGGCGATCGCGACCTGCGCGGCCGGGCTCGCCCCGACTTGCGCGGCGCGGCCGACGTGCTCGGCGTAGTCGAGGCGCAGAAGCCCCGAGCGCACGTCGGCGATCAACGAGGGCGACAGGTAGGCGACGGCGGCCCGCTTGCGGTAGTAGGCGGGCGCGCGGCGGTCGAGGTCGCGCGAGATCTGCTCGGGCGTGTCGCCCGCTTCAAGGCGATCGCGATAGACGGCGGCTTCGTCGATCGGGTGAAGCGCGCGCGTCTCGAAGTTCGAGCGCTTGCTCGCGGCGACCGCCTCGTCGAACGAGCCCGCGCAGACGATCACGTCGAGCGACTCGATCCCGCACGCCCTCGCCAGCGCGAGGCGGTGAAAGCCCTTGATCACGAACCACTCGGCGAAGCGATCGCGCAGCGCGGCCGGGCAGGTCGCGTCGTTGCTGTCGGGGTTCCACACCTTGATCGGCTCGTAGCGCGCGGGATCCCACCCCGAGGGGCGGCCCGCGTCGCGGCCGCCTTGGCGCATCTTCTCGACGTCGTCGGCCGAGAAGAGCCCGTCGATCTTGCGGGGCTGAAAGGCCCCGTGCATTTCGATCTTCGCGGCGCGCAAGAGCGAGGGGTAGGTCTTCACTTGTCGCCCCCGCCCGACTGCTTGCGGGCGTTCTCGATCTCAGCGACGAGGCGGTCGTTCGCGATCGTATCGGCGATATCGATCGCCCGGTCGAGCGAGGCGAGATCGGGCTTGCACGGGAGTTCGACCGCGACGTCGCAGCGAAGGAACTCCATTCGGCCAATGTTGATCGTCGCCCCCTTGTTCACGCGGATCCGCGCGAACCTATGTTCGGGCTCGTGCGCCGAAGGCGCCAGCCCCGAGGGGACCGGCACGGCCTCACTCGCTGCGCCCGGGGCGAGATCGCCCCGCTTCTTCGTCGACTTGGTGACGTCGAGCTTGCCGTCGGTCGTCATGATCGCCCCCGTGGTGTGCGCGCCTCGCCCGAACTACGCGATCGGGGCGTCGAGCGTCGCTTCGATTTCGGCCAGCAACGCGATCGCCCGCTTGCGGATCACGCCTCTCGGCGCGGGGTTGATCGTGTCGAGGTAGCGCGCGAGCTTGTCGGCCGTCGTCGTCGCCTTGGCGATCTCGTCGGCGCCCTCGCGAGCACGGGCGACGCGCTCGATCGCGAACTCGCGCTTGATCGAGTGCGCAGCCGGGGCGACCAACGCGGCGATCTCATCGAACGCGCGGGCCGCCTCGGTGATCGAGATCGCCCCCTCGATCCGCACCTTCACGCTCGCGCTCGGCGCGCCCCGAGGTAAGGCGATCGGCTTGCACTCGTCGATCAACGTCCCGGCCGAGAGCCCGACAAGGGCGGCGGGCACGATCTCGACGATGCGACGGGCGACGCCGTCGACGCGCAAGAGCACGCGCGGGGCCTGCGGGATCGGGATCTCTCGCGCTCGGGCCTTGCCCTCGCCCGAGATATCGACCACGCCCCACGACTTCGCGGTCGCTTCGCCGTGCTGCGACACGAAAGCGCTTCCCACGTAGCGGCACGCGGCGCCCCCGCTCTCGCCCTCTCGGGGTAGTTCCTGCGGCGCGTGGTAGTGCCCGAAGAACCCCGCGTCGAAGACGTCGCTCGGGCAGACGTCGTCGATCGCGACCACGGGATCGGCGGTCGGGACCGACGGTTGACCGAAGATCCCGATCATGCCCCCGGCGATCGCGCAGTGACCGAGGGCGACCACGGCGTTCGGCAACTCGTCGTCGGGCAGCGTGGCGATCGTCGAGCGCGCCTCGTCGACGACGGCGTCGTAGAGCGTGCGCACGGCCTCGCCGTAGTCGACGTCGGGACCGAACCGGGAACGGTCGACCCACGGGAAGCACGCGACGAGCGCGAGCGCCCCCGCCTTGCCAGCGGTCAGCGTCGAAGGCTCGTCGACGAACCCGATCGAGTAGAACGAATGCCCGCCGATCGCGTTCAGGAACTCCCAATCGCGCGGGTAGTCGTGATTCCCCCGCACGATCACGACGGGCGCACACTGCGCCAGCTTCGCGAAGAAGCCGACGAGCGCGTTTCGCTCGCGGGGCGTCGCCTTGTGCGGGACGCGGTGTCCCGACAGATCGCCCACGACGAGCACGAGATCGGGCCGGGCCTCTTCGACCCCTGCGGCGATCTCGTCGAGCACGGGGCCTTGCGTGTCGAGTTCACCGTCGACGACGTGAAGATCACCGATCGTTGCGAGTCGCATCGTCTACCCCCTCCCGTTCGTCGCCTGACGCACGAGGATCGATTGTGGCGCGTTTCGAGCGCGCGCCCCCTGACGTCGTATCCCCTCGACGGCCGGAACGCCTTGGCGTCAATCCTGCCGCCTTGGGATCCGAGAGGGCGACGCCGCACTCGCGACAAACTACGAGGGGCGCCTCGCGGCCGTCGCGAGCGACGAGCCGACCGAGCGGAACCCCGACGTGCGCGCACTCGGGCGCGACGACCTCGGCGACCTCGGGCACGGGCTCGGCTTTGGCGGGCCTCTTCGCCCCGAGGCGCACGAGCAGGCGCGAGATCTTGGCGACCTCGGCGCGCAAAGCCCGGCGCGTTGCGTCGGTCGGGTGCCCCCGGTGTAGAAGGGTCGCCGGGTGAAGGATCGCGCAGGAAGGCAGCGTCGAGGCCCCCTCGCCCCACACCCCCGAGGCGAGGGCTTCCTCGGCGACCGGGCCGACCACGACGATCGCGTCGGGCGCGGTGAGTTCGATCAACGCAGCGACACGCGGCGCGCACGCCTCGATCTCGGCGCGTGCCGGGGTGCGGTTGCCGGGCGGGCGACAGCCGACGCAGTTCGAGACATAGGCAAGCCTAACGCCAGCCCCCGCGAAGATCTCGTCGTGCAAGACCCGGGCGGCCTTCCCGGCGAACGGCACGCCCTCGGCGTCTTCCTCGCTGCCGGGCGCCTCGCCGATCACGAGCAGAAGGGGATCGTCGACGGTCGGCGCGTTCTTGACCGCAGCCCCCACGATCACGCACGAGCGCCGCTCGTGCAACGGGCAACGCGCGCACGTCGCCCACTCGGCGCCGAGTTCTCGAAGGTTACGCGGGGGCATGGTAGCTCGCGAACGGCCTGTCGCATACCGCGACGGGCTCGCTCTTCGTGGTGCGCAGGAAGATCCGGCGCTCTTCGTCGGGCAGGTCGGCGAGCGCGTCGCGACCGAGGCGAACGCGGCACTCGCGCCAAACCATGCGGGCGAGGGTGTGCGCGTCGGCGAGATCCCCGTCGACGTCGTCGTCGCCGAATAGCGGCGCGGTGCGCCACTTGGCGCGAGCGCACTCGCCGACGAGTTCCTTCTCGGCGTTGCCGTTGCCGGTCGCGAAGATCTTGACTGAACCCGGTTCCCAAAAGCGCAGGTTGATCGAGCGGCCGGGGTGCCGGGCGGCGAAGTCGAACAACGCCAACCGCAGCGCTCCCCCGACCTCGCCCATTTGGTGAGCCCCCCGGGCGGCGTCGAGAGCGTAGTCTTCGATCGCGACGAAGTAGTCGACCCCGTCGAGCGGGAAGAGGCGGTCGGCGAGGCGGCCGAACCACTCGCGCAACCAACGCAGGCGGTCGATCTCGGATTGGTGCCGCTCGACGTCGGCCTGCTTGAACGCGGGGATCCGCGTGCCGAACGAGCGGCTCGACTTCGCGAGCCCGACGAGGGGCGTCAAGAACGCGAAGTCGAGAAGCTCCCCGTCGACGCCGTCGAGCTTGACCGCCCCGGCGTGATTGATAGACACGTCTAGCCCCACGGCTTCCCAATCGCGGCGCGGCGCGGTGATCCCCGCAGACCGCGCGAAGACCTCGGGCCGGGCCGGGCGCTTGCGCTTCGCGGGCTTCTTGGGCTTGTCGTGCGGTAGCGTCACGCGTCGCCCTCGTCTTCGGGCGCGTCGGCGGGCGGCGCGTCGAGGTCGATCTCGGCGGGGCTGGCGTCGACCTCGACCGCGATCAAGTCGGGCCGGGCGACTAGCAGATCGTGAACGTGATCGAAGAGCCCGTCGTAGAGGTCGGGCGCCTTCACGAGCAGACTCGACAGATCGTCGGCCGCCCACTCGTAGGCTCGCCCCGAGGCGTCGGCCTTGGCGCCGTCGATCGTCCAAAGGATCTTCCCCTTCAAGGCACGGGCGACGCCGATCGTCTTGGCGCAGTCGACGAGCGCGCGCACGCGGTCGAAGCCCTTGCCGAAGATGATCTCGAACTCGGCCGTGCGGAACGGCGGGGCGACCTTGTTCTTGACGACGCGAACCCGAAGGTGATTCCCGGTCACGCCCTCGGCGGTCGTGCCGCGCAAGGTCTTCGACTTCACGTCGGCGATCACGCTGGCATAGAAGAGCGGCGCTTGACCGACGCCGACCTTCTCTTTCGAGTTCCCCCACCCGTCCATTTTGGTTCGCACTTGCGAGATCGCGATCATGGCGGTGTTGCTCGTCGAGAGCTTGGGGGTGAACTTGCGCAGCACGCGCGAATAGGCGTTCGCCTCGGGGCCGTAGTCCTGGCGATCATACTCGCCGTTGAACGTGCGCATTGCGGGCCACGCCTGCAACGAGTCGAGCACGATCAAGAGCGGCGCGTCGACGCTCGCGGCACGCGCCCGATCGATGAAGGCGGCGAACAACTCGAAGCCCTTCTCGATATAGGGCGGGTGCGTCAGAATGATCCCCTCGGGATCGGGCACGACGCGGGCGAGGTAGTCGAGATCGAGCGCGTGCTCGACGTCGGCGTAGAGCACGACGCCCCCGGCGCGCTGCCACTGCGCGACCGCTTCGAGAGCGATCGTCGTCTTGCCGGTCGCCTCGCCCCCGTGAAGGATCGAGAGCCGGGCGAGGGGCCAACCCCCGATCCCGATTGCGAGATCGAGGGTTGGCGACCCCGTCGAGATCGAGGTCGTGCGTCGTCGCGTCGCGACGATATCGTCGAACTCGGCGAACGCCTTATCGCGGGCGAGGGCGCTCGCGATCGACTTCGCCTTCTTCGTGCTGAACGCGCCACGGTGCGACATTGAAAGACCTCGATCAAGTTCCCGGGTTGAAGGTTCTAACGGGCGCCCTTGCGCGCGCGGCGGGCTTCGAGTTCGCGGTCGATCTCGGCGAGGGGATCCTCGTCGACGGGCGCGGCGGCGGGGGCCTCGGCGGGCTCGGGCTCGTCGCCGGGCTCGGGCTCGTCGGGGAACGCGTCGTCGACGCTGCTCTCGGGCTCGGGCGGCGGCGGGGGCGTCGCCGCACGACGACGCGCGGGCGGCGGCGGCGGGGGCGGTTCGGGCGCGGGCGGGTCGGCGTCGAACTCGGGTTCTTCCTCTTCGGGCGGCGGGGGCGGCGGCGTCGCGGGCCGGGCGGCCGCGCGGGCGGCGGGCGCCTTGACGGCGGCAGCGGCCGGGGCGGGCTTCGTGGCGGGCGCGGCGGTCACGGCGCCACGCGGCGCGGGCTTGTCGGCGCCCTTGAACGGCGCGGTGCCGCACGCCTTCGCGCAGTCGACCTCGTAGACGCAGACGCGACACTCGTCGTCGTCGTGGTCGTGATCCTTCGAGTAACAGTGCGGCTTGGCGTCGCCCGTGGTCGTCGTGCGCGTCTCGACCGTGTCGCCGCGCAGGAAGGCGTCGACGACGTCGGCGCTCTTCGTCATGTTGACGACGATGCGGAAGAGGTTGCAGTCGCCCGTCGAGGCGCAGGCGGCGGCGATCGCGGCCTTGGTCGACTTCGAGATCCGAATCGGCTCGCGAATGCAGCGGGTGTCGACCTCGACCTTGTAGCTCGTGCGCTTCTTGACGACGCTCTTCTTGATGCGGATCAAGATCGCGGCGTTCGGATCGGTGACGTTGCCCTCGGCCTCGATCACGTCGCAGATCCCATCCCATATCTGCGGGCCGCAGAAGAGCGGGCGGGGCACGCGATCGCCGTCGGGCAGGGGCACGAGTTCGCCCGCCGCGTTCTGGATTTCCCACGGCACGACCGCGAAGAGATATTGCGGCTTCGCGACCATCTTCGCGAGCTTCACCTCGGGCAGCGACGCGGCCGCCGCGTCGTCGGCGAGGAAGTCGTCGACCGGGCAGCGACCGACGTCGACGCCCTTCTCGCGCAGCGCGGGCGCGACGCTCGGGTCGCGCAAGATCTCGTTCTCGTCGGCGAGACACACGGTCATCTTGCCTTCGGGGCCGACCTCGCGGTGAACGAGGAACTCGACGAACGGGATCCCCCCCATTGCCTCGGTCGGCGCGACGAGGTAGTAGGTCGAGAGGCCGTCGGGGATCTTCAAGAACGACCCCTTGTCGCCGCCAGCGAAACGCTTCCCCTGCGCGTGGCGATCGCGCAGCTTGCCAAGATCGAGACTCATTGCCGTTCCCCTTCCTTCGGTGATTTCCTGCCGTTCGCGAGAGCCTCTCGCACGCGGGCCGCACGATCGGCGGTCGGCTCGCGAACCTCGGGCTCGTAGAAGCGCGGCCGGGTGACACCCCCGGCCGATCCTCGTTCCTCGTCCCCGCGCGTGTCGGGCTCGTGCTGCGAGCGGCGCTCGCCCCCGCGCAGTTCCACCCGGGCGCGGATCATGCTCGACTTGGTGCGCAGCGCGTCGTGATAGGCGCGCAAGAACTCGCTGTCGCCTTCGAGCGCGGCGACCCGGTTCTTGAACGCCTCGAACTTCGGGTCGTTCTCGACCTCGTGCTTGATCTTCCATTCGGGGGTCTTCGGCTCGCTGGCGAGCACGTCGCGCGAAGCCCCCGCGCGCCAACGTCGATAGGCGGCGTCTTCGCGTTCGAGCGCGTGCGTCGTCTGCCCGAGCAGTTCCCCGACGAGCCCGATCGTCGACGACAACCAACCGGCTTCCTCGTCGAGATCCTCGCCCGGGAAGAGATCCCCAACGAGCAGCGTCACGCGTTCGCCCCCGTCGAGCGTGAACGTGCGGCCGACGGCCTTGTGCCGGGCAGCGGGCGACGTCGTCACGCCTGCCCCCGATTCAAGAACTCTTGCGCGGCCTCGGAACTGCGGAAGCGCAGCACGCAGCGCGCGGGAATCTTGGCGATCCCCCCGGGCACGAGCGGCGTCGCGTGCTCGCGGGCCTTGGTATGCGTCACCCGGAAGATCCCAAGCGAGCGGATCCAAACCTTGCGGCCGAGCTTCGCCTCTTCGAGCAGCGCTTCGACGATCTTCTCGGCGACCTCTGCGTCGACGCCCGCTCGGCGGGCGACGTCTGCAAGGGTCGATTGGTTCGTGCTCTTCATGCTTCGTTCCCCCAGGTCTGCCAGTGTTACGAAACGGCGGGCGCAAGCGTCGCGCACACCTCGACGGCCGCGTCGGCGAGGCAGGCGGCGTCGCCTTCGAGGCGCGTCAACTTGACGCGCACCCGAGCGCCGACGGTCAGCGCCTTGACGTCGGCGCGGTGCCGACGATCGAAGACGAAGAAGCGCGCGAAGCCCGCCGAACCGGCAAGGGTCACGACGCGCAGCTTGCCCCCCGACTTGTCGCGGCGCTTCAAGGATCGCACGACCACGCCCTCGGCAGCGAACGACGCGTCGGGCGGGGTGCGTTCGAGGGCGGCGCCCGGGTCGCGGGGGCTCGTGCGCTTCGGGCGCAAGATCGCGTCGGCGAGCGGCGAAGACGTGGTGATCGCTGCGTTCGCGTCGAGCCCGACTTCAACCGTGATCATCCCGCGATTCGAGACGCGCAACACGACGAGCACGAGCCGACCGGGATCGTCGAGCACCCCGAGCGTCGCCTCGGTCACGTCTTGATCGACTTTCGCGGCGACCTCGGCGCCCTCGTTGTCGGATAGCAGCACTCGAAGCGTCTTCCCGCCCCCGTCTTCCGAGAAGAGCCGGGCGGCGCTGACGCGGGCGAGCACGACGTAGGCGCCAGCGTCGGCGATTTCGCCCACGGTAGCGATCTCGCGGCGTGTCCCCTCTCGAAGTAGGCGCTCGACGACCGTGAACGCAGAACGCCCCTTCGCGTCGACGTAGAGCGGGCACACCTCGCCAGCGATTCGAGCGATCGTGTCGCCGTCGTAGTCGTAGTCGACGTCGAGCACGGGCTCGACCCCCACCTTCAACCAATCCCACACCTCGCGGGCGTTCTCGACGAGGAAGCGCACGCTCGGGAAGAGCGAGCGGAAGGCGGTAGCGCGGGCGAGAAGCTCGAACGTCGCGACCGTGACGCGCAGCCCGTCGCCAGCCGTGCGATCGTAGAAGTCGACAAGCGACTTGAACGGCGCGCGGGCCGCGATCGAGGCGGCGGTCGGCTTGCCGATCCCCTTGATCTCGGCGATCCCGTTCACGATCTGCGCGGCCCCGGTCGAGGAATAGGCAAGCGTAAGCCCTTCGGCGGCGGCGTTGACGTCGGGCGGCATGACCGGGATCCCGAGGTGCCGGGCCTCGGCGGCGACTCTCAATTGAACTTGGGCGTTCGGCTCGGTCTGCAAGAACGCGGCGAAGAACGCCTCGGGATAGTGAACCTTCAAGTGCATTGACCAAAGCGCGATCGCGGCATACGAGATCGCGTGCGCCTTGTTGAAACAATACTCGGCGAAGCCCTCCAATGATTCTGCAAACTTCTCGGCGTCGCCCCGATCCATCCCGCCCACGTCGACGCAGCCCTTCACGAAGACGGGCAGGATCGCATCGACCTCTTCCCGCTTCTTCTTCGAGATCGCCTTGCGGAACTTGTCGGCGGCCTCGGGCGTGAAGCCTGCAAGCTCGCGGGCCAGCGCGACGATCTGCTCTTGGTAGACCACGACCCCGAACGTCTCGGCGGTGATCCTATCGTAGACGGGATTGAACGCGGGCACGAGCGACGGATCTTCACTGCGCTTCACGAACTCGGCAACCATGCCGGTCTGCATAGGGCCGGGGCGGTCGAGCGCGGTCATGGCGGCGATATCGGCGAAGCGGCGGAAGACGAACCCCCGACAAGCCTTGCGGGCCGAGGGCGTGTCGAACTGGAAAATCCCGCCGAAGCGGTGCGCAGTGAAGGCGTCGAGGGCCTCGGCGTCTTCGAGTTCGATCGTCGTCGGGTCGGCGATCCCGGCGAGCAGGCAGGCGCGCCGCAAGAACGAGAGCGCGCGCAGCCCGAGCACGTCGATCTTGACGAACCCCGCCTTCTCTACCGCCACCATATCCCACGCGACAGCGGCGACCCGTTCCCCGCCCTTGCGCGGGCGAGTCTCGACCGGGGCGATCGTGGCGACAGGAACGCGCGAGACGACCACGCCTGCGGGGTGAAGCCCCACCCCGCGCATTTGACCTTCGAGGCGCGTCGCCACGTCGACGACGTCGGGGTAGCGCTCGGCAAACTCGCGGCCGATCGCGGTCGAGGCGAGGGCCTCGATCATAGGCACGTCTTCTGTCGCGTCGGGTAGCACCGAGGCGACGGCCGAGACGTCGCGATCGGGCACGCCATAGATCCGGCCGAGGTCGCGGGCGAGGCTCTTCCCCCGCATCGTTCCCACCGTCGAGATATGCGCGACCCGGTCTTCGCCGTAGCGCTCGCGCAGGTAGACGAGCACCTCGTCGCGGCGCTCGTCTTCAAAGTCGAGATCGATATCGGGCAGGTCGACGCGGCCGGGTGCGAGGAAGCGATCGAACGACAGCCCGTGTCGGATCGGGTCGACGTCGACGATCCTCGCGAGGTAGGCAACGAGCGAGCCTGCGGCCGACCCACGCCCCGGGCCGACGAAGATCCCTTGCGCGCGAGCCCACGCCCGCAGGTCGTAGACCATTGCGAAGTAAGCAGCGAAGCCGAGGCTCTTGATCGTCGTGAGTTCGGCGCGCAGCCGGGCGAGGTGCTCGGTCGGAAGATCGGAAATAGACTTGCCATATCTCGCGATCGAACCGATCGCGCAGAGGTGGAGCAACCAAGCATCGTAGGTCGTCACGCCCTCGGGCAACGCGGGCGCGGCGAGGTAGGCGCCCGCGCCGGGGAGGGCAAGCCGGGCCGAGCACCGTTCAGCGAAGGCGACCGTCTCGTCGAGAGCCTTCTCGACGACGAGCGACGAGAGCCCGGGGCAGTTCGCGGCGAACGCCTCGGCCATTTCAGCGCGCGAGCGAAGCCAATACTCGCGAGAGTCGAAGCGGAAGCGATCGGGGTTCGCGATCTTGTCGCGCGTCCCCACGCACAAGAGGGCCTCTTGCGCGACGCTGTCGTCGCGGCGGGGGTAGTGCGCATCCTGCGTCGCGATCACGGGTAAATCGTAGTCGCGCGCGAGCCGGGCGAGCTTCTCGGCGAGCCCCTCGGCCCCGGGCGGGCAGTGCGGTTGAAGCTCGACGTAGACTCGCCCGGGGAACGCAGCGACGAGGCGGTCGAGGCGGTCGAACGCGACGCGCACGTCGCCGACTCGCAGCGGCGCCGAAACGACGCCCCCGAGACAGCCCGTCGAGATCGCGAGCCCGCGCGAACGGGACGTCAACCGGGCGACGTCGACGCGCGGCTTGTAATAGAAGCCCTCTCGCCACGACCACGACGAGAGCGCGATCAAGTTCCCGAGCCCCTCGTCGTCGAGCGCCCAAACCGTGACGTGATCGCGCTCGCGGCGCAGGCGCTCGGCCGCCTTGGCGAGTTCCTTCGGATCGCCGCCGTCACGGGCGGCCGCCCCTTCGATCGCGGCTTTCTCTTCCTTCGTCAACCCCCGCGCGAGGGCGTCGTCGGCGAGGTAGAACTCACACCCGGGGATGAACTTGACCCCCGTCTCTTTCGCGGCCGTCGTCGCCTCGTAGAGCCCGCGCAGCGTGCCGTGTTCGGTCGTCGCGAGGGCGACTTGCCCCATTTCGGCAGCCCGCTTGAAGAAGTCGCTCGCGGTGCCGAGCCCGTCGAAGGCGCTCGCGTGGGTGTGAACGTGGCAGTGAACGAAGTTCTCGGGCATTCAGCACACCTCGCCGAAGAGTGAGTCGGGCTCGTCGAGCGCGAACTCTAGTTGCCACGCGATCGCGCTCTTGACCGCGTGCGGTAGCCCGTGCTCGCACCAAAGGCGCGACAGGTAGGCGCGCCCCCTCGACGTCAGCGCGATCGCGCTCGCAGCGTAGCCCTTGAACGGGCCGAAGCCGAGCACGACGTCGAGCCTCCCGGCGTTCTCGACCGGGAAGCGGATCGAGCCCTCGCGTCGAGCGCGCAGACGGGCGACGTCGATCACCGTCGGCCCCCGAGTTCAGGCGTCGAGTCGAGAGCGTGCCGCACGATTTCGAGCAGCGCCTCGGGGAACTCTTGGGTGAGCATCCAACGCAGATACCCCCGCCCTTCCTCGTCATTCGCGAGAACCGAAACGCGCGTTCCCGAATACTTGCCGAAGCCGATCGTCGCGTCGTCGTGGGCGCGGTCGAGCGTGAACCGCCCACCCCGCCCCCGTGCGGTGCGCATGGCGGCAGGGTCGATCCCCGTCGAACCGCCCCCCTTGCCTAGCATGGCGGCGACGTTTTGCTTCGGGCGCGCGGGCTCGGGCGACGGCGTCGACGCGGGCTTCGCGGCGCCGTTCTTCGCGGCGAACCGGGCGCGAGCGTCTTCGAGCTTGGTCATGATCGTTCCCCCTTCCCTTTGACTTCGACGCCCGAACCGCGAACGCGGCAGTCGCGGATCAAGCCTGCCCCGAGAGCGCGGGCGGCGAGCCGGGCGATATCCTCGATCCGTTCCGACGGCACCTTCGACGCAAGCGAGCCGAGCGGGCGTTTCGCCTCGCCGTTCGCGTGCTTTTCCGACCAACGCCACGGGATCCCCCGGGCGGCCGGAAAGACTTCGAGCAGGCGTGCGAGATCTGCCCGAATCTCGATCTCGGGCGTCATGCGGTCGTAACGCGTCGGCCAGTAACGCACGATCGGGATCTCGTTCCCCTTCATCGTCGTTCGCACCCGGATCCCGCCCGCGCGAATGCGCCCCTCGCGGCGCCCTGCCCACGTCACGACGTAGAGTTCGCCAACGAGGGCGACGTCGCGCGACGCTTGCACGACCACGCCCTCGGGCAGCGCGTCGACGTAGGCGTCGAGGAAGCGGCGCCAGCCCCGCGTTGAATTGTGGGCACGGGCATACCCACCCTCGGGCGGGGCTTGCCGAAGCACGGCGAAGATCAACGCATTGAGCGCGTCGGGCGGCGTCGCGGCCTTCTCGACCTCGGGGTTGATCCCCCGGATCGCGCAGTGATCGCGATAGGCACGGCACGGCGCGCGCCACGCGCACGAGGGCGAGCCGTCGCACTCTAGATTGCCCGCCTCGTAGTGCCCCACGCACTCGGGCCGGTCGCCTAGATCGCGAGCAAGTCGACGCACTCGACGGGACCAATCAAATCGACGCATCCTAGATCCCTCGAAGCCGCGTTCACGCACGCACGGGCACGCGCCGCCAAATCCCGAACCCCCGACTGCGAGACGTGCGCGAACTGCTCGGGCACGATCTCGCCGTAGACGCGGGCGCGGAAGATCGCCCGCTGCCCCGGGGTCATGCGCGACTCGGCCAGTTCGAGCACGTCAACGATCCGCGCCGCGATCTCGGCGGTCACGAACGCGCCGTCGGGGTCGTCGGCCGAGGCGAACTCGCCCCACGGATCCGTTGACGGCACGCCGTCGCGGCAGCCCACGAAGGCGGCGCCGTTCCAATCGACCGACTCTTCTACGGGCACGAACCCGAGAACGTCGCGCGCGTGCCGCTTGCGGTGCCGCAGCGCGTCGATCGCGGCTCGACGCCCCGCGCAGATCAAGAACGAGCGGCGCTCGGCCTCGGGCCGCGCGTCGTCGAGCTTCCCGAGCGCGCGCAGGATCCCGATCGCCGCCTCTTGTTCGAGGTCTTCCCGATCGGCCTCGCACGGGAACCGGAAGAGAATCGCCCGGGTAGCCGTGCGGGCGAACTGACGAACTTCGAGCGCGACTGCCTTCGCGATCTGCCCCATGACCTCACCCCCTCTTCCCGACCAACAACAACCGCAGCACGCCAAGCGCGGCGGTCGGCAGGTCGGCGATCTGATTGACGACGGCGTTCGTCTTGTAAAACGTCTCGACGCAGCGCGAGCAGATCCCGATCCCGGCGCACTCGATCCCGGCGCGGTCGAGCTTGGCGATCGCGCCCCGCAACTGCGCCGTCGTGTCGTGCCCCGGGGCGCCCGCGTGAGAAGGGTAGCCGTCGGAAAGAACGACGAGAATCTTGCGGGCCTCACGACGAACCGAGAGGCGGGCGCCAGCCGTCAAGACGGCGCTCGCGTCGTCGTTGTTCCCGCCCGCCGCGCACGAACCGAGCGTCGGGGCGCGGCGATTCCACTGCGCGTCGAAGCTCTTGTAGACGTAGAAGTTTTGCGCTTCGAACCGGGTGAAGATCGCGCGGTCTTCGGCCGAGAGCCCGTAAGTCTCGGCGTGGGTGTTGTCCCAACCGCAGATCTCGAAGGGGACGCCAGCGCGGGCGAGGGCTTCGCCGAGGGCGTAGGCGGCCTGAGCGGCGAGGAAAATCGGGGTGCCCGACATTGACCCCGACTGGTCGATCAAGATCGAGACGGCGGTATTCGTCGAAGCGGCCTTGCGCTCTTCGCAGAAGATCCGGCGCTCGCCGACGAGTAGGCTCGGCAGCGCGCGAACGTCGATCTTGCCCGCGTCGCGGTCGCAGAAGCGCACGTTCCCGGGGGCACGCAGAAGGGCGGCGAGGCGCGTCGAGAGCCCGCCGACGACGCCCGCTGCGGCGGTCTTGATCTTCTCGAAGCGGTAAGCCTCGGGCACGCAGTCGACGACGCGGTCGGCCTTCAACGCGTTCGGGTGCGGCAGAACGCGGGCCTTGTCGCTGCAAGCGGCGGCGTTCGCCTCGTTGACGAGTTCCTTCTTCGCGGCGCTCGTGAAGTCGGGGGCGGGCGACTTGTCTTCGAGGGCGGCGCGGGCGGCGTCGGCGATCTCGTCGACGTTCTCGTCGCTCGTGCCCTCGGTCGGCTCGTCGCTGTCGCTCTCGTCGCTCGTGTCGCTCGGGTCGCTGTCTTCCCCCTCGGTCGACTCGGTCGCGTCAGAATCGGCCTTCTCGTCGTCGCCCTCGGGCTCGTCGTTCTCGTCGCCCGCTTCGCTCTTCTCGTCGGCGGCGTCTTCCTCGTCGCCCTCTTCCTTCTCGCCGTCGGTCGCGGGCTCGTCGGCGTCGCTGCCTTCGTCGTCGCTGGCGTCGTCGCTCTTCTCGCCCTCGTCGGTGTCGTCGTCGCTGGCGTCGTCGCTCTTCTCGCCCTCGTCGGTGTCGTCGCCTTCCTTCTCGTCGCTCTCGTCGCCGGCGTCGTCGCCCTCTTCCTTCTCGCCGTCGGTGCCTTCGTCGTCGCCCTCTTCCTTCTCGCCGTCGGTCGCGGGCTCGTCGGCGTCGCTGCCTTCGTCGTCGCTGGCGTCGTCGCTCTTCTCGCCCTCGTCGGTGTCGTCGCCTTCCTTCTCGTCGTCGCCCTCGGGCTCGTCGTTCTCGTCGCCCGCTTCGCTCTTCTCGTCGGCGGCGTCTTCCTCGTCGCCCTCTTCCTTCTCGCCGTCGGTGCCTTCGTCGTCGCCCTCTTCCTTCTCGCCGTCGGGCTCGGGCTCGGGCTCGGGCTCGGGCTCGGGCTTCTTCTCGGCGAGGGCGGCGAGCTTGGCGGCGACGCGGCGCGACAGCGCGAGCACGTCTTCGGCGTCAACCGCCTTGCGACTGTCGGCGACCTCGTCGGCGAGCTTGGCGAGCACGACGCGGGTCGCGGCCGGGAGCTTGGCGGCGAAGTCGTCTTCGCCGTGAGCCTGCGCGATAATCCCGCAGCCGAGCAGGAAGAGCGCGGGAAGCTCTTCGCCGCTGGCGAGCTTCTTCGCGATCTGCTCGTAGCAGAAGCGACGGCAGGCGACGAGGTTCGTCGCGACGCCAGCCCAACGGGCGGCCGCGCCACGGTCGACGCGGATATCCTCGAAGACGTTCGTCAGGTCGAAGACGACCTTCGTCTCGTTGGCGCGAACGAACGCGCGCATTTCGAGCGGGGTACGCTTGCCCTCGGCGCGAGCCTCGGCCTCGGCGCGGATATGCGACGTCTCGTGATCGAGCATCCCTTCCATTGCCTCGCGGGCGTCGCCCGAGAGGAAGTCGGCGGTCGCGGGAAGCGTGATCGTGTTCTTGTCGGTCGCGAAGGCGCGCGACCCCTTCACGGCGACGGTCACGCCCCAATTCTGCGAGAAGGTGCGCGCCATCTTCGTAAAGTATCCCGTCTCGACCATCGTCATTTCGTCAACCCCTCGGGCGTCGTGCCCTCGCCCACAGGTATAGTCGGGGCGCCGCAACGGGTCAATACTTTTTGACTAGAAATCGACACGAGAGGCGCAGCCCCGCCCCGAGGGCGGCCGGGGCGAGGGTCGATTTTCTTCATGATGCACACCGACGGGGCGGGGTTAGCGAGCGACGTCGAGGCCGATCACACGCTGAACGACCCCGGCGACGTAGAGCCGATCCTCGCGGCCGAGCTTCGAGGCGACCGCGAGCTTGTAGCCCCGCACGACGGCGGCGTCGTTGGCGCCGAACCGGGTCGTGAAGGCAGCCCACGCGAGCAGGCGGCGCGTCGAGAAGGTGCAGAAACACTCGTTCTTGTCGAACCCCTGCCGAACGAGCGTCGCCACGTCGACGAGGCGCTTCGCGATCTGCGCGGCGACGCCCGTCTTCGAGGTCAGGATCTCGCACTCGACCGACGGGACAACGTAGGTGCATTCGATCGTGACGAAGCGATCAAGCGTCGCCTCGTTCATGACGTTCGTTCCGGTGTAGAGTCCCGACTCGTCGCCCTTGCCGATCGTGTTGCCCGTGGCGAAGAGGCGGAAGCTCGGGTGCGGGGTCACGACTTCGCCGTAGTTGTCGAGCAGCGTCAAGACGTGACCGGGTTCGAGCACGCTTTGCAGCACGAAGGCGATCCCCGGGGGCGTGGCGTCGAACTCGTCGAGAACCAACCAATGACCGCGCCGCATAGCGTCGGGAAGGATCCCGTCTTTGAAGGTGACGATCGAGGTGCCCGTCGCCTCGTCGACGTCGATCGACTTCTGCCCGACGAAGTCGCTCGACCGCACGTCGGCGTTCAGCGAGATCTTGCGCACGGGCTGATTCAGAAGGGCGGCGATCATTCTGACGCCCTGCGTCTTGCCACACCCGGCCGGGCCGACGAGCAGCGCGGGGATATCGTCGGCGGCGCAGACGGCGAGCGTCTCGAAGAGCCGGTCGTCGACTTGGAAATTCTCGTCCCACTCGGGAACGAAGACTTCGTCGTAAGGCGTCAGGTCGTCACGAACTGCAACGGTCGCAACCCCGAATCGCAGCGTCGGTCGTTCGGTCGTCATTGGGTGCCCCTTCCCCGCCGTCGTGGCGGTCGACTACAGGTATAGTCGGGGAGGATAGGCACGTCAATACTTTTTGAAAAGATCACGTCGCTTTTCTAGATCGGCCAATCGTTTCGCTAAGTTTCGGGGCACGGGCGAGGGCGAGAGCGTCTTCGACTTGGTCGCGGGTCGCAGACCCCGGATCGACCCCGTAGGGTAGAAAGGCAAGTCTAACGTCGAAGGTCAGACCCAAGACCGCGACGGCGTCGGCGCGAGCTTCTATCCCCGGATCGTCGGCGTCAAGCAGTAGGTCGATCGACCTGAACCCCGCTCGCGAAAGCGTGGTCGCCTGCCCCATGCTCGCCGACTTGCCCATAAGGGCGACCGCAGGCACGCCGAATTGATAGAGCTTCACGACGTCAATCGGCCCCTCGACGAGCGCCACGCGGCGCACCCCGATCGCCTCGTCGAGCCCGTAGACGGCGACGCTCTTCTCGACCGACGGGCCGAGATACTTCGGAACGTGCTCGTCGTCTGCCAGCGGGCGCATGATCCGCCCTTGGAACGTGACCGTCTCGCCGAAGACGTGCGCCGGGAAGATCAACCGCCCGCCGTAGCGGCCGCCCGTGCAATAGCCGAGGCCGTAGGCGCGGGCGGTGCGGCCGCGAATGCCCCTCTCGCGGCAGTAGTCGGGGATCCGCCACGTCCCCGAGGCGGCGTCGAAGATCGGCACGAACTCGTCGGGCAGCCCCACGTCGAGCGAGACGCGCGGGGCGTCGATCCGCCGCTCGTGCCGGGCCTCTTCGTCGAGCGAGGCGGCGGCCCGCTCGGCGATCCGTTCGAGCGACTCGCCCGGGGCGCTCTTCGGGTCGGCGACGATCTCGCGAGCCTGCGATCGCGGGATCCCCTGCGTCTTGGCGACGAGGTCGATCACGGTGCCGCCCTTCGGCGCGCAGCGGTAGCAGACCCAAAGCCCCGACTCGACGTTGACGTAGAGCTTCGGGCGCCCGCAGAACGGGCAGACGCAGATCAACTCGGCGCCGTGCTTCCCGGTCGAGCGAGAGACGACCCCGATCTCGCGATCGACGTAGCCCTCGACGTCGAAGGCGCGGGCTATTCCTCGTCTTCCTCGCATCCCGCGACCTCTTCGAACTTGCAGATCCCGAAGTCTGCCTCGGTGTAAATCCGGTAATGCTTCACGGGGCCGAGACGGTTCTTCACGATTCGCACGACGATCGTCTTCTTGCCCGACGGCAGATCGCCCTTTTCCTCGGCGCCTACCATGACCGAGGCACAGCGCGCCTTGTCGTAAGACTCGCTGACGGCCTTCGGGGTCAAGCTCTTCCCCTCGAACGCGGCCGGGGCGTGGGTGACTGCCCACACCGCGATCGGGGCTAAAGACTTGTCTAACGCCATGCCACGCAGCCCGAGATAGACGTCGGTCGCGTCGAGGCGCTTCGACTCGCTCTTGCCCGGCATCTTCAATTGATCGGGCGTGTCGACGATCACGAGCAGGGGCCGCGTCGGGTGCTTCCTTCTCGCCCACTCGGCGAGCAGGCGCACGACAACGGCGCTTCCCCCGGTCCCGATTTCCTTCACGGCGATCCGGTTGATCTCGGCCTCGCGCCTCTTGAAGCGGTCGAGGTAGAAGATCTCTTCGGCCTCGCTCAGATCCCCCCGCAAGAACTTCGAACGCTCGATCCCCGTGAAGCGGCTGTCGTAGCGGGCCGACTGCTCGAATTCGGGCTCTTCGGTCGTGAGGTGAATCACGGCGGCGTCGGAATGGAAGGCGGCGCAGTAGCCGAAGTCAGTCGCGAGCGACGACTTGCCGACGTTCGTCGTCGCCACGATCAAGCCAAGGTGCCCGGGGCGCATCCCGCCCCCGAGGAAGCGGTTCAGCGATTCGAGCGGCGTCTTGATCGAGGCGATCGACTTCTCGCGGCGGTAGCGATCGAGGCGGGCCGAGGCCGACGTCGCCCACTCGACGGGCTCGTCGTCGTCGACGACCTTCCTCGCGCGCTCGATCCCGGCAATCATGGCGGCCTCGGCCCGCGCGAGATCCCCCGAGTCAAGCCCTTCGAGGATCTCGCCGACGGTGTCGCGGGCCGAGGTCAGGCGCACGAACTCGCGGATCTGGTCGAGCGACGATCGCGGCGCGGCAGGCTTGCGGGCGTAGAGCCCGCGCACGACGTCGAGCATGAAGTCGCGCTCTTCCTCGCGGGCGAAGTCGCGATCGATCCTGGCGAAGAGCAGGCGCGGCGTCACAAGCTCGCGCGAGCCGACGAAGTTCGTCGAGATCGCATCCCACAGGAACGCGAGGGGCTTCGACGAGAAATTGTGCCGCGAGAGCGTAGGCAGCGCAGCGCGCACGAAGTCTTCGTCGCGCAGGCACGAGGCGACAACGTCTCGCTCGAACTCTACGTCGATCGTCGTGGTCATAGGGCGGCCTCTTCGGTGGGTAGGATCCCGATCTCGGCGTAGCGTTCGAGCAGGTAGGCGACCGCGTCGGGGTAGCGCCCGTCGAGCCCGCGCAGCGTGCGCGGGTCGCGGTTCTTGGCGCGAGCGATCTTGGCGACGTCGAGGGCGACGAAGACGTTGACGTCGGCGAAGCCCCCCTCGGCGAGAATCTCGACGGCGCGTCGCCAGTTCAACGGGCGTTCCCCGAGCGTCGCGACAAACGAGTCGATCACCGACTGCGACGCCACGATCCCGATCGGCGGGTAGTGCAATTTCTCTTTCGACCACTTCGGGAAGTTCTCGAAAAGCCAATCGAGATAGGCGGCGAACTGCGGCTTCTCGACGTGGTGTCGCACGAGCAGGCGCCGGGCGTCGGCGATCTTCTTCGGGCAGCGACCGCCCGACCACGCCACGTCGATCCGCACGCGACGGGCCGAGTAGAGCCGAAAGAGGTATTCGTCGTCGGGCGTGATCTTCTCGCGGCGCCTCTCGCGCACGACGCAGATCTCGGCCGCCCCTTGTCGAAGCTCGGCGGCGAGCTTGGCGCGCTCTTCGGGCAACAGCGCAAGCGGAAGGTTGGCGCACGGCAGCGGCCCGGCGGCAGCGCAGGCGAGCATATCGGCCGACTCGGCGAGCGTCAGCACGATCTCGCCCGCGCACTCTTCGCCCGGCGCATGAGAATGAACCGTCAACCCCTTTGCGAAGAGCACGAGGCGATCGCCGTTCACGAGCCCCACCCCGCGAAGATCGTCGAGCAGGCGGTAGACGCCAGCCCGGGAACACTGCGTCACGCGCGCGATCTGCTCGATCGCCCCGTCGCCCCCGAGCCCGCTCGCAATCGCGCCAAGGTAGGCGCGCAGCGCGTCGAGCGGGCAGAAGGCGGGGCGCTTCATGCGGCGCCCTGCGGTAACGTTGTGCGGCCGAATCGTGGCGAGGGTCGGCCCCCGTGGGCGATCACGCGAGAGGCAGCCCGCGCGATCTCCCGGCCGACCCCGAGCGAATGGGAAGGAAACGGAAGGCGGGCTCGAAGGTAGCAGCGATCGACGCGCATCGTCAACCCCTGTCGCCCCCTGCCGCCCTGAACGCAGCGGCCGATCTTGAAGCCTTCGCCGCCATGCGCGCAGAGATCACGTCGAACCAAACGACGTCGGGAAGGTGCTCGTCGACGACCCCCGCGATCGCGGCCGTCGCCCGATACTCGTGAAGCTCGCCCGTCAACCGGGCGAGGGCGAGATAGAGGGCGCGCGGGTAGAGCGAGAACGAGAGCTTGTCGGGGGCGTAGAGCTTCGAGATCGCGCCGCCCTTCGCCTTCGCGAAGTCGCCCGAATGGAAGAGCACGAGCGCCCCCCACTCGGCGCCGAAGAGGCGCTCGGCGATCGTCGCCCCGGCGACCGGGTGACGCTTGCCGTCGGCGCCGTCGATCGTGCGCTTCCCGAGGTAGCCGAGATCGTGAACGAAGATACAGGCGGCCTCGCGAGGCGTCGGCCATGCCCCGTAGAGCTTGCGCCACGCCAGCGCGACGAGCACGGGGTGCAACGCCCAATGGTGAACCCCGAAGAGCACCGAGCGCGTCCCGACCGGGAAGATCCGGTCGTAGAGGCGGCCGACGCGCGAGGTCGACCCGGCGATCGGCATTGCAAACGTCGAGGTCGCCGTCGACACGACCGCGAACCAACGCCCGTCAACGAGCGCCGGAACGCTCGACACCCCCGACAGCGTCAGTCGGCGGCACGCGCGCAGCACTTCGAGGGGCGGCGTAAGGCCCCGAGCTTGATCGATACCCGCGACGATCTCTTCCCGCGTCGGCATTGGATCCCCCGAGCCTAGAAATTCGGTTCGCCTCCCCCGAAGCGAACGAAGCGCTCGCCGCGCGAGCACGGCCCACACTGCGCCCGCCCGCCCTTCGCCACGTTCCCGCAGGCGCAGAGGCGGCGCCCCGAGTCGTCGCGGCGGAAGTGCGCGAGCGCCGGATCTACGTCGGGCACCCCCGGAAGCGTCGCGCGAGGATTGGTCGCGTGTCCGTTCGCGGGCCTCGGCTTCAATCCCAACCAAGCGAGAAGGTTCTTCACGTTGCCCCCTTCGGTTCAGCCTCGATCTTGAAGGCGCGTTCACGCCTGTAGAGCGCGAGGCGGCGTGCCGTCCAATCGCAGAGGTGCGGGTGATGCGTGTCGAGAAACTCGACGACGATCGCCTCGGTCTTACCGGGCGAGAGCGTCAGGTTGCGCAGGCGTTGAAGCCCCGAGACGTTCGCCTTGCCCCCCTCGGCGTTGATCACGACCGAGAGTTCGGGAATGTCGACGCCTTCGCCGAGGATCGTCCCGACCACGACGAGCACTTCGCCACGACGCCACGACGCCACGACGGCCGCGCGCTCGTCGCCCGACGAGGTGCCGAGCAGTAGGGCGACCCGGCCGGGCGGAAGGGCCTTTGCGCAGGCGTTGGCGAGGGCTCGGGCGTGCCCCACGCGGGCGACGTCGACGAGCACGCGCAGCCCGCGCCCCGCGTAGCGCGCAGCCTCGGCGACGATCCTCTCGTTGCGCTTCTCGCACTTCGAGATCCCGTCGGCGTAGGCGCGCGTCGACCAACGGTCGTAAGGCAGATCGGGCGCCCCGTGGCGCAAAAAGCGGATCGTCGGCCGCACGAGGTAACCCGCCTCGATCAAGGTCGAGATCGCAACCTCGTAGACGATCGGGCCGCAGACGGCGCGAAGCCAAACGTCGGTTGCATCGTTCTCGCCGACGGGGTCGAGCCCGACCGTTGCCGACAGCCCGAAGCGGTGCCGGGCCTCGATCGCATTCGCGGCGGCGCGCCACGCGTCGCCCTGCCCCGAGAGGTGGTGGCAATTATGCACGACAAAGCCATTCGCCGTATATGTATGCACGCCCTCGACTTCTAAATTGTAGACATAATCGAGGCAATCACCGTCGGAAGATCCGATATCACTTCCTGATTCTTGAATCGTAATACTTTCCACCCGAGCCCACGCAAGAACGCGGCCTTGCGCTCGTCGGCTAGCTTGACGCGCGTCGAGGTGTGCCCCGATCCATCGATCTCGACGGCTATCTTCGCGGCCGGATTCGCTACGTCGATCTTGTAGCAAGGCGGGAATCCCTTCGCGCGAGCCCCCCTGCCCGTCGGCACAGCTACTTCGATCGCCCAGCCAAGAGCGAGTGCCAACGTCGATTGCGCGCTCGTCGGCCCGTGCCCGTTCCCCCCTCGCGGCACGCCGACAGGCCAACCACGAGCCCGAGCTTTCGCAGTCACGGCCTCGCGCACTTCGGGGTCGTGCATCGGGTTGTGCTTGCGCATCCTCGCCGACGCGTAAACTCGATTCGTGCGGGCCATCGTTTCTGACCAACGGCGGGACATCCAAGTCTTTTTGCAGACTTCCGAGCAGTACCCCCGGCCCGTCGTCTCGTAAAGGTGACACCGATTGTATCCCACGATCTCGATCTGCGAGCCGCACTCGACGCACTTCCCCTGAATCACCTTGCGCTTCATCCCCGCCCCTTTCATCTAACCCCGTCGGGCCGGTAGCGTAAGCCACCATTTCGCCAACGTCAAGCACCCCGGCGGCCGCCCAACCACGCCGGGTGAAGAACGGGTGATTCGGCGTGCAAGAGACAGTCCCGGCCGTCGTGGCGATCGTCACGAGCCCCCCGGGGGCCGGACGCTTGAACGTGCGTGCGACACGCCGCGAAGAGAACGATCCCGAGTCGGGATCGTAGGCTGTCACGAGATCGCCCTCACGGATCGCCTCAATCGGGACGCCGTCAACGAGCGTCCCGGCCGGAAAGCATTCGTCAATAAAAGCAATATCGAACGAGCGCGAGAGCGTGCGAAAGCGCCTCGTCTCTATCACGGCCGACAAGGTTTGAATCGTCGCGACGACCACGTCGCCCGAACTATCCCACTCGCCGTCGCCGATCGTCGAGACGCGCAGCCCCGAGAGGGCCTTCGCGAACGCGGCGGCGGTCTGACGTAGCAGCATTTCGGAAGGCACGACGAAGATCGACCGCAGGCGTAGGGCGTGCGCGATCGAGGCGGCGATCAAGGTCTTCCCCGCGCGGGTCGGGAGCTTCAAGACCCCCGAGCCCGAGGCGATCGCGGCGTCGCGGGCCTCGCGTTGGTAGTCGCGCAGCGTCGGGCCGACCCACTCGACGTCGCCGTCGAGCGGCGCGACCGGGCGGCGCTCGTCGACGTGCTCGAACTCGACCCCGTTCTCGGCGAGCACCTCGGCGCACTCGGGCCAGATCCCGAGCGGAACGACGAGCGCGACCCCGCTCGCCTTCTTGACGAGGTGCGTCCAACCATCCCAACGGTGAGCTTGGTAGGCGGGGGCGTATTCGTAGCCCTCGACCTTGTAGCGGAAGCGCCGATCGAGCAGGCGATAGACCTCGTCGCGATCGTCGGCGAAGCGATCGAGGGTCACGCGGGCGTCGGTTTGGGTCGCTCGTATCATCGCCCGACTCTACGCCGCCTGACGGTCGACCGTCGCGCACGAAGAGAGCCCGTCGACGGCCAACGCGGCGGGGTCGCCGCGACGTTTCTAGGGCCTCGGGGCTACGACGACCGCCCCCGCGGGGGCGGAACGCAGGAAGGGGCCTTCTCGGGCGTATAAAGGGCCATTCTCGCAAGTCGTTGGCGCGATTGAAGATTCTCGGGGAGGGGTGCGCGCTGGATTGGCGCTATACGAGGGCGATTCGCGAGGCGTAACGTTAGGCTAGCCTATCGGTCGGGCGCCCGAAGGTCTTCACCCACGACCGGAAGCCCGCCGCCATTGCCGAGATCTCGACGCCCCGCAAGAGAAGGGCGTTCCAAGAGGCTTCGTCGACGATCGGCGGCCCGATCGCAGCCGACTTGACCGCTGCGAAGCCAATCCCGACGAGCAGCGCGACCGGGACGATCGCCTTGTTCGCGAACGACCCCTTCGAGGCCGACGCCGAGAAGACGGGGATCGCCTTCCCGATCGCGATCACAAGCCCGAGCACGAGCCCGGCGAGGATCGAAACGAGCATTGACTCGATCTCGCCCGGGGTGAGCGGCGCCGTCGAGGTCGAGACGACCGTCGTCGTAGTCGTGACGTCGTCGAACGAGGGCTCGGCCGTCGGCGAGGGCGCAGGGGTCGCCGTCGAGGCAGCCCCCGGGGTGTCGAACGCCCCGGCGGTCTGCGCGGCGAGGTGCGGAACGACGAGGAACGCGAGCAGCGAAAGGGCGAGGGCGGCGCAAAGGCGCTTCATGACGGCTTCCTTCCCGTGGTGATCTCGGCGAATTTCGGCAGAGAGATCCGCTTCGGCTCAGGCGGCGTAGGCTCTTCGTGTCGCCGAGCGCATTCGACGTCGTGATAGTAGCGGTGAATGCGATCGTCGTTCATGACGTCGGCGAAGGCGTTCGCGACCGCAGCGAGGTTCGAGTTCAGTTCGCCGAAGGCGCTCTCGACGCCGACGATTCGCGCCTCGATAGCGGCCTCGACCGTCTCGACCTGCGCGACCATTTGGTCGTTGATCCCGTCAATCCGCTGCGCGCTGCCCTTCGCGAACTGAACGGCGAGCGTCAAGATCTGCAACCCCGCCATGCCCCCGAACGCGATCGCGTTCCAAGGCAGCCCGGCCGGAATCGCTGCGGCCTCGCCTTGCGCGAACGCGGCGCCCGCCGCGAGCATGACCCCCGCGACGGCCACGATCACGAGCACGAGAAGAGCCCCCCGGCGCTTCACGAATTTAGGCATCCCCCCTCCCCCTAGTCGTCGCCCGCGCCGAGCTTCACGTCGACGCCCCGCGCGCGAATCGCAGCGCCGAGCCGGGCGAATGAGAAGTCGCCCCCGACATCCCAAGCCCACCGCGTCAGCGGATTCCAATGCATATGCTGCAAGACACGCGGGAAGGCGAGCGGAAACCCGAATCGCCCGGCCGCCCATACCGCGATCTCGGCCAACCGATCGATCTGCGCGTCGTCGTAGTGCTCGCCCTTGATCCCGTCGGCGTAGACGGGCACGAGGTCGACCGCGTAAAGCTCGTTGTTCGGGTCGGCCGTGAGTTCGAGCGGGCTCTTGAAGCCGTAGCGCTTCGCGAGCGCGGCCCAGGCATCGTATCGGCCCGGCTTCGCCCCGGGGCGAACCGACTCGGCCCCACCGTTCCCGACGTAGCGCGACCACGCCTCGAACCCCTGCGCGTAGAGAGCGCGCGTCGAGCCGTAGCCCCCATGAAGGGCCTGCTCGTTCGGCGGCACGACGACGATCACGTCGCCCCCGGGCACGACGTAGGCGTTCGGCGAGTAGGCGCTCGGCTGCGAGATCAACGAATCGAGCACGGCGCGCACCGAGATCCCGCGCTTCGTCGCCGCGTTGAAGATCCCGATCCCCGTGGTATGCAGCCCGAGCCCCTTGACGGGCTTCGTGCGGGCCTTCTCGACGCGCGCCGTCGGTCGATAGGCGTACCTATCGCCGAGGCACGGCTCGAAGCGCGGGGCGGCCTGCGTGACGTCGGGCTCGCGAACGTGCTCGGTCGCCACGATCGCGCCCCAAGTGTCGCCCCCGAGCTTGCCGTCGACGTCGAGCCCGTGCGCGCGTTGGTAGCCCGCGACGGCGTCGACGAAGGCGTGCGAAAGCGGGTCGATCCCGCGCACCCACCAAGGCAGAAGGGCGACGGGCCAGATCTTACCCGCCGCCTTCTCGTTGAACTGCGCCGCCGCCTTGTAGAACTGCTCGGTTGTCACGGCTGCCCCCGTGGGTGATCGCTCGACTAGGGCTGATTCGCGACCAAGAGGTCGCAGAGATTAGCCGCGCCGAGATCGGTGACTCCCCGCCCGTTGAAGTGATTGCCCGTCGCGATACAGGCGTTCGCGTTCGCGCCAAGAACCATCCCCGCTTGTGTCGCGCCACCGCCGCCGACGCCGACGACGTTGTTCCCCGTGATCGTCATGCGGTGCCCGTTGGCGAGCAGCCCGGCGACATACTTCCCGCCCGCAGGGGCATTGTTGACAACGGGCGCGTAGTTGTCGCTGACGGACGCGTCGTCTTGCTCGACCACGATCGCATAGGCGTCTTGGGCCGCTGTGAACTGCGTCGCGCAGCCCATGACGGTGTTGTTCGTCACCTTGCAGCGCACGCCGCCGCCCAACGGGAACGAGATCCCCTCATACCCGCACCCGAAAACGAAGTTGCCGTCGACGAGGGCGTCGTCGACGCCCGTCAACCACACCCCCCGCAACTCGAACTTTTCGAGACGGGTCCGCATGACGCGAACGAGCGCGCCCGTCGCCGCGTGGATCCCGTCTCGGCCGCCAACGGCCGCGTTGTAGAGGGCGAGATCCGAGTAGAACTCGCAGTCGACAACCGTCGAATCGCTGAACGAGTAGCACTCGATCCCGCCGTTGGCGACGAACTCGGCCGAGCACTTGCGGAAAACGGTGTGCGAGAGCCCCGACCCCGGCGCCCAAGCACCCGCGAGGAAGAAATGCGGGCCATTGGCGGTCAACCCTACGTTTTCGAGGCGCACGTTGTCGAAAACGCAGAACTGCGAGAGGCCCGTACCCCCAAACGGCGCACGCAGCGCGGCAGCCGAAGCGGGGGTCGCCGACGAGAATCGCAGCGCGAGATCGCGGAAGACGAGATAGCTCTTCGCGTTCAGGTCAAAGAGCAGCGTATCTCCCGACCACGTCACCGACGCGGGTCGCGCGGGGTCGGTCGACGAGCCCTCAATCGTGATCCCACTACAGGGGATCGTGAGGGGGAGGGTCGTTTCGACCACGGGGCCGACGAGCTTGATCTTGAACGCCCGCGTCGCCGTTCCCGACGTCGGATCGAGGTGCTCGCGCACGTATTCGAGAGCGCGCCCGATCGTGTTGAACTGCACCCCGTCAGTCCCGGTCGGGCCGACGAGGATCTCGTCACGCGAACCGAGCATATTCAGCGGCGCCCGCAGGTCGGCGATATCGCCGAAGTCGATCCCGCCCGCCGTCGTCGTCACCCGGGCGAGGTAGACGCGCGCCGTCCCGCCGAACGTGATCGACGCCGTCCAAGCATAGGCGTTCGTCGCCGCATTCCAGTAGACGTAGCTCGTCGCGTTGTCGGGCAGCGCGATCGTCGTGCCCGCCCTGTAGTAGCGACGCCCGTTGTAGAGATAGAACGACGCCGAGATCGGCGCGTCGAGCGTCGCCGCCCCCTCGCCGCTGACGAGCCCGCCCGTCAAGAGCACGGTCGAAAACGCCCATTGCAACGCGGTAGCGTGCTCGCCCATGACGTTGATCGCGCCGAGCAGGTTCGACGGTAGCGCGGCGTCGATCGCGGTGTCACTCGCCGACGAGAAGTCGACCCCGGCCGCCGCGTTGACGTCGAAGATCTTCAACGTCGAGAGGGCACGCAAGCGCGCCGCCACGACGGCCGCGCCCGTGCCTGTCGCCAAGAGTTGAAGATCCTTGTCGGCGCCCACCGAGCGCACGGTCGGAACCCCCGCATCGACGAGCAGATCGAGATCGGCCGCGAGGCCGTCGAGCTTGAAGAGGGGCGACGTCGCAGCGGTGCCGTCGCCGATCGTCGCGTCGCCGTCTTCGTCGACCGTGAAGAGGCGCGCGCCCGCCGCCGACTTCACCGAAATCTGCGGCGTGTCCGCGTCGCTGGCGTCGGCCTTGACGCAGATCTTCGCGTGCCCGTGGGCGTCGATCTCGATCACTTCGCCGAGGAAGCCGATCCCCGTCGTCGAGAAGACGTTTTGCGCGCTCGTGTCTTTCGAGGCGGGCGGGTTGCCAGCCCCGCCGCCGACCACGGTCCCGACGTAGGTCGCGAGGGGCTCGATCGCGGCAAGCGCGCCGACGCCCTCGGCCACGATCGGCCCGAGCAGCGCGACGCGGTAGTCGGCGGCGACCATACTCGACGGGATCCCCTGCCCGAGCGTGCCCGTCGTCGTGATCCGGTTCTGCCCGCTGGCGTAGGTGACGTAACAGTCTTCGAACGCGACCGTCGAAACCGCGCTTCGAGGCGTCACGAGGTAGACGCGCACGGCGCGCCCCGAGTTCGACACGCCCGCTTGAAAGAGGCTATCGACGCGAATCGAAAGCCCCGGCCCCGAGTAGCCGAGGATCGACGTCGGCTGCTTCACGAACCCGAGGATCTCTTCGTTCGCCGAGTAGGCGGCGTCGCCCGTGCGCGGGTTGCGCTCGACCCCGCTCGGGATCGTGACGTTCAAGAGCCCGACCTCATAGCTCGTCGCGACGGTGTTCTTGAAGGTGACGTTCGAGGTGTAGTCGGAAGCGGTGTTGACGATGCAACCGCCGTTCCCGTCGAGCGCCGCAAACGACACGGGGTCGAGCGAGAAGGCATTCGCGACCGTGATATCGAGATCGAGGGCGGCGAAGAGCCCCGGAACGCGCCCCCACACCCGGGCGAAGATCGTCTCGACGTTCGACTTCAAGTAATCGAACCAACGATCCTTCAAGTCGGCGAGGCCCAAGAGCTTTTTATCGTAAAGCCGAACGGATCTTTGCTCGGTTGCCATAGTCGCGCCTCCCCTACGGGGTCAAGTGTAGCACGGTGAGCGGGTGCGTGAAAAGTTCGACCCGTTGCAGGATGAAGCCCGCGCCGCCGACAGGGGCGCTCGTCGCCTCGAACTCGATCGCGCCACTGCGACGATCGCTGTCGCCGTGGTGAGAAAGCACGAGATCCCCGTCGACCCACACGTCGATCTGATTCACGCCGACGTTGTCTTCCTCGACGTTGACCCGGATCCCCCGAGGGGCGGGCGTCGACAGGTCGACGACGGCGGTCGTCGCGAGCACAGTCGACACGCCGAGGATCACCTTCCCGATCTCGACCGTCCCCGGGGGTGCGAACCGCGCGAAGTAGTAGTTCGAATCGTCGAGCACGTAGAAGCGCAAAACGGCCTCTTGCGACGCAAGCCAATCGATCACGGCCGAGACGTGGTATTGAGCCCACGTCGACGCGAGAGGGGGCGCCGCGCCTTCACGCTGCCCGTTCTCGGTGAAGAGCAAGCCCGGGAGTTGCGGGATCGACGAGTCGCCCGCGATCCAAGTCGTCTGCGGCCCCGACTTGGTCTGCCAGTTCGAGCCCCGCTCGATCGCGAAGGTGTCGAGGAAGTCGACGAGGGCGACCTCGTAGCGCTCGGCGACCGGCCGGGCGAGCGTCAGGACCACGATCGCGGCGAGGGCCTCGGTCAGATCGCCCGAGGCGATAGGCAGGCGTATCGACACGGCGACTTCGCCCGAGGTGATCCCGGGGGTCGCGAGCCCAACGTCGGCGATCAGCGCCCACGGGTCGGCGCCCGGTAGCGCGGTCACACCGACGAAGACCTCGCCGACGAGGAAGCGCACGTCGAACCACGAATCGATCGCGGGCCTGTCGTTGACGATCAAGCGGCAAAGATCGTAGAGCGCGTCGCGTCGCCCACGTCGCGCCCAAAAACGACACGCGCCCTTCACGAGCTTTCGGGCCGTCGCGCGATCGTCGCCCGCGATCTGCTCATAGACCGAGGCGGGGATCGCGTCGTCACCGAGGCCGACGAGGTAGCGCAGCGCGTCGACGATCTCGGGCGGGACGTTGGCGACGTCGGTCAGGCGGGGGATCTTCCAAGCCTTCTGCGCGAAGCGGGCGAAGTGCTCGTCGATTCGCGCGAAGTAGCGCGCGAGCAGCCCGTTCCCGAGCGTCTCGTCGATCATGCGCAGCGACTCGGGCAGCGAGTCGTAAACCCCCACGGGCGGAACGTCGGTTGCAACCGGGCCAACGATATTCGCGGCGACGCCCGTCTCGTCGGGCCAGCCTAGCGCGCGCTCTTCAAGCCCTGCCACGTTCGCCCCCTATTAAGTAACGATGACGGCGAGAGTTCCAAGCGTCGGGAGTTCGGTCGGCCCGTAGGTGACGTCGAGGGCGGCGCCGTTCAGCGTCAGCGCGACGACGCCCCGCACGTCGGGATCGGCGTCGTGAACGATCGCGTCGATCTTCGACAGGTAGACGGCCGAGTCGAACTCGTGCAACCACGCGCCGACGTTCGGCCCGCTCGCTACCTTCGCCACAGGCGACAGGTAGGCGGCGATCGCCTGCTCGACTACCGCCTGCGTCCCGCCCTTGGTCGTGATCACGACATCGATCGTCTTGGGCGAGTAGTTCGCCGAGGTCAATTCGGAGTTCAGCACGAGAACCCCCGAGAGGTTCTCGATCGGGTCGCCGTTGAAGTAGAGATCGAACTCGTCGAGTTGATCGACCGTCAGCGCACCCCCGCCCGCCCCGACGAGGTAGAGCCCGATCGTCTTCACGCCGAAGGCTTCCTCGATCGAGTTCGCGCGCAGCGCGGGCCGCGAGCCGTTCGCGGTCTTGTAGGCGACGGCGAGGGCTTCGCAGTCGTCGGCGGTCAGCGCCCGCCCCATAGTGCGCAGCGTCGCGGGGCCTGCGATCTTCACCCGGGCGAGATCGGCGTCGGTCCCGCCCTCGGCGGGCTGCCAACCGACGGCCGCCCGGGGGTTCGTCACGCTGCGCACGCGAGAAGAGCCCGAGAGGTTGCGCGAGATCTCGCCCGCGCCGACGTTGCCGTCGGCCGACGCGCCGACGCGGTAGTCGAGGCGATAGTTGTCGGTCCCGGTCGGCGGGATCATCCCGTGCGCCCCGTCGCCGAACATGACGATCGCGCGCCCGCTCTCGTCGTAGTCGACGACCGCGTGCCGAGAGGTGCTCGTCGACGAGAGGAAGTCGTCGACGCTGCCCCACGCGACCCACCCCGATCCCTCGTCGACGTAGACGACGAGCGAGCCGTCGATCACGTCTTCCCGCGAGGTCAAGATCACTTGGTCGGAATCGCCCGAAGACGACCCGGCCGGGTTGTCGGTGACGCTCTCGCCTTGGATCGCCTCGAACTTGACGAACTGCTCGCCGTCGTCGATCTCGATCGTGTCGAACGTGAGGGCCGAGCCGAAGGTCGCCAACCAACGCAGGCGCCACCAATAGGCGTCGATCGTCGCGGCGACCGTGGTCTTCTGCCACTGACGCGACGTCGACTCGGGAAGGGGCGTTTCTAGCGAAACGGTGAGGTGATCGGCCGAGATCTCGGTGACGAGCCCCTCGAACTCTTTCCACGGGGCGCCGACGACGTAGTCGCCGGGGGCAACCGAGGCGATCGCCTGCCCGAGAAAAGTCGACGTCGTCGCCTCGTTCGTCGAGGTGCCGCCGTTCCACGTCGACACGACGTCTTCGTAGACACCCGTCGCCACGCAGCGCACGCGCACGGTCGCGCCGTGCCGGTGTAGCGGGCCGAGAAGGGTCGTCAGGTCGACGACGAGCCCGCCGCCCGCAACGGCGACGGCGTCAGGGGCGCAATCGTCGACGCCCCCGTCGTAGTATTCGATCACGAAGTCGGGCGAGCCCGTGAGCCCAAGCCCGCCGAGAACGAACGACGTCTTCACCCACTCGACCGAATCGTGCCCGACGTAAAGCGCGTCGCCGCTGACGGGACCGGCGCCCCACGGCACCCACAAGGCCCCCGGGGTCGTGGCGGCGCTCGTGCGGTCGGTCACGACGCCCGCGTCGTCTTCGAGCACCTTCGTCGGGTAACGCGACGCGCTCGCGACGAGGTCGGCGCTCTGCTCGAAGCGGATCTCGGCGGTCGTCTTGGTGCCCGGGACGGCATAGCGCGCCCCCCGCGCGAACGTCGTCGCCCCCGAGAGCGGGCTCGACAGCTTCGCGACGAGTTCGGCGACGGCGGGCGAGGGCTGCGCGAGGCGGTAGCCGATCAAGGCGAGTTGCCCGCGCACCGTCTCGCGCAGGCGGGCCGTCGGGAGCAAGGCTTCAAGGGCGATATGGTCGAGCAAGACGTTCGCGTTGTGCAACGCGTAGGCGGTTTCGCGGCGAAACTGAACGAAGGGCTCGTGCGGATCCTCGTCGGTAATCTCGGGGGTGTTGATCCGACCGTGAACCGTCAGATCTTGAAGAATTTCCGGGTAGTAGAGACCACTGAATCTAAAGGTGGTTGCAGCTAGCTTCGCCATTTTCAAGCCCTCCGCACGTCGCGCACGACCTCGCGCTCTTCGTCGGTTTCGAGATCGCGGTAGCGCACCCGAACGACCGCCTCGTCGCCCTTCGGGGTGTCGAACGAGATCGACAAGAGCTTCGCCCGGCCGCCAGCTTGCAGACGCGCGAAATTCCGGGTGATCGATCGCGAGATCTTCGCCCGCGTCGCCCCGCTATCGAGCGAGAAGACGGGCGCCGAGAGGCCGACGTCGCCGTTAAACGGATTTGCGCTCTCGCCGTCGAGCATTGACAGAAGAACGAGCTTCGCGACCTGCTCTTCGCCGTCGCAGATCCTCGCCCGCCCTTGCACGACCACAATCGGAAGCGCCAAACCCCGCACGGTGCCCCTCCCCTCACGACTTCTGCGTGAACGCCACGTCGGAGACTATCACCCGATCGGTGATCGGGGAAGCCTTCAACGCGACGAAGGCGGGGGCGTTCAACGGCGGGGTCGTCGACGGGCCAGCCCCCGGGGGCGGCGGCGCAGGCGGCGGAACCATCGGGAGGAAGTAGAGGGCGAGGGCCGGAACGAGGATCGACAGGTCGACCATATGCAAATGCGACACGATCGCGTCGATCAACGCCCCGGCGAACGAGAGAAAGACCGTCCCGAGCACGAGCGGTTGATCGCTGGCGTCGCCGCCGAGGCGCAACTTCCCGAACTTCAAGATCGTTTCCGAGAGCTTGTCGTCGAAAACGAGCACTTGCCCGCCCGGCGTCGCGATCCCGACGCGCTGCGGGTAGTTCTTGGCGAGGTCGGCGGGCACGTCTTCGGTCGTCTTGTAGAGCCCGCAGCGCCAACGGGGTTGGGCGTCGATCGCGAACGACTCACCGGGCGCGTCGTCGTCACTCGAACCCGTGACGATCTCGATCTCGACAGCCGATTCGACGGGAGGAACGGCGAACCACCCCGCCGAGTTGCCCGCGTAGGGGAAGGCAGGCTCGATCCAATCGGGGTAATCGGTCCCCTCGGCGAGAAGAGCCCCGCTCTTGACCTTGATCCGACCCCGCTTCTCGGGATCGTTCACGTCGACGACGATCGCGGCGAAGATATCGCGGAAGGTGTGCCCCATTGCTAGACCTCGACGACCTTTCGGGCGATCACTTCGGTTCGGTAGGTGTTCGAATCGTAGCGGTGCCGCACGGCCGCGAAGTAGAAGTCGCCGTCGTAGCGCCGCCCGAGCCCCTTCAAGCGGTGCGTCTGCCCTCCCCGCAGCGTTTCGACGCCCGGGAGGGTCGCCCGCGCGACGAGGAAGGCGTCGCGGTGCCGTTCCAACCACGTTTGCGCGAACGCGATCGCCTCTTCGGCGTTCTTGAACGACCTCGTCGGCACGTCGATCGAGTGCCCCTGCGCCGCGATCTTGATCGCCGAAGGGCTCTCGATCGCGTCGGCGGTCGTGGCGTCGGTCTTCACCTCGCCGAGCGTGCCGCCCTGCGCGAAAAGCCCCGGCGAGAAGCGCTTCGGCTTGCCCTTCGGCTCGGGGGCCTCGGCGTTGACGACCACGAACTCGCCCTTCGCCCGATCGAAGACCGAGACTTGCACGTCGACTACGCTCGAATCGATCCCCCAATCGACCGAGGCCGACAGGATCGTCGCCGTCGGGGTGCCGCGCTCGAACTCGTAGGTCTTTTCTTGCTTGGCGTTCTTCGGCAGGCGGAAACGGCAGACCCACCCGGGCGCGCTCGACGACGGCGCGACCCCCGCGCCCTTCGCCTTGATCGCGCCGAACGACACGCCCTCGATCGCTGCGAACTCGGGCACGAACTCGACGAAGAACTCGGCGCCGTATATGTTCGCGAGATAACGAAGAATCTTGTAGTCGCTCGTTCCCTTCTTTTGCACGAAGGTTCCGATCTGCTTGGTCGCGATCTCGGGGTCAATGTCGGGCGTGATCCCGTATTTCGCGCAGACGAACGACACGACCTCGCCGATCGAGGTGTTCGCCCACACCCGGCCCGCCTCGGCGAGCTTGTCTTTCTTCTTCGGGGCGCGCTTTGCACCCGTGACGTCGACCGATTGGCGGGTCATTCGGTAGGCGCGATCGTAGCCCGAGATCTTCAACGTCGGAACCCCGTCTTCGGGGTAGTCGGGAAGGTGCCGCAGGATCTCGAAGCGCCCGACGTGCCCGAGGGCGTTCCCGTAGCCCATGAAGACGTCAACCTCGTTCCCCGGTTCCCACAGGATCGAGTCAGTCCAACGGTTGTCGGCGTCTTGCACGACGATCGACGTCTTCGAGATCACGTCGACGGTGTGCTCGACGTCGATCTCGACAACGTGCTGCGTGACCTCTTCGCCGACCTCGTGCCCTTCGACGAAGAGCCGGAAGGCGGGCGCCATGAAATCGCGAGCGGTCATTGATCCGCCCTCACGAGGGGAACTTCGGCGTCGCGTGCGGCTTCGTCGAGGCGCGCCGAGCGCACGGCAACGGCGGCGGGCGAATCGCCGAGGGCGTAGGCGAGGGGCTTGTAGGGCTTGCCCGCGAAGCGGCCCGCCTCGGGCAGTCGCACGATCTCGCCGGGCCTTGGGAACGCCACTTTCGAACGCTGGCGCAAGAGAACCCCGATCATAGGCTCGCCATACTGTCGGCCCGCCATGCTCTCGAACGTCTCGCCAGCGACGACCGGCGAGTAAAGCGAATCGTGAACCGGGGCGGCCGGGTCGATCGGTTCGAGCGAGAGCTTGTCGACGACTTTTCGCAGGCGCAGCGCGAACGTCACGCCCTTGATCCTGCCGTCAGACCATAGCCCGTCGTAGACGATCCCGCCCACTTCGACGACGACGCAGTCGAACTCGATCGGCCCCCACGCGAAACGCCACAGGGGCGGCCGCCCGAGGTCGGCGTCGGGCTCGACCGTGGCGCGGATCATCGTCACTTGCGAGAGAATATCGTCGGAAAGCCGTTCAGCCCACAGCTTCGCCGAGAAGCTCGCCGTCTCGGCCTCGCCCCTCGACCACTGCAAGATCGGCTCGCGCCGCTTCGCGATCGCGAGGTCGGACCAACTCGTCGAGACGTTCTCGGTGAACGCCTCGGGCGGGAACTGCCCCTTGATCTCTTGATCCTCGAAGACGCCTTCGAGGCAGACGAGCGACCAGAGGGGCGGCTTCGGGAACGGCCACTTGCCGAGAGCGATCCCCATGCGCTACCCCGCAGTCGCGGCCTGCGCGCCGCGCTCGATCATGGTTCGACGCTGCCACGGGGTGACGTTCGCCCCGGCGCGCTCGGAAAGCTCGACCTGCGCGCGCCCGGTCGCGGCGTTCATCGTCTGCCCGTCGACCTTCAAGTTCGCCGTGACCTCGATCTTCTGCTTGCTCGTCGCGTTGGCAACTGCGTTCGACGTCGCGACGATCTCGCTCTTCTTCGCCCCGGCGATATCCGAGAGGATCTCGTCGGTCAGCGCGTCGCCGTAGCCCGCTTCGCTCGCCCGGCGCGAGTCTTTCGCACGGGCGAGGGCGTTCTCGGCGTTCGCGGCGGCCTCGGTCGCTGCGGCGAGCGATTGGTAGGCGCGCGCGTCGATCTCGACCTGCTGTCGGTGCGTCTCGGCGGCGGCGACGGTGCGCTCGACCTCGCGGTTGTAGTGCTCGACGGCGGCCCGGTTGTCTTCCCATAGGCCGGTCATAGTCCCGACGGCGTAGTAGGCGTCGCGCACCTCGCGAATCACGGCCGAGATCGACTGCGCGATCTCGTCGAGGAACCAAACGATCCCGGCGATCACGAGCCCAACCCCCTTCAACGCGACGCCGAGAAGCTCGATCCCGATCGTCAGAAGGTGAACCGCGCCGCGAGCGACCTCGCCGATCACGTTCACGAACCCCTGCCACGCGCCCGGGGCCTGCGCGGAAATGAACGCGGCCGACTCGGCGATCACGGTCCAAAGGTTCTTGATCGAGCCCCACAGGTTGTCGATCGCCAGCGAGAGCCCGGTCGACTTGTCTTGGTAGGCTTCGACGGCAGCGGCGCCCACGGCAACGGCGCCCACGACGGCAGCCCCGCCAACCGCCCCGGCGAGAATCGCCGACGCGTCAGCGACACCGAGGATCGAGGCGCCGAGCCCCGAGACGGTGGTCGCGATCCCCCCCAACGCTTCGCCGAGGCCGAGCGCCGCCTTGCCGATCCCGCCAATCATCCCGACGATCGGCGACAGCGCGAACAACAACGGGGCGGCCACGATCCCAATCGCACCGATCGCGAGCGCCATATCGGCGACGCGCCGCCCCGACTCGCTGCCGAAGGTCGCGTCGATCGACCTGCCGAGGCGCTCGAACGCGGCGCGGGCGGCCTCGATCTTCTCGCCGATCCGAAGCTCGTTGAACCCCCGCTTGACCGAGGCGAAGAACGCCTTCGCCTTCTGCTCGATCCGGTCGAGGTTCGCCTCGATCCAATCAGCGCCCCCGCTCGCTTCAGCGAGGTTGAAGACCTCGGCGAACGCCTTCCCGATCCGGTTCGCGGCGATCCCGGCCGCAGGTAGAAGCCGCTTGAACTGGAAGCCGATATCGCCCGTCACGTCGCGGAACTTCTCGGCGGTGATCCCCGTCTCGGTGCGCGTCGCTTCGAGCACGCGCGAGAAGGCGGCGCCGCCCTCGGCTGCCAGCGAGGCGGCGGCGCGGAAGGCGCGCACGTTCCCGAAGAGCATGGCGAGCGCGTCTTCGTTGTCGCCGATCTTGTCGTTCACGTCGGCGAGGGCCTGTCGGAACCCCTTGGCTTTCAAGGCCGACAGCGAGAGATCGATCCCGTATTGTTCGGCCAGTTTCGCGGCCTCGCGCGAGGGCTTGACGAACGAGAGCAGCGCTTGATTGATCGACACGACCGACATTTGCGTGTCAATGCCCTGCGTGGTCATAAGGGCGATCGCGCTCGTGAGTTCTTCGAGCGGCACCCCCACGAGCGCGGCGGTCGGGGCGGCCTGCCCTATCGACTTCGCGAGTTCGTCGACCGTGGTCTTGCCTTCGCGGTTGGCAATGAAGAAGGCGTCGTTGATCCGCCCAACCTCGCTGACGTTCATCCCGTAGGCGTTCAGGACATTCGTCAAGCCGTCGGCCGCCGTCTCGATCGTGGTGAAGCCCGCCGTCGCCGCCATGCCCGCAGCCTTCAAGACCTCGATCGGGTGCTTCGCCGCCGACCCACCCGCCGACAGGGTTTGGAACATGGCGGCCTGAATGTCTTTCGTGCCCTTGCCGAACTGCAAGGCGAGGCGCTCGACGTCCCGGGTGAACCCCCGGGCCTCGCGAGTGCCCCCGTCGAGCAGCGTCCCGATCTTGGCGAACTCGGAATTGAAATCGACGAAGTTCTTGACCGCGAAGGCGGTCGCGGCGCCGACCGCGAGAAGGGCCGGGGCAAGTGCCGTGGTCGCCTGTCGGAAGCCCTCGCCCATCTTTCCAACGCCGCTGCCGACCTTGTCGACGCCGCGTTCGAGGGCTCTCATTGCGACTTCGGCGCGCTTCGCGCCCGAGATCCCGTGCGAGGGGTCGAATTCGAAGACCGCTTCGAGGCCGAGGCGTTCCAAGGTAGCCCCCTCACTTCTTCGCGGCGTCGGCCCGCGCCCGCTCTTCGCGGGCCTGCTGCTCGCGCAAGAGCTTCAACCACGCTATTCGGTCGGCGGGGGTTGCCCCGTCGAGATCGACGGTGAAGCCGGGCACGCCGTAGGCAAGGGCGAAGACTTCCCGGCGCCACCGCTCAGGGGTGCGGAGGTCGAAGAAGTCTTCGCCGAGAAAAAAACGTCATACACCCACGGGAACGACCGGGCGATCGGGGCCTTGCACTTCGGGCAGTGCGTCTCGATCAAGAGCACGGGGCCGGGCTGGTTCTCGTTGACCCACGCCGAGAGCGATTCGAGATCGAACTTCGACAGGTCGTCGAGGGCGGTCGTCGGGAGCTTCACCCGCGAGGCGATCCCTTCGAGCCCGACGATCGCGCTCGCACAGACCGCGAGCTTGACCGTCCCGAGGTTGACCTCGTTCCCCGGGGCGAGTGCCTCGTAGGCTTCCCATCGCAGCGGTTCGAGGGTCAAGAGCTTGCGATCCTGCCCCTGCCACGACAACCCGTCGCGCAACGCGAAGGGCGTCGAGATCGCCTCGCCGTCTTCGAGTTCGAGCGAGTCGATCGAGCCCACGTCAACGATGTAGTCGAACGGCGTGCGACACTGCGCGCAGTGCAGGCGCGAGTCGAACTCGTTCGAGAGCGCCCGACGACGAAGCTCGAACCAAGCGGCGTAGACGTCGGCCGCCCACGACTGCGAGATCCGAAGGCGCTTCTCGCCCTTCGACAGCCCCTCGAAGCTCTCGCCCTGCCAGTCGGCGAGGAAGTGCGCGAGCACCTCGGCGGCGAACGCGCCCGCCGAGATCGAACGGTTCTCTTCTCGGATCGCGCCGATCACTCGTTCGTCGGCGCCGCGCCAGCGCTTGAACGAGAACGACCGAGCGCGGGTGCCGTCGGCCGCGACCTTGCCCACGGGTAGGCGGTCGCGAAGTTCGGCAACGGTAGCCCGTCTCATTTTGGCCTGCCTTCCAATGCCCTCTTGGTGCCTCGCCGACTAGATCGGCAGCACGTCGTCGACCGAGAGCGTCCACTCGACGACGGCCATTTCGCCCTCGCCCTTCATGTTGAGGTCGGGGAGCTTGCGCTTCTTGACGAAGACGCCGACGACCGAGTAGGTGCGCAGCGTCCCGCCCGAGATCGACGGGTGAACGAGCGTGCCCGCCTTCTTGTAGAGGGGCGACACGGGATCCTGCCCCTCTTTGAACCACGCTTCCCACGCGGCCTGCTCGACGAGGTGGTGCATGGGGGTCTTGACGGTGAACTCGGAAGCCTTGGTGTTCCCGCCCGACGCGACCGTGCGGTCGGGAAGCTCGACGGTTTCGAGTTCCTCTTCGAGCCCCGAAAGCTCGGTGATCACGAACTCGGGCAGCCCGATCACGAGCAGCTTGATCGCGTTCGTCGAGATATGGTCGGCCTTGATCGTTCCCTTGGCGGTCATGCGAGCCCCCTTTCTCGTTGTCGATAGGCTAGCCTATCGTAGCGCCTGCTAGTTCGACGTCCCCTCGAAGACGCCAGCCTTCGACACCCGGATCACGAAGCGCTCGACGAAGCTCGGAATGCGCACCGCGACGTCGGCGTAGAGTTCGCCGTCGTCGACGCTCGCCTGCGAGTTGTTGCCCGCGTCGCACTTGATCGAGCAGGCGTCGTCGAAGTCGCTGCCCGTGATCGCGCCCTTGGCGAACTCGGGCTTGAAGAACTCGCGGAACGCGGTGACGACGTTCCCGCGCGTCGTCGGCACGTTCAGCATGAAGATCACCCAATCGAGCGACGAGAGGAACGTCCATTCGTAGTGCGAGAGTTGCATTCGGTGGGTCAACTGCTTGAACGCGGCGGTCGCGTTCTGCGAGCGCATCCCCCACACGACGAACGAGCCGCGCTTCTTCTGGATCGGGTTGATCCCCTGCGGCGTGAGCGCCTCGGCGTTGATCAACTTCACGTCGAGGGGCAGCGCGACCACGCGCGAGAGCTTCGCGTCGAGCCCTGCGGCCGGAACGTGGTAGCCCTCGTTCGCGTGGGCGTAGCGGGCGATCAAGCCCGCGATCTGCCCGTCGATCGGGATGCGCTTCAAGACGATCCCCGACTTGTCGGGATCGGGCACGTCGACCCACGACGGGAAGAAGGGCGCCGCGAAGTCGCTGCGGCCGATCGTGTCGTTGACGTAGTCGACGATCGCCTGCGTCGTGACGTTCGCGGCCGGGATGTTCGTCAGGTATTGGTGATTGTGCGCCTCGGCCAGCGTGATCGCGGCCTTCTGGACGGTCGTCGAGGTCACGCCCGCGAGCGAGATTCGCAGCGTGCCGATCCCGTCTTCGGGGGTGACGAGCGAGAAGGGGCCGTCGTCGACCGCGAGGGCTTCGAGGTAGTCGTTATCGCTCGGGGTGCCGCCGTCGTGCCCGCCGCCGAGTTGCTCGGGGAACGAGAGCCCGGCGAGCTTGCCCTCGGTGCCGCGCGTCGTGGCGACCGTGAGGCCGAGCACGGTGTAGCAGTCGTTCGCGGCCGTCGCGACCTCGACCGACGAGGCGGGGCCGCCGCCCTCGAACCACCCCGAGGTGATCTTGACCTTGCCGTCGGCCGTCGCGCTCGCGGGGTTGTAGCCCAGGATCGGGTTCGCAACTGCGTTGATCGCGGCGACGATCGCCGCCAGCGTGATCGCGCCGCCAGCGGGCAGCGTCCCGACGATCGCGCCGCGACCGTCGACGTTGAACGCGAAGGCGTCGCTCGTGCCCGCGCCGACGACGAAGGTGAACGTCGCCCCGGCGCCGATCGCCGTGCCCGTGACGCTCGCCTGCGTCGGGGCCTGCCCGTAGGTCGTCAGGTCGCCGCTTTCGATCGTCACGCTGTCGACCGTGGCGCTCTTCACGCGCAGCCGGGCGAGGGGCTTCCCGGCGACGTCGGGCATGACGTGCCCGTTGAAGGTCGCTTCGAGCACCGGGACGGGCAGGAAGTCGACGACGAACGTCTTCGTGTTCGCGACCGCGCCCTTGTGGTCGATCGTGATCGCGGGCAGGAACGAGTTCGCGGTGTAGACCTTGTTCGCCTGCGCGCCCGCGCCGACCGCGAAGTCGGGAAGGGTCTTGAAGACGACGCTCTTGTCGCGGATCGCCGTCGCGGCGACGGTGTACTTGTTCGAGGCGAGCACCCACGTAAAGGTCAGGCGCACCGGCCCCGCGAAGATCTCGTCGTTGTGCCCGACGCTCGGGGCGACGACGCCGCTCGTGTCGACGTCGACGACTTGCACGTTCGCATCTTCGACGTCGACGATCTGGCAGACGTTGAACGTCGCCTTCGTCGCGGTCAGCGCGGCGAGCTTGCCGTAGAAGTTCGCCGGGCGGGCCTCGGGGGTGACGGGCAGCGAGAGCCCCGCCCACAGGTCGTCGACGACGACGTAGTCGTTGCTCGCGTCGTCGTTGATCACCTTCTCGACGTAGTAGGGCGAGGCGGGGTCGAGCGACAGCGTGCGGAACGGCTTGACGAGCGCCTCGTTGACGTAGACTTCGAGGCCGAAGTTCGTCGACGGATCGACCTCGGCGCCGACGACCTTGACGCCGAGGGCGTAGCGGGCGCCGCTGTCGAGCAGTTCGTTCGGCTCGACGAGCACGCACGACGTGTCGGCAGCCGCGCCGAGATCCGATTCCATCATCGAATCGGCCTCGACGGTGATCACGGTCGCGGTGTTCGAGATCACGCGGTAAGAGACGGCGACGGCGCCCGCGACGAGCACGAGCAGCGCGCCCTTGAACTCGTCGACGACGAACGCCTCGCCCGCGAAGGTGACGGTCGTTTCGGTGAAGGCGGCGGCGACGTCGGCGAGCGCGATCGTCTTGAAGAAGAGGCGCTTGCGACCACCCCACCGACCCGCGTTCTTCGCGCTGACACGCAGCACGGGAACCTTCGAGCGCTGCGTCGGGGCGGTGCCGTGCGGGGCGGTGTAGTCGGTGCCCCAATGGCGCGAGTAAAGGTCGACGTGGGGGGTGATCTCGGTGCCGTCGGTGATACGGATCGGCACGAGCCCGCCCGCGCCCTGCCCGTAGGCGAAGAAGTCTTCGCAGACGTCGGGGGCGAAGCTCCCGTCGATCCGCGAGCCCATCTTGCGCGCGAGGTCGTCAGCGGTGTAGCACTTGTTGATCGCGGGCGTGCCGGGCTTCGAGATCTCGCCGCGCTCGAACTTGCCGATCGGCGCGAACCACCCGAGGGCGCTCGCATTGATCGCTTCCTGCGCGGGCTGCTCGACGACTGCGGTCCCGGCTGCGTGGGTGACGCCCCACCGACGAACGATCGCCATGATGATCCCCCTTACGTCTGCGTTCCTACCCGCGCGTTCAGCGTCGCGACGTGACGCCCTGCGCGCCCGTCACGAGAGATCCAACGCTTCACGCCGCCAAGCCGCACCGAGATCGTCGCGTCTTGCGCGTGCCCGTTGTCGGGCCTCGGCGAATAGGCTTGCCCTTCGGCGATCTGCAAAATGACCTCTTCCCCGGTCCCGCCACAACCTAGCACGGGTCGGGATCGAAGGGAAGATTCGACATCTTCGACGAGTCGAAGCACTTCGAGCGAGCGCGACCCGAGCACACGCAGTCGCAGCACGAGATCGATCTCGACGGGCGGCGGCACGACAAGGGCGAGGGGCGCGCCCCCGGGGTCGTAGCCCCCGGCCGTCGACAGATAGGGGAAGTGCGTCTCGGCGATCGGCTCGCCGGTCGTCTCTTCGTCGATCGCCTCGACGACGATCGCGGGGGTCTTGGCAATCTCGTAGAAGTCGGGATGCGTCACGATCGCGAACTCGACAGCGGCGCGCACGCGCACGAGCACGCGCACGCCAGCGGTGATCGACTCGGTCGTTTGGGCTGTCTTCATGCCGGGGTCGTAGACGACGAGCAGATTCTCGCCCGTCTCGCCGTGCCCGCCGAAGTCGAGATAGATCCCGAGCACGTCGACGATCGACAGGGGCTCGGCGCCTGCGCCGTCGATCACGTCGCCAACGACAAGAGATCCCCCCGTAGCGGGCCACTTCACGACGACGCTCGCCTCGGCGGCGACGTCTTCGCGCAACCGGGCGAAGAGATCGCGGGCGACGAGTTCCTCGACGACACTCCCGAGCCCGTCGACGACGACGGCGATCGCTGCGGCCGTGATCTTCGGGGTGCGACGCGCGTCGGCCGTGCCCAAGCCGAGCACAAGGCGCACGCGCTCGAACGAGATCGGCGTGACGGCGAGGGCGGTATTCAGCGCGACGAGGTCGTCGAACCACTCGTCGGCGCCCGCCGCGCGCCATACCCCGCCCGAGTAGAAGAGATCGACCCCGTCGGCGCACAGGCGGGCGCGAATCATCGTTCCCCGAGGTTGATCGCCAGCCGTGACCCAACCGCCCAAGATCTCGGCCTTGTGACGCGAGATCGTGATCTCGGGGCACGCCAAGCGCACGATCGAGCCCGTGGCGTAGGTGCCGTCGGCGGCGGCCTGCAAGCGGAAGAAGCTCGCCGTCGGCGTCGACACCCACTCGACGACCGAGGCGCCGCGATCCCACTTCGCGAGCGAGTCTTCCCCCGCGTCGAAGGCGTGCGAGATCGTGCGCTTCATCCTAGATCCCCTTCGCGATCGCGTTCTTGACGGCGATCTCGTAGTTCTCGCGCACGGCCTCTTGCAAGTTCAGGTCGAGCACGGTGTAGGACACGAACGGCCGGGCGGGGATCACGATCTGCGTCGTGCCCTTCGAGAGACGCCGCCACTTGAAGCGCTTCGTTCGTTTCCAAAGGTCGGCCGCGCGCCCCGTGAGCTTCGCAGGATCGCGCTTCCCCTCGCTCGCCTGCGCGAGAAGCTCGAAGAGCGTTCGCATTTTTGCGGTAACGGGGATCGTCGCCCCGTCGTGAACGATGATCGCGACGTTGAACGTCGCCCCGCCGACGCCCGCATTGCGCGCGATCCCAGCGAAGCCGGTCTTCCATTCTTTGATTCGGAACGTGACCGCCTGCCGCATTTGACCCGTGTCGACGAGCGCGCGCGACGAGCGCTTGACGAGGCGGGTCAAGACGGCGTTCGGGTCGAGGCCGGTCGATTTCGCTATGTAGTCGCGCATATAGCGCACGCCGAGCAGGCAGTTCAAGCGGGTCGCCTTGGCGACCTCGGTCTTCAAGGTCGCGTCGGCCGAGGTCATGCCGAGGGCGCCGAGCTTCACCTTCAACGCGTCCCACCCCGGCCCCTTCTTGACGCCAGTCTTCGCCACGCCAGCCCCCTAGATCATGCTCGGGATCTGCGCGCTCGGCCGCCGATCGTTGAAGTAGACATAGCGGGTCGTCGCGCCGCCCGCGTCGGGGTAGTGCGCCCCGTCGCGAACGAAGACCACGAAGAGCAGCGTCTCGCCCGAGTTACCGATCTCGACGATGCGGTCGCCGATCTTCGGGGCGTAGCCGTCAGCTTCAAGATCCGCCCGCAAGAAAAGCAGGTATCCCGACACGCCCTCGACGATCCCGATCGGCAGGCTGCGCGCGTCGACGTTGTAGGATACCTGCGCGACCGTCTCGATCGTGTCGCCGCCCTCGACCTCGCGCATGGGCTCGCGCAGGTCTTCGTCGAACGCCGAGTCGGCCTTCGCGAGCGGCACGACGCGCACGGGCACGGGGTGAACGAGGCGGGGAATAGGCACGTCTAACCCCCGGGCGAGCGGAGTTTCACGGGGCCGGTATAGAGGCGCACGGCGTCGCGGATCGCGGGGTCGCGCAGATAGGCAAGCATCCCCGATCGCAGAGGGGCGAAGCCCATCCCGAACGAGATCGAGTGACCGTCGGTCGTCTCGCTCGTGACGGGGCCGACCCGGGCGAACTCGGGGCGGCGAAGCGCGTCTTTCAACGAGAGCACGGCGCCACGGTTCGCTGCCTCGTTGATCTCGATCGGGGCGTCGAGCGTCTCGGGGTCGACGAAGCCCCACAGCCCGATCGCGGTGTAGGTGATCCCCGAGAGGAACGAGTCGAGGCTCGACGGGGTGAAGATCGAGCCCGTCGAAAGGGTCTGCAAGAACTCGATCCGGGGGTTGAAACGCTCGTCGCCCTCGACGCCGTAGACGGCGAACGGCGACACGCGCTGCGCGATCATCCCGGCGACGTCGAACTCGTAGCCCGTCGAGTCGACGAGCGAGAGCAGGCGCACGGGCTCGTCGAGGTGCAGGATCCGCGATCGGTTGCGGTCGACGCGCAGGGGCTTCGCGGCCCGGTAGAGCCGGAAGCGCTGGCGCGCGACGCGCTCGATCATGCTCGACCAGAGATCGAGAGCCTCGACGATCGCCGCCCACGAAAGGCGCGATTCACTGACGCCGAGGGCCTCGCGAACGGCGACGGGGTTCCCGAGGATCGAGCGCGACTTCTTCTGCGCGTCGGCGGCGAGGAAGAAGTAGCGCTCGACGTAGACGTAGTCGGCGCCCACGCTCGGGGGCGTGGCGAAACTGCGCGACGAGGCGGGCTTGTAGCGGAAGATCCAACGGAAGAGCCCGGCCGTGATCTCGCCGGGGTCTTCGTAGGGCGATTGACCCCCGAAGGCGGCCGCGTAGCACCCACGGTCGAACCGCGACGGGAGCACGCTCGCCCAATCGAAGACCACGCGCCACGCGCCCCCGTCGAGATACTCGACGCAGGCATCGACGGCGTCGGCGTCGACGAGGCGGCCGAACTCGTCGCAGACGGCGAGCGCGGGCTCGTTCTTCGCGCGGAAGTCTTCGCCTTGCAGCGGCAGAACGATCACGGGTGAGCCCTCCCGGGCATGACGTAGAGCGCGACGTTCGTCGGGTTGCCCGTGACCTGCACGATCCGCGCGAAGACCCGGGCGCCGTAGACGGTCGCCTCGGCGACTTCCGAGTCGGCCAGCCCCGCGAGCGTGCCGAGCACGAAGAAGGCGTCGAGCGTGCCGTCGTAGGCGAGGATCTCGACGTCGACGTCGGGAGCGACGCCGCCCGCGAGCTTCGCCCCGACGAGGATCGAGTCGTAGCCGTCGCAGTTCGTCAACCCCTGACGGTTCGGGAAGACCCCGCTCGTCGAGCCGTCGGCGGCGACAGGCGCCCCCTTCTCGGTGCGACAGACCGACCAAAGCCCCGGGCGCAGCGTGTTCGACATTCCTTCCCCCGACGAGACGAATTGACGCGGCGAAGTCTACCGCCGCGATTGTGTTCGTGCAAGTTCGGCCGATCGGCCCTCCGCTCGCACGAGGATCGACGCAGACGCGTTTCGAGAGGCGAAGGGGTGTCTTCGTGAGGGGCGAAGGCGCAGAAGCGAACGGCGGGGCTTCTCGCGCGTTAGCGGGTCGCGAGTTCGACGGCGCCGACGATGCGGGCGGCGAAGGTCTTCGAGGCCGGGACGGTGACGACGGCGGCCCAATAGTGCGACGGCAGCGAGCCGCCGCCCCCGGCGAGCGCGGCGAACGCCTCGTCGGTGATCGCCGTGGTCTTCTCGGCCGTGTCGTCGAACTCGATCACGCCGACCTTGTCGTCGGCGGCGAGCGTCGCGGTCTTGCTGACGCCGACGAAGGTCGAGGTCGCGACGTCGACGACGCCGATCGTCACGTCGGCACCGACGAAGCCGGGGCCGCCGCCCGCGACGAGCGCGCGCTCGTAGACGGCGGCGCCGAGGAACTTCGCGGCGTCGCCCGTGAAGCCGAACACGACGAGGAAGTCGTGCGGGCCGTAGGGGTCGTCGTTCACGAGCACGACGTCGGCGTCGAGCTTCGAGGCGCCGTTGACGAGCGAATTGAACTTCGAGAGCAGCGCGGCCGCGTGGTCGGCCGCCACACCCGATCCCGCGACGTCGTTGTTCGAGAGCTTGCGGATCATGGTTCCCCCTTACTTGGTCGCGGTTTCGGGATCGCTCGTCGGGGCGTCGCCCCCGCGCTTCCTCGGCGCAGGCTTCGGGGCCTCGACGAGCGCCGGGGCGGGCTTGACGGGGGCCTTCTTGGCGACGTGCTCGACGAAGCGAACGCCAGCGACGCGCAGCGCCTCGATCTCGCCGTCGGTCAACCGGGCAGGCTGCCCGGCGAAGAGACGCAGCGATCCCGCCGTCGAGCGGTCGGCGACCTGCGCGAGCGTGCTCGCGTCGAGTTCGACGTTCACCTTCGGGACGATCAACCGCGCCATGCGTTCCCCCTTCGTCGCCGTGCGCAAGAACCGAGCAGGGGGCGATAGGTCAGGCGCTAGGCCCGCCTATCGCCCCCACCCGGAACTAGACGCCGAGGCCGACGTTGTAGCCCTTGACGATCGCCGTCGGCTCTTCGCACGCGACCGACGCCGTGAGGGTCACGGCGTACTGGTCCATGCGGGTGTAGATGTTCCGATCCTTCTCGACGCGGATATCGCGGCCGAGGCCGACGATGAAGTTCTCGAAGTGCGTCAGGAGGATCTGCGGCTGCGCGAGGAACGTCACCTTGACGGTGACGCCGTCGCCGATCGCGCCGCCCGCCTTGCGGTTGATCGTGCCCGCGACGAGGTCGACCTCGTAGTCGGTGTTCTCGACGAACTTCGCGGTCGGCGTCGAGCCGAGCGTCGTCGGGGTCACGACCACGTTCGAGATCGGCGCGTAGCGCAGGCTGACCTTGGTCGTGCCCGGGAGCGTGACGTGCTGGACCGTCGGCGGCTCGAAGGGCAGGAGGGGCACTTCGACGAGCGGGATCCCGAAGGGCGCGAGGCCCGAGTCGCCGCCGAGCGCCTTGTCGCCCTCGGTCGTCGCGCGGGCCGAGACGCGTTCGCGCCACAACTGCGCGAGGTCGCTCGGCACGAACCACCGCAGATCCTTGCGGTTGCGGCGGAACTTGGTGGGCATCTTGCGGATCATCGCCGAGAAGACGCTCGCGCCGATGTTCGCGCCGTTGGCGTTGAAGAGGTTGCCCGCGTCGGCCTTGCGCAGCCACCCGTCGAAGGTCGCGAGCAGCGGATCCTTGACGAAGAGCGTGTCGGATCCGCCGTCGACGACGTCGCCTTCGAGGGTCGCCTCGCCGAGCACGTCGCCGCGCAGGTAGAGGGTTTCGAGGTCGTTGGCGCCCTGCTTCGCCATCATCTTGACGATGAGATCCTTGACGTCGCCCTTCGCGCCGACGGCGAGTTCGGCGAAGCGATCCGAGATCTCGAAGGGGATCATGAACTCGCGGGTCGTGAGTTCGATCTTCGAGGTCGTGACGCCGCGCCGGGTGCCCGGGTCGGTCGCCTCGGTCGCGGGCAGCATGACGCGCTTCCCGACGCCGATCTTGTTGATCTCGCGCGTCTCGGCCTGCATCTTGATCACGCGGGCGTTGTTCGCGAGGCTCGTCTCGTCGACGATGTAGTCGAGGAACTTGTCGCTCTGCTCAGGCGACAGCTTGCCGGTCGTGGCGAGCGCGCCCGCCGCCGTGATCGCGGCCTTCAAGAGTTCTTCGTTGCGCATCTTCTTTCCCCCTGGTTCACGTTCGCGGTCGTGCTCGCACGCCGGTTCGGCCTCTAGCCGATCGGCGATCCTTCCCACACCGAACGCGGCGCGGGGGCCGGGGCGGGATCGCCGCCCGTGCTCTTCGTGAGGCCCGCGCCCTCGATCCGCTCGATCCGCTTGCGCAGATCGGCGACCTCGGCGGCCGCGACGGCGGCCGGATCGGCGCGCTTCGTCAGGTTCTCGAAGAGGCTCGACAGGTCGGGCACGCCTTCGAGCGACTTCACGACCTCGCGCACCTCTTCGAGCGCGGCGCGCAGGTCGACCGCGTCGGGATCGTCTTCGAGGCGCTTGTCGAGCAGCCCGGCGATCTCGCCGAACTGCGTCGCGCCCCGCTTGGTCATGACCGCTTCGATCTTGCCGAGGGCGGCGTCGAGGCGAGCGGCGGCGTTCTTCTTCACGGGCTCGGGCTCGGCGGCGGGGGTCGGCGCCGGGGCGGGCGCGGCGACGATCGTCGGGTCGGTGCCCGTGACCTTCGCGATCGCCTCGCCCACGACGGCGAGAGCGCCCTTCGCGTCGTTCTTGCCGAGCGCCTCGGTGTAGCGCTTCGAGAGCGCCATAGCCTCGACGGGCAGGTTGCGCACCGACCACGTCAGATCGCCGAGGGCGTCGACCTGCGAGCGGAGCTTCGCGAGCCCCTCGGGGGTCGCGTCGGGCGCCATGCTCGCGATCTGCGCGGCGACACCCGAGATCATCCCGAGCTTCTCGGCGAGCAGCGCGTCGTGAGCGGGCGTGCCGACAGCCTTGGTCGTGGGCTCGGGCGCCGGGGTGGGCTCGGGCTCGTCGGTCTTGGCGGGCGCCTTCGGCTTGCGCTTCTCTTCGGGCGTCGCCGCGAGGCAGTCGCCGCCGAAGGGGCACGAAGCGCAGTCGAGGCCGTCGAGGGGCTCGCCGTTCATGCCGAAGCACCCGGGCTTGTCGCCCGCGTCGGCGGGCTTGGGATCGGGCTCGGGCGCGGGCGGCGCGGGCGGCTCGGCCTTGGTGGTGTCGGGGGCGGGCGCCGGGGTGGGCTCGGGCGCCGCGTTCTTCACGATCGCGAAGGGCTCTTCGTTCGCGGGCAGATCGACGATCGACAGTTCGTCGACCCGGATATCGTCGAGGGCACGCTTCGCCGTGCGGTCAGCCATTGGATCCCCCTTGAATCATTCGACCCGCGCGAAGTATCCCCCCGATGGAATACCCCGTGAGACGGCCCGACTTTACAAGCCCCCACTTCTCGTCGTCAAGAACCTTGCTCGTCGCGATCCAAGTCCCGGCCGGGTAGGTCTTCGCGCCGAGCGTGATCTCGTGCGGGGCGACATAGCTTTCGACGAGTTGCAGATAGGCGGGCCAAGACTTATGCATAAGCCCGAGCTTCGTCGATCGGTTGTAGCCCGAAAGGAACTCGTGCGCGGCCTTTTCGATCGTCGCCGCGTCGATCACGTCGCCCTGCGCGTCGACCTTCCCGTCGACGCTGCCGTCGTCGCGAAGCATCCCGGGCACGAGCACGGCGCCGGTCACGAGACGGCGATCTTCGTCGACCTTCTCGATCGCGCACTTGACGATCGCGGCCGGGTCGTCTTCGAGCACGTCGGAAGCCATTTCTTGATCGGCGGGGCGGTAGAACTTCCAAACCCCGTCGGCGTCGCGCTCGAAGAGGTGCCGCCCCTTGACGATCTTCCCCTCGAAGTAGAACTCGCGCAGGTCGTCGCCCTGCGCCCCCGCCGCCCACTTGAAGACGTCGCGGGCGCGGTAGCGGTCGACGCGGCCGTCGACGTCGACGATCTCGGGGGCCTCGGTTCCGACCTTCAACCACGCGGCCGAGGTCTTCGCGATCGGGCACCGCAGATTGACGAAGCCGCCCGAGCCGTCGAGAACGCCGTTGCGCTCGAACTGATTGCCCGGGGTCAGGATCTCGACGCGGATCGCGTCGGCGCCCGGCTCGGGGCTCTTCTTCAAAAAGCGCAGGTTGGTATAGACCGAGGCGGGCCGCAGGCGGGCGACGAGATCGAAGTCGGAAGCCGCGAGATCGAACGCCGAGATCGTGTCGAACGCCTCGGCGAGCCCGGCCGGATCGCCCTCGGCGGCGGCCTTGGCGAGTGCGGGCCAGTCGTGATCGGGCGCGATCTGCGCCAGCGCGACGAACTCGGGCGAGGTGATCTCGACCGGCTGCCCGCCATGCGCGCGCTTCGAGAGCGTCTGCGCGAACGAGAGCCCGACCTCGTGCGTCTGAACGACGCCGATCCCGACGTCCCCCTCGACGAAGCCGAAGTCGACGGGCGGGCAGTCGGCGAGCTTGGCGAGCACCTCGGCGACGCGACGGCGGTCGGCCCGCGTGATCGTGGCGAGGCGCTTCGAGACGGGCTCGGGCTCGGCACGCGGCGCGCCAGCCTCGGCGCAGGCGGCGTCGTCGGCGACGTGCATCTTCTCGACGATCCCGCGCGCCCACTCGGCACAGCCGACGCCCCCGAAGAGGTCGGTCGTCAGCGTCAGGCGCTCGTTGTCGCTCTTCTCGACGCCGCGCTGCGCGAAGAACTCGCACGCGAAGGCGACGTCGATCGGATCGAGCGCGCCCTCGTCGGCGATCTTCTTGGCGAGCGAGAGCACGAACTCGGGGAGGGGCGGGGCGATCTCGGCCGCCTTCACGAGTGCGGCGCGAGCGATCTCGCGCAGCGTCTCGGGCGCGGCGAAGTCGATCCCCGCGTAGCGGGCGATCCCGATTGTCGTCATGATGGTAGCCCCCCGCGTCTTCGGGGGAAAGACTAGCCTAGAGCACGAAAAGCGTCAACGAGGGGTCAAGCCGGGAGCTTCGCGGCGACGAGAGAGGCGACGAGGCGATCGATCGCGGCGGCGCGCGCCGTCGGGGCCGAGAAGCTCCCGGC
>Ga0209417_1000487_pt1 | contig 92560 bp, 62 predicted proteins | sample RifGroF2_FD_184002 | JGI IMG/M metagenome (GOLD analysis project Ga0209417, IMG submission 184002) | Groundwater microbial communities from Rifle, Colorado, USA - Groundwater F2 (SPAdes) (version 2) | ecosystem: Environmental > Aquatic > Deep subsurface > Groundwater | place: Rifle, Colorado... | reverse complement strand
AAACTTACTTAGCACTACTGTGGGCGAGTTGTTACGTTGGGCATCGAGAGTCAGGGTTTCCAAAGGGCTTGCCCTTGGTGCACAGGAGTGCAGAGGGTGTTTGCAAGAACACCCTTTGCAAAACATAAACAGAGAACTTACAAATTTTAAAATAATTAAAAATAATTAATAAAAAACAAAGAAGAACAACACCCCTGCAAATCACGAACAGTAAATTTACAAATTTTAATAAAATAAAAACAAACTAATTAAATAATCACTTTAAACTAAAAATTATTCACCAGAGACAGTAAACTCCTTATTCACCAAATCAACCTTCAACCCTTTAACTTCCGGATTCCTTAAAATATATTCAGAAAGAGCAAGTGTAACTTTTTGTTGAATAACACGTTTTAGCGGCCGGGCACCAAATTCTCTTACGTATCCAATTTTTGCAAGTTCTGCTATGGCTTTTTCTGATACGGTTAATTTTATATCTTTGTTTGCCAAGCGTTTTGCAACTTCTGCTATTTGTAGGTGTGTAATTTGTTCAACATCTTTTTCAGAAAGCATTTTAAAGTAAATTATCGCATCGATGCGGTTTAAAAATTCTGGTCTGAATGTTTGATGTAATATTTTTTCAATTTCAGATTTTACTTTGTCCGTAATTTCTTTTGCTTCTAAAATTAGCGGTGCACCGATGTTTGAGGTCATGATTATAATTGTGTTTTTAAAAGAAACTGTACGACCTTGTGCATCTGTGAGTCTGCCATCATCCAAAATTTGTAAGAAAATATTAAAAACGTCTGGATGAGCTTTTTCAATTTCATCAAATAAAATTACAGAATAGGGGTTGCGTCTAACTTGTTCTGTAAGTTGACCACCCTCTTCATATCCTACGTATCCTGGAGGAGATCCAATTAATTTGGAAACGGCATGTTTTTCCATGTACTCTGACATGTCTATGCGAATAATTTTTCTTGGATCATTAAATAAATAATCAGCTAGTGTTTTTGCAACTTCTGTTTTACCAACACCCGTGGGTCCTAAAAACAAAAAAGAACCAATTGGTCTATTTGGGTCTGTAAGGCCTGCTCTGTGCATTTGAATAGCATTGGCTATTGCAGTTACTGCTTCATCTTGTCCAATGACTTTTTGTTGTAATTCATCTTTCATTTTTAAAAGTCGTTCAGACTCTTTTGATTTTAATTTTTCGGCTGGAATTTTTGTCCAGCGTGAAAGCACATGAGCAATATCTTCTTCATCAACTGTTTGTTTAATTAGTTCAGATTTTAGATCTTTTAATTTTTCAGATTCTTTTTCAAGCTGTTTTTCAAGCTTTGCAAGCTTACCATATTTTATTTCAGAAGCTTTTGCATAATCACCCTCACGTTCAGCCATGTGGAATTCATAGTTTGTAGATTCAATTTCTTCTTTTAATTTATTGAGTTTTTCTAATGGTGCTTTTTCTGCTTTCCATCGACTCATTAATTTTTGTTGATCTTCTTTTAAATTGGAAAGTTCTTTAGAAAGAGCTTCTAATCTTTTTGCAGAAATTGGATCATCTTTTTCTTTTTCGAGCGCAACTTTTTCAATTTCAAGCTGGCGAATTTGTCTATCTAATTTATCAATTGCTTCGGGTTGTGAGTCAATAGACATTTTTATCATAGCGGCAGCTTCATCAATTAAATCAATTGCCTTATCTGGTAGAAATCTATCTGCGATATTTCTGTGAGAAAGTTTAACAGCATCCACCAGAGCTTGATCTTTTATTCTAATTCCGTGGTGAAGTTCATATTTTTCTTTTAAGCCTCGTAAAATTGAAATTGCATCTTCAACACTTGGTTCTTCAACCAAAACTTTTTGGAATCGTCTTTCAAGCGCCGCATCTTTTTCTATATATTTTTTGTATTCTTTTAATGTTGTTGCCCCTATGCAATGTAGCGCACCTCTAGCCAAAGCTGGTTTTAATAAATTAGAGGCATCCATTCCGCCTGATCCACTTGCGCCGGCTCCAACCAACATATGTAATTCATCAATAAAAAGAATTATGTCATCTCCATTATCTTCTATTTCTTTTAAAATGCCTTTGAGTCTTTCTTCAAATTCTCCTTGAAATTTTGCACCCGCAATTAAAAGGCCTAGATCAAGGGCAAATATTTTTTTACCTTGTAAGCTTTCTGGTACGTCGTTATTTATAATTCGTTGTGCAATGCCTTCTACAATTGCTGTTTTTCCAACGCCAGGTTCACCAATTAAAACAGGGTTGTTTTTTGTTCGACGAGAAAGAATTTGAATTACCCTTCTAATTTCTGAGTGTCTGCCAATTACAGGGTCTAATTTGCCAAGACGTGCTTGTTCCGTTAGGTTTTGGCAATATTTATTTAAGATGTCATATTTGCCTTCAGCACCTTTATCTTTGACAGATTTACCTCTGCGTAACTCTCCGATATGTTTTAAAATTTTTTCTTTGTTGAATTTATATTGATTAAAAAAATCTTTTAAAGCTTCTGGTAAATAAGGTGTTTCTGCCCATTGTAAAATAAATTGTTCCAAGCTAATAAAATCGTCCCCAAGGGCGTTGGCGCTTTTTTTGCACTCTCTAAAAAAGCTTTCAATTGCAGGGCCACCAACAAGTTTTGATCCTCGTGAAGATGGTAAATAGTCTAATTCAGCTTCTACGATATTTTTTAGTTCATTTAACGGTAAATCAAGGACGTTAAAAAATGAAAGACAAAATTCGTTGTACAATCCAGCTGCAAGTGTGTGCAGCGGTAAAAGTTCAGGATTATCTCTTTCAACAGCGATGCTTATACTTTTATTAATTAGCTCCTGGCTGGCATTTGTAAAGTTTTCTGTGTTCATAAATTACTCCTAATTTGGATTAATCTGGATCAAAATTTTTTTATTAACAGATAGTGTAGCAGGATGGCATAAAGTTTTTCTAGAGATTATTTTTTTAATTCTAAGTAACTGTTTTTTATATAGCGCCAGACCCCTTCTTTTGTTTAATTAAAGGAATGTGTTGAAGATCAGTGTTTTTGAATTTGCGTATAAGCTCTAAATTTAATCTCTTGCAAAAAGTTGAAGCTGTTTACTATTTTTAAGTAAATGATTCAATTTAAAAAAAGGGGATACGTAAATGAAATATTCTGAAGCTTCGGTCAAAAGTATACGTTCTATTTTGGATGAACTTAAAAGTTCGACTTCCGGTTTGTCCTCAGCTCAAGCAAAAAGTGGTTTAGAAAAATATGGTTTTAACGAATTAGAAATTTCGACAGCAACTTTATATTCAATTTTGTTTAAACATTTGAGTTCTCCATTTGTGATTATGTTGCTTTTAGCTGCTATTATTTCTTTGCTTATAGGTGAAATTAGCAATGCAATTATAATTATGATTTTTGTTTTTCTTAATATTTCATTAGGGTTTTTTCAAGAAGCTAAGGCGCATAAGGCTGCTGAAATATTGAAAAAATATATATCAGCAAAAGTTCTTGTTGTGCGTTCTAATAAAAGAATTACCATTGAAAAAAAATATTTAGTTCCCGGTGACGTTGTATTTTTAACTCAATGGGATGTTGTGCCGGCAGATATTAGGATAATGGAGTCCAGTAATCTTTTGGTTGATGAATCAATTCTTTCTGGTGAATCTTCTTATACATCAAAAATTTCGGATGTTCTTAAACATGAACCTCGTTCTGTGTTTCAGGCAAAAAATATTTTATTTGCTGGCTCAACCATAACAGGAGGTGAGGCTTTAGGAATAGTTATTGCTACTGCAAAAAAGACTGAGTTGGGTGATATTGCCAAATTTACAACAGCTATTAGTTCTGAGGGCAATTATGGAAAAAAATTAAATAAGTTGTATAACACAATTTTAAAAGTATCTGTTATTTCTATAGTTATAATTTTTATTGCACGTTTGGTTATAAAAGGCCACGTGCAGATGATGGAGTTTACAATTTTTGTTGTAGCCTTGTTGGTTGGTATCGTGCCTGAAGCATTGCCTACAGTTGTAACATTTTCTTTGTCTCTTGGGGCTTTAAAATTGGCAAAACAGCACGTTATTATTAAACGTTTGGCTGCAATAGGAGATTTGGGAGATACAGAAATTTTATGTACAGATAAAACGGGTACATTAACAGAAAATACATTAACATTTGATCAGGTCTTTGCAGATGATCCTGAAAAATGTTTTTTATTTGGTTTATTATCTATGTCAAATAACGGCCACAATTCTGAATCGTTAAAAACACCTTTTGATATTGCTTTAGATAAACAAGTTTCAGCTGAAATTAAAAAAAAATTTAAAGATTATATATTTCTTTCTGCTATGTCTTTTGACCCGGCAAAAATGTATGGAGGCATTAAAGTGCAAACCAAAGATGGAAAGTTGTTTGTAATTTTTAAGGGTATTCCAGAAAAGCTTATTCAATTTTCTAGCAACCTTTCAGCGGAGCAAAAGGATAGATTTATCAAACAGCTAACTGAAGTTGGTTTAGCTGGGAAAAGAACGTTAGGTGTTGCCTTTAAAGAAGTTATTAACGGTGTTCTTGAAGAAAAAGATTTTAATTTTTTGGGATTTTTTTCGTTTGGTGATCCTCTAAAAAAACAAACTAAAAAAGCTATCGAAGAAGCCTTTCAGTTGGGGTTAAAAATAAAAATATTAACAGGCGACAATAAACTTGTTGCAGCAGCTGTGGCAAAAGAAGTTGGTTTGATTTCTAACATAGAGGAAGTTATTAATGGTGATGAGCTAGAGGGATTATCAGATCAAGCTTTTTTACAAGCATGTAAGGAGCATTCTGTTTTTGCACGAATTTCTCCGCAAATGAAATATAAAATTGTTAAAGAGCTTCAGGAAGAATACAATGTTGCATTTTTGGGTGACGGTGTAAACGATGCACCAGCGCTTAAAATTTCTCACGTTGGTATAACGGTTAAGGAGGCTGTTAGTTTAGCTCGTGAAGCTTCTGATATTATTTTACTTAAAAAAAATCTTATGGTTTTGGTTGATGGTATTAAGGAAGGTCGAGTAATTTTTGCTAACATTAATAAATTTATTATGTGTACGTTAGCAAGTAATTTTGGCAACTGTTATTCGATGGCGTTCCTTTCTGTGATTTTGCCATTTGTACCTATTTTGCCGATTCAAATATTGTTAGTTAATCTGCTTTCTGATTTTCCATTGATAGCAATCGCCACAGATAGTGTTGATATAAATGAGTTGCAGAAACCGCAGCAGTATTATATTGCTAAATTTGTACCATTTATAGTTACCCTTGCTCTTGTGAGTTCATCTTTTGATTTTATGTTTTTTGGAACGTTTTTTAATTCAATGCGACCAGAAAGTTTGCGTACATTTTGGTTTATTATGAGTATTTTTACAGAAATTTTACTTATTTATTCAATTAGAACATCTAAATTTTTTCTTCGAGCAAAAGCACCAAGTATTTGGCTTTTGTTGAGTACTGTATGTGCGCTTGCTGTTACTATTACATTGCCATTTACTAGATTAGGTAGAAATTTATTTGGATTTAATTCAGAAATAACAGGTCATCAATTAGCTTTGTTTGTTTTTCTAATTATTGGTTATTTTGTGACAACGGAAACTGTTAAGCTTTTATTTTTTAAATTTAAACCAATGAATGTTGAGCAATAAGTTTATAGCTTATATAAAAATTATTTAGAGGACTCGTCCTTCGATACAAATCCTTACTGCGTTCGGATTCACTCAGGATGAGATCCTTCGACGGTCTCAGGATGATATCCGTCTTTATTTTATTTCTAATTCAATACTAAAATGTTAAAAATTTTAATTTAACAATAATCATATAGTTTAAGGCTACCGAGTAAAACGACGCAATAAAATATAAATTAATATGACGGATGTCATCCTGAGCTGGTTGAAGGATCTCATCCTGAGTGAATCCGAACGCAGTAAGGATTTGTATCGAAGGACGAGTCCTTTTTTGATGTAAAAAATCAGTGTTTTTGAATTTTCATATAAGTTCTTAATTCTATTTTAATTTTTTTTGATTATGCAAAAAAAATTAATTATGTAGGTAAAGTATTTGTATACAGTTATTTAGCTCGTATTTTAAACCAACTCTTTACTTTAACCTCTTGTCTTATGTTAAATTTAAATAAATGGATTTAATTATTTATAAATGGGGGGAGTATGCGAAAATTTTTTTATGTTTTTATATTTTTATTCTTTGTTAATTTGACAAACACTTCGTTTAAACAAGATAAACGATTAAGCCTTGTGGGGGTGAGTATTCCAGGACCACAAGATTTTGAATATGATAGTTCGGTTCAAAATGTAAAAATATTTGCTCAAAAAGATTGTGTGCAAGAAATTAGTAAATTTAGAAAACAATATGAAACCGGTGAGGCTGCATCAATTAGAGAAATTGTCTGGGCACCTTCGGGTGATGCTTTGGTTGTTCAATCTCCCCGGGGTACTAGAATTTGGGATCCAAATGATATTACTGGGCGTAGATGTTCTTTGGCTGCTTTTAATAGAGGCGCGTTCAGTCCCGTTTGGTCAAAAAGTAGCCGTGAATTAGCGACAATTTCTGGTGGTCGACATGTTAATTTATGGCGCAGTGATAGTGGTTCTTGTGTAAAAGAAATTTGTGTTCAGAGTGGAAAAGTTAATTGTGTTGCTATATCGCCGTGCGAAAGATTTATTGCATCTGGATCTGAAAATGGTTCTGTGCGAATTTGCGATAAAGATTCAGGTCGAATGTTATTTGATTTGACTGGGTATCAGTATGCTATTAAAAAAATTCTTTGGAGTCCTTGTGGTGGATATTTGCTTTCAGAAGATATTAAGAAAAAAGTAATTGTGTGGGAACTGAATGAAAGAAAACAAATACATGGGTTTGGCGGTCAAGGTAATTCTTTTGAGGACGCAACCTGGTCATTTGACGGTAAATATTTGGCTTTTATTCATAATTTAAAAGGTATTTCTGTTTTTTCTTTAGAATTGAATCGAGTAATTTGTGAGTTTGATTTTAAAGGTAGGCAAGTTTCTGTATTATCATGGTCTGCACAAGAAAATTCTTTGATAATAGGTATGGTTTGTGGCCAAATTGTTAGATTAGATGTTGTTGTTAAGCGATATATACCCTTTGAAAATTCTCATTCGGCTCCCGTTAAAAGAGCAATTTGGTCTCCTTGTGGCAGATTTATACTTTCTGTTTCTAGTGAGATTCTTTTAGAACAAGGGTTTAATGCAATGATCATTCTATGGGATGCAAAAACGGGTAAAAGTCTTTGGTTTAAAAAGTGCCGAATGGAAATGGAAAATATTGCGTGGAGACCAAAGGAAGGTATTTGTGAATTTGCGTATGGAAATGATAAGGGCTGGATAAGAATCTGCAAGGTAGATACATCCGTTTTGGAACAGTCGCACACATGAAAATTATTTATTTGTCGGGGTTAAGGATATTTTTGTGCGAATTGTATAGTCGACTAAGTATTTCGCACAAAATGCATGTAAATATTGAGTGAGTGATGTTTTTTAGTTGTGCGAAGTCTTTTTTGCTTTTAACTAATTTTGGATCGTAATTTTCTGTGATAGCTAACCGCAAAGTGGTGGGCGTAATCTCGAAGGGCGATTAGTAAACGTTCGGCGGGATTTTGCATGTTTAAAATTTTGCCATTTGGGTAATTTGGTGAAAATAATGTTTCTTCGCGTTTTGCAAGACTGGCTACAATTGTGTTTGGCAAAAGATGTTGAACTGAACTTAGTTGTCCTTTACCTCCGTCTATTAAAACTATATCTGGAAGATCTTGTTGATCGCGGTAGCGTCGAGCAACAATTTCTTGTAGCGCTGCGCAATCATTTTGATTTTCCAAAGTTTTAATTTTGAATTTTCTGAATTTATTTTTTTCTGGTTTGCCGTCTGTAAACCTTATGCAAGATCCAACAATATGATGTCCTTGAAAATGAGAGATATCAAAGCAGTCGATTGATCGTGGTTCAAAGTCTAATTCAAAAAGTTGTTGAAGCTCTTTGTTGACCTGTTCGCCACTATTAAAAAGTTCTTTTGCAGAATTGCTGGTTGCCAAAAACACATCAAAGTCGAATTTGTCTTCACTGAATTTAAGCCTGATAGTTTCAAATATTTGATCTAGGTTGTGTAAATATTCGGCTAAGTTTTTTGATTTTTCAAATTCTAATTTTTGGTTGTACTCTTTAATTTTTTCTTTTAAAGATTTTAAAAATTTTTCGTGATTACTTTTTAAAACTGTTTGAGCAAGTTCAAGCCTAAAAAGATAATTTTCTGTATCAAAGTTTTTCATGCAGTTGCCTGCGCAGATTCCAATGTGAAATTCTAAACATCCATTTTCTATTTGTTTATTGCAAAGTCTTAGCTTAAATGTTTCTTCTAAGAATTTAAAAACTTGTCGGGTGGCACCTTTGTTGATAAATGGACCAAAATATTTTCCAACAGCCTGTTTATTTCTGACAAGTTTTATTTTTGGTAGGTCTTCTTCTGTGAACAAAATGTACAAAAATGGTTGGCCTTCTTTTAAAAGAACGTTCAATTTGGGTTGATGTTCTTTGACCAGTTGCGCTTCTAACATCAAGGCTTCCATTTCTGTGTGCGTTGCAACGTAATCAATCTGAACAGCCTGTTCAAAGAGGAGTTCAATTTTCCAGTCTTTGCCCCTTTTTTGAAAGTAAGAAGAGACACGTTTTAACAAGTTTTTTGCCTTGCCAATATAAATTGGTACGCCATTCAGGTCTTTAAAAATGTAAACCCCGGCAATAGCGGGGATGGATTTATAGTTTTCTAACTTCATACTTTAAGTTTAGCAGGGCTTTTTGAGTGTGTCGAGGAGGGCTTGAATCGGCCAGTTGTTAATGGGTGGTGTATATTGTTATTTCACGGTACTTTATTGATACTTATTTAGCGCTATTCATGAGGCGTTATATTCATTTTGGCCTAACAGCTTTGGCGGACACTTAGAAAAATGATTTTAATTTAGAGCTTATGCGAAAATTCAAAAACACTGATTTTTAATATCAAAAAAAGGACTCGACCTTCGATACAAATCCTTACTGCGTTCGGATTCACTCAGGATGAGATCCTTCGACTAGCTAAGGATGACATCCGTCATATTAATTTATGTTTATTGATTGGATTCAACCTTTATAGGCTTAAACTATGAGTTAGTTGTTAAATTAAATTTTTAACTTTTTAATATTGAGTTAAAATAAAATAAAGACGGATGTCATCCTGAGTTAGTCGAAGGATCTCATCCTGAGTGAATCCGAACGCAGTAAGGATTTGTATCGAAGGACGAGTCCTTTAAATAATTTTTGTATAAGCTTTTAAATTGTATAAAAAAAATAATCTGTTATTTTGGTTGCAGTGTATTCTAGCCATTGTTCAGAAGGGAATAATATGAAAAAAATAATAGTGCTTGGTTTAGGTTTGGCCTTGGGAAGCATGTTAAAAGCTGACAAATTTAGTGGAAAGACTTGTAAGGTTATAGCTGGACCGAATAGGGACCAAGTTGCACAAATTGACGGCACATCAAAAGAAGTTTGGGGAATTGAGGATATCTGGGGCACTCCTCGATCTTTCGGCATTTATGCTATAATGAATTATGTTTTTCAAGCTAAAAATCTTACTTATGGCACTGTTTATTACGGTAAAATTGGAGGCTTAGGTTTTTGTTTTCATGAATCTTGGTTAGCGGAATTGGATGATAAACAAGCTTAGATTGGTGAGACAAAAAACTTGGTTTCAAAATACTTTATGGAGCAAGGTTCCCCAAGTTCTATGAATAAATTAAATTATTAATGATATCATGATGCCCGGTAGAAATACTGGGCATTTTTATTTTCAATATTTTTATTGTGGCGATAAAGCTAATCTTGATTAGGTGAGCATTGTTGCGGTATAGATTGTTAATTACAAAATTTAATCTTAAAAAAGGATAAGGTATGAAAGCGTGTAAATTATCGGTAAATGAGGTTTTGGAAAAATATAATGTTGTGCCTACTATGGGGCTTTCTTTGGAAGATGTAAATCATCGTCTAAAAAAATGTGGTCCAATGGTAAAAAATTTCTGTCTTTGAGATAGATTTGAATTTTAAATAAAAATTTTTATTTAAAAAATTTATTTGGTCTGCAAAATATGCTTGTCTTTTTGTTTTAAATATTCACCGTAATAATTTGTAAATGATATTTTTTCTGCTATGCTTGGACGCAATTTAAGGTTATTTCGATGAAAAAAGGGTATTGTTTGCATGATATTTATGTATCGGCCGATATAAATATGATACGAATAATTGCAGCTCTTAATGATAAGAGTATGTATCAGATAGTTTGAGGCACCCGGGTATAAGTTGGTTATTCTGAATAAGTAATATTTTATTAAGGAAACATCTATGAAATATATATTAGGTTTGTTATTTATGGGAGCATTTTTAAATGCTGTTGATTGTGATAATTTGGGTCAAGTTAAAAAAGGTATCATGCTTGTTCAAGGACAGTTTTATGTTATTGATGAATTTGGGGAGCATGCAGTACAAAATTGTTTTGTAGATAAAGAATTACGCAATAGAACACAGCAAGAAATTATTGAATATTTGAATTCGGGATGTTGTATTTTTGTAAAAAAATATTCCGATGGTCAATATGCAATTCAAGGTCATGTTGGATTGCCTGGTGGTGGTGTTGGTGGGGCAACAGTTGGTTTTTGGGGAGGGAAGTTTTTAGTTCATTTTGTTGGACATGGTATAATTGGAGTAGTCAGTGCTCTTACAGGACCGTTTTCTACAGCTACGGCTGGGGGCCTGGAAGCTTGTTTTTTTCCGATTATTGAATCGGCTAGTAATGTTGTAGGTCTTGGTGCCGGTATGGCTTTGGCTGTTTTGACAGGGCCTGCTTGATTGTATTTGGAAAGATCATTATATGATTTATTGGTATGAAGGTGTTGGAATAGGTTTAATTGCTCTTGGTGTTATTGCGTTTATAAAGTTTTACATATTGGATGGAGAAGATATTCTTCTTTATTTAATTAAGAAATATCAAGGTAAAAAATGACTGCATTTGAACATCAAATAGTTGGATTGATTGTTTTCTTTTTAATTTGGATGTTGTTTCTAAAACGATATTTTTATACAAAAAAGAACATGCAAGATATACAGAAAGTAATTAATGAATTTTTTTATAATAGGTCTCGTTAGTTCCTGTTTGTAGAAAAGTTGAATTTATAGAGAAAAAACAATTGGCGTTGTATGGTTTATACGACGCCAATTGTTTTTTAAATCGTTTAGTTTAGAGTTTATACGAAAAATCAAAACATCTTAAAAAAACTAAATAGGCTACATTATTTGTAATATTCCAAGAAAGTAAGATTTTGTCTTGTTGTTAAGCTTTTTTCTTTCTATATCTATAAATTTTTAATTGGATCAATTTGTAAGTAGCACTTTTAAGTTCTTATTAATGATATCATGATGCCCGGTAGAAATACTGGGCATTTTTATTTTCAATATTTTTATTGTGGCTATATAGCTAATCTTGATTAAGTGAGCATTGTTGCGGTATAGATTGTTAATTACAAAATTTAATCTTAAAAAAGGATAAGGTATGAAAGCGTGGAAATTATCGGTAAATGAGGTTTTAGAAAAATATAATGTTGCGCCCGCCATGGGGCTTTCTTTGGAAGATGCAAATTATCGTCTAAAAAAATATGGTCCAAATGAATTGCCAGAAGGAAGACGATCTAATTGGAGACGTGTCTTTTTAAAACAATTTCAAAGTCCTTTGATTTATATTTTATTAGCGGCTGCTTTGATAATTTTTATTGTAGGCCCTTGGTTTGACGCTTTTATTTTGACTATCATTTTAGTGTTTAATGCCACCATTGGAACAATTCAAGAAAGACGTGCGGTAAGTATTTTAGATAGTTTAAAAAAATTAATTATTTCTGAATCTTTTGCCATTCGTGGCGGTGAAAAAATCTTATTAGAAGATAAATTTTTGGTTCCAGGAGACATTGTAGTTCTTTCAAAAGGAGAAAGGGTTCCTGCGGATATTCGTATAATTGAATCGTATGGATTAAAAGTAGACGAATCTGTTTTAACGGGTGAATCAAAGGATGTGAACAAGTATTCAGAAAAAATTGAAAAGGAAGATTGTTCTATTTTTGATCAAAACAATATGATTTTTAAGGGCACTTATATTCTTGTTGGAAGTGCAATTGGTGTTGTAATAGCCACAGGTTGTCGGACTCAAATTGGTCAAATTCATGAAACAATAGAAACGCTTGAAGTAAGAACTCCAATTGAAAGAGAGCTTAAGCGAATTTCGAATTGGATTTTAGTCTTTATAGCTTTGGCTTGCATTCTTCTTTTTATTATAGGTTTATTTTCTGGAATAACGTGGAAACATTTGTTGGTAACACTAACAGCATTATTTATTTGTGTGGTTCCAGAGGGGTTGCCTGTTGTTTTAACTTTAGTTTTAGTTTCTGGTGTTTACAGAATGGCTAAAAAAAATGTTCTGGTAAAAAATATGCAGGCAATAGAAGCTTTGGGAAGAGTAGATGTTGTAATGATAGACAAAACCGGAACACTTACAAGAAACGAAATGATTGTTAGCTCTGTATGTGCAGATGGAAAATCTTTTACTGTTACAGGAACAGGGTATCACTCTGATGGCTTGGTTTTATTAGACGGAAAGCCTGTAGATTTTAGTTTGTATCCTGATTTGAGTTTAATGGCAGCCTCTTCTGTTGTTTTAAATTCATCAGAAATGGAATATGACAAAGATACTGATACTTTTAATATCAAAGGTGAACCAACTGAATCAGCAATGTGTGTTTTTGGAGAAAAATTAGGATTTGATATAAAAAAACTGCGTAAAGATTACAAGCGAATTTATGAAATTCCATTTGATGCTCAACTTAAATATCACGTTGTTTGGTTTGAGCACGGAGATAAAGTTATTGCTTTGCTTAATGGTTCGCCAGAAAAAACATTAGAAAAATGTGTTGCGATTAAACAAGAAGATTTAGATTGTTTAGAAAATTATTGGAAAACAGGCTTGCGTGTTGTGGCTTCGGCTGTAAAAGTTTTTGATAAATCAGTTTTTGATGGTTGGGAAACTAAAAAGGATTTACAAGGATTTTTTTTGAGCACAATACAATCGGATTGGAAGCTTCTTGGTTTTATGGGAATGCACGATGCAATTCGTTCTGAGGTTAAAGATTTAATTTTGCGCATGAGAAAGTCTGGGATCCATGTTGTTATGGCAACAGGAGATTATTTAACAACGGCTTTGTTTGTTGCTGATTCAGTTGGAATTTTCCAGGCCGGTGATGACACTATGAGTGGCGAACTACAAAAACTTGTTGATTCTAAAAAACTTCCAGAAGAAATTAAAAATGTAACTGTGTTTTCTCGTGTTACACCAGACGATAAACTTAATTTAGTTTTAGCTTATAAATCTCTTGGCAATATTGTTTCTATGACTGGAGATGGTGTAAATGATGCCCCAGCAATTGTAGCTTCTGATGTTGGAATTGCAATGGGACAAAAAGGTAGTGAAGTTGCAAAAGTTGTAGCAGATCTTGTTTTGTTAGATGATTCCTTTTTAAGTATTGCAACAGCTATTGAGCAGGGTCGTCATATTTTTAATATTTTGCGTAAAGTTATTCTTTATTTTTTCTCTACAAATTTGAGTGAAGTTTTAATTGTTTTAATTTCTTTAATATCTGGTATGCCGCTGCCTTTTGTAGCGCCTCAAATTTTATGGTTAAATTTAATAACAGATGGTTTTTTAGATATGGCTGTTGCTATGGAATCTCAACCATTGGATTTGTTAGAAAGACCAGTGCGCAAAGATAGTCGTTTGGTTGACTTAAATTTATTTTTAAAAATGTTTTATATGGCTTTACCAATGGCAATTGGTTCTTTTTTGGTTTTTATAAGTTATTTGAATTACGGATTACCTTTAGCTCGTACAATGGCATTAGTTACTTTGGCAACGTTTCAATGGTTTAATGCATGGAACGTTCGTTCAGAAAAAAAATCACTGTTTCAAATTGGGTTGTTTTCAAATTTATGGTTAATTTTGGCAACATCAGTTGTTGTTATTTTGCAAATATTTGTTTTAGAAAATCATTGGTTGCAAATAATCTTTCAAACAGTTTCTATTTCTTTTGCTCAGTGGGGATTAGTTTTATTGGTAGCATCTTCTGTTATTTGGTTAGAAGAGTTGAGAAAGTTTATTGTGCGAAGGATATAGATGTTGACGTTCGACTGAATTTTTTGTAGATTTCTACACAGTTTTTTTAAGAAAATGTTTTAAAAAAAGTCGATGTCGAAAGGGACACAAAATGAAAAAACTTTCTTTGGTTATGCTACTTTCTTTAGCAATGCCTCCAATTTCTATTTTGGCTGATAAAGCACCTGAAGTAATTAAGGTAACTGAAACAATTTCTGCTCCTGCAGGTACCAAAGTGGCATTGGTTGATTTTGGTAAAGCAATTTTTGAATTGGAAGATGCAAAAGATTCTATGGAAAAATTTAAAGATTTCTTAGAAAAATTTAATAAAGAAGCTGATGAATTATTCCAAAAGTTTATGGCTGAACAAAAAAGAATTAAAGAAGCTGGCGATGATATGAGCAAGGAAGCAAAAGAAAAAGCTCAAAAAGATTTGACAGCAATGCAAGCAGATTTACAAGAAAAAGGTCAAAGATATCAAGAACTTCAAATGCAAGCACAACAAATTCCTATGGATTTAGAAGATGCAAAAAGACTTGAAAAGGAATTAAAAGACATCGTTGAAACATTAGCTAAGAAAAACAATATTGATCTTATTGTTCCACAAGCTTTGTATGTTAAAGATTCTTGCAACCTTACATCTGAAGTTGTAAAAATGCATAACAGTGATTATAAGGCTAAAAAAGCTAAAACAGCAAAAAAAGATAAAAAAGACGAAGCTAAGAAATAGTTTTGTAAATTATTATAATTTGATTTGCGGCTGGGATTTTACCCAGCCGTTTTTTTTAATAGGAGTTGGCATGGAACAAATAGATGGATCTAAAATAAAAGTGATAATTGGACTTGGTAATCCGGGTGTTAAGTATGTTTGTACTAGGCATAATATTGGCTTTTTGGTTTTGGATGAACTAGCAGACATGTTTGGTGGCAAATTTAGGACTAAAGATAATATGGAGTTGGCAGAAATAAATATTGGTGGAAAAAAGATTTTATTGATTAAGCCTCAAACATTTATGAATAATTCCGGTCAAGTTATTCCTTTTTTAAATAAACAGGGAATAAAACCTGAAAACATTTTGGTTGTTCATGATGAATTAGAACTTCCTTTTGGTAAATTAAATTTTAAATTCGGTGGTAGTGCAAAAGGGCATAATGGACTTCGTTCAATTATTTCTGCCTGTGGACCAGATTATTTAAGGCTTCGTTTTGGCATTGGGCGTCCAGAAGATAGAATTTCTGTGGGTGACTATGTTTTACAACCTTTTACTGAAACTGATTTAGAGGTTGAATCTGGTATTAAGGATACTGCGATTATGATTGAAGATTTTTTAAAGTCTTAATTTGCTACTTTAACTATTATAAGTACATGTTGTTGTTGGGCAATTCTTTTTATTTTTTTTATTTCTAATATTGTTTTTTAAAGATTGAGTAATCTAGGCTATTGGTTAGGGAAAAACGGGAGCCTCACAAAAAAGACACTTTAGGGGGATCCAAAAAAGACAAAATAATTTAGGGAGATAGAGCGTGGGGCTCTAACTAAGGGGGAAAGAAAATGAAAGCCTTATCCAGCAAAAAGATTACAAAAAAACCTATCAAGAGTGTGTTTCCAGTGATTCCGACCATGGATGTGGTCGTCTTTCCAAATATGATTGTTCCTTTGCTTGTGATGGATGAAAGAATCATCAAGGGTGTTGATCGTGCTTTGGAAGGAGACAAACTTGTTTACCTTTTAGCCGCAAGAACTCGTCCGGAAAACACCGAAGGGGCAATTGGAACTCAAGATTTATTTTCGGTTGGAACTGTTGCTTCCGTTATGAGGGTTGTTCAGGTTCCAGAAGGTGGAATAAAAATTCTTGTTCAAGGTATTTATAAAGCTAGAACAAATGAATTAGTTGCGGATTCAGAAGTTTTAAGTGCTGATGTTGAAAAAGTAGAGTTTGATACAGATAATCAAAGTGCAGAGATAATTGCTCGTGTTAACGGTATTAAAGAAATAGCAGAAAAAATGGTTTCCAGTGGACAAAGTTTAAGTCCTGATTTTCATGTTGTTATTTCAAGAATTACAGATCCAAACAAACTTGCAGATTTTATTCTTTCGCATTTAAATTTAGATGTTAAAGAAGCGCAAGATTTATTGGAAGCAGAAAGTTTAGTAGAATTTTTAACTGGAATTTATGCTCAGTTAAATAAAGAGTTACAGATTGCAGAAGTGCAAGATAAAATAAAAAATCATGCCCGTGAGTCTATGAATGAATCACAAAAAGAATATTATCTCCGTGAACAATTACGAGCAATAAAAAAAGAATTGGGCGATGAAGATTTTGAAGATATGGAAAAATTACATAAAAAATTATTAGAGCTTAAGGCTTCTGATGAGGTAAAATCTGAAGTAAAAAGACAAATTAGTAGGCTTGAAAAAACGGCATCAGATTCCATGGAAGCAACTGTTATTAGAAATTATCTTGATTGGGTTTTGAATTTGCCTTGGGGTGTTGAAACAGAAGATAATTTAGATATTAAACATGCAAAAGAAGTTCTTGATGAAGATCATTATGGTCTAAAGTCTGTTAAGGATAGAATTTTAGATTACATTTCGGTTAGAAATTTAAAACAAGGTGGCAATACTCCAATAATTTGTTTAGTTGGTCCTCCTGGGGTTGGAAAAACATCTTTGGGTGCTTCTATTGCAAGAAGTTTAGGCCGTAAATATTTTAGAGTTGCTCTTGGTGGTGTAAAAGATGAAGCAGAAATTCGTGGCCATAGAAGAACTTATGTTGGAGCAATGCCAGGTAGATTTATTCAAGGTATAAAAAAGGCAGGAAGTTGCAATCCAGTTGTTATCATTGATGAGTTGGATAAAATTGGTTCAGATTTTAGGGGTGATCCTTCAGCTGCGATGTTAGAAATATTAGATCCAAAACAAAATAATACTTTTTATGATAACTATCTTGGTGTTCCATTTGATCTTTCAAAAGCTATATTTATAGCAACAGCTAATAGTTTAGAGACAATTTCTGGGCCATTAAGAGACCGTATGGAAGTTATTTCACTTTCTGGTTATACAATGGAAGAAAAAATAGAAATAGCAAAGCGTCATATAGTTCATCGCGCTATGATTGATACTGGTTTAGAGGGGAAAGAGGTTAAATTAGGTGATGATGTGATTGGTGATTTGGTTTCTTCTTATACTCGCGAATCAGGAGTTCGACAGTTAGATAGAACCATAAGAAAATTATGTTCCAAAGTAGCAAGGAGTTTGGTTGAAGAGGGGAAAATGATCGACTTTACTCCTTCTAACTTGGACAAATATTTAGGACCTAGAATTTTTGCAGAAGAAGAATGCTCCAAGGTTTGTCAGGTTGGTATTACTAACGGACTTGCCTGGACATCTTTTGGTGGTGAAATGATTAAAATAGAAGCTGTATCTATACCTGGTAAAGGTCGACTAATTTTGACCGGTCAGTTAGGTGATGTGATGAAAGAATCAGCACAGGCCGCTTTGAGTTATGCTAGGGTTCATGCAAAAGAATTTGGTTTAGATGATAAGATGTTTACAAATTATGATTTACACATTCACGTTCCTGCCGGTGCAGTTCCAAAAGATGGTCCTTCTGCTGGTGTAACAATGCTTTCTTCTATACTTTCGGCATTGACAGATAGGCCAATTGATGCCGATTATGCAATGACAGGTGAAATTAATCTTCGTGGTGAAGTTATGCCAATTGGTGGTGTGCGTGAAAAAATATTAGCTGCAAAGAGAAACAAAATATCACACATTTTACTTCCAATGAAGAATAAAAACGACCTTGTTGGCATGGATGAAGATATTACCAAAGGTATAGATGTTATTTGGGTTGATAAGGCCGATCAAATTTTAAATAGGGTTTTAATGGAAAAAGTAGGAAAAATAGCAAGATAAATAATCTTGTTTGTTGGGTAGGTGAGGCGTCGGAGAAATTCTGGCGCCTTTTGTTTTGTTTTAGAACTTATACAAAAAAGCAAAAACACTGATTTTTTACATCAAAAAAAGGACTCGATCCTTCGACGAGTTCAGGATGAAATCCGTCTTTATTTTTATTAACAATCAGTGAACATCATTAGAAAAGTTTAGGAACAAACAAAGTTTATGCCGTAGAAGACATCATTTCTAATTCAATACTAAGATGACATCCGTCTTTCTTTTTATTTCCTGATTCAGTTAAGATGTTAAAAATTTAATAATAACCACCTAGTTTAAGGCTACAGCGCTAAAACAACGCAATAAAATATAAATTAATTGACGGATTTCATCCTGAGCTTGTCGAAGGATCGAGTCCTTTAAATAATGTTCGCATAAGCTCTTCTTCTTCTTCTTCTTATTATTCTTATCTGTTGCTTTTTTGATTACGCATAATTTAACATTTTAAAAAGTTATTAACTGTTTTTAAAAAAGGAAAATTTAATGAAGAAATTATTTTTAGCTCTTGTGGTTTTGTTGGGTGTTCAGCTTCAAATTATGGGTAGCAATTTACCTAGAACTCAGGATATATTGAACAAACGAGCTGTAAATATTGAGTTTCAACAAGAGCAACAAGATAAAGAGAGCAGGAAAAATGTTAAAAATATTTCTGAACAGTTGCAAAGCCAAACTATTTCAGAAAAACATATGACGCTTTTTGGAAAGCATTCGCCAGCAGAGATGATTTCTATACTTGGTGATAGGAAGCCCGTAGGCGAGGACCAAAAAATTATTGCAGTAGCAGAAAAAGCTTTGCAGCGCGAAAAGGAATTTTTTCAAGATTACTATGTTTTTTATCATGGTGGTAATTCAGATTTAGGTTTTGTTTTTAAAATCTATACTATGTTTGAAAATCTGGTGAATGAACAAATACATACAAAAGATTTTTCTTGGTTTAGACCTAAAAAAGAGGTATCGCAGCAATTTATAACACAGGATCAATTTATAGATTATTGGGAAAAAGAAATATTTAAAGATGGTCACTGGGATGACAGTTTAGGGTGCATAAAAAAAGATTTACTTTCAGTTAATTTGACTTTGTTTGGTAATAATTCAAGGTGGTCCAATTCATCTTTTTCTATGTTTTTACGTAAAAAAAGTGTTGATGCTAAAATAATTCAGAAGCTGAAGCTTTTTACCGAATCTATTGGTTTGTTGGAAAGTAAAATTGATAAACTAAATTCAATTTGGAAAAAATATTACGGCTCAAGCAAGGGCGGTGTTTTGTATCAAATATTTATTCCAAAAACCAAGGTTAATGATTTTGTTTATCTTTCGCATTCTTTTGGAACCCCTTATCGTTGTAAATTAGTTGGCAGTTTTGATGAAGCAAAAAAACGGCATCCAAGAATATCAGATGTTCTTGATGCATATCTGATGGGTACCGTTTTAGAAATTGATTTAAAGAATATAATTGTATGCAAAGATGAAAAATGCATGAGAGAAAATCAAGATAAAATAGTAATTTTTGGTTTAAGTTTTAAAAATAAACCGCATCATCTTGAAAATAAATTTGATGGATTGCTTGATCAACTTCAAGTGCGTATTGTTCTTTTATCGGAGTTCTTTAATCCAGAAATAGGTGTAAAAATATTTGAATATAGATTAAATGAGCTAACCAAAGAGGCAAAAGATAATTTCCAAAAAGAATTTAATGAAGAATTTAACTTAATGATGGCGGACTGGATTGACAATGGTGGCTTGAATCGCGTGACCTCTGATAGGGCGCATTCTCTTAGACGTTTGAATGAGTTTGTAAAAGAGGATGTTCCTTGTAAGGATACAGGGATTGCTTGGCAAAGACAATCTGGCCATTGGATAGAAAAGAGTGAAGCGTCAGAAAATTTTGTGAGAGGTCCAATTCTGGAGAAAAAAGAAATAGAAAGGCCTGTTGAATTAGACGATAAAGCTAAAATTAGGCAAGAAACATTAAAACAAGAATGGGAGTTGTTTTTACAAGAACATGGACCATACCCAGTAAGTTTGGAGGGTTCTGAAAAATCTAAAAAGATGAAAGAGGACTTTAAAAAATGGAAAGAAGATTTTGTACAAACTCTTAAGTCGATGGAAGAAATGATGCCGTTGGAAGAGAAGAGGCCGTCTTTTAAAAGAGGTTTAGATGAAAGCGACCTTGAAAAAATAGATTGGGATGAGGTTGATAAAAAAGCTGCTGAAGCTTCTATTAAAAAAAGAAAAACTGGTGAATAGAAAGAATTGATAATTGGTGAATAAAAGTATCCAGGTTAAGTTCAAAGTTGCTTAACCTGGGCGACTTGTTTTAAGGGCCTATAAGATTATTTAAAGGACTAGATCCTTCGACGAGTTCAGGATGAAATCCGTCTTTATTTTTATTAACAATCAGTGAACATCATTAGAAAAGTTTAGGAACAAACAAAGTTTATGCCGTAGAAGACATCATTTCTAATTCAATACTAAGATGAAATCCGTCTTTCTTTTTATTTCCTGATTCAGTTAAGATGTTAAAAATTTAATAATAATCACATAGTTTAAGGCTACAGAACTAGAACACCGCAATAAAATATAAATTAATGTGACGGATTTCATCCTGAGCTGGTCGAAGGATCGAGTCCTTTTTTGATATGAAAAATCAGTGTTTTTGGATTTTGTAAAAGTTCTAATTCATGCTTTGTTAATAGAACAACTTTTTTCTTTGCTGGCAATTATTTTAAAACTCCATATCATCCAGGTAAAAAATACTGCGAAAACTAATATTGAACAGATACATGCAGAAATATGCATCCAAAAGCTTAGTCTATCAAAATTTTCAATAACGCCTTGGGCTTGAGAAAGTTGTTCGAATATGCCTATATCTTTGCTTAGCGCCGCCGAAACAGGTTCTAAGCCTTTTTTAATCAGTGGTGCCGCGATGCTTTCTACAATAAGTTTATTAACAGGAACTTTTGCTGCAACGAGTAATTTTGCTGTCATAAAGCCAAGTGTTACTATGAGAGTTGTAAGGTATGATAAAAAAAAGATCCATGCTGCGCGTATGAATAAAGGTATGCTTAGGCAGACAAAGCGATCAATAAAATATTTATTATCGCCTCGTTTATTGATTTGATAACAAATAATTATTCCACATAAAACAATTACAGATACCGTAATATCAAACATTCGGTCAAGATAGTTATATATTGGAATAACAAGATCTTTATGACCGGCTTGTACAATCCCCATGTTTAAGAGGTCATAAAAATATGTATAAACTTCTTGCATCCAATTAGTTCTTAATATTCCAATAACCATTAAAAAAATAATTGAAAAAAAATAATTGAATTTTTTTGGCTCTGCAATTGTATCATATTTTAGTCCATCCAAAAGTTTTCCAATTCTTAAAATGTACATTTTGTTCTCCCTTTTTTGTGAATTAGATTTTTTATAAATTATAAAAGATCTATAGTAAAGATTCTTTTAATAAAAAGTCTAAAACAATTTGACTCCAACTTTCCATATTTTTGTAAAGCATTTGACATTCTGCAAGCGTAGTAAGTGTTCCACTTTTTAATTCAGATTTTATTTGTATATTTGGTGAATCGCCTTCCAAAAGAAGAACCATTCCCAAATGTACCTGGCCAACGGCATTGGAATCATCATTTAAAAAACCAATTGTAGAAATTTTTAAATTTCCATCATAAAAAATTTCTTCTTCAAACTCGCGTAACGTCCAATCAAATGCTGAATTTGAATTGACATCTTCTTTTTTTATATGCCCGCCTATTCCCAGGGAATACTTGTTTTTAAGTCTTTGTTCTGAGGCGGAAGATTTTCTTTGAGTTAGGAAATATTTATTTTTATGTTTAAAAATCATGTAAGAGATTATTTGTTTGTAATTTGGGTCTGTTTCTAGGCAGGACCTTAATAAAAAGTCTTGATTATTATTAATTAAATCTAATATTTTTTCTGAGTTATTTATTTGCAATCCTTGCCATGCTAGGTTTTTTGGAAGTATGATATCCTTTTTGACTGCTAAAATTAACTCGTCTTGTTTTAAGTTCATTTTTATTCCTTGAGTGTATGAATTAATATTTTATGTTAAACAATATTTTATTTAAAAGCGAAGCTATTGATTTTTATGAGGATATATTTTGTTTGTTTATTGGTTTTAATTTTTAGTCTTGAAGCGTCTGATCAAAATATTAGCCCAGAATTTGTACGTGGTTTAAAGGTTGGCGTTGCTATTTTGCAATTTTATTCTATTGGAACGATCACCTTAAAAGATTTGGAGCGCTTGCCAAAAACAGATGATTTGTTGAAGGCCGCAGATAAGTTGGTTGAAAAACAGGGTGGCGTAATGCCAACGACAGAAGAATTTATTTCTAATTTGGTTAATTCATGTTTAGAGCGTTCTGAAGAAGATAACTTAGATCTTTCATCGCCGAGTGATGTTGAGAAATTATCATCACTGCCAGCTGTTAAGGCGGTTGAAAATCAAAAAAAGAAATGGCTTGATATAAATAGGTTTCGATCAAACGATTTAAAATTTATTAATGAATTTTTGGCTAAATATAATGAGGAGTTGAGTAAAAGGTAAAATTTACCAAAATTTTTATATTTTGAATCAGATTTCACTGCGGTAAAATATTGTGTTAAGCTCAATAATTCAATGAACTATTTTTGGGAAAATATTAAGGAAGATGATGGAATATAACTTTAAAGATATTGAAAATAAGTGGCAGAAAATTTGGGAAAAAGAGCCCGATGCAAAAACAAGGCCAACCGGGGATGGTAAAAAATATTATTGTTTAGATATGTTTCCATATCCATCCGGCTCAGGACTTCATGTTGGACATTGGAAGGGTTATGTTTTTTCAGATCTTTATGCTCGAATGAAATGGCTTGAAGGTTATAATGTTCTTCATCCAATGGGCTGGGATGCCTTTGGTCTTCCGGCAGAAAATTACGCTATTCAACAAGGTGTGCACCCAGAAAAAAGCACAGCAGAAAACGTTGCTAACTTTAAAGCTCAGTTACGTAAAATTACTGCAATATATGACTGGGATAAAGAAGTAAACACAACAGATCCAAATTATTATAAATGGACTCAATGGATCTTTTTACAAATGTTTAAAGCTGGCCTTGCCTACGAGGCAGAAACACCAATTAATTGGTGTATTTCTTGTTTGACTGGTTTGGCAAATGAAGAGGTTATTGATGGCAAATGTGAGCGATGTGGTTCACAGGTTGAACAAAAAACAATTAAGCAGTGGATGTTAAAAATAACAAAATATGCAGAGCCTCTTTTGAATGATTTGGATCAACTTGATTGGCCAGAAAAAGTTAAATTGATGCAACGCAATTGGATTGGCAGAAGCATTGGCGCAGAAGTCAATTTTTTAATTGAAGATATTTTTGATAATCAAAAAAATTTAAAAGTTTTTACAACTCGACCAGATACTTTGTTCGGTGCAACTTTTATGGTTATGGCTCCAGATCACAGTGATGTTTGGAATTTTGTTACGGCAGACCAAAAAGCATATGTTGAAAAATATTTAGATCAAGTTAAAAAAATGTCTAACTTCGATAGAATGCTTGATAAAACTAAGGACGGTGTTTTTACTGGAAGTTATGCAACTAATCCGATAAATGGTCAACAAATTCCACTTTATTTAGCCAGTTATGTATTAAAAGATTATGGTACTGGCGTAATTATGTGTGTTCCTGCGCATGATGAACGAGATTTTGCATTTGCAAAAAAACACTCTCTTCCAATTGTTCAGGTTATTAGTTCAGATGATGCAATAATAAATAGTTCCGGTCGTCTTGAAGAAGCATTTTCTGGTGACGGTAAAATGATAAACAGTGGATTTTTGAATGGTCTTGATGCAAAAACAGAAGGCTTTGAAAAAATGCTAAAGTTTTTGGAAGATAAAAGAATCGGATCTAAAAAAATTAATTATAAATTAAGGGATTGGATTTTTTCACGTCAAAGATATTGGGGTGAGCCAATTCCAGTTGTTCATTGTAAAAAATGTGGCGTTGTACCAGTTCCAGAAGATCAACTTCCTGTTATGTTACCAAAAGTTGAAAAATATCAACCAACGGGTACTGGTGAATCTCCTTTGGCGGGAATTAAAGATTGGGTTAACACAACTTGTCCATCTTGTGGTGGAGCTGCAAAGCGTGAAACAAATACAATGCCTCAATGGGCAGGTTCTTGTTGGTATTTTTTGAGATATCCAAATGTTGATTTAAAAGATAAGCCGTTTGATAAAAAGGATATGGAATACTGGTTGCCGGTTGATTTTTATGTTGGCGGCATTGAGCACGCAATTTTGCATTTACTTTATTCTAGATTTTACATCAAAGTTCTTCATGATCTTGGCTTTTTACCCTTCAATGAACCGTTTACGCAATTATTTAATCAAGGCATGGTTCTTAAATATTCAGAAAAAAGTGGACAGGTTGAAAAAATGTCCAAATCTAAAGGAAATGTTGTTAATCCGGATGATATCATTGAAAAATATGGAACAGACTGTCTAAGAACGTTTATGTTGTTCATGGGGCCACCTGAACTTGATGTTGAGTGGCAGGATGCCGGAATTGAAGGCATTAGAAGATTTTTGAGTAAATTTTGGAATTTCTTTGTAGATACAAAAAATTATACAGATAAAGAAGAGCTTATTGTAACAAAGCGAGTTCATAGGTTTTTAAAAGAATATCAAGAAAGATTAATTGAATATAAAACAAATACAGCCGTTGCTGCGGCAATGGAATTTGTAAATGATTTAATATCTGACAAAATGAAAATTAGTAAAGAATCAGCAGAAAAAGTTTTTGCCTCTATTTCTATTATGGCTCCTTATGCTGGTAGTGAATTGATGGAAAAAATCTGTAACCAAAAGTTAAAAAACTCTGCTTGGCCAAAATTTGATCCTCAAATGGCGATTCAAGATGAAGTTACTATTGGAATTCAAGTTGGTGGAAAAACTAGAGGCACAATATTGGTAGCTCGTGATTGCGCAAAAGATTTGGCAGAAAATCTTGCTCGAAAAGAAGTTGCCAAATGGCTTGAAGGAGCAGACATTAAACGTGTTATTTTTGTACCGAACAAATTGATTAATTTTGTGATTTAGACTTTGATAGTTTAATAAATAAAAAGCCTCGCAGAAAACGCGAGGCTTTTTATTTGGTTATTTAAGAGTTTAGTCTTTTATTTAAAGCTTGTTGGTCTTTTTCATATAATTAGCTTCTCCACCTTCTAAAGGATCGCTCATTCTAGCATATGTATTTTGTACTCTTTTTAGGGCTGGATTTTCTGCTTTGGCAGAATAATTTATGGTTCTTTTTTTAGGTAAAGAGGTTGGCAATTTGATTTGTTCTGGCTCATAAATTGTTGTTTTTTTATTTTTTTCTATTTCAGGATGGTCTGTTTGTTTTTTTATTGCGGCAAATCCACATGCAAGGGTAATTAGGGAAGCAACTGAAACACCAGTAATTTTATTAGTTATATTTTGTGCTTTTTTTGTTGATGATTGTGTTGGCTTTTTACAACTTATGTTTGTGTCTTGTTTTGTGAGATTAGTTTTAGCAATTAGTACTTGTGGTTCATTTAATAAAAATATAGCAACCAAAGCTATAATGACGCTTTTCATGATTAACCCCCTTTTTAATATAATAATATACTTTAATTTTAAGGTTTTTTGATAAGCGGGGTCAATGATTTTACCGATCTTTATTGTTGTTGGCGGCGGGGATGAATTTTGGGCATAAAAAAAGCCTCGATTTTAATGTCGAGGCTTTTTTGTATTGTTTAATTAAAGATTAATGTTTTTAACTGGGGTTTGAGACCAATTTATGCGGTCTGCTTCTCCATCTTCACAAGGATCTAGATTGAGTTTATCTAAGCTTTGAATTCTTTTTAAATTCGGAGTTAGTGGTGTGCCTTTTCTTGTTAATGGTGTTTTTCTGCCACATTTGTTGAGATTTTGAAACATTATAGCTGAGGCACTTCTAGTAAGTTTGTTTAATTCTATTGGGTCGAATTCTGAATTATTGTGCTTGTTCATTAACATAGCAACTTCTATTGTTGCTAATGATTGTACGTGTTTCATTTTTTCTTGTTTATCTGATGCTAAACACAGGGTGGCGATTAAAGATAAAAGTGAAACGTATATTGATTTTTTCATTGCTTAAAACCTCTCATTTAGAGTTATTATTTGTTTATATATCAATTAATTCTTTATATTATAACAAACGTACAATTCTTGTCAAATAGGCTTTTTTTAAGTGTTAAAATTGCATGATTATATTTTGTTAGAAAAGACTATTAGATCGCGTTATAAGATATATTTGGCATATTGAAGGTTTATTTGTGGATAACTGATAAAATGTTATTTTTCCACCATTATTTCAATGCGCAGTTGTTTTTTTGCCGCAGCCTCAATAATACCAGATAACCTATCGTTTATGGGTTTGTTAACAGCATTAAAATTATTGATTGCTCTTGTATTATTTTCTTCAGTTTTTTTTAATTCTGTAGTTTGAGATGGTTGTATTGGCGGTGGTGTTAAACTGGGATTTTGTCCCGCAGAATTAAGTGTTTTATATATTTGAGAGGCTATGTTGGTTGAATAGTATTTTAGGTCTTTTATATTACTTTCTATCGTGAATGTTCGTGGTTCACCTAATACCGTACCTTGAACTATTATTTTTGGATTGTTTCCTTGAATTGCTTGGCTTACTGAATGTTCAATTGTTGCTGAATTTACGCTAAATAAGTTTTGATTTGGTTTAAATGGTTGTGGATTATTTTTATTTAATTCTTTGAGATGTGCTTCAATTTGGTTGTTGAGTTCTTTTAATAAATCCGATTTAAATGTGCCCTTTATTAAAATATCGGGATTATTATCTGTTATTTCGCCATGAATATCTAATTCAATTTCATAAGTTGGGCCATATGGTTTGTAAATTCCTTTGCATGAGAATTCATCTTTAAGAATTCTAACTTCAGTTTCAATAAAACTGTTTAAAGGTTTGATATTAACTTTTCCAGTTAAGATAGCGCCTTGTTCCTTGAATGTGAGTTTTATTGTTTCTGCTGGACCATCATCTTTTGTGCCATATTTTCCATCTATGCCGGCCCCATCTATAATGATTTGATTTTTAAATTCATTGGAAATTAGTGCTCCAAGATCAAGTTTGGGGATGAAACTTTCACAGATTATGCCATCTGTATTTATTTTTATGTTGACCCCAGATTTTGCCCCTAGTGTGTCTAAAATGCCATAAATTTTTATGCCTCGTGGGTAGACGATTTCTCCTATTGCAATATTATTAAAGCCGAACTTGAATTCAGGATCTATTAAGGTCATTTCTGGTAGTGTTTTTATCCATTTACCCAAACTATCACCTTGAGCTTTGGATTTGTTTGCAAAAGTTTGTATATCATTCATAGCTTGATTTATAGATAAAGAAACGGTTTTGCTAGGCAGTGGTGTATTTAATAATAATTCAAGAAATGATTGTTCTTTGGCGGGCACATTTTTAGAAATATTTTTTGCGGGCATTTCATTGAGTTGTATTTGTTGGTTGAAAGCATTGAAGCTAGTTTGAATAATTGAGGAAAGATTAATGAGCAAATCTGTGGTTCGGTTTAGATCTTTTTTTCCTAATGTTCCCAAAAGTTTTATGCTCAATAAAAGGTTGGTTATTTTTTTTATTATATTAAATCCGCATTTAATTTCTTTTTTTAATGGATCATTTTTTTTACCAACTTCAACGTCAAATGTAAAACCTACACCAACTAAATGAGCTGGTGTTGCGGTTCCACTTGCGGCCCCTCCACCCTTTCCTGTTGCTGCGCCAGCTGAAGCAGCTGTTGCCACGGCTTCTGTTCCTGTGGCAGCAGTAGTTTTTGCAGTAAAATCCCAATCGAGTTGTCCTGCCATATTATAGAAAGTCAGGTATTCAAATCCGAATGGATTTTCCCATACGCCTTGCATTGTAAGAGCTGTTCTAATAATCATATCGGTTGGGAAGACTTGCAGTCTTCCAGAGAAAAATAGTGGCGGCTTGTTTTTTTCTGGTTGTATATTTACGCCAACAATTGCTGCAACGGTTGGTGTGATTGCTGTGAGCCCGAATTTTAATGAAATTTCTGTTTTTAATAAGGAGGGCGCAATTTTTATAAAAGGAAAATCAAATTTAAGTCTACCCTCAGTAATCAAATGTATTAGGCTTAAATTCATTGGTTTTATATTTCCAATAAAAAATAGTTCTTTTCCAATATCACTAATAAGATTATCTGTTCCAAAAACTTTATTAACTTTAATCTCACCTTCCATGAGCATTCGGCCATATGGTGTTAGCCCTTTATCTAAAGCAAGTGGTAAACCATCATTTGTTTTAAATGTTGTTATTCCATATTCTCTGCTTACATTAAACATGTATGGTAAAGATGAAAAGATGAATCCGGAGGAAGAACATATTGTTGATGTAAAAATTATATTTTTAAGGAATTGATCAAATATTGCGGCTGTAAACGCTGGTGTTTCTTGCATAATTGCATTTTTAAGAATGTTAAACATCTCAGCTAAAGATATTTTTTCTTTATTAAACATGGATTGTATAACTAAACCAGATTTTCCCTCTTCAGTTTTTACTGGAAAAAAACTAAGTGTTTGTTGTATGCCAAATAGGCGGGTTTGTATTGTGTAGTATATTACTTTTTCTTTTGCATAGAGCACCAGGTTAAATTCAACGGTATCGGCTTTTATATTTTTTAAGTTTTCAGGTATTAAATATTTTAGAGTTGTTAATTCTTCAATGTCATCGTATGGATTTATGCTTTTTGCATTTGTTAAGCCTTTATATTTGAAAAAATATTTTTTTTGCGTTTTTGTTGTTTCGTAGTAAAAGCAGGAAAGTGCTTGTATGCCCTTTATTTTGGAGGCGCCATAAACTTCAAATGTGCTATTGTTCGCAATTGGTTTATTTTGAGCAGTAAGATTAAAATTCTTTTTAAGTAATATGGCAGGCGTGTTTTTTAGACCATCTAGTTCTTTAGGTAAATTTTGAATTAGTGTGTTAGGGTCAAACGATTCAATGATTCCGATTAGGGAGGCGCCTTTTGGGAATGGTGCTTTAAAATCGGGGATGTTTATATTTAGGTCGGTAAACTTTTCTGTGCAATCGTTTAAACAAATTATTATGCCAAGATTTTTGAATTTTAGTTTTGCGGCAGTGGTATTTGTAAGCTCTGGAGAAAGATTAATAAGATTAGAATCGTTTGGAAGAATTATTGAGGCAATAATATTTTTAAGTGTGTTTTTTTCAAATTTAATAGTTAATGTGCAATTTAGGGGTTTATTGAACATGTTAACTTCACCTACAATTTCAATCATATATTCTGCAGGAAGTGTTTGTTTGTTTTTAATAAGTTGTATGATTTCAGATTTTGCTCTTAGTTTAATTTTAGATAGATTGATTGCATTTATAAATGGAATGGCATTTAATGTTGGATCGTTTTTAAATGGTTGAAAGCTGCTAGGTGTGTTGATAATTGTTTCAATTAAAATATTTGTTTTTGTTAAATCAAGATTTGTTGGAATTGCAAGTTCAAAAGGTTGATTTATTCCCGGGATGTTATATTGAAAGTTCTTTATATTATCTCCTGATGTAATTGTTATGAAGTTTATGGAACCAAGTATAAATGTTAATAAAATAAACATTTTATTTTTCATTAAAACTCCTTTTTTAGTGAGTGATTGCGAAACATTAAGAAATTAAAATTTGTAACAGTATTTTTTTTAAACAGATCTATTGGATACTATATGTGTTTGATTATTAATTTGTAAATAGTTTTCGTATAAGTTCTAAGTTAATTAAATTTTCAACTTATTCTTGAAGTATAAATAAAACTAATGGTGGGTGTTATTTTGATATAGTCGAAGTATCAAGTTATTTAAATAGTTTTACTAAAAGCTTATTTAGCGAAATAATTGATTTTTTTTTGACAAGTTAATAACGTGATTTAGAAATTTATTTTGTATGAAAAATATTTTTAAAGGAGATTGTTTTTTATGAGATATTTGTTTTTATGTTGTTTGAGTTTGTTTTCCGGTAGTTGTTTGGCCGTAGCAGTTTCTAGCGACATTAAAGAAACTTTAAACAAATTGAAGTTGCAAGTTGCAGAACTTCCTGAATCTAGTGAGAGAAAAAAATTAGAAGTTCGTGCAAATTTTTTATCGGATGTTGTGAGCATAACAGAGGGTGGAACTCCGAAATGTTGTGTTGGGAACTTAAAACCTATTGAAGCTCAGAAAGCCAGCGAGAAGATTTCTTCAGATAACGTCGATCTTATGGATGAAATTAAAAAAGGTACAACTTTGAAGAAAGTTGAGGATCGTAAACTCAATGAGAAGCCTTCTTCAGAAAAAACTGGAACAAGAGCAGATCTTATGAAAGAAATTAAAAAGGGTACAACTTTGAAGAAAGTTGAGGATCGTAAACTCAATGAGAAGCCAGTTGTTTCAGCAAAAGAAACAAAAGAGGAAATTTTGGAAAAGAGGTTAGCTGAAAGACGTAAGTGGTTAATTCCTGCTACGGATGAAGATGATGAAGATGAAGGTGGATGGAATGATGATTAGGATGAGTAGGAGTTAGTACCGTGAGAATAATTATAATTAGTTGTTTATTTAGTTGGTTTTTATTTTTGAATGCCGATTTTGCCCAAATTAATTCTGAATTAAGCAAGATAGAAGATAGTTTAAAAAAGCAAAATTCCAATCTTGAACTCCAACCTAAATTGTCTATTTTGAAATCAAATTTAAATTATTTGACGGATAATTTAAAAATTGCAAACGGAGAAGAGCCTTCTGCTTGTACATCTTGCCGGCTAGAGACATCAAGTTCAGTTGTTCCAAAAGTGAGTCCAGCAGTGATGCCAAAAACGGGTATTGTACCGCCACCTCTATCACCGCCAGGAGCAGGTTCTCAAAAAGGTTCGACTGTTTCAAACACTGCTCCACAACCACCAGCGATGCCAAAATCAGGTATTGTACCGCAAGCTCCTCCACCACCTCCTTCAGGAAAAGCTTCGACTGGTTCAAAAGTTGGTACACCGCCACCTCCACCACCTCCTCCAGGAAAAGGTTTGCCTGCTTCAATTGTAGGTGCCAAAACAGATGTGACTCCTTCAAAGGCAGTAACACCAAAATCTCCGACTGCTGCAGGTTCAGAGTCAGATATGATGAAGGAACTTAGGGAAGCTCAAGAGAAACAAGAACGAAGAAAAGCTTTGCAAGGGTCTAATAAGGTTGAAGTCGTTCCAAAAAAATCTCAAGAACAAGATTTCACCGTGTCTGTAGCCGATCTTAAAAGGCCTCTAAGAAAAACTCCGGCAGGGACCAAGACAGAAACTGCACCGGAGCAAAAGGCTGTTGTAGTTCCAAAATCGGAAGTGAAAACTGAGCCAAGTGTAAAACAACCAGTGGCAACATCACAAACTCAGCCAACAGTTGCGCCGCTTACAGATGAAGATGTTGCGGATATTAAAGTAGCTCTTGTTGATACAGGTTTAAAGCCTATTCAGGCTGGACAGCTAGCAAATCGTTTTAAAGGACAACGCCTTTTAAAAGGTGATATTATTAAGCGTATAAATGAGCACAAAAATGAGTCTGATAAGACTAAAGTTGTATCAACCTTAAATAAAGAATTTTTGAATTAAAATTTATAAGCTTTACGTAAAAAAGAGGATTTATTTTAGATCCTCTTTTTTTTGACTTCATTTGACGGCAAACCCCTTTTAATGTACACTTTTTTTGTTCTTTGATTTTTTAGGCCAGGGTGGCGAAATTGGTAGACGCACGAGACTCAAAATCTCGCGGTGGTGACATCATGTCGGTTCGATTCCGACCCCTGGTACCATATTAAAAAGGGCCTATGAGTATACAAAATTGCATTTTCTGCAAAATAATTTCAAAAGAAATTCCAGTACAGTTTGTTAAAGAAACCGATGAGTTGATAGTTCTAAAAGACCTTTACCCAAAGGCTCTATCTCATTATTTAATTATTCCTAAAAAACATGTTCAAGATATTCAATCATTAGATGTTTTGGATAAATCTTTAGTGGCTGAAATGGTGTTAATGGCCAAAGAATTAGCTCAAGATCTAGAAGACAATGGCGATTTTAGATTGCAGGTTAATAGTGGCAAAGATGCCGGTCAAGAAGTGTTTCATCTTCATTTTCATGTTCTTTCGAACAAAAAATCTAAAAAATAATAACTCAATCCTTCGACAGGCTCAGAATGAAATCTGTCTTTTTTAAAAATTTTTACTAATAAATAATTTTATGGTCAGAGCAGACTTTACCCATCAAAACTATTATAAAAAAGGATTTCATTCTGAGTTTGTCGAAGGATTGAGTCAAATTAATAATTTTCGTACAAAATCATAAATAAAGCATCACATTTAAGTATATAAATTAAAATGTCAGGTATTTGCTTAATCCATGTGTTTTTATGCCTAAAATATCCTTTTGTTGTGGCAATTGTTTTTAATAAGTTAAACTAAAAATAAGGCTATTAAAATATTTTTGTTTGATGGAAAAATGATGGATAAATTTAAATTCATATTATTTCTTTTTTTATTAGTACAACAAGCTTTTTTTTGTGTGGTTTGTTGTTTTGAACTCAATAAAGTTGAGTCATATGGGCTAAGATTTTCTGAGTTTGTTGGTAAAGTTTTGTCTGTCGATGAAACTCGAAATTGTTCTAGTTATTGGGATATTGGGTTTATAGATTTTTTGAATTTTGATGCGTTTAAATTTTGTTTAAATTTATGCAAAAACGTTATAAGCCTTTTCAGAGAAGGATTAGATGCATTAATGTCTTTTCCCAAAAAAGATAAAAAGGAAAAAACATCGGTAGCCGGGAGATTGTGCCTAGTTTCTTAATTAAATAATAAATGGGGGTTTGTAATGAAGTTGTTCAAATATTTTTTTTTATTTTTGGTTGTTAGCTTTTACGCTAATTTATTAGCGGAGTTAACATATCAGCAGTTTTGTGATCATTGTTTGAATTTATACGATCCAGTTGAATCTGTTGGTGATAAAAATAAAAAAGTTTATTCGTTTTTGGATGCACAAGAATTTGTGGATGTTATGAATAAAGCTTCCAATTTGTTTAATAATGGTTTGTTTACAGTTGCTTCAATTGTTACAAAAGCACCGCAGTGTTCTATTTTTATAGGCGATATTCATGGAGATATTCATTCTTTGATAAATATTTTGGATGCTTTAGTTGCTACGAATTTTATTATTATTTCTGATGACTATGAAATATTTGCTACCAATGGAATGAGTGTAAATTTATTTTTTACGGGTGATTTTTGTGATAGAGGCTTGTATTCAGAAACAGTTGTATATTTACTTGCAAAATTAAAAATAGCTAATCCTTACAATGTTTTTTTAACTCGCGGAAACCATGATGATACTTGGTCTATAAATAGTCCTGATGATTGTGAACAATACAATTTAATATTTAGGAATGTTAATACAAATTTAAATGTGTTAATACCAGATGCTTGGATAGCATTGCGAAAATTTATTTTTAATTTACCTCTGGCAGTATTTTTTGGTGTAGAAAACGCTAAGGGATTTGTAAATTTTATTTGTGCGTCTCATAGTGCTTTTTGTGACATGCCTGAACTTAAAAATTTTTTAGAGCAATCAGTTCAACAAAAAAATGAGATTAAATTTTTTAGGATACCTGAAAAATATCAATATGTGAGATATGGAATCAATTTACATAATATAGTTCCAGATTTTAATTGGGGGTATATTGATGGTTTTTATCCAATTAAAGATAGTTTGGTCATGGATAAGGACGTATTATTAAAAAGTATTGTAAATCTTAAATCTAAGAATTTTGCCTTAAAGGCTATTTTTAGAGGTCATCAGCATTATAATGTGTTTGCAAAAGATATTTGGCTATATGGGGCCCATAGAATTAATACACAAAATAATAACATTGGTATGGTTAATACAATTACTTTATCTAGTGGTCGATTTAGGTCCAATTCATGCGTTGTTGTAAATATGACTGACGATTTTGAAAATTGGTGTTGTGCTACGGTCAGATACAGTTTTAATTAAGGGGTTTTTTGAGCCTGATATATAATTTACAACTTTGTTTTGTAAATATAACAATGACATCTTTCATGGCATTTAAGTTATGAAGGATGTCATTGTTTGTGTGTATGGTTTAATTTCATTTGAGCGGTCAGTGGAAATTATATATGGTTGTTTTAAAGAACAATTCGAGTTTTTGAGACTAGTGATGTTGAAAATTATTTCGAAAATGTAATACAAATTTTTTATGAAGAACAATCAACAATAGAATCAAAAAAATGGGGTTGGTCTCTAAAAAATTTATGCATTCGAATTTAGTTTTAATTTAAGGTAAACTTTTAATTATTTATAAGTTTTACTAAATTTAAAGTGCAGAGGTAATTTGATGAATTTTGACTCTAAGAAAACAGTTTTTTTAATTGATGGTTCGTCCTTTTTATATCGTGCATATTATGGTATGAGACCAATTCATACAACATCTGGAAAGCCTGTTCAGGCTGTTTATAGTTTTTGTAGAATGATCAAAAAGTTGGCACAAAAATTTGATCCAATGTATATGGCTTTGGTTTGGGATAGTAAGGGGAAAACAACTCGGCATGAGGTTTTTCCTGAGTACAAGGCTACACGCCAGGCTCCACCAAGTGATTTATTTGAGCAAAAAGAAAAAATAGTTGAATTTGCAAATTTAATTGGTTTAAAACAAGTAGCAAAGCAAGGTATAGAAGCCGATGATTTGATGTTTTCTATTGCTAAAGATTTGAGTAAAGAAGGTTTGAATGTTGTTTTGATAACTTCAGATAAAGATATGGGTCAAGCTCTGACAAGTGAAAAAATTTATCTTTATGATTCATTCAAAGATTTGATTTTGGACAAAAAATCATTTACAGAAAAAATAGGTTTTGATGTTACAAAACTTCCATTTTATTTTGCACTTTTAGGCGATACTTCGGATAATATTCCGGGAGTTCATGGAATTGGGCAAAAGGGTGCTCTTGAGCTCGTGACTCAGTTTGATTCTCTTGAAGATTTATACGAAAACCTGGATGAAGTTTCAAAACCACGAACCAGAAAGGCTTTAGAAGATAACGAAAAAAATGCCTTTTTAAGCCGCGATTTATTTTTGTTGCAATATTTGAACCTGGAAATTTCAAAAACGTTGCTTAAATTTGATTTCGGCTCATGGAGCTCTGCCAGACCGCTTTTTGAAGAATTGGAATTTAAATCACTTTTGGCGGACATGAAACCTGAAGTTTCGGATCAAGAATTGCAAGATTTTGGTCAAGCTTCAATTTTTGCGGCAGAAAAAAAAACAGAGGCGATGGCAAGCAAATATAATTTTATTTGTGTAACCACCAAAATTGGTTTAGATGATTTGTGTAATAAAATTTCTCAAGCAAAAGAAGTTGCTATTGATACAGAAACAACAGGTGTTATGCCTTTGCAAGATAAATTTGTTGGAATTTCTTTATGCATGGAAGAAGGCTGTTCATACTATATTCCAGTAGGTCATGAAACCGCTGACTTTCAACTTTCTAAAGATGTTGTATTTGCGGAATTAAAAAAAGTTTTTGAAAAATATTCAATAAAAAAAATATTTCATCATGCCAAGTTTGATAAAGAAGTTTTAAAAAATGCAGGTTGGGATATTGGTGAATTTCATTTTGATACTTTGATTGCAGCAAAATTAATTGTAAAAGATTGGCAGCGAGTTGGACTTAAATATTTATCTGAATTTTATTTCAATGAACCGATGTTAAATTTTGAAGATGTTGTTAAAGATAATAAATATAAAGATTTTTCTTACGTGCCTTTAGATCTTGCTACGCAATATGCGGCCGCAGATGCACATCAAACATTTAGATTAAAAAAAATATTAGAAAAAAAACTTAAAGAAGAGGGTGTTGAAAAGCTGTATTATGAGTGTGAACATCCAATTGTTGATGTTTTATGTAACATGGAAATGGCTGGAATTTTTGTTGCAAAAGATGAATTAGAAAATCTTGGAAAAAAAGTTGATCACGATTTATCAAAATTAAAAAAAGAAATTTTAGGTTTAATTGGAAGTTCAAATCAAGATATTAATTTAAATTCTCCAAAACAAATTGAAGATCTATTATTTAATCAGCTTGGTTTGCCTGTTCAAAAAAAGAGCGGAAAAAAAACAGGATATTCAACGGATCAAGAAGTTTTGGAAGTTCTTGCAAAACTTCATCCTGTGCCAGGTTTGATTTTAAGTTATCGTGAACTTTATAAATTAAAAAGTACATACATTGAGGCTTTGCCAGAATTTATAAATCCATTTACAAAAAAAATTCATACAAATTATAATCAAGTTGCCGTTGCAACAGGTAGGCTTTCTAGTACAAGTCCAAATTTACAAAATGTTCCAGCGGATGGTGGTTACGGTTCAGAAATACGAGAAGCTTTTAAAGCTGGTGTTGGTGACGTTTTTATTTCTGCAGACTACTCACAGATTGAATTGCGTGTTCTTGCTTACCTTTCTCAGGATAAACGTCTTCTTTCTGCATTTGAAAAAGGCTTAGATATTCATGCAATGACAGCAGCCGGTTTGTTTGATGAAAAATTTGAAGATGTTACACATGCTCAGCGACAGGTTGGTAAAAGAATTAATTTTAGTATTTTGTATGGATTGACTCCATACGGTCTTTCAAAAGATTTAAAAATTTCTTTGAGTGATGCAAAAGAATTTATAGAAAAATATTTTGCACAATATCCAGGTGTTTCTGAATGGATGGAAAAAACAATTGAAGAAACAAAAAAACATGGTTATGTAAAGACATGGCTTGGCCGAAAAAGAGATATTCCTGGAATTTATGAAAATAATAAAAATTTATATGAGCTTGCAAAACGAATAGCAATCAATACTCGCGCACAAGGCTCTGCTGCAGAAGTTATGAAGATTGGTATGATAAATTTGGAAAAAAAGTTTGCAGAAATAAATTTAGGTGCAAAAATTATTTTGCAAATTCATGATGAACTTGTAATTTCTGTGCCAAAAAAATATGTAGAAGATGTTCAAAAAATTACACAAGATATTTTACAAAATGTAACCGATTGGAATGTGCCATTAGAAGTTTGTTTGCGATCAGGAAAAACATGGAAGGATATTAGTAAGTAAATTTTGTTAATTTAGAGTTTATAAAAAATCAAAAACACTTGTTTTTAATATCAAAAAAGGACTCGTCCTTCGATACAAATCCTTACTGCGTTCGGATTCACTCAGAATGAGATCCTTCGACTAGCTCAGGATGAAATCCGTCTTTATTTTTATTTTTAACTCAATATTAAAAAGTTAAACATTCTGTTTTGGTGAATTAATTTAATAACAGCTTTATATTTTAAATTTACAGATGCTAGAGCAACTTAATAAATATAAATTAACATGACGGATTTCATCCTGAGTTAGTCGAAGGATCGAGTCCTTTTAATAATTTTCGTATTAACTAAATAATATTTTGCCTAAAAACTTTCCTAAAAAAATTCCACTAATTCCAAATATTAAAGAAGATATTGCATAAAAAATTGCTAAAATTTGTGCGCCTGTTTCTAACATTGTGACGAGTTCGAGAGAAAATGTAGAGAATGTTGTAAATGCAGAAAGTATACCGGTGGTTAAGAATATTTGGTAACTCGGGGATATATTTGAATTTGTAAGAAACATTTGAAATAAAAAACCTAAAAATATACAACCAACAATATTGATAATAAATGTGTTTGGGAAAAAGGGTGTTTTATTTATAAGAATTGTCATTAATAATGCCCTTAATATGGCCCCAATTCCACCACCAATAAAAATTATGGTTAGATATTTAAAGATATTCATATTTGTTCCTATTATTTTTAATGATTGATATTCAATAACTATAAGCTTATATGAAAATTCAAAAACATTTATTTTTAATACCAAAAATGACTCGATCCTTCGACTAGCTTAGGATGACATCCGTCATATTAATTTATATTTTATTGAGAGGATTTAACCTTTGCAGGCTTAAACTGTGGGCTCGTTGTTAAATTAAATTTTTAATTTTTTAATATTGAGTTAGAAATGAAATAAGGACGGATGTCATTCTGAGCTAGTCGAAGGATCGAGTCCTTTAAATAATTTTCGTATAAGCTCTACGAAATATTAAGCAAATTTAAGATTGATGTGCAATATTTAATGGTATTAAAAAAGGCCTAGCATTTTGCTAGACCTTTTTAGTTTATGGAGGAGAGAGTGGGATTCGAACCCACGGTCCCGCTTTCACGGGACTACGGTTTTCAAGACCGTCGCTTTCGACCGCTCAGCCATCTCTCCAATAATTTCAATTATATTTGGCAATTTTAGCTTGAGTTTGCTTTAAAATCAAGTATTCCAATCATTGGTGCGCCCATGAGGAGTCGAACCTCAAACCTTCAGATCCGTAGTCTAACGCTCTATCCAATTGAGCTATGGGCGCATAAATTTGCCAAAAAAATGGTGGAGAGGAAGGGATTCGAACCCTCGATACTAGTTTCCCAGTATACTCACTTAGCAGGCAAGCGCTTTCGACCACTCAGCCACCTCTCCACACCAAATTTAGATTTCAAACAATAGGAAAAGGATAAAATATATATAATTTTATGCAAGTTATTTTGTATATTGGCTTATTATTCGAGTTTGTTAAGGGTTCATATTTATTGTTTTGAGTGAAAGATATGATATATGGCTGTAATTATTGAGGTTAAAGTTATACCAAGTTCGGGCAAATTTGGTTTTGTTGTAGACAAGGCAGGTCTGTTGAAATGCTTTCTAAAGAGCGCTCCAGAGAAGGGTTTGGCTAATAAAGAGCTTGTAAAAGGTATATCTAAACTTTTGGGGGTCCCGCAAAAAAATGTGGATATTTTGACAGGGGAAATCGTTCGGAACAAAAGAATCAAAATTGAAACAGATTTGGAGCAAGCGGAAGTTTTAAAACTTTTAGGGGTAGAACTACAAAAAAGTCTTTTAATGTGAGAAAAGAGGAGAATTTATGCCATATTTTAGTTGGAAGGGTGTTGACTCAAATGAGATCGAGTTAGGTGGTTTTTTAATGGCAGATTCTGAAGAAGATTTAAATCAAATGTTACTAGATCAAGGAATTGTGTTATTAGATTTTGAATATATATTTTCAAGGCGCGGTTTTAAAAAAATTAATCAACAAATTAAATTAGATTTTTTTTCTGAACTGGCTTTTTTATTGGATTCTGGTGTTCTTTTATTAGATGCTTTAAATGTTTTAAGTCAGCAAATTAAAAATAAATTTTTTCATGGTGTTGTTCTTCATCTATTTTGTTTTGTCAAAAGGGGTGGCGCATTGAGTTCAGCTCTTGGTAAGCATGAAGACGTATTTGATGATGTTTCTGTTGTGCTTGTTAAAACTGGACATGAGTCCGGGCGCCTTGCAGATGCATTGCGTCAATTATGTGATTATAAAAATATAGGGAATAAATTTTTGCGGCAGCTAAGATCCGTGTTTATTATGCCTATAATTTCTGCCATTTTTTTTATATTTATTGTATTTCTTATTTTGATTTTTATTGTACCCAGGTTTAAACAAATGTTAGGTGAATCGTCTGACAAGTTGCCACTTTTAAGTAAAATTGTTTTTGCTTTAAGTGATTTTTTGATCGAAGGTGTTAATGTTTATTTTTGGATCGGTTTAATTTTTGTTTTTTTGTTATGTTTTATTATTTTACGCATTAATTTTGTAGTTTGTTTTATTGAAAAATTGTGCTTAAGGCTGCCTTTTTTGGGGAGAGTTTTAAAAAATTATTTTGTAGTTTTATTTACAAGTTCTTTGGGATCTTTATTAGTGACAGGGCTTCCCATTTCTCAAGCTTTAAATTTATTTTTAACTTCACTTAAAAGCCCTTTTTTTAAATCAGAAATTCTTCGAATTAACTCAATGATTATTGAGGGTTATTCTTTATATCAGGCCCTTGTTGTTTCGCCGTTTTTATTTGACAGTGGTTTATTATTGTCTGTTAAAGTGGGGGAGGAATCAGAAAAGTTAGGTGCTCAGCTTTTAAAGATAAGTGTTAGATATCAACAACAACTAGAATCTGGTTTAAAAACGATAACCAATTTGCTTTTGCCGTGTTTTTTGTTGTTATTAGGCGGATTAATTTTAATTTTGATGTTGGCTATTTATATGCCAATTTTGCAAATGTACGATATAAACTTTTGATCGAATCTTAAACTATTGGTAAATTAAATTCCGCTTTTGCAATTATTTCAAAAGCGGAATTTAATTTACCAATAGTTTAATTATTTATAAGTTAAAATGTCTGTTTTTTGGGAGTAGTCGCTGGTTTTTTAGGCTCTGTTGGCTTAACTGGCTCTGTTGGTTTTGGCGGTTCTCCTGGCTTAGCGGGTTCCGTTGGTTTAGTTGGTTCTTTCGGTTTAGCGGGTTCTTCTGGTTTAGTTGGTTCTGTTTGTTTAGTTGGCTCTGCTGGTTTACTAGGTTCTGTTGGCTTAGTTGGTTCTGTCGGCTTGGCAGGCTCTATTGGCTTAGCTGGTTCTTTTGGTTCAGTAGGTTTTATTGGTTTAGTTGGCTCTGTTGTTTTTTTTACTTGGTTTATTAGCGTTTCGTATATTTGAGAACCAACTTTTTCAGCACAAAGATTTAGATTTCTTATATCGCAATTCATATCAAATGATTTTTCTGAGTCTAAAATCTTCATAGAAATCGATATTCGTGGTGTTTGATTGTTTTGGGCCATACTTGATGTGTAGTAAAATGTTGCAGATTTTATGCTAAATATTGTTTTATTTGGTAGGGATTTTTTTAATTCATTTAATCCTAGTGTATTTAGTGCAGAATTGATTTTAGTTGTTAATGCACTTATAAAATCTGCTTTCAATGCACCATTAATTATAATATTTTGATTGGCTCCTTGTACTTCTAAATCAATATCAAAGAGATTAAATGGTTTAAATTTTCCTTTAAATGATAATTCATCTTTTAGGACTCGCGCTTCACATTCTGCTGAACATTCAAGGGGTGCTATTAATATTTTGCCTGTATAAATTAAACCTTGTTTTGATATATTAAAATTTAAAGCCTCTGCTGGGCCATCATCTGCAGTTCCATATTTACCATCTAATCCTGCACCATCGATTGTAATTTGATTTTTAAAGTTAGGAGATATTATTGCTCCAAGATCAAGTTTTGAAATAAATCGTTCATTGGTAATACCTGTTAAATCTAATACCAGGTTGTTGCCAGCTTTTTTACCAAGCATATTTAAAGTACCACGAACAGTGATACCTCGTTCAAAATTAATTTCCCCTATTCGAACATTTTCAAATGCATATCTAAATTCTGGATTAATAAGCTCCATATCAGGTAGGGTTTGCATCCATTTATTTAAAGAATTACCTTTTTCTTTTGCATTGAGAGCGAAGTTTTTTATATTTGTTAGTGCTTGTTCAAATGTTAGTGTGTTTGGTATTGAAGGCAGAGATACATTTAACATTTGTTTGAGTATTAATGAAGGATTAGCTTCTATTGTAGTAGATCCAAAACGGTCTTTAACTGGTGGCCTATTTTGGGGAGTGCCTCTTGAGGCTAAATATCGTTCTTGAGCCTTAGCTAATTTAAGGTGTGGTAGAGGTACTATTTTTTTAAAGTATTCACAGCTTGTTTGTAATATAGGTATTAAATTTATAATTGTATCATTTATTTTATCTAAATCTTGTTTGCCAACAGATCCGATTTGTTTAAGTAAAAAGAGGATGTTTTCTGTAAATTTAATACCGCTTATGGCACATATTAAATGTTTCTTTACAGAATCATTTTCTTTGCCTACTTCAATATTAAATGTAAAGCCCCCTCCAATTAAATTTGAGGGGGCCGAACTTGAACTTGCAGCTCCACTTGATCCAGCAGAAGCACCCGCAGAAACAGTATCTCCGGCAACTTCACCGGTTGCTCCGGCCGATGCTTTGGTTGAAATATCCCAAACAAGTTCACCGGCTATATCATTGAATGTTAAGTAATCAAAGCCGAATGGATTTTTCCATTGACCTTCCATGGTAAGGGCGGTGTTAACTAATAATTTGGCGGGAACAAGACCAAGCCGTGCTGAAAATAATAGAGGGGGTTTGTCTTTTTCGATTTTAATATTGGCTCCCATGATAGCCGATATTGCAGGTTCCAATGTTAATTCAAGTTTTAATAGTCCCGGAGAAATTTCTAAAATAGGTATATTAAATTTGAGTGTCCCGCTTGTTAATAGCAGCGTAAAGCGCCAATCTTTTTCTGAAAGGCCATAGGATGTTAAAAAGTATGCATCAGTTTCGGCATTTTTTACAAGATTATCTATACCGTATACTTTGTTATTTTTTATATCTCCATTAATGCTCATGCGTCCGTAGGGCGTAAATCCAGCTGGTATTGAAATAATAGGTGCGCCAATTTGAGTTTTAAAAGTTGTGATACCATATGTTTTACTTAAACTGTATTTATAAGGAACAGTCGATACAAAAAATCCTGCAGCGGAACATTTAATCATTTGAAGCAGTTTATTTTGTAATATTTGATTAAATAAAATATTTGGAATTTGTGGAATTTCTTCTTTAATTGGTTTTGATAATGTTTTGAGCATGTCTGCAAGAGAAGGGTTATTCATGTTTAGTTGTGATTGAATAATTACACCAGATTTTCCTGATTCATTCACGACAGTAAAAAAAGAAACTCGTTGTTGGATATTGTAAAGTTGAGTTACGCCTGTGATGTATAACATTTTTTCTGCAGCGCTTAAACTCATTCCAAATCCAATGGATTGAAGTTCTATGTTTTTAAAATCATCTGGAACAGCGGCTTTTAAATTTTTTAAATTTGGAATGTAGTCAAATGGTTTGATGTTTTTTAGGTCTGTTATACCTTCATATTCAACAGTAAATTTATTTTTAGATTCTTTTTTTTCTTTGGTGTTAGTGAATGTAAAATGTGAAAGAGTATCTATTTCCATTATTTTTGATGTGCCATAAATATCAAATGATGTATTTGTAGTTTTAGATTGATTTTTTTTAGTGTTTTCTATGGGGAAATTGAAATTGCGTACCATGAAGAGAACATTTTTACCATTAAGGCTATTAAGTTCTTTTGGTAGATCGGCTTCAATTAAAGTTTTTAAATTTAAAGATTCTATTGTGCCAAAAAGGGAAATGCCTTGTTGAAATGGTATATTTAGATTTAAATCCGGAAAATTTTGTGTGAATTTATCCATAGCTATTATTATGCCTAGATTCTTGATTTTTAAGTTGTCTACTTGGGTGCCTTTTAAATCTGGTGCGAGTTCAGCTAGTTCGATTTCAGTTGGTAAATTTGTATATAAAATTAAATTTTGAATTTTTTGTTTCTGATTAAGGATAATTCTTAATGAGCATTCTACTGGTTTATTTAGTATTGTTATTTCACCTAAAATTTCAAACTCACATCCTAAGGGAAATTTTTTAGCATTTATTAGTGTTTTCATTAAATCTGTGTTTGCACGTAGTCGCATTTTGGCTATAGAAATTTTATTTAAATATGGGATGTTGTTTAGTTCTGGAATATTGCTAAATGGTTCTATACTGTTTGGTTTTAATATGGTTGCATCTACATATAGTCCAATGGTTGCCATATTGACTTCACCCATAATCCCTAATTCTACAGGAATATTTAGGCCTGGAATTGTAATTGGTAAAATTGTTTCAAACTCGACTGAGGTAAATATGGTTGTGCTAATTAAGCAAAGAATAAGAGTAAAAAAAAACGGTGTTTTTTGATTCATAAAAATTCCTTTTTTGGTTATTTGTTGTTTGATAACTTTGGTAATATGAGAGCTTAATTTTTAAAAATTAGAACTGTAAAAAACTATAGGCAAAGTATTATAAATTTGTAAATAGTTTGATAATGAAGTGAATATGTTTCTGTTGGGATTCATTTGTTTATATTTATAAAAATCAATGCATTTTAATGGGCGGCAGATATTTTATTTTTTTAAAACCATTGCCCCTGAATAATTTTTTTAGATACATTAATTTTTGCTGTAAAACTTTAAAATTAAGCTAAAAAAGGAGAGGGTGTATGAAAAAGGCAAATTCTTTATTATCTTTGGCTGTGTTATTTGGAACTAACTTTTTATGTTTAGGAGAAGAGATGAAAGCAAGAAAAGTTGTAACTATTGGAAGTGCAACCAAGGATGTTTTTGTAAAAAATGATGAAATTGAACATTTAGAGATAAGTTCAAAAACAGAAAAAAAGTCTTATATTTTGTTAGAAGAAGGTAAAAAAATATCGATGCCAAATGTTGGCGTTTACACTGGTGGAGGGTCAACAAATACAGCTGTATCTTTTAAACGACTTGGATTTGAAGTAAGTGCTATTTTTAAGATAGGCAATGATGCTGATGGAAAGTTTATTTTAGAGGAGCTAGAAAAAGAAGGTATTAATGTTCACGCAGGTATTAAAGATGGTGTAAAAACAGGTTTTTCTTTTATTATACCGTCATTAAGTGGGGATAGAACGGTTTTTGTTCATAGAGGTGCAAATGCCTTTTTAGAAGGTGTTGATATACCAAATGATCTAATTAAAAATGCCGATTTACTTTATTTAACTTCTTTAAGTGGCGATTCTGCAAAACAGTTGCAACCAATTACACAGCTTGCCAAACAATCTGGTCTTGATGTTGCCATGAATCCAGGGGCAGGACAATTAAGAACAGACAGTCAGGCTGTGGATCAATTAAAAAAATCTTTAGAAAATATAGATATATTAATTTTGAATGATGATGAAGCAAAAATATTTATGCACTCTTTAGTTGAATCAAAAACGTATTCGGTCAAACAACTTCATGCGGCAGATAAATCGGGATCTAAATATACACCAGAACTTTTTGAAAATTTTATTTATCACAAAAATATTATGTTTAATTTGCATCAATTTTTTAAAGAGGTTCTTTCTTGTGGCCCTAAAATTGTAGTGGTTACAAATGGTCATGAAGGAGCATATGTTGCAACTAAAGAAATAACATATTTTTTTCCAGCTATTGTTCCTGAAAAAGTTGCTAGCACATTAGGTGCTGGAGACTCGTTTGGTTCATGCTTTGTAGCATGTTTGAGCAAGGGACTTTCTGTAGATGATTCCATAATAAACGCCACAATAAATGCATCTTCTGTTGTTTCTTTTGAGGATGCAAAAACAGGGTTATTGACTTGGAAAGAGTTAGAAAACAAAGCAAGAAATATAGATAAATCAAAATTACAAAAATTTATTGTATCTTAGAACTTATACAAAAATTCAAAAAATATTGATTTTTTTACATTAAAAAAGGACTCGATCCTTCGACTAGCTTAGGATGACATCTGTCATATTAATTTATATTTTATCGTTGTTCTAGTTTTGTAGACTTTAATTGTGTGATTATTATTAAATTAAATTTTTAACATTTTAGTCTTGAATTAGAAATAAAAAGAAAAACGGATGTCATTCTGAGCCAGTCGAAGAATCGAGTCTTTTAAATAATTTTCGTATAAGCTCTAAGTTTAAAATAGCTTTAAATGATATTTATCTATTAAGATTTCCGATCGATCATCCATTCAGATAGTAAACTCTTCATGAATTCAAGACGGGCTATTTTTTGATCTGCTTCCAGGCATAAAATATGTTGAATTGGAAAAGCAAAACCAATTAAAAAACGTTTTATCCATGTAACAATGAAATTGTATCGTTTGAGTGTTTTTATTTCTTTGTTTATGTCTGAAGAAAAAGCGAATATTGAAGCCGAAAGATTTTCAAAATTTTTTGCATCCATATATTTAAGTTTAATATCTCGAATTAATTCTTCGGCTAATTTTTTGTGACAGGTTTGATAAAGTTCTTTCATTGTTAAGTTGTTTTTCCAGGAAGACCAAGTTGTGCCGGTGGCAATTTTTTTGTTTAAACTTGTAATTTGCCATAGAAGGTAGGAGTAAATAACAACCACAGTTCCAATTGTAATTTTGTATTTATTATTAATTAAAAAATCTTTTATCAGAGGTAATTTTGCTTTTGCGGCTTGAGATGCACCCTGAGCAAAGGCATTTATTTTATTTTCAAAACCGAATCCCATGTTGTAATTGTTTTGAGTTGTATGGTGAGTAGTATGACTATGAACACTATTATCTATAGTTTCTGTTTTGGGCTCGTATGATAAAAAGTTTAATAGTCTGGAATCAGTTTCTGTGGAAAAAAATATAAAAAATATAGAAGAAAAAATAAGTTTTTTCACTGTTCTTATCCTTTAATTAAATAATTTTTATTAATTTAAGAATTTAACAAATGATTTTCTGCTAAAGCAATAGTTAGATTCTTTTGGTGTTGGTTTTCATCAGAGAATAATCACATGACAAGAGCGGGTATTGTCTCTCCACTGAATTATTATAAAAACGGACTTGATCATTCGACAAGCCCAGGATGACATCCGTCTTTATTTTTACTTCTAATTTAATACTAAAATGACATTCGTCTTTATTTTTATTCGTGTGACCAGAAAACCTCAGGTCTTTTAAGCCAGTAGATGAATGGTCTTTCTTATTTCTAATTCAATACTAAAATGTTAAAAATTTAATTTAATAATAATCACATAGTTTAAGGCTACAGGGCTAGAACAACGCAATAAAATATAAATTAATATGACGGATTTCATCCTGAGCTGGTCGAAGGATTGAGTCCTTTAAATAATTTTTGTATAAGCTTTTAAATAAACGCTAAGAAAGATACTTAACAACTTCACTTTGCGGTATTACATTTTGCGTACCAGTAAGCATGTTTTTAATGGTTAAAGTACCGTTTTTTTGTTCATCTTCGCCCAAAATAATTACATGTTTAGCGCCAAGTTTATTAGCTTTACGCATCATGCTTTTAAATGAATCACCTTCTAGCATAACTTCTGTACAAAGATTATGGGCCTGAAGTTCATCTGCCACAAGCAAAGCTAATTCATTTTGAGCTTCTTCTACAGGCATAATCACCGTCAAAACTTTTGGTTGCGGTAAACTCAATTTATCTTGAACTTCTTCTAATAATAGAAGCATACGTTCGATACCAATTGCGGCACCAACTGAAGGAAAATCTTCTTTAGCACCAACTTCTTTAACTAAATTGTCATAACGACCGCCGGCACAAAATGCACTTTGTGCTCCAAGAGAGTCACTTACAAATTCAAAAACTGTTTTATTGTAATAATCCAATCCACGAACTAATTTTGAATTAATTATAAAAGAGATTGATAGAATTTCTAAAGTTTCTTGAAGTTTTTGCCATTCTTTAGAACATTCACCGCATAAGCTGTCTGTGATCTTGGGTGCTTTTTCATAATTTTTTTGGCAAGTTTCAATCTTACAATCTAAAACACGAAGAATGTTTTTTTCTTTTCTTTCCAAACATTTTTGACAAATTTGATCAGATTTACTTTCTAAAAATTTATATAATTTTTCTTTAAAAAGCTTTCTATCTTCTGGACATCCCAAAAAATTGATTTGAAGAACATAGTTTTGTAACATACATTTTTCTGTAAATAACCTATCAAACATTTTAATTAATTGGGCATCCTGAAAAATGGATTTTGAACCAATGACTTCAACACTTACTTGGTGAAACTGGCGGTACCGTCCTTTTTGTGGTCGTTCATATCTAAACATAGGGCCGTAAGTAAACACCTTCCATGGAGCATGTTGAACACTATTTTCCACAAATGCACGTACTATTGAAGCTGTGGCTTCCGGTCTTAAACAAATTTCATCTTTACTTTCTGCAGCTGGCTTTATAATAAACATTTCTTTTGAAACCACATCAGTTTCTTCTCCGAGGGATCGTTTAAATAGTGCGACTGACTCTAAAATAGGTACTGCAATTTCTGTAAAATCATAATTTAAAAAGTGTCTTTGTGATTGATCGATAAAAAATTTAAACAGCGTAAGATCTAAAAAATCCTGTGTACCTTTGACTTTTGTAAACATTTTTTTCCTTATTTTTTAGCTAATAATCGGTTTTTTTTAATTAAAATCAACCCTACAAAAAAGAACATTATTTAGTCTATCAGAAAAATAAAGCCCCTGCATTCCAAGTATTTTTAAGTTTTACCAGTTAGTTTAAATAAAAAGCGCTGAGAATAGAAAACAAATTATTGACTTTGTTTTTATAATATTGCTAGCTTTTTAATTAAATAGTAATGAGTTAAATGTTTAACCTCCCTAACAAATAGAAGGAGAAGGGGATGAAAAAACTCACCATATTAAGCATAATGATGCTGGCGCTTGGTTCCGTAGCCGTAGAAGGCGTAACTTCAAAGGGTGTGATGCCAAAAAACTTAACAGCTGCCGGACAAATCGATTGGAATATGACATATAGCAATATAGATGAAAAAGAACTTACTAACATTAAGGATAACTTATTAATTCCATTAAAAGAAGCTATTGGGAAATTTAAAACAGATGCCGTTAAAAAAAAGTACAATGAAAAATTAAACAATTGGGATAAATTAAAACCGGAGCAAAAAAGAGAATTGCTTGGAGGGCTTCTTGCAAAAGCACATATAGAAAAATTAATTGTTTTTGATGCATCTACTTTAAATGCTGCACAAAAAGACCCTGGTTTCTTTGCAAAAAAAATGAAGAATCTCTGGATATGGGCTAAAGAAAATAAATGGAAAACGGGAGTGGTTCTTGTGGTCAGTGGGGCAACTGTTGGTGCAGCAGGGATAGCATATAAAATGGCACCAAAGAAAGTAAAGGGTACAACGCCGGCAGAAGAGGATGTTGTTGAAGCTAAAGATGCAGCAGTAGAATCAGAAGTCAAAGATGTCTTAGAAGGTGTGCCAACAGAAGTCGAAAAACAATCGACTACACAACCTGCAGCACAAACAAAAGAGCTTGCCGCTGACGTACAATCAGTAACACCAACAACAGAAGAAACTAAACAACCAGAAACAAAACCAGAAGAAACAAAAGATACTGGTGTAACGCCCGACATGTTCTGAGAAGGATGCGATTGTGAAAAATAAAGTTTTATTCTTTAGTTTAGCCTTAATAACTTTTTTGATTCAAGCCGATTTAGATTCTTTGAATAAAGAAACGATGGGCTTTATAAAAGATTCAAAAGAATATTATTCTAAGTTAATGAACAAAAATCTTGAGGCACAAAACTATCCAGCCGTTATAAATATTTTAAACACGATGTATCCATTGGGTGGTGCCAAACCTCAATTAGTCGTGTATCTGAGTGGTAAAAAAATATTTTTTGAAGATAATAAATGGGTCTCAAAAAATTAAAATTCATTTATAACTAAAAAAGCCCCGCAATTGCGGGGCTTTTTTATGCACTTTTTCTGTCCCATTTGAACTAAAAGACAGATTAATTTTTTGGACAATATAAAATCTCACAAGTAACCTATTTTCTTACAATTTTTAATTCAATGGGCTTAAAAAAGAGAAACCAAAGTGAAAAAAACAATTTTAGTTACTGGTGGAGCTGGTTACATTGGTTCGTGCGTTGCACACCTTCTACATACAAAGGGTTATGAAGTTATAATTTTAGATAAATTAATTTACGCACAAAAATTTGAGCACAGCTGGGCCAAATTAATTCAAGCAGATTTTGCAGATAAAGACATTTTAAAAAAAATATTTACAGAAAATAAAATTGAAGCAGTTCTTCATTTTGCTGCATTCATAGAAGTAGGCAGGTCTGTAAAAGATCCAGCTGATTTTTATAATAATAATGTGGTTAAAACGCTTGCCCTTCTTGAAGAGATGCAAAAACACAAAGTTAAAAATTTTATTTTTTCTTCTAGCTGTGCGGTCTACGGAACCCCTCAAAAACTTCCCTTGCGCGAAGATCATCCAAAAAAACCAATAAGTCCATATGGGAATACAAAACTTGCGGTAGAAATGATTTTAGAGGATTTTGCAAATGCTTACGGCATGAGCTTTGTTGGCTTGCGTTATTTTAACGCGGCAGGTGCAATTCCAGAAGAGGGGCTCGGTGAACAGCACGAGCCTGAAACGCATATTATTCCACTTTTGTTAAAGGCAGCTATGCAAAATAAAGAATTTAAAATTTTTGGCACGGATTATTCAACGCCTGATGGAACGTGTATTCGTGATTACCTTCATGTAAAAGATTTGGCAACGGCTCACTGTAAGGCTCTGGAATATTTATTAAATGGTGCCACATCAAATTGTTTTAACTTGGGAACTGGAACTGGTTACTCCGTGCGCGAGTTAATTAATATAGTTGAGCAAGTTGTGGGAACGGTTGTAAAAATTCAAGAATGTGAACGACGAGAAGGAGATCCAGCTGTTTTAGTTTCAGATGCGAGTACGGTTCATGATGTTCTTGGTTGGAAATCGGAATTTTCTGATTTGGGAAATATTATTCGCGATGCATATGAGTTTGAAGTGATTAAAAGTTAAAAATAATTTTAATTAAGTGTTTATACGAAAATTTAAAAACACTAATTTTTTACATCAAAAAAGGACTTGATCCTTCGATACAAATCCTTACTGCGTTCGGATTCACTCAGGATGAGATCCTTCGACGAGCTCAGGATGACATCCGTCATATTAATTTATATTTTATCGCGTTGTTCTAGTTCGGTAGCCTTAAACTATGTGATTATTATTAAATTAAATTTTTAAAAATTTAGTATTGAATTAGAAATAAGGGAGACCATTCATTACCCGGCTTAAAAGACTTGAGGTTTTCTGGTCACACGAATAAAAATAAAGATGGATGTTATCGTAGTATTGAATTAGGAATAAAAATTAAAACGGATGTCATCCTGAGTTCGTCGAAGGATCGAGTCCTTTAAATAATTTTCGTATAAGTTCTTAATTAATTTTTTATATTTTTAAATTAATTAATCAATTTAAAAAAAACAGTCGAAATTAATCTTTATTAACCTGAGTTTGTCGAAGGGCTAACCATTCTTCTCTTAATTCAATGGCTTTTTCAAATTCTAGATTTTCAGCAGCTTCTTTCATTGCCAATTCCAGCTCAATGAGTTTCTTTTTGATGTTTTGATCTAAATCTTGTTGAAGAATTGAATCATTAGAATTTATTGAGTCACTTTCCTGAAGTTTATTTCGAGTAGATTTTTTATTTAATTTAGATGCTTTAGCTATACCTTCTTGCAAACTAGAAATAGATTTAGAAACTTCGCGCTTTACTGTTTTGGGTGTAATGTTGTGTTTGTCATTATATTCTTGCTGTAAGGTTCTTCTATAATTGGTTTCAGCCATTGCATCTTTGATAGATTTTGTTTCTTTATCACAATACAAAATTACTTTTGACTCTGTATTTCTGGCAGCACGACCTATTGTTTGAATTAGAGATTTTCTGTCACGTAAAAAACTTTCAACATCTGCATCCATAATCGCAACAAGGGCAACTTCAGGCAGATCAAGCCCCTCGCGTAATAAGTTAACGCCTACTAGGCAGTCAAACACACCTAGTCGAAGTTTATGTAATAATTCCGTACGCTGTGGTGTTTTGATATCACTGTGCATGTAACAGACTTTAATTTTTTGTTCTTCTAGATATTTAGCTAATTCTTCGGCCATTTTTTTGGTTAGGACTGTAACAAGAGTTCTAAAACCATTTTCTTTTTTTTCTTTAATTTGAGAAACAAGATGATCGATTTGATTTTTACGAGGGTGTATTTCAACAATAGGATCTAATAGTCCGGTAGGTCGAATAATTTGTTGGGCTATTGTTGTTGATCTTTGTAATTCATATTCACCAGGTGTTGCGGAAACAAAAATTGCGTCTTTAAAATATTTTTCGGTTTCTTCAAATCTCAATGGGCGATTGTCATAAGCAGAAGGTAAGCGGAATCCAAAATCAATTAATGATTTTTTGCGAGCTTTATCACCTGCGTACATTCCTCGCAATTGAGGAAGAGCTATGTGAGATTCATCTACTATTAATAAAAAATCTTCTGGAAAGAAGTCGAATAAACAATTTGGGGCTTTGCCAGAAGCACGACCTTCAAAGTGGGTGGAATAATTTTCGATACCTGAACAATAGCCAACTTCTTGAATCATTTCTAAATCATGATTAATTCTTGTTCGTAGTCGTTCTGCATACAAAGGATTTTCTAATGTTGGGGCATATTCCTCTAACTCTGCACGAATACTTTTAATGGCGGCTTCTTTTTTTTCTTCTGTTGTTACAAAATGTTTTGCGGGCAGAATTAAAGTATTATCTAATTCAGAAATTACATTATTATTTTGTTTATGTACCCATTCAAGAGAATCTATTTTTTCTCCAAATAGTTCAATTCTTAATTTTTCTTTTTGGTAAGGTAAATTGACTTCAATTGTGTTTCCAAGAACTTGGAATGATCCGGGTGCTTTTTCTGTTTCATTTCTTTCGTATTGAATAAATACAAGTTTGCGAATCAATTCACTGCGTGAAATTTTTTGTCCAACATTTAAAGAGAGTGCCAAATTACGGTAATCCTCTGGATCCCCAAGGGAATAAATACAGGAAACAGAGGCGATAATAATTGTATCCTGCCTGTTGATTAAAGAAGCTGTTGATTCAATTCGTAATCGTTCGATTTCAGAATTCACTTTTGTATCTTTTGGAATGTAAATATCTTGTGCGGGAAGATAAGATTCCGGCTGGTAGTAATCGTAATAACTTACAAAATAGCAAACTTTATTTTCCGGGAAGAATTGACAAAATTCCTCATAAAGCTGGGCCGCTAAAGTTTTGTTTGGTGAAAGAACCAATACAGGTTTGTTTTGGGCCGCAATAATATTTGCAATCGTAAATGTTTTTCCTGATCCCGTGACCCCAACCAATGTAGATATGCCTGGTCTGCCATTAGAAAGTTTTTCTATGGCTTCTGGCTGACTCCCGGAGGGTTTAAACGGAGATTTAAGCTTAAATATATTCATAATTAACTATTTTAACATAAAAAATTAAATTTAAACATTATATGTTGTGATATGCTACCTGATCGGCAAAAGCTATGAAAATGATCAAATATATCGAGTTAATAAAAATACCCATGGCTTTTTGCGCTATGGGCTTGATTTTTTAATTGAATTTATTGAAATATTGGGTTTTTTTGGTGTGCCTGGAAGGATTTGAACCTTCGACCTACGAATTAGAAGTCCGTTGCTCTATCCAGCTGAGCTACAGGCACAAAATTTCAAAAGATAATGATAAGTATAGACAAATAAACAAAGAATCACAAGGCCCTTTTTTGAGATTTTATTCAGAGCTAAACAAGTGCTCAAACTCTTGAGTTACAATGGCAAGTTGTTTTTTTGTTTCGGGGCTTATTTCCGTTGTTGTTTGTATGGTTGTCCATATTTCTGGATATACGGATTTTACATAATTTACATATCTTCTAAGAAATTTAGATATTTCTTTTAATGGTATTTTATCGAGATAATTTTCTTTGTAGGCAAATAATATTAGAGCTTCGTCAATAAATGAATAATTTATAAATTGATTTTGTTTTAAAATTTCAACAGCGATAGAGCCTTTAGCGAGCACTCTTTGTGAAACTTCATCGAGTTCACTTCCAAATTGAGCAAAATCTAAAAGGTCTCTGTATTGAGCTAATTCAAGTTTTAAAGCTTTTGACATATTTTTTACTGCGCTTGTTTGAGCCGCTCCACCTACACGAGAAACTGAAAGTTCAATATTGATTGCAGGACGAATTCCTGAGTTAAATAGTTTTGTATCAAGGAATATTTGTCCGTCGGTAATAGAAATTAGGTTTGTTGGGATATAAGCTGTTATATCATCGCTTTGAACTTGAGCAATTGGAAGAGCAGTTATAGATCCACCGGCGGCGAGTTTTCCGGCTCGCTCTAGTAATCTTGAGTGCAAGTAGAAAACGTCTCCAGGAAAAGCTTCTCGGCCGGGAGCTCTCATCATGAGTAATGACATTTCTCGATAGGCAACTGCGTGATTGGTGAGATCATCATAAATAATTAAAACATCTTTTTTTGTATCTCTGAAATATTCTGCAATTGTTGTTCCAACGTATGGGGCGAGGTATTGATTTATAACAGCTTCGCTGGCATCAGCGCTTATAATTACGGAATATTCAAGAGCTCCATGTTCTTCTAATGTTTTAATTATTCGAGCAAGACCGGCTTGCCTTTGACCAATTGAAACATAGATGCAAATAACATCCTTGCCTTTTTGATTTAAAATTGTATCAACAACTATGGCTGTTTTACCTGTATTTCTGTTGCCAATTATTAGTTCCCGTTGTCCTTTTCCTATTGGAATAAGAGCGTCAATGGCCAATATTCCTGTTTCTAATGGAGTGTTTACAGGGCTTCTTTCTGTAACCCCGGGAACGGTTACTTGTATAGGTCTTTTTTCTTTGTATTTGATGGGCCCAAGAGCATCAATTGGTTTGCCAAGTGCATTTATAGTTCTGCCAAGAAGTTCATCACCAACTATTGTTTTAAAAACTGTACCTGTTCGCTTGGCTACTTCGAGCTCATTAACCTCTATATTTCTGTATAATAAAAATACAGAAACAAAATCTTCATCTAAGTCTAAGATTACACCTTTATTGCCACCTTCAAAGTCTACAATTTCACTATAAACGGCATTTGAAAGTCCGTGTACTTTACAAATGTTGTCACTTATTTGAACAACAATACCTATTTCATCTAATTTTTTTTGTGGCTGGTCTGATAAGGATTTTTCAAACAGTGATATGAGGTCCGTGCTTTTAATATCCATTGTTTCCCTTAATTGGTTAGCTCTTTGTTCAATAATCTAAGTTTTTTTTGTATTGAATATTCCCAAAGTAATTCGTTACTTTGTAGTCTAATTCCGGCGATTAAATTGGGATTAATTTTGTATGAAGATGTTATATTTTTTTTTGTGTTGTGTTCAAGAAATTCTTGAATTACCTTTTTTTGATGTTCATTTAGTTGATGAGAACTACTGATGTTAAAGTCTATGATGTTTTTTCTTCTTTTGTAGATAATGCAAATTTGTTTAATTGTTTCTCTTAACAAAAATAATCTTTTTTTACTTTTAAGTAGGTCGGTAAGTTTAAATAGTATCGGATTGATCTGAAACTTTTCAAAAATTAAATTAAGAACTTTTTGTTTTAACGATGCATCAATGCTCGGGAACCTTAAAAAGAAAATATTGCGACGATTTTTTTTAAGAAAGGTTTCGGCTGTTTCAAATTTTTTTATGTCTTCATCATTTAGTTGATTCATGAATAAATTTAGAAAGGCGGCGGCATATTTTTTTGATAAGGCTATTTTTTCTAATTGCATTAGGCCTCTCCATTTTTCATAGAATCAATTATTTTGTCTAAAAATAATTGACCATTTTGTTGATCTGCAAAATCTAAAGTTAGTTCTTTTTTGGCCGATTTTAAAACATCTGGAAGAATTTGTTTGCGAAGGTCAATATTTGCTTTTTCGGCTAATTGTTTTTTAATTTTTTCTTGAATGCGCGCTTTTGTTATGGAAATTGTTTCTTTTTTGTTGGCTTCTTCTTTTTTATTTTCTTGAATCCAGAAGTTTATTTTTTTTGTTAGATCTTTTTCTTTTAGTATTTGTTCTGCAAAACAGGTTTTTTCGAGTTCAAGATCTACGTCTTTTTGTTTTTTTAAGGCTATTAACGATTGTATTCTGTCAATGGCATTTTTGATTTCTTCTGTGATTGGTTTGCGCAAATATTTGTGAAATATGTAAGTTGCTGCTGATGCTATTATTATAAAATTTATAACTCGAAATAAAAAAAATATTGGTGAAGAATCAGAATTCATTTTCCACCTTTTTGACGAAATAACTCGTAAGTTCGGTTTTTAATTTATGGGCATCTTGTTCTGGAATGGTTGTTTGTTGAAGTGTTTGCGAAACGTCTATTAAAAATGCGTGTTCAGATTCTATTTCGGGGGCTTTTTCTTTTACCGTGTTTTTAAATTCATTCCAGTCTTTTTTTCTGTGTTCTACGGCCTTGCTTATATCATTTTCGTTGGATTTTATTGAAGAATTTAAAAGATTTTCTGCCTGTTCTTCTTCTTGAATGATATTAACAACAGGTTTGAAAAGAAAATTTTTTAGAATTAAGTAAGTTATTATGAAATTTATGGCTTGTACAAATATGGAGGCATTGATGGCCAATGCGCCTTTAATATCGACCATGCGAAGACCTATTTTGTTTAATTATATGGAAACAAAAAGTAAAAGCACTGCTATAAGAAGAGCATATACGGCTGATGATTCTATGATACCCATAGAAACAAGCATAGCACCTTGAATTTTACTAGCACTTTCTGGATATTTTCCGATACTTTTTACAGTTTCTGACCCGATAAATCCTTGTCCAAGAGCAGGTCCTACAGTTCCTATTGCCATACATAATCCGGCGGCTATATATCTGGCGGCTTTTGCATAGTACATTAAATCATCCATATTAGTCCTTTCTAATTTTGGTATGTGTGATTTTAAATCTATGAAAAATTCATTTTACTGCTGATTTATTATTTTTTACAAGAGATTTCTATTTCTTTTGTAACATGATTAGCAATTAAACAGTGTTCCAACTTAAAGAATTTGGCTATTTTTTCTACGTGAAGTTGCTGCTGAACGATATTGTTTTCAAAATCTTCGTTACATTCTAAAACTAAAACTGGTGTGTTTGCAATATATGGAACAACGCCATTTTTTTTGATTAACCACTCTTCATGTTTATTATGTAGTTTTTGAATATAATCAAGAGGGATTGCGTTTTCTTCCGTTCTATTGCGGTTTTTCATTCTGTCAAAGCAGACCTGAGGGTCTGTTTGAAGATAAATAAAGCCATCTGGTTTTGTTGTGTAATTATCGACTAACCAAGAAAACCATTCTTGATAAAGTTCCCATTCTAGTGGAGAAATTGTACCCATTTCAAAACAATTTTTAGCAAAACAATATCTATCTGTGTAAACCGATCGTTCAAGAATTTGAACTGGGGTTGTGTTTTTTTCTGCATTTATTTTTTGTTCAAGCACTCTTGTTATGAACGCATATGACTGAAAGGTATACGCCCATCTTGTTGTATCTTTGTAGAATTTATCTAATAAATTTTCATCTCCTACAACGTGTTGCCATCTATAGAGAGGTTCAAAAACCGTTTGAACAGCAAAATATTTTTGAAGTATTTTTAAAAATGTTGATTTACCAGCGCCTACGTTTCCTTCAACAATTAGGCATTGTTGTTTGAATAGATGGTTATTCATGAATATCCTTTTATTAAATAGTTTTTGGGGCTTTTTATTAATTCTACCTAAATTTCATTTTGGAGCAATTTTGATTTTACGAAGATTCTAATGTAGAATAAATAACCTATGATTTTACTTTATTTTTTTTGAAGTAAATAATTAATTAAATTTTATTAAACCCTTTTCTTGGTGAAGATTATTATGCTAGATAAAGGCTCTTGGTTTTTTAGATTGTTTTTAGTTGTGTTTTTGACAGTTTCTTTAAATGCTTCAGATATTGAAGATTATGATTATTTCTCGACTGATGATGACGGTGTTTTGCCTGGCTTTTTAGATGATTTACCGGATGATTCCGTTTTTAGAAGTCCAACGCCAGAAGAATTTGCAACAATGTTGATTGTAAATTTAAAGGCGCAGGAAGTTTTGCCCGAAGGTATTTTTTTAAGAACCAACCAATTTGTTACACGCGCGATTCAAGACTGGCCTCAATTTTTCTGTTCAAAAGATGGAATTAATTATTTTAGAATGAATAAATGGTCCTTTGGAGCAACATTGTTTTTCAATCACACTCCAGGCATGTATTTTACAAAAGATAGTTCACAAATTGATTCTTATGTTAATTTTGACAATTCAAAATTAATGGAAAGAATAACAAGTCCCGAATTTCAAACACTTAAAGGTGTTGCGCAAATTCCAGACTTGTTACATTTTTTTAGAAAAATAAAGGTTTTGGAATGGAAGCTGGGTTTTATGTTTGATTACAATTTATTTATTAAAAATTGTTTATTAAATGTTAAATTACCAGCCTTTTTTATGCTTAGACATTATTGGTTAAGTTGGTCAGATCAAAAAAAATTGGAAAACTCAGGCCTTCTTAAATTTGGAGATGATAAGCCTGATGAGAGTGTTTATGATGAAGAAAATGAAGCGCAAACTCAGGCGCAAAACAAGACTTCATCCGATAAATTGTTTAAGAAGTTTGCAAAAGATCATTTATTGTGCGACAGCATTGGTGTAGGTGACTTGAGATTAAGTTTGGAAAGATATTTTTTTAGTTTAGGGCCAGTTGATTTTAATTTGGGTTTAGATGTAACAATTCCAACTGCTTGGAAGCATTCGGGTCTTATTGGTGAGCATCCATTTAAAAAACAAAACGGATTTCATGCAGATTTTGCTGTTCTTGAGCGAATTTTAGAATACTGGAAAAAGCATGAAGGTGAAGAAAAGATCATGGAAGAAGTAACGGCTAGATTGCAGGATTATATTATGGATCTTGGAACTAGTATTATGGATCATCTAGGATCTAATTTGTTGGATCGAGGCTTTGGTGCTAAAACACTTAGTTTGGGATTATTCGTTTCTCCTTGTTTTGAAGTGCATAGACGGTTGGTGTTTAAAAATAAATCTGAGATTGAGTTTTTTGTTCCAAACAATGAAAAACTTTTCTTTTTAGCTCAAGATCAAAAAAAGGATTATGACCGTAATTGGTATGTAAATAGCCCTCAAGAAATTAAAAATTTACAAAATATTATTGAAAACAATGCATTTTTAAATGATAAATTTAATACAAAGTTTTTCCCTTTTGTGTTTGATTCAAGCGTTTGGCAAGGAATAGCGTTAAAATCTTTTAATGGAATTTGGTTAACCTTGGCAGACGTTTTTGATTTTAATACAGGTATGGATTTTTGGTATAAAACAAAAATGGTTGTGAATGATATAAAAACGCCTCAGGGATTTGGTTTGAATCTTCATAGACCATGGGCCGAAACAGTTAATGCATATCAAATAAAGGCTTTTGGTGGTCTTAGCTATAAAGTTACAAAGCCTACTTATAGTTTAATTTTATCTTTAAATGGTGATAAAACATTTGCAAGTCAGGGCATAGGAAAAGATTTTTCCATAGGATTGAAGTTAGAGTGTAATTATTAAGAAATAATTTTATTAAAGGGAGTTTTTAAATGAAAATTAAAAAAGTTTTAATTGTTGCAACACCATTATTTTTGATTTCATCGGTCTTTTCCGCAGATGCGGCACCTGAAAATTCATTGTCTCTGGATGATAGTGTTGAAAATATTTCTCAAAAAAAAGCTGAAAGCAAGATTAAATTAGACAAAATAAAGTTCACGCATCCAATAATAAAAGTGATTAATGAAACCGCTGGTTTATTGCAATTAGAAACGGTTGGAAAAATCTTTAAGCTTAGAGCCCATATTCAAGACATAATAATTGGAAAAATGGATCCTAAAACAAAAAAAAGAGAAGGTTTATTTCAGATTGGTGACAAAAAATTCAGTCTTCAAGATTTAGTAAAACTTGAAAAAGATAGATTGATTGATTTGCAACCAAAGCGTTCTTCATTAATGGATCTTTATGAAGATGATAAAGATTTATTTGATGCTGAATGGAATAAATTGGTAGATGGTCATGATCTAACACCTATTTTAAATGCAGGTTTAAAAGAGGTTATGGATGAATTTATTAAAACGAACCAAATGTTTATTTCTTATGTTCAAGCGATGAAGGATATTGTCAAAGAGTTGGTGGATGAATATGTTAAAGAGGGTCAACTTGAAAATAGTTATCTTAAAATTTTTGCTTATGAAAAAAATGGAAAAGAAGTTGATCGATTAAAAAAAGAAGTTAAAAGTTTTGAAGATTTTAATAATATTTTAACAGAAATCAATATGTTCTTGGGTTCCTTCTTATATTCTATACCAGATAAAGTTAAATTGTTTATGGATAAATATGTAAATAAGCCAGCTAAATAATAAGAATTATTTAGCATAATAAATTATCAAGGCTCCTTATTTGGAGCCTTTTGTTTGCATAAAATTGTTTGTGAGCGGATTAAATTTTAGTTTTAATCTTAATTATTTGTTTAATTAATAAGAAATAAAAAAAGGATACAATGATTTCTTGCATATGTTGGGATTTGTATTAAGCTTGCCCTAGTTTTATATTTTTAATGAAGGGTTTTTTATGAAAAAATTGGCTTTGCTTTTGTTATTAGGAATAGGTGCTGAATCTTTATTAGCGAATGAAAATAAAACTGTTGAAAAAAGACCAGCCGTTTTTGAATTTCAACCTAATTCTGCGGTTGATGTAGACGCGATGTTTGCGGATTCAGCAGAAAAACCAGTTTTTATTTCTGATAAGTCTATGTCTTTAAGACCGCTTGTTGCGGGTTCCTGTGCAATATTATCTTTAGGCACACTTTTTTATTTAAAGAAATAAATAATTGTATCAACAAAATTAAATTAAAAAATTTAGTTAATTAATTTTAATTTAATCAAAACTAGAGGGCCTTTTTTGGGCCCTCTAGTTTTATGTTAGAGTTTGTACGAAAATTATTAAAAGGACTCGTCCTTCGATACAAATCCTTACTGCGTTCGGATTCACTCAGGATGAGATCCTTCGACTAGCTTAGAATGACATCCGTCTTTTTTTTTAAAATAATTAGTGAATTTCATTAGGAATGTTTAGGATACCATGGCTTAAAACCCGTGGAGAACGTTATTTAATAATAATCATATTGTTTAGGCTACAGCACTAAAACAATGAAACAAAATATAAATTAATATGACGGATGTCATCTTGAGCTAGTCGAAGGATCTCATCCTGAGTGAATCCGAACGCAGTAAGGATTTGTATCGAAGGACGAGTCTTTTTCTGATGTAAAAAAATCAGTGTTTTTAAATTTTCGTATAAGTTCTTAAATATTTTTTAAAAATTTTCGTACATGTTTTACATATTCATATTTTTGTTTGAATTGATTATAAGGATGTCTTGAGTTTGTAATTTCCCAGAATGTTATATTTGATTGATCTTCAATTTCTGAAAGAAGTTGTTTTATTTGATCAATTGGTGTGTAAGTATCTTCTACACAATGCATAATTAGCATAGGGAAATTGTTTAGTTTTTGCATTTTGCCAAATAATGAAGTTGTTGATTTATTTTTTTCTAGTTTTTCATGTACAATGGACCAGTTTAAAAATTGTAAGCTATAGTAAAGTGACGTAGATATGAATCCTTTATTAAGTAGCTCTGCTTGTGCAGCATGGATTCCTGTTTCTTCTATGTTGCCCCATAGGCTATCAAAAATAGCACCTTTAATATTGCAGTTGCTCATTTCTTTTTCTGATAAATGCAATAGAGCATGTACTGAATGGAATGCTCCTGAGCATAATCCAAATAATATGATTTCTTTTTTTGGGTAGAAAATATTTACATAATTTATTGCACCTAAAACATCTTTATATTCTTCAACCCCGTAGTTGCCTATGTGATCGATTATGTTTTGAGCATCTTTTATGGCTCCTGTTCTGTAGCACCAGTTAATTGGATTAGCAAGAGACATTGTATTAGATATAAAGCCTGATATTTTTTTTATTTTAAATAAAGGCTCCATTAGTTTGCCTCCACTTTCTCCTCTATGTCTGAAATCAAATAACAACATGTCATGATCTTCTGGAAAATGTCTGCGCAAAACGGCTAAACCTTCTTTATTGCCGGGTAAAAAACCGCCAGCACAAATAATAATTTTTTTATTATTTGGATTAATTTGTATTAAGCCCTTAAGAATATATGCATTTTTAATTGATTGTTCGACTGAGCAAAATGTAATTTTTTCGAATCCAAAAATTTCTTGTAAATCTTGGTTTACACGTTTGCTTTGTTTTAGGTATCGAGGCTTAAATAAAGGATCGGTGTAATTTTCGGTTTCCCAATTTTCTATTTCACAGCGAAGTTCTGGTCTTTCATCTGGTAATACATCTTTATGTGGATTGTATTCTTGATCGTAATCAAGAGGATTTTGACCTGTGAAATGAGGTTCTAGATCTGTATTGCATAAATTATAATCAAATTCAGGTTGTCCATTTATGTTGCAAAAAAAAATAAAAGCTAGACAAGTGAGCGATCTTCTATTAGGAGTACTTATTATATTTATTTTCATTGAAATCCTTATTTAATAATTAAATTTGCTTCTTTGCAGGATTTTACTGTTTTTTTATAGTAACTGTAAAGGGAGTTGTGTGAAGTTATTGGTTTTTTTTACCAGTATAGCGGCAGCTGTTTTTTCTGTGGCTGTTATGACTTACATTTCTATGGTTGTCCCCTTTGGTCCTTGGGTTGCTCCTACATTAGTATTGATGACCTCATTTTTTTTTCGAGGTGTATTGCGCCATGAATTTAAAAAAGAGGCGTTGGCGTTGGTTGTGATTTCTGGTTCTATTGGTGGCATTATTGGTACGGCTTTTGGTTTTTCTTTTCCTACATTATATTTTCTTGCTCCTCAAGTTTTTAATTCGTGGTTGCAATCTCCTTTTTATTTTGTATCCATCGTGTTTTGTTTGTCCTTGGTTGCTGGAGGCTTTGGATTCATTTTTGCAAATTTATTAGAACATGAAGTTCTTATTGAAGAAGGTTTGCGTTTTCCAGTTGCGCAGATGGTGGCTGGCTTAATAAATGCGCAAGAAAAATTTAAAAAAGCTAAAGAATTAATGATTGGATTTGCCTGTGCGGCGTTTTATTCAGTTTTACAGATTAAGTGGTTTGGAGTTCGGGTGTTGCCTCGGGTCTTAACTCTTTGGAATCCTTTTTGTATTTGTGGCCAAAATTTTTCAGTATGTTTTCCGGCTGTAAAATTTCATTTTGATACTATGCCTTTATTGCTTAGCATAGGTTTTGTTGCTGGTAAGTATGTTGGGTTACCTTTATTTATAGGAACTGCAACTAAATATTTTTTAGTAGATCCTATAGAACATTTTTTCTTTTCTGATATTGAATCTCCCGATTTTTTATTGGCATTTTGCAGTGGTATGATTTTTACTAGTGCTTCATTAGGATTTATGAGTGCCCCTAGATTTATAATAAATGGTATTAAGAATTTTTGGTTAAAGCGGAAAGCTTGGGAAATGATTGGTGATAAGGCATCACGTTTAAGATTTTGGGAAATCGTAATTTATACTCCATTTGTTATTTCCTTTTTTTATTTTTTTGAAATGTCTATTTGGCAGCAACTTTATCTTTTTTTTGGTGTCGTAGTCGCTATTTATCAGGTTGTTTATATAGCAGGAAACACCGGTCTGGCGCCATTAGGTCGCTTTGCTACATTTGTAATGGTTCCGGCACTATTTATTTTTGATTCAGGATTTGTGCAAATTACTTTTATAGCAACATTTGTAGAAGTTAGTATTGGTGTGGCGGTAGATGTTTTATTTGGCAGAAAAATTGGGCTGTTATTGGATCTTGAAAAAAATAAGTTGGTGAGATATCAAGCTTTGGGCTTAATTGTTAGTTCTTTATTTGTTGGAATAGTTCTTTGGCTTCTTATTAAAAATTTTGGATTGGGTTCAGATGAATTACTTGCGCAAAGAGCACAGATAAGAGCTTTGTTGATAAATTTTAATAGTTTTAATTTGTGGGTAGCGCTTCTTGGTTCAATATTTGGGTATATTTTATTTTTGTGTAATCAAAATTCAATGTTAATTTTAAGTGGTTTTTTAATGCCTCTTGATTATTGTATAGGCTTAATTTTGGGTAGTATAATTTCTTGGTTTATAAACGATACTGAAAAATATCTTCCCTTGGTTTCAGGTATTTTTACATATAATTCATTTTGGATGTTTTTAAGGTGTTTTTTTTAGTTGATAAAAAATAAAACTTGACCTTTTGGAATAAATATTGATTCGTTTATGGTGATTATGTATATGTAGTTTAATTTGGGTTTTGAGTTGATTATTGAAAAATAAGGAGCAAAGAATGTGGAAAATAAGATTATTTTTATTGTTTTTGAGTTTTTATAGTTTTTGTTTAATTAAGGCAGAAAATACTGTAGATGAAGCTGGTGCTTTTGGTAAAACATGGTATTCAATTAAGTCTTTGTTTTTTTCTGAAGAAATAAGTCCTGCTGAATTAAAAATTCGTCAAAAAGAAGAATTGCGTAAAGCCAAAATTCGTGAACAAGAAAGAGAAAAACAGCGCAAGGAGGCTGAAGAAAAGGCTCGAGTTCAGGCAAGAGAAAAAGAAAGGGCTTTGGTTGAGCAGCGTAAGGAAGCAGAAAAGTTAGAGCGTGAATTACAAAAAGAATCAAATCGTCAAAAGATGGCTCAGGAAAAACAGGATAAAAAGGAAGCAAGAAAAGTAGACAAAAAAACGAAAAATAAATTGGTTAACGAAAAAAAAGATGAGTCTGTTGAGCCAACTGGTTTTTGGTGTTCATTATTTAGTAAACCAACTGAATCTTCTCACCGTTTTATAAAAAAAGAAGACCAAGGGAATAAAGAAGAATTAAAACAAGAACAAAAAGATGAAAAAAACAAAAAAAATGAGGAACAAAACCTTAAAAAGTTGGCACGCAAGAAAGAAAAAGAACAGCGTCGAATAAATAATGAAGCGATAAAAAAAGAAAAAAAATTGAAAAAAGATGCAGAAAAACAAGCTCGCGAAAAACAAAAAGAATTAAATAAACAAGTTAAAGAGTCGGAAAAAACAGCAAAAAAACAAAAACAACAAGAACTTGTTCAACAAAAAAAAGAAGCTGTCTTGCAGTTGGCGCAAGCAAGAGAAGCTTTAAGAAGAGAACAAGAAGCAATAAGGCAAGAGAGACTGGAAAAGCAAAAAGAGTTTGAGGCTTGGGAGCGTAAACAAAGACTTCAAAATGATATTGCTTATAATATAAAGAAAGAAACTTACAAGACCCTTTCTCCTAAAGAAAAAAAATTAAAAAATTATGAAATATTTGAAGAAGGCTATGTAATGCCAGTTAGTGCAGCTTCAGAAGCTTCTCCTAAAGGAATTCGATATGTTCGTGGCCAAAATTTATTTAAAGATTCTTTAGATAAGCTTAGAGGTAGTCGTGATTATAATGGTCGCAGTGTTAAAGAAATTGAGCGCTTGTTAAGTGTTGAAACAGAAATCATCGACAATGTTCTTAAAGAAGATAAAAAAGCTGTTGAAATGAAAATTAAAGAAAGAGACTCTTTGTTAACATTTTGCCCTGCATGTGTTGAATTGGTTTACAAATCTGCACTTGAATTTGCTCAGTTAGCTTCGTTAAGAAAGTCTGATAAAAAAGCTGAATTTTTAAAGAGTATGCAAAGAACTTTATATACAGCCTGTGATCAAGTTGACGCTTTAAATGAAGAGTTGGAAAACTTGCTCCATGCTGGTTATATGAGTTCTAATTAGATTTCATCCACATCCTTTCTAGATTTTAGCCTCACTTGTTATAAACATGTGGGGCTATTGTCTTGACTACGGTTAATCAACTTGATAGTTGTTAACTTTTGAATAATTCGCCTAAAAAGAGAGTAATGATGATGAAAAAAATAATCTTGTTTTTATCAGTTTTTTTTATAAATAATTTATTAGCCGTGGTTATAGGTTCTTATGATTCTGTTTCAACAGAAACGTGTTATATATTTCCAGCTAGTGATTCTGATAATGAAGCTTGTGGTTTTGCTTGGTTCAAAGAAGGCTTTGCATTGGAAGATAATGCTACCTCGTGTACATTTTCTTCGGTTTATCCAGTTTCCGGTGATTTAAATTTAAATGGTGGAAATCTTTATTTAGTTGAAAATATAATTTTGCATGATGTTGTTAATTTAGTCACATTGGGTCATATCTATGGTTATAATCATCTTGCAGATCTTGCCCCATCTGTTTCTTCAATTAATAGTGTTGATGTTATCTTGGAAGATTTAAAAGCTACATTACGTTCAGATGTTGAATTAAAATCTACAATTACAGTCAAAGGTTCTTCAGAGTTAGCGGCAAATGGTTTTAGCATAGACTTTGATTCAACTGGAAAAATAGTTGTTGATTCAGGCTCATCATTGAGGCTTAAAGATGTAACTTTATCAAATTTTTGTTGCAGCAGTTTGTATTGTGTAGATGATTCGTCAAATATTATTTTAGATAATGTCAAAATAGTTCTTTCTGAAGATTACACTTTTTCTTTTGGGTCTATCCAGTTTTTAAATGATGTTGAGTTGGTTGGGTCACATACATTTATTTATTCTAGTTCGCAAAGTAGTAGTATTCATAATCATTCTAGATTGTGCGTAACGGACGATTGTAGAATTGCTGTTGGCAGACATGATGAAAATTCTGATATTCAACCCCTTGTTTTTGAAGATAATACTTCATGTTTTAAGTTGGACAATTGTAATTTACTTATAACTGGTTCAGGTATTACTTTTTCAAAAGGAACAATCGAGCTTGAAAGAAGTGTTGTTGTTGAAATGGAATCGACTTCATCATTAAATGGTTTGAGAATTGGCACGGGTATAGAAGCAGAAGATTCTGTTTTTAGATTTGATTCAGGAGCCTCAGTTTTATTAAACAGAGGCTGGGTTGTTTATAATAATTATGAAGCAGATAAGTTAAAAGCAACTTCAGACACGGCTAGATTAATTCGAGGGCTAAATTCTAAAATTCGCGTTGATACAGATATTGTATTTCCACAAATGGTTTTAGAGTTTACATCTTTATTGGTTTCACCCATTTCTGTGGCTGCAGGAAAATATCTAACTTATGATGGAGTTAAAGTTCGTTTGCCAAACGCTGGTTTTGAACTCACAAGTCGTCAACAAGGGCAATGGTATTATATTTTAGGTGGCGATCATTTGATTGAGCTTACTTCTGGATCCTTGCCATTAGTATTAGTTGTTCAAAATGATGGAAATATTATTCAAGGTTTAGGCGGTTTTGCCGGTTATTTAACTTTGGCTGATTCTAACGCAGAGCTTTCTTGTGGTTTTAACGATTTACTTAGATCTAATATTTTAATGAACAATGGCAAAATAATTTTAACAAGAGATCTAAAATTAGATAAAGATATTATTTTAACAGGCTCAGGTAGGGTAGATATTGGTACGCATCAATTTATCTTTGGGCCTAGTGATTTAACTTGGACTAGCACAATTGATTGGCTTTCTAATAATGGATCTATTAATTTTAATTCAAAAATGTCATTAGCTTCAACATGGACGTTTTCTGGTGATACAACAATTTTTGGTGACGGAGGTGTTCTGCATTTTGCCGATACCGGGCAAATTGTTGTGGAAGATGGAGTAACCCTTAAGTTTAAAAATCTTTGTTTATGTGGTTTAAAAGAAAACAATTTAAAATGTTTGGGAAATGGTTCAAAAATAATTTTAGAAAATGTTTCAGGTATTTTATTTGGTGATTATACATTTGATACAGGTTCTTTTTATTTTGTTCGAAATGTTGATTTAAAAGGCTCGTATTCATTTTTATATGAAAGCTATATGACTAGCACTATTGCTTGTCAATCAGAACTAAAAATTGCTGATAAAGCAACAATTAAAATAGGTAGAAAAAATGGTGTTGAACCACTTGAGTTTGAAAATATTTCATCAAAATTAACATTTGACGATTGTGGTTTTATTATTACAACTTCTGGTATGAATTTACTCAAAGGGGATTTGTTTTTTAATAATGTGGTGACTATGGATATGGAAGGTTCAACATCAGAGACAGGCTTAGTTCTTGGCAATGGTCAAGAAGGGTATGATGCCTACTTTAAGTTTAATCCGGGAGCAACAATTATTCATAACAGTGGTTGGTTTACTTACAACAACTATTTGCCAAATTGTATTCAGTCACAATCTGCTTCATGTATGTTAAAACGTAAAAACAATTCTTATATTCACATAAATCAAGATATAACTTTTCCCAATATGGGCTTGAATTTAGAATCACATTTAGTGCCAGATTTATCTGTAAGAAGTGGGGTTGTTTTGGATTATAGCTCTGCAATAGTTTCTTGGCCTCAAACACTTTTTGATATTAAGGCAAAGCAGTATCAAGCATATGTTTATACGATGTTTGATGATGATTATGTGTTTATGACAAAGGGTACAATGCCATTGTATCTTGTTGTTAACGGCGCAAATACAGGATTTTATGGATCGGGTGGTTTTTCAGGAAAAATTATTTTGGGAGGACCTTTGTACGATATGGTTTTGGCAACTGATGGTTTGATGCATAATGATGTTTCTTTAAATGGAGGGACTGTTAAATTAGCACATAATTTACAGTGCGCAGCTAACGCTAAGTTTGATGTTGGCGGAAATGTTGATCTTGCCTCGTATAGTTTGATTCTTGGACCACAAGATTTGACTTGGACAAGTACAATTGCTTGGATTGGAAATAATGGGGTATTAGAGTTTGATGCACAAGTTAATTTATGTTCGACTTGGACCTTTAGCGGTCACTGTATTATTCATGGAGAAATGAATACACTTGCTTTATGTGATGTTGGTAAAATTGTTGTTGCTCCGAATTCAGTACTTACAATTAAGAATTTAATTATAGAAAATATAGCAAATGCCAATATTGAATGTGCTGCAGATAGTAAAATTATTTTACAAAATGTTGTTTGGGTACAAAGTGGTGATTATATTTTTGAAAATGGTTCTTTTGAATTTAAGACAGATGTAAATATGCGTGGGGACCATATTTTTGTTTATGAGTCAGCTCAAACTAGTACTATTTTAACTAAATCAAGATTAAGGTTGGATTCAGATTTCACATTTAGTTATGATCCATCATCAAGACAAACAAATCTTTTGGAATTTAAAGATTGGACGTCAACATTGCTTTTAAATGGAGCAACTATTTATACAACAACTGTTATGGATTTAACAAAAGGAACATTGTTGGTTCGTAAAGATTCAATACTAGTTGCAGACACAGATCCAGAATTAAATATTTCTGATCAGGGTTTTGTTTTTGGAGATGGCTTGACTTCAATTAATGATTTAAATTGCGAAATTGTTCCTGGTGCAGGATTAATAATATCTTCAGGTAATTTGGCCTATAAAAATTTATTGCCTGCTTCTTGGGGTATGACTGCTTCTTCTTGCAAGTTGTATTTTATGTCCAATACTAGATTTTCTTTACATGAATCTTTGAATCTTGGAAATGGAACACTGGAATTTGAGGACAATGTCACTTTTGCAACAGGAGATGATGCATTTTTGACTGGTGATTCTATAGCTCATGGGGCATTGATTTATACCGATACTTGGAGTTAGTTGATGAAGATTTTCAATAAAAAATATTTATTTCTTTTTTGTGTGTTTGTTTTTTCTCAAATAAATGCCATAAAACTTGGTTCAAACGTCAATGTTTTCCGAGCAACATCACCAATTAATTTTTCTAAATATCAACAAAATACAATAGGTGGTTTTACTGTTGTTGAAGCTGGTTTTTCATTAGAAGATTCAGATTGTTATTGTACATATGATAGTTTTTTTCCGCCTTCTGGAAGTATTAATTTCAATGGTGGACATTTCATGCTTTCACGTGATTTTAATTTGGCAAATATTTGTTCTTTCCAGTCTATGGGGAGCATTTCTGGAAATGGTTATCTTATTGATTTAACAACTTCTATTACATGCTTGCAGGGTGATATGGTTGTAAATAATCGATTGAACTTGATTTCATCTAAAGAAACCTTGGCAGACGTTTTAACTTTGGATTTTTCTCACAATGACAAATATGTGGCTGTTGGATTCAATTCTTCAAATGGTGTTAAGGTATATTCATTTTTGAATGGTTCTTTAAATGAAGTAGCATCTTTTGCTTTGAGTAAAGTTGTTACAAGTGTTAGATGGAGTCCTGCAGAATATATTTTGGCTATTTCTACAGAAGCCGGTTCTGGTGATGAAATTTTTACGTATGAATTTGATTCATTGGATAATTCATTTACACAAATAGATTCTAAAAATTTTACAGATACTGTGCGTGGAGTTGCTTGGAATAAAGCAGGAACTTATTTGGCTTGTGTAAAACAAACTTCAGATAGTGAGTTAATTATTTATCCCATGACAGCAGGTGTTTTTGGAACAGGAGTTACATACGATATTAGTGGGAGCAGAGCTGTTGCTAATAAAGGTGTTTGTTGGGATTTTTCGGGCGATTATTTGGCAGTTTGCATGGCAGAAGATTCGGGTTCGGCTACAGACCTTATGATTTTTTATTTTGATGGAGCAGCTATAACAAGTACAGCAGGAATAAATATTGGTGCCGATGGAGGTTCACTTGATTGGGCTCCTTCTGGTACATATATTGCAGTCGGTTTGAGTTCGGGAAATAATAAATTAAGAATTTATGAGTTTGATTCGGTTGCAAATAGTTTAACTCAAGCCTGTGTTTATGATGTTGGAACATCAGCAGTTAATGCTGTTGCATGGAATCCAATTTGTTGCAGTTTAGTAATTGGGCAACAGTTTAATAAAAATTATTTGGAACTTTCATTATTTAATTTTGATGCTGATAATCCAACGCTTAGTTTAGTCGCGCAAAGAAAAATATCAGCAGATGTGGGTTCTGTGCGTTGGTCTAATTCTAATGATTATTTAGTAGCAGGAAATTCTTTAAGTACTAAAGAAGAAGTAAGTCCTGCTATCGCTATTTACACAAGTATCCCACAATATGTTTTTAGCAATGTGCATATGAGGCTTAGTGAAAATTTACAACTTCGAAATCCAATTGTATTTGTTGGAGATTGTAGCTTTTTTGGCAATGGACACATTTTAGATCTTACAGAAACGGGCAGTTTGATTGTTTGGTCTAATTCTAAATTAACTTTAGATAATATTGTTGTAAAAAATATTTCAGATTCAAATATTACATGTTTAGATACAGGAGTTTTGACTCTTAAAGATGTAAATTGGAATCAAATTCAAGATTTTAATTTTGATACAGGTGCTATTTGGTTTAAGAATTATGTTTTCTTTACTGGAGATTATAGTTTTATTTATCAATCAAACCAAACAAGTACTGTTTTGCATGAAACAAAAATAGAATTAGATGCTGGATTTACGTTTTCTTACGATCCTTTATCCAAAGCAGGCAATCTATTTCAGTTGGAAGATTCTTCAGCAAGATTAAAGTTTATGGGGGCATCTTTATATGCTGCTGTACCTTTAGAACTTACAAAGGGCACATTGCTGTTTAAAGAAGACTCTATTTTTGCATCTTCTTATGATCCAGAGATATCTTCAACATTACAGGGAATTTCTTTTGGTAATTCAAATGCAGAAGAAGATTTAATTTTTAGAATAAACCCAGGTGTTTGCTTGACAGTTGATTCTGGTATTTTGAATTACAAAAACATTTTACCTTCTTCTTTAAAAATGCCTGTTTCTACTTCTGTTATTTATATGAATGATGATACTGAATTAGTTTTAACAAATACTATGAATATGCAATCGGGCGTTCTTATGTTGGGTGACAATTTAAATTTAACATTTATTGATGCCGCGGAACTTATTGGCTCCACCCACCCTCTTGGTACAATTAATTATTCATTTATATCTTCAGGAGAAGGCAAATGATAAAGAGTAAAAGTTTTTCTTTTATTCTTTTATTGTTCAACTTCTGTTTACCATTGTTTGGTGTGACAGTAGGTTCTGATGTAGCGGTAACTTTTGTGAGCTCGCTTCAAAACTTTTCAGGCACAACCAATTCTGTTACTGGTTTTGCTTTGTTAGATGGTGGATTTTCCCTTGCAGATTCGAGCGTTGCATGTACTTATGATTCTCATTTTCCAATAACGGGCTCTGTATTTAATTTGAATGCCGGGACTTTAACATTAAATAGAGATTTAAAACTCAAAGAACCAGCTACAATGACACTTGGTAACGTTATAGGGAATGATCATACTTTGGAGTTAGCTTCAACTATAACGTTTTTAGATTGTAATTTGCCGAGTGTTGCAGGAGCATTGAATTTTGTTGATCAAGATACAGAGACTGTAAATGTTCGTAGTATAGATTGGTCCTATGACAATAAGTATGTAGCGGTAGGCTTGGATTATTCGGCAACTTTTTTTTATGGTTTAATTAAAATTTTCGAATTTCAAAATGAAGAACTTGTAGAAATAGCATCTTTTTCTACACCCACAAAAGTAAATAGTGTTCGTTGGCATCCTTCAAGTTATATCTTGGCAGCTTGTATAGATGACACATCAGAAGGTTCAACTTTTGGAAATGAAGTTTTTACTCTTAACTTTAATTTTGCTGAAGAATCTTTAACTTATGTTGATGGCAAAACTTTACCTGGTGTGATCAGTATTGCCTGGCGACCAGATGGAAATTATTTGGCTTATGCATATGGAACAGCAGAAACTAATGTTGGTGTCAGTGCAATTTTAAGCGGTATTTTTGGAGATTTTGATACTGTTTATATTTATTCCATACCAGGTCAAAAAGAAACAATTTGTTGGAATAACGATGGAACAAGAATATTTGTAGCCAACGGTCAATATGTTGACATCAGCACATTTGATGGAACCAATTTGGTTTATACGGATAATTATAGAACATTTATTAGTACAGTTTATTCGTTAGATTATCATCCAACTAGTGATTATATAGCTGTTGGTCTTGACGTTGGTGTTGTTAGACTTGGCATTATTTCTTTTAATCCTGTAACAAATTCTTTGACAGAATTATTAGCAAAAGATGTTGGTGCTTCAAGGGTAAACGGGATTCATTGGAATTCAGATGGAAATGAAATTGCTGTTGTGCAATCAACGGGTATTCTAGAACTAAAACTTTATTCATTTAATGCAGGTATTCCAAGTTTAACACTACTTGATGATGTTTTAGTCTCAGCTGATGTTTTAGGTGTTCGTTGGTCACACGATGATAATTTTATTGGTATTGCGGTTTCAAACAATGTAGGTTCAAAAATTATGATTTATCAATATGGTATTGCCTCGCCATCTTCTTATATTTCAGATTTGTGCTTGAAATTGAATTCAAATGTTGAACTTAAAAAACCATTAACTTGCTACGGGATTTCATGTATAGATGGTCAGGGATATTCTCTTGATTTAGGGGTCTCTGGAAGCTTAATAATTTCAGCTGATTCTTGTTTGTGTTTAAAAAATCTCAATTTAATAAATATTGCAGGAACTAATATAAGGGGATTAGATGAATCATCTAAGCTTATTTTGAGCAATGCAATAGTTTTGGTTTCAAACGAGGCTACTTTCTCAGAGGGTGCTATAGATATTGTTCAAAAAAATAAAATTACTGGTGATTCAAAATGGACCTGGTTATTTAATGGATCTGGAAAAATTTATTCAAATTCAGAATTATTTTTAGATGCTAATGTGACTTTAAGTTTTGCTCCATTGATAAATTCAAATCAATTATTAGAAATGGAAGATGGAACTTCTGTTCTAAGTTTAAATGGTGGAAAATTTTATGTTTCTAATCATGGATTGCAGTTAACAAAAGGATCTTTAAATATTAATCAAACATCCGATTTAATTTCTGCAGGAACCTGGGCAAACAATGGGATTATTTTTGGAAATGGTATTGAATCAGATAATTTAAACATAAATGGTAAAGCTAATTTGAATATCTTTGGTTTTCTAGCTAGTCAGAATGTGGAGATATGATGAATTGGTTAAAAAGGATACTAACAATACTTTTTTTTATAATAATTCCAACTCAAATTCGTTCTCTTACTATTGGTTCAGATGTTGGGGTTAGCAGGGAGATCCAAATTAATTTTCCAACTAATGCCAACTCAATTCTTAGTTTTGCATCTATGGGAAATGGTTTTATTTTTGCTGATGTTGCAACTTCATGTAATTTTAGTTCTTTTTTTCCAGTGGGTGGAACTGTAAATTTAAAAGGTGGTTCGCTAACGTTACTTACAGATTTTATTTTTGAAAAAAATGGCACCATGAGTTTTATGGGAAATATAATTGGCAATGGGCATATTTTAGATTTATCTACCTCTCAAACATATTTGGTGGGTGACGTAAATGCTGTTGGAATCCAAGTTTATCAGTGGTCTAATATAAATACCTTTTTGAATTCAGACATATCTTTGCAAAGTGCAATTTTATTTGCAGGCAACAGTCTTTTAGATGGCGGTGGACACTGTATTGATTTGCAAAATGAAGGAGCTATTGCGGTTGGCACTAATTCAACATTGACTCTTAAAAATATAAAAATAAAAAATCTAAATAATTTGAATAATAGAATTATATGTGCAGCATCTACATCTATTATTAAATTTCAAGACGTCGATTTGGTTTTTTCTGATTCATTAGATTTTTCAGTAGGTAAATTTACTGTAGATAATGATCTTAAGTTAACAGGAAGTGGTAAATTTATTTATTCAACTAATCAAATATCTACAATCAATTCGTACTCATCTTTGATTTTAGATTCAAATGTAACTTTTTCTTATGCTCCTGTTTCAAACAGTAGAGATTTATTAGATTTTACCGATAAGACATCAATTTTGGAACTTAACGGTGGAACATTGCATTCAACAACAACTGGCTTGCGTTTGACCAAAGGCACGCTGCTTGTTTCTAACAACTCAAATCTGTTTGCAGAAGGTGAGGTAGAAACTGAATCTATTTCTTTGGGCAACGGCACAGAAGCTGGAAATTTGAGAGTAATTGGTGCTGCAAACTTAGAATTTTATGGTTTAATTTTGAATGACAATGTAGGTTTATAATGAAAAAATTAATATTATTCCTCCTTATATTTACAACTCAAACTCTTATTCCCATAACCGTTGGTTCAACATCTGCTGTAATTCGCAATAGTTCAACTCCAGCATTTCCCGTGGATGCAGAAAATGTTATTTCTGGTTTTTTAGGTATGGATTCTGGTTTTTCTTTAGATACAGGTGGTGCAACTTGCACATTTAATTCTTTTATGCCTGTTTTTGGAGATATTTCATTAAATGGTGGAACTTTAAATTTAGCACGCGATTTAATTTTGCAGGGTGATACAGAAATAAAATCTCTTGGATCTATTGTTGGTTTTGGTTCTCAAAAAATGTTGGACCTGGCACCAACTATTTCTGCTTTGTATGGTCCAGCAACATTTCCTGCCTATCTAACTCAAAAATCTTCCTATTTAAGTGGTCAAGAAGTTTGGGGGCTTGATTGGATGTTTGATGACAATTATTTAGTGACAATTGGAAGAGGCGGTGACAATCAAGAAATTAAAGTTTTTTCAGTCAGTTCTACGGGTGTACTTAATTTAGTTGCTTACTATGATACAAACTCGGATATTTATGATGTTGCTTGTCATCCAAATGATTATTTAATTGCCGTTGCTGCTAAATCAAACAGTCAGGCTGTTATTAATAGTTCAGAAGTTTTTGTAATGAGATTTAACCCTGCAGGGCCAGCATTAACTTTTGTTGAAGGCAAAGATATTGGGGCAGATGCAAACTGTGTTGCTTGGTCTTCAGACGGAAATTATCTAGCCGCAGCAACAAAACATGTCACAAACAATTTGATTGTTTACAGTATGAATTCTAGTGGATCATTTGTTTCTACAGTTGATACAGACCCTGTTGCAGGTGCAACTCCTGGGATGCATAGTTTAGCCTGGAGCCCTTCAAATAATTATTTAGTAATGGGCGAAGGCTTAAGCCTTTATGTTTATAGTTTTAATGGAACCGTTTTAACACAGGTTAATTCTTTAGTTATGGCGGGAACAGTTGGCGGAATTTCATATAGATCTTCTGGAAATTTAATAGCCACAGCTTTGGCTGCTGGAACTAACAGGCTTAATGTTGTTTATTTTAATGGAACAACGCTTTCTAGCGCAGTAAGTGTAAACGTTGGAGCTTCAATAGTTAACGATGTTTTTTGGTCTTTAGATGGCAGCAGGCTTGTTTTAGGGCAGGATACATTAACAGGTGGAAGCGAACTTAAATTTTTTTGTTTTAATTCATCAAATACAACATTGAATTTAACGAGTAATAAAGAAATTAATCAGAAGGTAAGGACTGTTGGATTTTCTCATAATGGAAAATTTGTTGCCAGTGGTGAATCTGACGGAAAATATGTAAAAACTTGGGATATCACAGATTTTTATAAGTTTGAAAATATTTATTTAAATTTAAATAATAATTTAGATCTACAAAAAAGTGTAACTTTTAAAGGTGGTTGTGGAATAAATGGCAACAACAGTATTTTAAATTTAATAAATGGCGTAATTGTGGTGACAGACTCAAAAGGGCTTAAACTAGAAAATATTTATTTAAACAATGTTCAGTCTAACCGATTTTACTGTGTTGATAATTCTGCAACGGTGACTTTGCAAAATTGCGTTTTGGCACTTTCTGACGATCTTGTTTGGCCAATCGCAAATCTTGAAATCTACGGTACCGTAAAAGTTCAGGGTTCGCATAAATTCGTTTTACAAAACAGTGGTGGGTTGAAATTGGGATCAGATTCAGAATTAATTTTCGAATGCAGCACAACATTTTCTTACGATCCCCAAACGGCTAATAGAGATTTATTTGTAATGGCTGATTCTTCATCTATTTTAACTTTAAATAATGCAACTTTGTATTCAACAACAACGGGATTGCGTTTGACAAATGGCACATTAAGGTTAAAAAATTTACCTTCAATTTACGCAGAAGGCTTGCTACCTACAGAAGGCATTTCTTTTGGTAATGGTATAGCAGAAAACAATTTAAATTTTGAATTTAGGTCTAATTTTATTTGTGACGGTTTTATTTTGAGCGACAATGTTTAATTTGGTTCTACCAAAACTTACTTTGATTTTTATACATAAATGATCAAAACTTGCTTTGATTTTTATACATTTCTTATCAAAACTTACTTTGTTTTTTATACATCAATCGAAAAAAAAAGAGATCACATCAAAAATTTATAACTTTAGAGTTTATACAAAAATTATTTAAAAGAGGACTCGATCCTTCGACTGGCTCAGGATGACATCCGTCTTTATTTATAATTTTGAACTGATTTGATCCTTCGTTAGTTTTAAGATCGAGGCTATTTTTATAAATAGCGATAAATATTTTAAATAGTCGTTTTAGATGTGAAAGAATAATCAAAAAAATAGTTATAAATAAAGACGGATGTCATCCTGAGCTAGTCGAAGGATCGAGTCTTTATTAAAAAGTTGTTTTTAGCTTTGACAGGTTTAGAAAGAATACATAAGAGATCAAAGTTTTTATCTATTAAAGCTTTCTTTTTATCTCGGCTCCATCCTTTAATTTTTTGTTCAGCGCAAAAAGCTTCATGCATTGAGGGAAAGGTTTGATGAAAGACAAGAGTAATAGGGAGTCTTTCTTTTGTATATTCACAAAGGCCTTGGTTATGTTCACTCAACCGCCTTTCTAAATTGCATGTAAATCCTGTGTAAAATTTTCCACAACGACATTTAAGAATGTAAACAAAAAACTGTTTCACAGCATGGCCTTTGAATATATGTGATCTAAAAGATAATATTTTAATTGTTAAATGCATAAAGTAAAGGCGTATTTGCTTGCAAAAAACAATTGTTTTTTATAATGACTCGATCCTTCGACTAGCTCAGGATGACATCCGTCATATTAATTTATATTTTATTGAGTTGTTCTAGCCTCTGTAGGCTTTAAATATGAAACTGTTGTTAAATTAGATTTTTAAATTTTTAATATTGAGTTAGAAATAAAAATAAAGACGGATGTCATCAGCCTGTTCATGAAGAGCTATTACCTTCAGTCGAAGGATCGAGTCCTTATAAAAATTAATAAACATCAAACCTGTTTAATTCAACAAACTTGCGATCTTTTTGTTCCCAATATTTTTTGCCATAACTTACAAGAAGCTGTTCCCCTTTAATTATGTTTTTATTTGCAATGTAAAGAACATGGGGATACCCAGATTTATCAAAAATATATCTGACATCTATGTTTGGATTTTTTGAAGCATTAACAAAACGCATAAAGTTACCGTAATTTTTTCCATCCATATAAAGAGAATAAGGCATGTTATTGTAAAAAAACATCAATGGAATTTCCCAGTTGTATTGTGTATCAGTCACGGATGTTTTTATCAATCCTGTATATTCACTGACTAGTTCATAGGCTTTGATTGTTTCTGCAGCAAAGCACCCGTATCCTACTTGATCGCTTATTTTTTTTATGTAACATTTGGCTGTTTTGTGCGACATTACCTGTTGTAGAAGGTGAGGGTATTCATGTGAATTTTCATCTATTATTCCATTCATTTTAAGATTTTTTTGTACACCACAGGCATCGAGGATTTTTTTTGTTTCGGCAGAAATTTTTGTATCAGATGAATATATTATTTGGAGAAATATTTTTTCAATTTGTTTTGGGTCATGGATTGCGGGATTTTTTTTCCAAATATTTTTTTTGATTAATATAACGCAAAGAATTAGCGCAACAATGATTATTAGTTTTTTTAGTAAATTATTCATTAAAAAAATCCTTTTTTGATTAATTTGTCATAAAATCACGCATTGATTGGTTCGTCAATATTTATTTATAAAATTTTGATTACTTGGATGTTGACTTATTGGGGTATTTATTGATAGCGTCGTATGCAAATTTAAACAATCTGTCCTGCGAAGCTCAAAGAGCGAAGAAGGAAACAAATTGAGAGTAGTATGATAAAAAAATTTGTTTTATTCGCATTTTTCTTTATTCAAATTCAGGCCACTTATAAATTTACAAGTAAAAACGTAGGCCTGATTCTTCATTCTGGCGCTACATTTCAAGTTAATAATCCAATTACAGATTTTGGTGGTTCAATTTATAAAGATGTCAGTTCAACCGTTACTGGTTCAAACATAACTTTTACAAATGGCGGAGCTCTTGTTCCGCTTGGTGGAATTTCAAATTATGATCCAAATTCAGCATCTTCAGCAATTGAAGGTGGCGGAACAATTATTGCTGCGTCGGGTGAAACTATAACAGATTTAACAGTTTCTGGGACTGGAAATTCTTTGTCAGGTCAACCTGTTTTTACAGGGGATATAACGTTGGGCGGGGAAGAATCATCTGTCACGGTTGCTGTGCAATCTAGAATTTCACAAAATATTGTTGTTAATAATGGTACCGTGAACTTGAATGACGATTTAAAGTTTACTGGTGATAAAGCTTTTACGGGTTCTGGCGCTATTAATGCAAATAATAGAATGATTGAATTTGGTGGAGACTTAAATTTGACTAGTTCTATTACTATTGCAAGTTCTGCTGGAATAAAATTGGGTGGAACTACAGAACTTTCTTCTATTATGACTTTAACAGGTAATAATACAATTCGTGGTGATGGAAATGTTCTTGATTTAGGAACTTCTGGACAAATAACAGTTGGTTCTGATTCATCACTTTTAATTCGAGATGTAATTATAAAAAGTGTTGGTGGAAATAATATTCAGTGTTATTCAGGGTCTACAATTACATTGCAAAATTCAACTTTGGTTTTGGATTCAGATTATTCTTTTACTTCTGGCGCATTAAAAATAAAAGATAGCGTCAAAATCAAGGGCATTCATACTTTTGCGTATCAATCTGTTGCAACAAGTACCATTTTTAAAAATAGTGAATTAATTTTAGATAAAGGCTTAACTTTTAGTTACGATCCAATAAGTTCTTCTAGCCAATTATTAGAATTTACAGATGTAACTTCTGAATTAATTTTAAATGGTGCAACAATTCATACAGTAACCAATTTGGAATTAACTAAAGGTACTTTAACTATTCAAAGAACTTCTTATTTAAGTTCAGAAGCAACTGATTATTTTGATGCCAGTCAAGGCATCTTCTTTGGTAACTCTGTCGATGATATTGTTTGTCAGTTTGAACAAGGAGCCAAACTTTGTTTGCTTCAGGGTAATTTGGTTAATAAAAATATTAATGTTAGTTCTTGGGATTTGCCTACATCGGGTAATCATTTAAAGATCTATTCTAATGCTAGTTTAATTTTAGCAACAAGCTTAGATCTTGGAGATGGTATTGTTTATTTTGGTAATAAATCTTATTTCAAACGCATCGGTTCTTCCGTTTTGGTTGGATCAACAAATATGGATGGCTCAATAACTTATTCAATTGCAAGTTCATAGGTGTACTTATGATGTTTAAAATTAAAAAAAATATAAAAATTTTATTTATAATATTGGTTTTATTTCCATCTATTGCCTTTGGAGCAACTGTTGGTTCCAACACTGCCGTTTCTAGAGTTACAGCATTGCAGTATTTCCCAGAAATAGACACAAATATAATTTTAGGTTTTGCGTCCATAGAGGGTGGTTTTCAATTACAAAATTACAGAACTAATTGCATTTTTGATGATTTGTTTCAAGTTTCTGGTCCAATTTATTTAAATAATGGGCAGTTAATTTTAAAGCAAAATTTAACTTGTTTATCCACAACATTTTCTTTGGGAAGTATCACTGGTAAAAATCACATATTGGATTTGCAGGGTACTTTAACATATTTAAGAGGTGGCTCCGTGCCTGCTGGCCAAAAGTTATTAGCTTTGATTGACTTTGCATCAACTGCAGATTTGGTAAACAGTATTAAGTGGAGTGGTGACGGCAAATATATTGCTCTTGGAATGAACACTACTGCCGGAAATGATCTTGCAGTTTATTCTTTTGTTGATGGTGTTTTAACTTTAGTAAATTCTGTAAATGTTGGTGCCAATATTAACTCAGTTGCGTGGAACCCTACAAATTATATTTTAGCGTTAGGTTCTGCAGTTAATGCCGCAGGAGCAGAACTGCAAACATATTCTTTAGACCCTACATCTGGAACGTTGTACGCTTTGTCTGGTGTAGAAATAGGTCAAATTGTTTATGGCGTTGATTGGACATCAGACGGCGCTTATTTGGCAACACTAAGAAATGTTGGCGGCAGTGAAATTTCAGTTTATCCAATGACAGGTGGTTCATTTGGAACTCCTGTTACATCCGGTTTAGGCGTAGCTAGAAATGAATTAAGAGATGGAATTGTTTGGGATAAATCTGGAAATAAATATTTAGCAGCAGCTGTTTCCAATGCTGGCGCTGGTGAAAGTGGTGTTTTTATTTTTAGATGGAATGGCTCAACGTTAACAAATCTAGGGCTTGCAATAGCAACTGCGCTTAATGTCAGCTCGTTAGACTGGATGAGTTCGGGAAGTTACATAGCCGTTGGACTTAATGAAGGAACAAATAGACTTAACGTTTACAAGTTCAACTATGGCGCAGAAACCATTTCATTAGACATTTCAAACAATGTTGGCCTAAGAAATCTATCTGCTGTTAGGTTTTGCACAGATGGAGATGATTTGGCTGTTGGGTTTGTTACAGATGGTTCAGCAGAACTTTATAATTACGCAGTAGATTTTACATCTACACCAAGTTTAACCCTTAATGCACAAAAATATTTTGGACAAAGTTTACTTTCTGTTGCTTGGACAGAAGTTGTAGACCCTGTAACTAGCATAACAACTTCTTATTTGGCCACGGGTTTGGGCAGTGGGGTTGCCCCGGGTACTGCATATGTTTTTTCTCTTGAGGGTGACGCTGTTATTAGTAATTTATTAATGAGATTACGCGCCGGACAGATAAATTTAGAATCTAAGATGCAATTTCAAGGAGTTTCGGCAATTTATGGATTTGGTGGTTTTTTAAGTTTAGTTGATACAGGAAGTATTATTGTAGGTCCAATTTCAATACTTAGATTTGAAGATATCAGTTTTGAAAATATTGGAGGTACAGATATTACATGCCTGGATGATTCAGGTTCGATTATTTTTCAGGATGTGGATATTAATTTTACGGATGATTTTATTTTCCCAAAGGGCGGGTTCCAAGTATTGGGAACGGTTCGTTTTACAGGTGACCACAGTTTTGGTTTCCAGACAGGTTTAACTTGTACAATTAATGTTAACAGCCAACTTATTTTAGAAAATGGTATAACTTTTACTTATGCGCCATCAAATAACAATCGAGATTTATTATATATGGTTGATGATTCTTCATTGCTTGTTTTAAACGGTGGTACATTGCGTTCAACAACAACTGGTTTGCGTTTAACTAAAGGTAGGTTGAAGATTACAGATAAATCGACAATATATTCAGAAGGAACGGTTGCAGGAGAGTTTATTAGTTTTGGAAACGGTGTTTTAAGTGACAATTTGATAATTGATCAATTGGCGGACTTAGATATTGTTGGTGGCATTGATTGGGCAAATGTTTGAAGTCTGGATTGGTTTAAAATATTTGCGAATACCTAAAGGAGAAAATGTTATTTATGCAAAATCTAAAAATTTTATTAATTTTTATTTGTTTAACATGTTTTTCTTTGAAGGCTTCTATAAAGTTTGCAACTAATGGAGTTACATTTAGATTGCAACCTGCGGCGACATTAAATTTAAGTCAAACAATGACTATTTCTAGTGGTACATTTTTTAAGTTTGAAGATTCTATTGTTGCAGGTGAAAACATGGTTTTTGACTATAGTTATTGGAATGACCCTGATGAATCAATGCTTTTTTCTGGTGTTTATGACCCTTCGGTTGATGGAATCACTCTTTCTGGTGATAAATTTATAAATGGTATTATTGGTGAGTTAGCAGAAACTGTTACTGTTAGTGGTGTTAATAATATAATTGAAGGTTTACTTTCTTTTGCTAATCCAATTTATATACAAGATTCTTCTACTACAGTAACATTTTCCATGCAAACTCCATTGAATCAAAGTATATATCTTAATGGTGGCACTATTTATTTGGGATCTAATCTTGAATTTACATTTGGAAATGGAATAGGAGGTTATGGAATAATTAATGGTAATGGAAATACGATTGCTCTTGCTGGAAGTGTAGAATTTACATCAACATTAGAATTAAATGATTTGGCAGAATTTAGGCTGGGTGGAAACTCAACAATTTCTGGAGATTTAACATTCAATGGAAATACAACATTAAATTACAATGGAAATTCTGTAACATTTTTACCAACTGGGGTTGTTAAAATGGGCTCAAATTCTATAATTACAGTAAAAAATGGGGCGTTTGAAAATGTTCATGGAACAAATGTTTCTTGTTTTGCCGGCGCATCATTAGTTTTAAATAATATAAAAACAACTTTTGATGGTGATTTTACATTTACATCTGGTTCTTTATTGATTCAAGATAATGTTGCTTTTGTGGGACCGCATATTTTTGCCTATCAGTCTGAAGAAACTAGCACAATAGATTCTGGTGGTAATTTGTTATTGGATAGATATTTTACTTTTTCATATGATCCAATAACTGACAACAGAGATTTAATTAAAATGACAGATAATACATCTATTTTATCTATGGATGGCGCAACGTTACATTCAACCCCTACTGGTATGCGCTTAATTACAGGTAGATTAAAGGTTTTATCTGAATCATTAATAGAGGCAGAAGGTAGTAATGAAACAGAGGCAATAAGTTTGGGTGATGATAATCCTGCAAATAACTTAACAATAGTTTCTCAGGCCGATTTAGATATTTCTGGATGGGTAGATTTTAAAGGGGTTGATTAATATTGCATAAAAGCATGACTGAAGTTAAAAAGAGAGTGTTTAATGAGAAGTATAAAGTTTTTTTTCATTTTAGGTTTGTTAATTAAATCACAATTATGGGCGCCTTTATTTTTTTCAAGTCGAAATAACATAATTAGGGTTTTACCTACAGGACATTTAAATATAGGGCAACCTATTACTTTATATGATGGAACATTAATTAAGCGTCCTGGTGGAGTTATTTCTGGCGAAACAATATCTTTTGATTATGGTTTTTATGAAGACGTTTTGGGAAGTGCCTTTTTAAAAGCTATTTATGACCCGGATGTTGATGGAATATCTCTTGAGGGGAATAGTTTTTTGAATGGTATAGCAGGCACTCTTTTGGAGACAGTTACAATTAGTGGGGTTGATAATTTAATTCAAGGACAGCCTCTTTTTTCAAATATGATTTATATGCTAGATGCATCTACAACAGTAACTTTGACTTTGCAGTCTAAATTGAATCAAAGTATATACCTTAATGGTGGGACAATTTATTTGGGAGCAGATTTACAGTTTATACCAGGAACAGGTATTGGTGGATTTGGTACTATAAATGCCAATGGATATTCGATTATTCTTAGTGGAGACCTTAATTTTAGTTCTTCAGTTGTAATTAATGATGCATCAGAGTTTCGTTTAGGTGGTGATTCAATTCTTACGGGACTTGTAACATTTAATGGAAATACTGTTTTAAATTTTAATGGAAATGCTGCGTTATTTTCACCTGTTGGAATAGCAACCATTGGTCCTAATTCAAGAATAACATTTAAAAATGGATCGTTTCAGCATGTTCAAGCTAACAATATTATTTGTTCAGCAGGGTCTACTTTAGAATTTCAAGGCTCATCATGTTATTTCGATGCAGATTTTACCTTTACATCGGGATCTTTGCTTATTAGAGATATGGTTACATTTGTAGGCACTTGCACATTTGTTTATCAGTCGGTGGAAACAAGTACAATTTTGGCAGAAAGTCAGTTAATTTTGGATAGTGGATTTACTTTTAGTTATGATCCACTTAGCACATCAGACAACTTGATTAATTTTGAGGATTCAAGTGCGCAATTAGTTTTGAATGGTGGAGCTTTGAGAGCTACAGAAACAGGAATTCATTTGACTAAAGGAACAATGGTTGTTCAGGAAAATTCTTATATTTCTGCGGCTTCTTCAGCCGATTATGCCCATGGTTTTGTTTTGGGGGATGCAACATTGGCAAATGATTTTACAATAAATATTTTGGGTGGACGTAATCTTTATTTTGAGTATGGCAATTTTGTTTATAACAATGAGTCAATTTATGCACTAAACACACAAAATCCAAGAACGGTTTTGCAGATTGGTGATGATTGTAGGTTGGTTCTTTATAATTCTATGGATATAGGTTCGGGGCAAGCCAGGTTCTTGTACAATACAACCTTAGCAGCAGCTAATAATTCAATTTTAATTGGTAATGTTTTACCTGTGGGCGTTATTAATTTAGAGAATATTTGATGAAGGGCTCTTGGAGTTTTAGATGAAAAAAATAGGTTTAATTTTAATATTTTTTACCACAAATGCTCTTGGCCTTGTTATTGGTTCAGATTCCATTGTTAGTTATTATAATGCATTACAAACCTTTCCTACCGGTCAATTTAATGAGATTAATATTTTTGCTTATGATGAGGGTGGTTTTATACTTGCAGACCAAGATACTGCTTTAATTTTTAATAGTGTATTTCCTGTTGCAAATCAAATTTTATTAAATAGTGGTCAGTTAATTTTGGAGCAGAATTTAATCTTAAAGCAACCAATTTCGCAAGCTACTTTACTGGGTGCCAAAATTGCGGGCAATGGTCATGTTTTGGATTTGGGCAGTGCGGTAAGCTTTTTGGAACCAGCATCAACTCCAACATATAAACAACTTTTTTTTATAACAAACTCCAAGTCAGATCAAGCTGTGCAATCAGTTGATTGGTCATTTGATGGAAATTATTTGGCTTCCGCAAGATTGAATGCGTTAGGAACAAAAGAAGTTGTTGTGTTTAGTTTTGTAAATCAAATTTTAACTGAAGTTGCTTCTTTTCAAACAGATGCTGATATCTATAGTGTGCGTTGGAACCCAGCTGATTATTATCTTGCTGTTATAGCGGCAAAAAATGCCGCAACTCCAATTGCTGGCTCAGAAGTTTTTACTCTGAGTTTTACAACAAGTGAAAATCTATATTACATAGATGGCATTAATACAAATGTAAATACTTATGCCGGTGAATGGAGTCCAGATGGAGCTTATTTGGCAATTACAAAGGCAGAGGCGCTTAAAAAACTAACAGTTTATCCAATTACTGATGGTGCATTTGGTGCGGCAATAGATGATGGAGTTTTAGGTGGTGGAGATCTCCCATATTTTAGAGCTCTTTCATGGGATAGCACAGGTGTTTATATTGCCATGCCTACTGCTTCAGATTTACATCTTTTTAGTTTTAATGGAGCGGCTTTAACTTTAGAAGATTCTTTGACAATGGCAGATACAATATATGCTATAGATTATAGTCCATTAGGAACATTTATAGCTGTTGGAATAAGAAATCAAACAAACAGATTGCGGCTTGTTAGTTTTGATGGAGCGACATTAACAGAAGAACTTTCTAAAAACATTGGAGCAGCAAATCCATTTGCAGTTTCTTGGTGTTATTCTGGTTTACATTTAGTTACAGGCCAAGACTCTGTTATCGGAGTCCCTGAATTAAAGGGGTTTGAATTTAGCCCAACAGCAACAACAATAAATTTTACATCGGGGGCAACCTTTGGTTCGGATGTCATGGATATAAGATGGCACCCAGGAGATTGTGCGTTTGGTTTTGGCACAATTGTTGGATCTGTTTTACCTAGTATGGAATGGGTTTATTCATTTACTCAGGGGTCATTCTGGGACAATGTTACTGTAGTTTTGACTCGTGATTTGCAAGTTAGTGGTAATTTAAAGTTTTCTGGTAATTCAGCAATTTTAGGTAATGGCTGTTCAGTTGAGTTGATTGGTTCAGGAAGTTTATCTGTAGGTATTAATTCAAGTTTATTACTTGAAAATGTAACAATTAAAAATGTTTCTGGGCGTGATTTTTCTTGTGAAGATAGTACAAGTACAGTGTCATTAAGAAATGTTGATTTGATTCAAGTTGGAGATGTTATTTTTGATCAAGGACACTTTGATGTATTGGGTGAATTTAAAATTTCTGGTGGATATGTATTTGCATATCAAACGGATCAGATAAGTACAATTACAAGTAATGGTGAATTTATTTTGGATTATGGCTCTACATTTTCTTACAATCCAACAACAAGTAATCGCGATTTATTAGCTATGGTGGATGAAACTTCTGTATTAACTTTGAATGGTGCAACTCTATATTCAACTTCAACAGGGTTGCGATTGATCAATGGAACTTTAAATATTGCATCTCGTTCTTATTTGATATCAGAAGGGGTTGTTGACGCAGACAGTATAAGTTTAGGAAATGATATTGCGGCAAATAATTTACATATAGATCCAAAGGCAGATTTAAAAATGCAGGGCTGTGTTTCATATCACAATGTGTAAGTGCTTTATTTTTTACCCTTTTTTGTGGTAGCGTGTGCGCATGTAAAAATTTTCTTGAATTTAAAAAAAGGATTAGTGGTGAAGAAGTTTTTATTAGTACAACTTTTTTTAAACTTGTCTTTTGTGCTTGAAGCAAATATAAATTTTGCAAACAGAAATACTGCTTTTATTGTTGAACCATCTGCAACTTTTTATATTGCTCAACCAATTGCAAGTTTTGATGGAACTTTGATCAAGCTTCCAACAGGCAGTATTTCAGGTCAACCTGTAACGTTTAATTATGGTGTTTTTGAAGATCCATATAATAGTCTGTTTATGTCTGGCATTTACGATCCAGCAGTGGCAGGGGTATCTTTTTCTGGTAATGGTTTTTTAAATGCTTCTAATGGAGATGTTTTAGAAACTTTAACTATAAGTGGTGTGGATAATTTGGTTGAAGGACAGCCAACTTTTAATAATGTTATTACTTTGCAAGATGCTGCTACAACAGTAACATTTGCTTTGCAGTCTAGAATTAATCAAAACATTAATATGAATAATGCAACTCTTTATTTAAAAGAAGATCTTAAGTTTACAGATGAAAAAATGCTGACGGGTTCTGGAACAATTAATGCTGCGCAACATAAAATTGAAATGGGTGGTTTAAAAGATTTTATGGTAACAGGATCATTTACTTATTCAGATGTTGGAGACATTGTTTTGAATGGTAGAACCATTTGGACATCACAACAAACATTTAAGAATGATAGTAATTTAAATGGTAATGGTAATGTTTTGGAATTAGCATCTGGTGGTAAGTTTTTTTTAAAATCAGGTTCAACTTTGCATTTAACGGATGTTATTGTTCGCGGTGTTGTTGATGGATCTTTTATTTTTGAAGATGGAACTCCAATTATTTATCTTTCAAATGTTGATTTGCAATTTAGTGGAAATACTACATTTACACAGGGTGGTTTATATGTTGAAGGGCCTTCAACTTGGGAAATTGCAGATTATACAGTTTTATTTGATACATCAGCTTCATTAACAGTTGATGGTGTAACATTATGGAAAGATCATATTGATACAAATACTTATGCCGGTGATATTGCTTTTGGTGCACCATTTGAGGCTTATTATACGTCTGTAAATAGTGGTACAATTCAAACACTTGCGGTTCAAGATCTTTGGAATTATGCAACTATGCTTGATACATCGACACAAAACTTACAAATACAAGTAGACGCAATAGCAACAGATACAGGATTGCTTTCAACATCAACAATTAGTTTACAAAATCAATTAGACCAAGTGATGACAGACACAACAAATTTACAATCACAACTTGATCAAGTAATGACAGACACAACAAATTTACAAGGCTGGATAGATTTACTTGATACAAGTACACAAAACTTACAAATACAAGCAGACGCAATAGCAACGGATACAGGACTACTTTCAACATCAACAATTAGTTTACAAAATCAATTAGACCAAGTAATGACAGACACAACAGATTTAAGGCAGTGGATAGATTGGTTAGATACTTCTACACAAAACTTACAAATTCAAGCAGATGCAATTGCTACCGATACTGGTCTGCTTTCAACTTCGACAATATCGTTGCAAGATCAAATAGATTTATTAGACACATCAACGCAAAACATGCAGGCAGAAATTGATTTATTGGATACAAGCACTCAAAACATGCAAATACAAATAGACGCGATTGCTACTGACACAGGTCTGCTTTCAACTTCGACAATATCGTTGCAAGATCAAATAGACTTACTTGATACGTCTACACAAAACATGCAGGCAGAAATTGATCTGTTGGATACATCAACACAGAATATGCAAATTCAGATTGATGCAATAGCAACCGATACAGGCTTGTTAAGCACAAGTACAATCTCACTACAAGATCAAATAGATTTATTGGATACGTCTACACAAAACATGCAGGCAGAAATTGATTTATTAGATACATCAACACAGAACATGCAAATTCAAATAGATGCAATTGCCACAGATACAGGCTTGTTAAGCACAAGTACAATCTCACTACAAGATCAAATAGATTTATTAGACACATCAACGCAAAACATGCAGGCAGAAATTGATCTGTTGGATACATCAACGCAGAATATGCAAATTCAAATTGATGCAATTGCTACAGACACCGGTTTACTTTCAACTTCGACAATTAGTTTGCAAGACCAAATAGATTTACTTGATACGTCTACACAAAACATGCAGGCGGAAATAGATTTACTAGATACTTCAACACAAAATATGCAAATTCAGATTGATGCAATTGCTACTGACACAGGTCTGCTTTCAACTTCGACAATATCGTTGCAAGATCAAATAGACTTACTTGATACGTCTACACAAAACATGCAGGCAGAAATTGATTTATTAGATACATCAACGCAAAATATGCAAATTCAAATTGATGCAATTGCCACAGATACAGGCTTGTTAAGCACAAGTACAATCTCACTACAAGATCAAATAGATTTACTTGATACGTCTACACAAAACATGCAGGCGGAAATTGATTTATTGGATACTTCAACACAAAATATGCAAATTCAGATTGATGCAATAGCTACGGATACCGGCTTGTTAAGCACAAGTACAATCTCATTGCAAGATCAAATTGATTTATTAGACACGTCTACACAAAATATGCAGGCGGAAATTGATTTATTAGATACAAGCACTCAGAACATGCAGATCCAAATAGACGCGATTGCCACAGACACTGGTCTGCTTTCAACTTCGACAATTAGTTTACAAGATCAAATTGATTTATTAGATACATCAACGCAAAATATGCAAATTCAGATTGATGCAATAGCTACGGATACCGGCTTGTTAAGCACAAGTACAATCTCACTACAAGATCAAATAGATTTACTTGATACATCAACACAAAACATGCAGGCAGAAATTGATTTATTGGATACATCGACGCAAAATATGCAAATACAAATTGATGCAATAGCTACAGACACCGGCTTGCTTTCAACTTCAACAATTTCACTACAAGATCAAATAGATTTACTTGATACGTCTACACAAAACATGCAGGCGGAAATTGATTTGTTAGATACATCAACACAGAATATGCAAATTCAGATTGATGCAATAGCAACCGATACAGGCTTGTTAAGCACAAGTACAATCTCACTACAAGATCAAATAGATTTATTAGACACATCAACACAAAACATGCAGGCAGAAATTGATTTATTAGATACAAGCACTCAAAATATGCAAATACAAATAGATGCAATAGCAACCGACACAGGTTTGCTTTCAACTTCAACAATTAGTTTGCAAGATCAAATAGATTTACTTGATACTTCTACACAAAACATGCAGGCAGAAATTGATCTGTTGGATACTTCAACACAGAATATGCAAATTCAAATAGATGCAATTGCTACAGATACAGGTTTACTTTCAACTTCGACAATTAGTTTGCAAGACCAAATAGATTTATTGGATACGTCTACACAAAACATGCAGGCGGAAATTGATTTATTAGATACGTCAACGCAAAACATGCAGGCAGAAATTGATTTATTGGATACAAGCACTCAAAACATGCAAATTCAAATAGACGCGATTGCCACAGATACAGGCTTGTTAAGCACAAGTACAATCTCATTGCAAGATCAAATAGACTTACTTGATACGTCTACACAAAACATGCAGGCAGAAATTGATCTGTTGGATACATCAACGCAAAATATGCAAATTCAAATTGATGCAATTGCCACAGATACAGGCTTGTTGAGTACAAGTACAATCTCACTACAAGATCAAATAGATTTATTAGACACGTCTACACAAAATATGCAGGCAGAAATTGATCTGTTAGATACTTCAACACAAAATATGCAGATTCAAATAGACGCGATTGCCACAGATACAGGCTTGTTAAGCACAAGTACAATCTCATTGCAAGATCAAATAGATTTACTGGATACTTCTACACAAAATATGCAAATACAAATAGACGCGATTGCTACTGACACAGGTCTGCTTTCAACTTCAACAATTTCACTACAAGATCAAATAGACTTACTTGATACATCAACGCAAAACATGCAGGCAGAAATTGATCTGTTGGATACATCAACGCAAAATATGCAAATTCAGATTGATGCAATAGCAACCGACACAGGCTTGTTAAGCACAAGTACAATCTCATTGCAAGATCAAATAGATTTACTGGATACGTCTACACAAAACATGCAGGCAGAAATTGATTTATTAGATACATCAACACAGAATATGCAAATTCAAATAGATGCAATAGCTACCGACACTGGTCTGCTTTCAACTTCGACAATATCGTTGCAAGATCAAATAGACTTACTTGATACTTCTACACAAAACATGCAGGCGGAAATTGATCTGTTGGATACATCAACGCAAAATATGCAAATTCAAATAGACGCGATTGCTACTGACACAGGTCTGCTTTCAACTTCGACAATATCGTTGCAAGATCAAATAGACTTACTTGATACGTCTACACAAAACATGCAGGCAGAAATTGATCTGTTGGATACATCAACACAGAATATGCAAATTCAGATTGATGCAATAGCAACCGATACAGGCTTGTTAAGCACAAGTACAATCTCACTACAAGATCAAATAGATTTACTTGATACGTCTACACAAAACATGCAGGCAGAAATTGATCTGTTAGATACTTCAACACAAAATATGCAAATTCAGATTGATGCAATAGCAACCGATACAGGCTTGTTAAGTACAAGTACAATCTCACTACAAGATCAAATAGATTTATTAGACACGTCTACACAAAATATGCAGGCAGAAATTGATCTGTTAGATACTTCAACACAAAATATGCAGATCCAAATAGACGCGATTGCCACAGATACAGGCTTGTTAAGCACAAGTACAATCTCATTGCAAGATCAAATAGATTTACTGGATACTTCTACACAAAATATGCAAATACAAATAGACGCGATTGC